>Ga0180216_1000158_pt1 | contig 81721 bp, 84 predicted proteins | sample eDN3rd37CBELigMG_FD_128879 | JGI IMG/M metagenome (GOLD analysis project Ga0180216, IMG submission 128879) | Enriched Miracle-Growth compost microbial communities from Emeryville, California, USA - eDNA 3rd pass 37_C BE-Lig MG (version 2)... ... | reverse complement strand
TGCTTGCTGCGATGGCCACGCCGTAAGCCAGGATGGTGCGCCATTGCCCGGCGGAGAGGATTGGTTCCCTGGGTGGCCGAGGCGGGCGAGCGAGCACGTCGCCTTCGTCCTCGCCGGCGGCAAGGGCGAAGGCGGGGAAGACATCGGTCACCAGATTGAGAAACAGGATCTGCAACGGGGTGAGCGGTAGCGGCAGGGCCGCAAGGACGGCAAGGCCGACCACCAGCACCTCGGCAAGATTGCAGGACAGCAGGTAGGTCGCGAAGCGGCGTATATTGTTGAAGATGACCCGCCCTTCGCGCACCGCATGCACAATCGTCGAGAAGGCATCGTCGAGCAGGACGATGTCGGCCGCCTCCCGTGCAACTTCCGTGCCCCGCTGGCCCATGGCGATGCCGATATCGGCCTTGGTCAGTGCCGGCGCGTCGTTGACGCCGTCTCCGATCATGGCCACCACCTCGCCGTTACCCTGGAAGAGGTCGATCAGGTCGAGCTTCTGCTCGGGCGTGACACGTGCGAAGACCTGCCGTCGGGCGATCCCCCGCCGTGTCTCTTCAGTTGCGTCACCGAGGCCCGGTAGCTCGGCGCCGGTCGTGACGCTGGCGCCGCGCTCAACGATGCCCACAGCGCGCGAGATGCTGAGCGCGGTGCTTGGATGATCACCGGTCGCCATCACCGCGCGGATACCGGCGCGGCGGAGTGTCGCGACCGCTTCGGCGACACCGCGCCGTGGTGGGTCGCGAAAGGCGACAAGACCGAGAAAGACGAGCCCGTCGGAAACCGGTTCGTTTGGCTCGACATCCGGATGGAACGCAACCGCCAGCACACGCAGTCCCTCCGCTGCGAGGTCTTCGGCCTGCTTTAGCCATGCTGCCCGCCCGGCGTCGCCGAGCATTGCGCGATCGACGCCAATTCGCTCCGCCGCGGCGAGCACCTCTTCCGGCGCGCCCTTGACGGCGGCGACATAGTCCCCGCCGCGGCGGTGAACCGTCGCCATGCGTTTGGTCGCACTATCGAACGGTTGCTCCGAGACCTCCGGATAGATGCCAATCTGCTCGTTGCGCTCGAGCCCGGCCAAACCGCCAGCCCGCAAGAGCGCCACCTCCATGGGATCACCAGCGCCGGAATGGGTGTGAAGGTCATATTCGGCATTCGAACAGAGCACGCCGACGAGGAGCGCCCGCATCAACCCTGGATCGGAGGCAGGATCGACTGGGCTGCTATTCCTCACGATGGCGGCGTGCTGGTGGTCGACGGAAAAATCGCCGGAGGGAGTGAGGATGCGCTCCACCTCCATGCGGTTCTCGGTGAGCGTCCCGGTCTTGTCCGTCAGCACCACCGTGGTGGAGCCGAGAGTTTCCACGGCCGGGAGGTTTTCGACGAGTGCGTTGCGCCGCGCCATGCGCAGCATGCCGCGGGCGAGCGCCAGTGTGGCGACGATCGGCAGGCCCTCCGGAATGGCCGCGACGGCAAGGGCGATCGCCGTTTCCACCATGAGGAAGGGTGGCCTGCCGAAATAGAGTCCAATCGCAATGATAATTGCGGCGAGCGCGAGGGTGACCCAGACAAGCTGGCGTGACAGCAACCCGAGCTGCTTCTCCAGCGGCGTCTGTCCGCTTTCCGCCTCTTCGACCAGTTGGGTGATGCGGCCGAGCTCTGTCGCGAGTCCGGTGCCGGTTACGATTCCTTCGCCGCTGCCATGGACGACATTCGTGCCCTTGAACAGCATGGCGCTGCGCTCGTGCAGCGCCGCCGTCTCGGCATTCGGGTCAACGCCTTTTTCGACGGGCATGGATTCGCCGGTCAGCGCGGACTCGTCGACGGTGAGCGCGGCACTGCTCGCGCACCGCATATCGGCTGTCACGACGTCGCCCGCTTCGAGGAGTACCACGTCGCCAGGCACCAGTTGATCGGCCGAAAGGACTTGGGATTGACCATCCCGGCGCACGCGTGCGCTGCGTGTCCCAAGCTGCCGCAGCGCTTCCATGGAGCGTACAGCCCGCCGCTCGGTATAAAAGCCAATGGCGGTATTGATCACGAGCACGGTCGCAATGGCGACGGCCTGCCGATATTCCCCAAAGGCAAGTGACAACGCCATCGCGGCAGCCAAGAGCGCAACCACGGAACTTGCAAACTGCCGCGCGAGCAAGGCCATGTTGGAGACGGACTGGCGAGCGGTGAGGAGATTTCGTCCGAACCGTTCGAGTCGCTCTTCCGCCTCTTGCTGACTGAGCCCGATCGCCGGGTCGACACCAAGCGCAGCGGCAAGCTTCGCCACCGTCAGCGCATGCGGGCGGCGTGGCAATGTCGCGGGTGAAGCCGTTTGTAGGTCCAATTCACTCTCACGTCAGCGTTCTGGAACAGCCGCCTCGATGAGGACCTTGAGCGCTTGAGCGTTCGCAGCGTTACCGAACGTGTCATACGCGTCCAGGATGCGATTCAGTGAGAAGTGATGGGTAATGAGCTTCTTGGGGTCGATCTTGCCGGACTGGACGGTCTTCAACAACATTGGTGTGCTGACCGTGTCCACCAACCGCGTCGTGATCGCGATGTTCTGTGACCAAAGCTTTTCGAGGTGCAGGTCGGCTTTGACTCCGTGCACGCCGATATTGGCGATAATGCCACCGGGCGCGACGATCTCCTGGCAAAGCTCAAACGTGGCTGGTATGCCGACCGCCTCGATGGCGGTGTCCACGCCTCGGCCGCCGGTAAGCGGCATGACCTGCCGGGCCGCCTCGGTTCCGCTGCCGTTGACGGTCTGAGTGGCGCCGAAACGCTTGGCGACTTGCAGCCGGTTCTCGTCGAGGTCGACCATGACGATCTGTGCAGGCGAATAGAACTGGGCCGTCAAAAGCGCCGCGAGCCCAATCGGTCCGGCGCCGACAATGGCGACTGTCCCGCCCGGCTGAACCTTGCCGTTCAGCACGCCGCACTCGAAGCCAGTGGGCAAGATGTCACTCAGCATCACGAGGGCTTCCTCGTCGGCCCCTGCGGGGATGGGGTAGAGGCTGGTGTCGGCATGCGGGATGCGGACATATTCGGCCTGCGTTCCATCGATCGTGTTGCCGAGTATCCAGCCGCCAGTCGTGCAATGCGAGTACATGCCTCTGCGGCAATATTCGCATTTGCCGCAGGAGGAGATACACGAGATCAGTACAGGGTTACCCTTTTTGAACTGTGTCACTCCAGCGCCCGTCTCTTCCACGACGCCGACGCCCTCGTGACCGAGGATGCGGCCGGGCGTGCAGGTCGGCACGTCGCCTTTCAGGATGTGCAGGTCGGTACCGCAGATCGTGGTTTTGGTGACCTTCACGACCGCGTCGGTCGGAGTCTCGACCTTCGGAACAGGGCGTTCTTGCAAGGACTTCTTGCTAGGCCCTTCATAGATGAGCGCTTTCATAACATGTCTCCTGCAGGGGATACCGAATTGCATTGAACGCGTGGCGGCTCCCGCGGGTCACGACCGATCTGGAATCCAGGGTTCCTATAGCCGCGTAGTAAATGCGTATAATCCCCGCGTGGCTTTAACCCGTGTCAAAGCCCTTGGTCCTGATCCCGGCCATTATTCGCATCGAAAAGCGGTCGAACCGCGGTCGCTATTTGCAAGGAACGACCGCAGGAGTTTGCGGACACCGTTTCTTGGTTTTGCAGTTGTGGCTCAAGCGTCGTCATCGGTCATGCGCTTGCCGTCGAAGCCGAATATACAACCTGATAGCCTTCACTCGAAGGGCCCGCCCGGCATCGCTGAACACTGCGCGATCCACGCCGGTGACGTGCGAAGGGCGCATCGCTAACTGGCGCGTTGATCAAGGTTAAAGCCGGGCGTTGCCGCTTCCGTGTAGTGTTTAACGGCTATTTTCTACGCAGCACCAAGGACCTGTACATGAAGATAAGCGGCGAAAACGGGCAGGCGAGCGGTGACCTGTTTCAGCCTGTGAGGCTAGGCCCTTATAAGCTTGCAAACCGCATCGTCATGGCGCCGCTGACGCGCAGCCGCGCCGGCGACGATGGCGTGCCGCGTCCCATAATGAGAGAATACTATGCGCAACGCGCTTCCGCGGGATTGATCATTGCCGAGGGCACCAACATCTCGCAGCAAGGGCGGGGCTATGCTTTGACGCCGGGGCTTTACACCAATACGCAAGTCGAAGGCTGGCGATCGGTGACCGAGGCCGTCCATGCGCGCGGTGGCTGCATCTTCCCACAGCTTTGGCACGTCGGACGTGTTTCGCATCCATCGTTGCAGCCGGACGGAGCCTTGCCGGTGGCTCCCTCGGCGATCCGACCGGAAGCGACCTCGTATACGGCCGAGGGATTCCAGCCTTGCGTCACACCCCGCGCGCTCGCGACCGATGAGATTGCGCTCGTCATCGAGCAATATCGCCGGGCCGCCCGAAACGCCCTTGCCGCCGGCTTCGACGGTGTCGAAATTCATGCAGCTAACGGCTACCTCATCGAGCAGTTCTTGCGCGACAGTACGAATAGACGGACCGATGCGTACGGTGGTTCGCGTGAGAATCGCGCCCGCTTCCTCATCGAAGTGACGGAAGCGGTCGCCGAGATCTGCGGTGGGCAGAAAGTCGGAATCCGCCTCTCGCCCGTTGCCAGCGTTAACGGCTCTGCCCTCGATAGCGATCCTGCCTCGACGTATTCTTATGTTGTTGAGCGGCTGAACGCCATCGGGCTCGCCTATATCCATGTCATTGAGGGCGAAACACAAGGGTCGCGCGAGGTGCAGGGAGGCTTTGATCTTCAAGTTCTGCGGCGGGCGTTCAAGGGCTGCTACATGGCCAATAATGGTTACAACCGTGAACTTGCGCTCGATGCATGTCGGCGCAACCGTGCAGACCTTATCTCCTTTGGCCGACTCTTCATCGCCAATCCCGATCTCGTGGAGCGCTTGCGGATCGGGGCAACGCTAAATGTTCCTGATCGCGCAACGTTTTTCGGCGGCGGGACAGCAGGATACACTGACTATCCGACATTAACGGCAGAGGAGCGCACCGCCACCAAGCTCAGTGTCAGACGCGCGTCGGCGTGACGTGCGGCTTTGCGACCGTCTCACCGATGAGGAGGATGGAATGATACGGAGGATGAGATCTCTTGAAACCGTCGAGAAAAGCTCGATGCGGTCGACGCTCAAGCAGGTGTGCGACGTGCAAGTGTCCAATTCCTAAACTGTCATCACCGCATGCATAAGTGCCAAACTCACGTGCTTCATCGTTGTGTGTCGACGCGACGTGGTAGGAGAACCAGTGATGAGTAAATATTACTTTGTCGGCAGCGGTGTTGCGTCTCTGGCCGGAGCAGCCTTTCTGATCCGCGACGGAGGAGTCTCAGGAAAAGATATTGCGATTTTGGAAGAATCGCATGACTTCGGCGGCGCCTTCGACGCGCATGGTGACGCGGAGAAGGGCTATTATATGAGCGGCAGCCGGATGTTCGAGGCTCACTATGTGTGCACCTTCGCGCTACTCGACACGATCCCCTCCGTCACCAATCCGAATATCTCCATCAAAAGGGAAACCGAGCTCGCCGAAAAGGACGCACACTGGTTCAATCATACGCGCCTCGTCGACCGCAACGGGAACATCCCCGACTTCCACACGATGGCTTTCAACGAGCGCGACCGCGTTGATCTGGTCAAGGTGATGAGCGCCCCGGAGAAGAAACTGGACGGCAAGCGCATAAGCGACTGCTTCACCAACCACTTTTTCGAGACCAACTTCTGGTACGAATGGTGCACGCTATTCGCCTTCGAAAGGTGGCATAGCGCCATTGAGTTCAAGCGCTATCTGCTCCGCTTCGTGCACCATTTTTCGACCATCGACACGCAAGAGGGTATCTATCGTACCAAGTACAATCAGTACGATGCCATCGCGGTTCCGATGGTGCGGTGGCTTCGATCGCACGATGTGGAATTTCGCTTCCATACCCGGGTGACCGACCTCGAGTTCGCGACCGGACAGTCGATCACCGTCAATGGCCTGTACTATCTATCGAAAGATAGCGGCAAGACGGGACGCATAGACATCAGGGAGGGCGACTGCGTCTTCGTGACCAACGGCTCCATGACCGCGGACAAGCATTTTGGCTCGATGAGCGAGCCCGCGGTGCTGGAGCGAGGCAAGAAGGCAGGCGCCTGGCAATTGTGGGAAAAACTGGCGCAGGGCCGGCCCGAATTCGGCAATCCGTCCGTGTTCACTAACAATATCGGCGAATCGTCCTGGATATCTTGCTCCGTCACATGCAAGGATCCGTTGTTCCTGCAGCTGATTGAGCGCTTCAGCGGCAGTAAGCCCGGTACCGGCGGCCTGATGACTTTCAAGGATTCGAACTGGCTGCTTACCGCGTCGGTCTTCCATCAGCCATTTTTCGTAGGCCAGCCCGACGACGTCGCGGTATGGTGGTTCTACGGTCTCTTTCACGACCGTCCCGGCGACTATGTGAAAAAGACAATGGCCGAATGCACCGGCAAGGAGATGCTGGAGGAAATCCTCGGACATCTGCATTTGAGCGAAACCGATAAGAAGACAATCGTCGACACCTCGATCGCCATCCCCTGCATAATGCCTTACATCACCAGCCAGTTCATGGTGCGCACCGGCAAGGACCGACCGAAGATTGTGCCGGAAGGCTCGACGAACCTCGCCTTCATTGGCCAGTTCGCCGAGCAGCCCGACGACGTCGTCTTCACTGTGGAATATTCGATCCGCGGTGCGCAGACGGCCGTCTACAAACTTCTCGGCCTCGATCTTAAGGTGCCGCCAGTCTACAAAGGGATGCATGACCCGCGCGTGGTGGTCGATGCTATCCGCACGCTCCATCGGTAATACCAATCCTCAGGTTGAGTAACCCGGGCTGGTCCCATTCACGGCGTGACGACGGACATGATTTTCTAAGGTTGATTCCACCAGCTCGTTCCGGGTGTGCGAGCAGTGATCGAGGATGTCGCCAGTTTGGAGCCGGTTCTGTCGCATGAACAGCCGGATTGTGCCCGACCATTAAGTTCGGGCGCGGTGGCAGCGGCATGAGCGAGATGTTGCTCGGGACCTAAGCCATCTGTGCGCCATGTCAGCAGGCTTGATCGAGGAGGATGATGGCGTGCGCGCGGGGAGGAGGATCTTGGTTGCTACGGAGCTACATGCTCCTGGCTGTTGCAGGTTGACAGAACCAGAGTTGCGTCGGTGCCGCGCTCCGGGCAGACCGCGCCGAACAGGTACGTCGATTGGGTGCGTTGATCGTGAACTGCGCGAGGGCGTGAACCCGTCCGGGCCTGGCGATAGACCAGCTTATTCTTCTCGCCGGCCCCGTCTCGTCCGAACCGCACCGAAGTCACCTACAAGCTCAACGGGCTCATAGAATCAGATGCGCGGCTGGATAGGTCTCGCGTGAGAGTAGACACGCCCCAGATCGACCTCGGCTAATGTGTCGTCAGAGACATTACGGGACGCCTTTGGCAGGAATGCCATCTCGCTTTGCAAAGCACCTGTCGCGGTTTGACTAGCGCTCACGCGGCCCAAAAGGTGTTCGTGGTCAGTTCCACTTGGCGTGTCAGTGGGAGCAGCTTGTTGTTCTGACTCCGATAGCAAACCAGTCGCCTGGAATGAAGACGCATTGACCCGTGTCACCTCGCGCCTAACAGATTGGTGATAATGGCTTCGGCGTGATTGTGGCTGATCGTTTTGAGTAGTGCCATTGACGGCCAATGCGACATCGCCCCTTAAAAAGGGAGGCCGCCATGGTGGAGTTGCGGCAACGGGGTCGCAAGGCACTCCATCACTCGAAGGAAACCCGAGTGACGAGACGAACTGCTCCTCATTGGACATTTGTCGCCTCGGGCAGAACCTCTGCACCGCTTCTTGCGCCAGCCGTGTGGTACCGGTGCCGGTACTCAGGCACGAACAGAGCGATCAGCGCTGCAATTGCTGAGCATACCGGGACGCTGGTCAAAGCAAGTTGGAAATCGCCTCCCGTCAGGTCTGCGAGATAGCCAACAAGCGGCTGGAAGACTAGCGCGCCAGCGATGCCAATCATATTGACGAAGGCGGCGATGGTCCCCACCAAGCCACTGTCGTGCCCCTCCTTCGCCATGGCGAAAGTCAGCATCTGCAAGCCTCCGAAAAAGCCGGCAGCGAATAGCAGGATGCTATCTGAAAGCTGAGAGCCCGGGAGATAAAGCACAGCCGCGTAGGCGAGCCCGGTAAGGATCGCTCCGAAAAAGACGAGAAATTTCCTGTGCCCGAGCAGGTCCGAAAGCCATCCCCCGACGATGCTGCCGATGGCCATACCCCAGAAGATCATCGACACCCCGAATTGCGCTGCGACAGGTGTCAACTGATGATCGCGAATAAGTTCCGTCGTGCCCCAAAGACCAGCGTAGATGTTGACAGGCATGTAATAGAGGAGACCGATTACCGATATCGCCCAGATGCGGCCGTCGCCGACAACGGTGCGCAGACTTTCCCGCGCATACTCAACCGGTCCGGAGTCAGCAGTTTCTGCTGGCGAGGCCGGTTCATGAAGAAACGCGAGCGCCGTAGCGAACAGCATGAGCCCGACTGCACCTGTTACAAGAAAGACCGTCCGCCAGCCGACGCTGGCAATCGCCTCGGACAGGACGATCGCGCCAATAGCGGCTCCGACCATTCCTATCGCATTGACCGCACCTGACAGTAAGGCGAAGCGTTCGGGCGCGAACCAGTGATTGATTAGCCACAAGGATGCAATAAAGGCGAATGAGGCTCCGAAGCCCGTCAACAACCGCCCAGCTCCACCGATCCAAATACTATCGGTCGCCGCGAAGGTAAGGACACCAACAGCGCATGCAAAACTACCCAGGAGAACGAAGCGACGAGCGCCGAACCGGTCCAGAACGAGACCGACGACGATCTGCATTGGTGCATAAATCCAGAAGAAGAGGCTGGCAAGCGTGCCGAAACCGGAACCGGATAGCCGATAGAATTGCGCGATGGTCTGGGCATCGAGGCTCGGTTCGATGCGAGCGCAGTTGGGCCCGCGGCTTCTGGAAGGCTATCGAGCTTGCTCCGGAAACCTGGCGCAAGCTCGGAGGACGAGTTGACTATGATCATCATCGCGCCGTTCGTCGGCCTCTTTGATCTCGGCAAGCTCGAGCACACCAAATCCCTGACGACATCGACGATCGGGCTCGATGAGGACGCCGTCCTGATCCCGCGCATGGTCCCGTCGCGCACAAGCTCGCCCGCATCTGCAAAGCCGCCAACCGCCCGGCGCCACTCGCTCGCCGAAGCGAAGTCAGACGCATTGAGCCCTAGCCCTGTGGCTCAGTGGCTCAGGCAATGAAAACAAACGCTGTTGCGGTCGCGCCTAACCGCAAGCCCCGCTGATCGTGGGGGTCACAAGGGCCGCTTACGAAACCGGTAACAGGGTTTTGCGCCTGCTGATCGAAAACGCTCGCGTCCGCGCGCGAAGATTGGACGGTTGTTGCCGATAGTCACTGGAGCCTCGCTGCGCGCGAAATCCGAATCGCGCGAATTTCGTTTCGAAACTAACAGCGAAATTTCTCGCAGTTTGGCAGCCGGAGTTCGCCGGCTCCAGAAGCGCTTTGCGATAGCAAAATCAGTACGTTTTGATGGATCACAATGATCGAGTGGAGAATGTCAAATGACCAGAGCCTGTCTTAGCTCTCTGTTCGCAACGAATCGACAGCCGCACGAGCGCATTCTTGATCCTGATCGTTCGTGTGCGCGCCACTTACGCCAACCGCACCTTCCAATTTCCCCCACCGAATAATTGGAAGACCTCCACGCCGCCGAATATGCGGACCGCCGGCGTCGGTAACATTGGCAGTGTGCATGTGCCTCGTAATCTCAGATAGATTGTCTTCGCTTGGGCTTCCGGTTTCGGCTGCGGCGACTGCTTTTCCGACGCGAGAAGCCATCGCGAATACGCCATCCATGCGTTGATGGGCGATCAGCCGACCGGACGGATCACAAATGCTCACGCTGACAGCTACGTCAAGCTGCTTTGCCTTTGCGAGTGCCGCAGCGATTGCGCGATTTGCATCTGCGAGTTGGAGCGTCATTCGTCAATCCTGCAGATCAAATTGCCGGACGGGCATGGCTAACAGACCCTGCATGCTTAGGGTCTATCTCATAACCTCACCTCTCAATTGGAATTGGATCTGAGCGATCCAGGGTGTGATCGGACAAAGTGCGACCACAGCGTTCGCTCAACGTGCTTGTGGGCACGGACAGATCCGAAGAGGCCTGCGTATTCCGTGCAGCCTCATGCGGTTCCCATCTGACGGGTGGCAATCATGTTCCAGCCCGCGGCCACAATGAGCACGGCGCCGGCGATCACAGCATTCCAGGTCGCCGATGGCGATGCGGTGAAGTGAAGGAGCCAAGGCGAAGCAACGAGCCAGAGGCCCACGATGACATCTGCCCATTCTTCCCAAAGTTGAAAGGACGCCAGCGCCGCGGCCGCGAGAATGACAGCAACCACTCCCGTGATGATGAAGTTCCAGTTCACCACGGTTTGAGACACGCCCTCTGGCATGGTGGTAGCGATCGTCCACGGGGACGCAATCAGCCATAGCCCAACAACGCCGATGATCCAGTCCTGCCAATGCTGCCGACTCATGACAACCTCCGCTCTAACAGTCTATTGCCTTCGTATTAGTCTAACAGTCTATTGCCTTCGTATTAGAGGCTAAGGTGCGGAGAGCGTCGCGGCATTGATGTGGGTTAAATCTCGCACGTGGAAATCCCGCATACGGCTTGCGCTTACTAGCTAGCTAGAGCCCGAAATCGGCGTTGAATAAAATGCAATAGAAGTGGCCCGCCGAATGCCTTGGGCGGTTACGATGAGAAGGAGCAGACGCTTAATCAGCTACTCGCGGAACTCGATGGCTTTGATCCAAGCGTCGGGGTCATCCTGCTTGCAGCGACAAATCGGTCTGAGATCCTTGACCCGGCGCTTCTTTATGCCGAGCGCTTTGATCGCCAGGTCCTCGTCGATCGCCCGGATTATGCGCGCCTGGCCATTCTCAAAGTCCATGTCAGAACAATTCATCTCGGACCGGATGTAGAGCTCGACAAGATCGTCGGTCTCACCACCGGATTCACCGGCGCCGATTGGCCCTGGAAGAATTGGCCGATCGCTCGCCAGCAAGCTCTACACCGCTTTCGCCAAGGCTGTCTGCGTTGGCGTTCTGGCAAGCGTCGTCGAGCGTGAAGGGGCTCATGCCATTGTGACCTGAAACAGCGGGCATTTGCTGGATCAAGTCGAGCCGTCGCTGCTCCGACACCATAACCGCTGCACGCTTAATTGACTTTCTTTCGATTAACGAGACACGTCTCACGCGGCTTTCTCGCTCGAAGGAAGGCTGAAGAGCGAGCGTGGCCGGGGTACCGAGCAAACGATGACATCAGGGGTCAAATCTGGAAGGCCAGCCGCCCGTACGAATGCATTCGGGTCGAGAATTTCGAGGTCATGTTTGACGAATTGTGCAATGCCTTGCTCTCGCAGGGCATGCAATGTACGGCTAACGTGAACGTTGGTGAGCCCAACGGCTTGGCCAATGTGGCCCTGACTTAAAGGAATGTGGATCGTTTCTCGAGCTCGGTTCGGTGTGTGGCCGCGCAGGCGGATATAGAGCTCAAATAACAGATGGGCTATTCTCTCCCGAGCACCTCGAAGACCGAGGTTGACCAGATGATCATGCGCTCGCCATTCCTGCAAAGCAGCCTGCCGGCACAATAACATCGCCAATTTCGGATTTTGAACGATAACTCTGTCGAGCTGATCTGCTGAGTAGCAGAGGACTTGCACAGGGGTGATGCAGCGAGCTGAATGGCATCTCGGTATGCTCGACAAAAATGGATACCCCAAGAAAGCGCCTGGAACGGCAAAGTCGACAATTTGACATGCGCCATTCTCGAGAAGCGTTGAGAGGGCGATCCAGCCGCTGGCGACATAAAAGCAGGTCGCGCAACTGTCGCCTTGTCGATACAACTCCGCGCCGGTCGGAAGGACACGCGTTACACTCCGGAGGCTGTTGGCTTCTTCGAGCACTCTCCGTATCGGCATAATAGCCTCCTCGATTGGAGCCACCCAGCCCAATGACATATACGTAATGGGGACCCAGTAGTTCCCCCTTGATTCAGGTCAAACGGTCAAACGAAGGTGACACTCGGCAGCTCCCGCTAAAGTTGGCTAATCGTATCGATGCGCGCTGACGAAAAAATATGCATCGATGCATATGAGTAGGCGATTGAGGTCAGGAGCTTGACGTGAGTAGAAGCACGGACCGTAGTGTGGTCCTGGTTGAGACTACAGGACTGGAAAATTTGAGACAATCTGGGCGGCAGAGGCGGCTGGTCCGGTCACACAGCGGGCGATAAGCGAGGCGAGGAAACATGGGTCAGATAGAAGGATGGCTCGGCCGGGTTGGTACGGGTTGGTTGGGCTCATCGCGAAGGTCCTCAACGAGATATGAGAACCTGATTGTAGAAGCGGTCCTCGTGGCTCCCGAGGAAGGGCTTGATCTTCTGCGCGTCGCACGGAGCGGTAGCTGCCAACGATAAAGCGAGCGCAGAAGTGCCACGGTTATGATAAAATTGTATTGCTTCGCCAGTTTGCTAAAATGCGTCCTGCTGCCGCTCGCCGGCGCTGCCTAGTAGTTGGACACTGCCCAAGATCGGAAGCTCCCTCACTTTGGTTTTTGAGGTGCTACAGGACATTCGGAAAAGTGTCGGACAGGTCTTCCGCAATCAAGCCCAGGCCGATTAGCTTCGCGGCCTCTCCATGCAGCCAGCTCGCAGCGGCCGCGGCGTCGAAGGCGTCCATGAATGTCTGGGGCTTGATGTCGCGCAGCACTGACGCCGAGATGCCGATGCTTGTCGCCGGGACCGACGTTCATCGCGAGACCTTCAACAGATACGCAATCCGGCGGCGCATCAGCGTCACAGCCAGCGCGAGATTGCTGCGAGCCCGATCAGATAATCCTTCGCGTAAATCAAACTCGTAGCCACGAATGCTGACGAGATGGGCTTCCGGACACCTACCGAACTGTTGGTCCGCGATCGCCAGCACTGTTTCGGGCTTAAGCAGATGGCCGGTGAAAGTGATGTCGAGGGCGGCTGAGATGCGGCGGAGAGTGCAAGGCACATCACCTTCGCGCGCGGCATCGACAAACCAGACGACGTCATGGGTCGCAATCTGTGCAGCATCGTCGATGCCGAGCTGATAATTGTTCGATGTCGTTACATTTGGCCAGCCGATCTTCTCGATTTCGGCGGCAGCCGCCGGGCCGAGGCCGTCATCGCGACGTCGCCGGTTTCCGTGGCCGATCACCAATATCCGCAGGGCGCGGGCGGCGAGAGGCATGGTAACCGCAGTTGATGTGGCGGCAAGCGTGAGACCGGCCATTGCTAGATCCTCATCGTGAGATGCGGACAATTGAGATAGCTCGAGGACCGGACCTCCTCGATGAGGTGATCCGAATAGATCGCATCTTTTTTCGTGTCGGACGCTGTCATTAAGTCAATCCCAAAGTTCGGATACCGGTAAACACAATGGTTCCCGCCTTATTGCCGCGTTCCAGGGACCAGCACCGCAGCTCCCTTGATCCGACCGTCACGCAGGCGTGTCAGTGCTTCATTGGCAGCTGAAAGGGGGAACGTCGTCGTTGTAGTGCGCACCGGCACTTCGGCCGCAATCGCCAGGAACTCATCACCACCTCGGCGGGTCAGATTGGCGACGGACCGCACCACCGCTACCGCGACAAGGCCACCGCTACCGCGACAAGGATAGTGTTCCGCCGAAGCGGAGCGTTAATGCAGATTAAAGCCCAACCTGAAAGTCCGTGATGGCATGCCTTCAAAGCAGGTAGAGGTGGCTTTGATCCAGGTTAAGGCTTGTGGCGACGATCAGGGACACTCTGCCAACGGTTAGCAGTTATCGCATCCCTGCCCAGAGCGTCAGAGCGATGCCCTAAGCGGCGAGGAGTCGCCAGATGCTCGACCAGCCGACCACATCCGTCAACGAGATCTGCGACGCAGCTCTCGACGCCGTGCTCCACGGTCTGCATTGCAGCCGCGCTTCCATTCTGTTGCTCGATGATGCGGGCCTGATGCGATTCGTCGCCTGGCGCGGGCTGTCGGATGAGTATCGGGCGGCGTTGGAAGGTCTCTCGCCCTGGAGTTCGGACGAGGCGGATCCGCAGCCTGTCTCGATCGAAGACGTTGCCGCGGCCAACTTGCCGCACTCCATCAGAACGGCCGTGGAGCACGCGGGCATCCGCGCGCTTTCGTTCGTTCCGGTCATGGCGGAGGGCTTTCTTATAGGGAAGTTCATGGCCTGCTACGATGCGCTGCACGTCTTCACCGACGACGAGATGAGAGTTGCCAATAGTCTGGCGCGACTGCTCGGTTTCACCATAAATCATAAGAGATCGGACGAGACGCGCCTAATCGCGAACAGCGAACTGCAACATCGCTGCAACAACCTGCTGATCGTCATTCAGGCGATCGCGCACAACACGCTCGCAAGCGGCGGCACCGTCGAGCAGGCGAGAGCGGCGTTCGAGTCACGACTGCAAGCGCTGGCTCGGGCGAATCGGCAGCTCAGCGCGTCGAATTGGAGCGGCGTGAGTCTCGGCGAGATCGTTCGCATGAGCCTTGAGCCGTTCGGCACGCGCGCTGCGATCGAGGGCGAAGAGGTGACACTGACCCCGAAAGAGACGCAGAAGTTCTCGCTCGCGCTTCATGAGCTTGCGACCAATGCAGTCAAGTACGGCGCCCTGTCCAACGCGGCGGGAAGGATCAGCGTGGCGTGGACCGTTGCGGCAGGCGGCGGCGAGCGCGTTCTGAGATTTCGCTGGGAGGAGCGTGGCGGCCCGCCGATCGACGTTCCCGGCCGCCCTGGATTCGGGACCACGCTGTTGAAGGCAAGCTTCAGCGACGTCTGTGTCGTTTACGAACCCGACGGTCTGACCTGCCATATCAACGTGCGGCTCTGCGCGGCGAGGGTCGCCAGTTTGGCAGCATTGCGATGCATTGAGTCGCGCGCTGGCCGATCGGAATTCCCCGCCTACACGACCGGTTCTGCTTCTAGTTGGACGCGCAGGACGAATCCAGCCAACCGAAAGTCCCAAAGCACGACGCTGTATTCAGCAAGATGACGTTCGAACGAGTCCTGGCTTAGATCAACAGACAGCGCCCAGCATGACATCAAAGGACGAACGAGATGATAAACGCAGAACTCCTACGAACTGATAACTCGGCACCAAGCTTGTCGTTGAACAGTAGCGCACGAAACAAATCGTTCGGCAAAGTGGGATGGGCGACAGCATTGATACTTGCCACGCTGGCACTTTCAGGATGCGTTGAATCCAAGGAACCACTCTTAACCGACGGTCAGCCGTTAGTTGGGCAGCAATTTGAAGTTCACCTTTATGAAGACTTTCAAGACGACAAAGCAGGCGATTTTCATGCGTCCGCGTACCGTTGGGACGACGGAAGATATGTCCGCGCGAGTGGCTTGGTGCGAGATGAGACGAACTTTGTCGTGAAACAACTAAGCGGAGACGACTTTATTATCCAGGGCTCCGCCGGCGCAGACAAGGTGTTCAATTACTGGATCGGTCGTAGAGTTGTCCCCGGCGTCTACCTGATTGTCCCCGTCAACGAGGATGATGTGGATGCGGCTGTCCGAGCCAATGTGTGCGCTAAAGACCAACCAGAAGGGATTTGCAAGGTTGAGACCTACGACCATCTGGTTACCCTGGCGCTCGCAACGGCCAGCAAACCAGTTCGCAACCCGGCACTCAGCGTGATTTTGCCACATCGCTGAAGGGAGTCCGACTACTTCGGAGGCCATATTCCAAGTTAAACGAGGTCATCAACAGTCTATGGATGGACCGCAACTTTTTCGTTACCCCGAGCTACGGAGAACGCCAACTGAAAGGGTTTCACTAGTCTTACCAGGTATGTTTCTAAGGAGGTCCGAAATGTACACACGCGCTCTGGGACTCACGATCTCTGCTGTCATTCTAGCGTATGGGGCTGTGGGTGCGACTGCACAGGACCGAGTGACGGCCCAGCCAAACCAGCAGCAAGTGCAATCGCACCCCATGGGCCAAGAGGGTGCCAGCCCGATGGAGCAAGGAGGCATGATGGGGGGAGGCATGATGGGCCGCGGTATGATGGGCCGCGGTATGATGGGTGCGGGTATGATGACGCCGCACCCGATCATGTTCCGTGTCATGTTCGCCCTGATCGACACCGATAGCGACGGGACCGTCTCACTGCAGGAGTTTCAGGCGGCTCACGAACGAATTTTCAAAGCGATGGATGCCAACAAAGATGGCAAACTGACCTTGGAGGAGATGCAAGCATTCATGCACGGGACTAGGTGATCGGTTCCGCGGCAGTCTGACACAAGTCCCAAGCTGTAAAGATCGGCAATCGTTTAGAGACCGCGGGCCAAGGTGGTTGGAACGATGATTGGGAGTCCTATATCGCTTGCCGATGAGATTGCTCAAGCGGTCAGGAAGGTGGAGCGGACCTCGGCCAGCGCCAGTGCAGGCTGGCAACATGTTATCCACTTGAACTCCTACCCACGTCGGTTTCCTACCCGAGGCCAACGCGCTGATGACTGACCTTTTCCGTCATTAGATGCCAGAGCATGCTGTCATTGGACCGCGCTGGGTGTCGCGGCTTTGGGTGATTCAAGATGCGCGTCGAAATCCGCGTCACGGCAATTCTTACTTGATGTTCGCACGCTCCTCAAAGGTCATCGCCTCGATCCTGGCCCGTCCATCGTCGCCGCTGACGCTCCGCGATGATCAACGCGAGGAATCACCTTCCTGCCTGGGATCGAGCATGGCATTTGCTGTCCTGCACTGTCACCGATCAGCTCAGGCGTATCGCAGGCGAGCCTCGCGATGACGACGTGGGGGGCTCATGTCGGTTAAGCTGAAGGCCGATAAGTTTGTTGAGAAGATCTCTGTGAATCAGGATCGCCGTTGCGATGAGGGCCTCTACACAGCGGTCATTCCTTGTGCCCGTTGTCGACATAGACGTGCTCGATCTCACAACTCGTGAGCCTCTTGGGGCAGGAAGATCGCACGCGGATAGTCTTTCTCAGGCGCCAACGCTGGAAGGTTAGATCGGCTTCGCGATCTATATCATCGACATCAGCGCACCTGCCCCGGCGCTATCGAAGCTGACTTCATCACCGATGCCGGTCGGCCCTTAATCTAGATTAAAGCGGCGAAGCCGAACGCCGCGTACTGAGTGTTAGAGCAAGCCGTGCAATTTCTGAAAGGAGGTCGTCATGATATCCGATCTGCAGCTACGACAGGATGTCGAAAAAGAACTGGCGTGGGATCCGAAGGTGAGTGCTAGCAATGTCGGGGTCACCGCAAAAAATGGTGCGGTGACTCTCTCGGGATCGGCCCGCTCCTACTACGACAAGTACGAGGCAGAACGCATCGCCAAGCGCGTCTATGGCGTTACAGGTGTTGCTAACGATATTGAGGTGGTGTTCGGAAGTGGCGCATCGGATGACTCCGATCTACTGCAACGCGTCCTGAATGCGCTCAAATGGCACGTTTCAGTCCCGGCGGATAAGATCAAGGCGGTTGTTCGGGACGGCTGGGTGACGTTGGAAGGCAAGGTGCAGTGGCACTTCGAGAAAAGGGCCGCGGAAGGCGCCATCAGGTATCTGCACGGACTGAAAGGCATCAACAACAACATTACCATCGACAATCCTGTCGAGCCGGGTGAGGTCAGTAGGCGGATCTCCGAGGCGCTCGTCCGCGATGCTCGTATCGATGCACAACAGGTGAAAGTCCGTGGCGAGGGTCATACAGCTATACTCGATGGTTCGGTTCGGTCCTGGGCTGAAAAGGAGGAAGCCGAGATGGCTGCTTGGGCTGCACCTGGCGTCACACAAGTCGAGAACCACCTCTCGGTACGATACTCGTGACTCGTGATCTGTTTAATCAGCGCCGCGCGCTGCTATCTCCAATGGGGGATGCAGCGCGCGGTTATGCTTTGTTATGAGTCAGATAAGCCGATAGGTTGATTCTGGACTAGCCTGAAGGCTGATGCAGTTGCTTGCACGGAGGGCTCCGTACGTCGCCGCGTCAGTCACGATCATATGTAGTAGTGTTGTGCACGGAGACGGCCCATGAGCAAATCCATCGTGGCAATTTTTCCTGATCATACCGCGGGACAATTGTTGGCGCTTTGATTGGCGAGTTGGCTGGTTTGCCTAGCGGTTCGGTCGCAGCAACGATTGGAGCACTTGGCGGCGGAACAGTGGGTATTTCGGCTGATCTTATCCATGAAAACGATCAAGCGGAGCTCGTCGCCAATATTTCTCGCGAATTAGCTCCAGGCAAGGCAGGGATTGTAGCAGAGGTCGTTGACGAGGGGGCGATCGCTGTCGAAACGCGAGAGAAGGCTCTTGGCGGTACGGTTGTGGCTTAGTAGCTGACGCACAATACCGCAGCGCAGGTTGCATGCAGCACCTATTCCCGGAGCCCAGAGTGCGGAGCAGGATAAGATGGCAGATGATTTGGCCGCGCCGCGCCGGAGTCTAGCTCAGTTTTCGAGCCTGCTTGACGCACATATTCGGGACTTTAGAGAGCATGGGGAGTTTCCTGAAAGTCATCAGCGTCTCATAAACGAGATACAGAACCGACGACAACAGGTTGCAAGAAAACTTGAGAGAGTGGAACGGGAGGGCACAACATGGGAGCTTCTAACGGTCGAGATAGATCGTGATATCCAAGGACTGTTTGACCAGCTATCCCTATTAAATGAACGTATCGATGCGGAGCAGATGAAATCGCGAGGGTAGCTGTAGTGCTTTCATCAGCCGCTGAATAGGGCCGGCATCAGCTCTCGGCCTGAATGCCATATTTGCCTCCTCGACTCGCCTGAGGTGTCATCCTGACCCTTGTCAACTTGCTTCCCGGACCCGGCCGTGGCGGCATGTCTCAGCGTAAGCGCGACCCTTATGTTCACGGCTCGGGTTGGAATGGTTAGTCCCACCCGTAGTCAGGATCGGCGCGTGTTCCGTCGAGGGCCTCTCTTCGCCAAGGTCAAAGGCCGGTTCCGTTCCGTCCGTGAGCTTCCAATTCAGGGAGAAAAACGCCCGCGGCGTTGATCCAAGTTAACGCGCCTCTCTCAGTGCGAGCGTTCCATAAACGTTGCTTTTGATCTCTCTCAAAGCACCGCGACAGTCATCGCGCAAATAGAGGCTGTCGAGAAGAGGAATCCATGGCAACTGCAGGTCCTTCGATATCCATTGGCACGCGTTCAGCCGGTCGTCCGGCCCAACCGTCCTGGCTGCGCTCCAACTGGGGGCTTCTGGTAGCCATCGCGGCACTGGTCTTTGTCATTCTCCTACCGACGCCGGAAGGGCTGTCAGTTGCAGGCCAACGCATGTTGGGCGTTCTTGCTTTTGCCGTCATCGTCTGGATGACGGAAACGCTTGATTACGCAGTATCAGCAGTGGTCATTGCCGCACTGATGGCTTTTCTCCTGGGCACAGCGCCAAGCCCGACCAATCCAGCAGTATTGATGGGTACGAGCGCGGGCTTGGGGCTCGCTTTCAGTGGCTTCGCCAACACTGCATTAGCACTAGTCGCATCGGCGCTTTTTCTTGCTGCCGCCATGACCGCTACCGGCCTCGATAAACGCATTGCGCTTGTCATCCTCTCCCGCGTCGGCACGGAGACACGGCACGTGGTGATCGGCTCTATCCTGGTCGGCTTTGTCATGGCCTTTCTCGTGCCGTCGACCACCGCGCGTGTTGCCTGCCTGGTGCCGATCATGCTCGGCATCATCTCCGCTTTCGGCGTCAGCAAGAAGGGCGCTTTTGCCGGCATGCTGATGATCACCACCACGCAGACGGCCAGCATCTGGAATGTCGGCATCAAGACCGCCGCAGCACAGAACATGGTTGCAGTCGGGTTCATCGAGAAGACACTGAACTACACCATCACTTGGCTCGAATGGTTCGTCGCAGCCGCACCCTTCGCGATCATCATGTCGATCGCGCTCTATCTCGTGATGACCCGCATGATGCCTCCGGAGATCAAGGAGGTTCCCGGCGGCCGCGAGGCGATCCGCAAATCGCTGGCGGAGCTTGGAGCGATGAAAGGCTCTGAAAAGAAGCTGCTTGCGATCTCGCTGACGCTGCTCGCCTTCTGGGCAACCGAAGGCGTGCTGCATCGCTTCGACACCTCGTCGACCACCATTGCGGCGGTTGCGCTGATGTTCATGCCCGGCATCGGAATCATGACCTGGAAAGAGGCGCAGCCGAAAATTCCATGGGGCACTGTCGTGCTGTTCGGCATCGGCATCAGCCTCGGTACGGCGCTGCTGCAGACTGGCGGCGCCGTCTGGCTCGCCAACCTAGTCGTGACCCAGTTCGGGCTCCAGAATGCCAGCGCGCTGTTCATCCTCGGAGTAATGAGCCTGTTCCTCGTGGTCATTCACCTGGGCTTCGCGAGTGCAACCGCGCTTGCCTCGGCAATGATTCCGATCGTCATCGCGGTCCTCCAGCATGTGGCAACGCCCGGGATCAATATGGTCGGCATGACCATGTTGCTGCAGTTCGTCGTGAGCTTCGGCTTCATCCTGGTGGTGAACGCGCCGCAGAACATGGTCGCCTACGGCACCGAGACCTTCGAGGCGAAGGACTTCATTCGCACCGGCCTCGTGCTCACGGTGATCGCGTTCGCGCTGGTGATGCTGCTCGGTGGCACCTATTGGCGCTGGCTCGGATATGTCTGACGCCGTCGGCTGCCTTCCGCGCTGCGCAGAAGGAGCCCGAACGCATTCCCGCACCGGCAAGCGAGGCGCACATGGAACCCACCGACCTCTCGACACCACGCCATTTTCACAAGGTGGTGGATTGCCAATGGGCCTGCCCCGCACATACGCCGGTCCCGCATTACATTCGCCTGATCGCCGAACGCCGTTATGCCGAAGCCTACATGGCGAATTGGGAAGCCAACGTCTTTCCCGGTATTCTCGGGCGGACCTGCGATCGTCCCTGCGAGCCAGCCTGTCGGCGCGGCCGGATCGAAAAGGAACCCGTAGCGATTTGCCGGCTCAAGCGCGTGGCGGCGGATTACAAGAGTGACATCCGTCCCTTCCTGCCTAAACGCGCCACAAAACCGAACGGTAAGCGCATCGCCCTCGTCGGCGCAGGCCCGGCTTCGCTCACGGTCGCGCGCGATCTCGCACCGCTCGGCTATCGCTGCGTGATCTTCGATCAGGATCCGAAGGCGGGGGGCATGATGCGCACGCGCATTCCGCGCTTCCGGGTCCCGGAAGAAGTCATCGACGAGGAGGTCGGCTATATCGTCGATCTAAGCGTGGACGTGCGCGGCGACACGCGCATCAACAGTCTCAAGGCCCTTCTGGCAGAGGGCTGGGATGCCGTCTTTATTGGCGCTGGCGCTCCGCGTGGACAGGATCTCGATATTCCCGGACGGAGGGAAGGCGCAACCAATATCCATATCGGTGTGGAATGGCTCGCCAACATCTGGTTCCAGCATATCCATCGTGTCGGCAAGCGCGTCGTGGTGATCGGCGGCGGCAACACTGCAATGGACTGCGCGCGCTCAGCTCGTCGTCTCGGCGGTGAGGACGTCAAGGTCATCGTGCGCGAGAGCTACGAAGACATGACGGCCGCGACCTGGGAGAAGGACGCACTTCTCCGCGAAGGTCTCACGATCTCCAACAGCTTGGCGCCCAAGGCATTCACCTTCGAGAACGCTCGGCTGACTGGCGTCGTGTTCGAGCCGGTAGCGGCTTCGCGTGAGAACGGAAGCTGGGTGGTGACGCCGACTGGTGCGCCTCTGCAGCACCTTCCTTGCGATGATGTGTTGCTCGCGATCGGCCAAGAACCTGCTTTTCCGTGGATCGAACGGGACATTGGTGTTGGGTTTGGCGAGCGCGACATGCCGAAGGTCGATCCCGAGACCTTCCGTTCAACCCATCCTAAGGTTTTCGTTGGCGGTGATGCCGCATTCGGGGGGAAGAACATCATCACGGCAGTCGCGCATGGACACGCCGCTGCGATATCGATCGACCTTTTCCTGAGCGGAGCCGATCTGGCGGATCGGCCGGCGCCTATGGTCACGCTCGTCACTCAAAAGATGCCAAAGCTACCGCGCCACATCCCGAAAGTTTCGGTGAAGGAACGTCATGCGGTGCCCCTTCGGCCGAGGTCGGAAGCGCTAGCGGATATTCACGCTGAAGTAGAACTCGGGTTTAATGTTGAGCATGCGATCGCTGAGGCGGGGCGATGCTTGAACTGCGACTACGAGACTGTGTTCACAGCATCAACGTGCGTTGAATGCAAGGCCTGTGAAACGGTGTGTCCGACAGACTGCATCACCTTTACCAAGAACGGTGAGGAAGCCGATCTGCGCAAGCGGCTGCAGGCGCCTGCGGAGAATGTCGAGCAAGATCTTTATGTCTCCAGTTCTCTGCTCACCGGACGCGTGATGGTCAAAAACGAAGATATCTGTCTGCATTGCGGCTTATGCGCGGAGAATTGCCCGACTGACGCGTGGCAGATGCAAACCTTCCTTCTGAAAATGGCGCAAGCCGCTGCTTGTCGGGCTAAAGCTCAAGGAGCTGCGATCCATGCCTAGATCATCCCTTGCCGTGGTGTTTTCCGGAAGCGGCGGCGCCGGCGCGATGACGGCCGGCCAATTGCTGATCCGCGCCGCTGCCGAGGCCGGATATTATGGCTCTATGAGTCGGCTGTTCGGCGCACAGGTGCGCGGTGGCGAAGCGGCCGCGCTGGTGCAGATTTCAACTGCGCCGGTTTCTTGCCCGCCCGACCATTTCGATCTGCTTGTGGCGCTCGACTGGGAAAAGGTCGACCATTTCGCGCCCGAGATCCCGCTGTATGACAAAACCATCATTCTCGCCGATCCGCGATCGGGCCCGACGCCGCAGAGCATCGCCAAATCCAAGGCACGGACTATCCCGCTCGTGATGGGCGATGCGGATGCAATGCCACTGGAACGAGCACTGCACGGAAAGCACGTCAATGTCTTCGCCGCCGGTGTCATTGGCGCGCTCGTCGGCTTGCCGACGCCTCAACTCAAGGCCGCCCTCACCACCGTGCTTGGCGGAAAAAGCGCCGAGGTTACGCGTATCAATGCTGCTGCCCTCGCAGCCGGCATCGCGGCTGCCCCGTCACTCGAGCTCGACTTCGGTCTTGCTCCCCCTCATCCAGCCGCACGTTGGCTGTTGACCGGCAATCAGGCGATTGCCATCGGGTCGCTGCGGGGCGGCGTGCGGTTCGTCGGCTGCTATCCGATCACGCCGGCGACAGATCTCGTTGAATGGCTGTCGCCGCAATTGCAGAAGCTCGGCGGCCGGCTGGTTCTTGCCGAGGACGAACTCGCCTCCATCAACATGGTGCTGGGCGCTTCATTCGGCGGCGTGCCGGCGATGACCGTCACCTCCGGCCCGGGCCTCTCCCTGATGGTGGAGACGATCGGGCTTGGAATCGCTGCCGAGGTGCCCGCGGTCATCATTGATGTAATGCGCGGTGGCCCTTCGACTGGCATTCCGTCCAAGACTGAGCAGAGCGATATCAATATCGCGGTTTATAGCGGCCATGGCGACGCGCCGCGCATCGTGCTGGCGCCGACCTCGGTGCGCGACTGCATGTTTACCGGAGAATGGGCAGTTTACCTCGCCGAGTCCTTCCAGACTCCGGTGATCGTTCTCTCCGATCAGGCGCTCGGACAGGCCTTCACCGTCATCGATCCGAAGCCGGATCGACCCAAACCGCTTGCGCGACGAACCGAGATACCCGAGGGACCGTTCAAGCGCTATGCGATCGGTCCAGACGCTGTGACCCCGATGCCGCGTCCCGGAACGCCGCGCGGGCAATGGGTTGGCGAAGGCCTTACGCATAACGAGACCGGCATCCCGGTGAGCGGCGCAGCAGTTCACACCGCCCAGATGGCCAAGCGTGCCAAGAAGATCGCGCAATTCGATCCGGGGCCGCTCTGGGGCGATGTGTGGGGCGAAGGTGAAACGGCCATCCTGACCTTCGGCTCTGGCATCGGTGCTGCGCAGGAGGCAGCCCGGCGGCTGAGTGCAGCCGGACAGCCGACTCGCGTCATCAGCCTGCGTGTGATTTCGCCGCTGCCGATCAAAGCGCTCGCAACGGCGCTCACCGGCGTGAAGCGCCTCATCGTAATGGAGCAGAACGAGAGCGCCCAGCTCTATCATTATCTGCTCGCCTACAAGGCGATCTCGCTTGACGCTGAAAGCATTGCCCGGCCCGGCCCGTTGCCGTTCCGGCCGACCGAGATCACCGCCCATCTCGCATGACCCGAGGATAAAACGGACATGACAGCGCAAACGACAGAGAAGCCGCGGCCACTCGAGCCGCTCGATTTCCATTCCGGCGCAACACCGATCTGGTGCCCGGGCTGCGGGGATTACAGCGTCCTGTCCTCGCTTGAGCGCGCGCTTGCAACGCACGGACGGCCGCCACATGAAGTCGTTCTGGTGTCGGGCATCGGCTGCTCCTCGCGCCTGCCTGCCTATACTTCATGTTATGGCTTTCACGGCGTGCATGGCCGTGCGCTCGCCTTCGCCTCCGGCGTCAAATTCGCGCGGCCCGATCTCGAAGTCATCGCAGTCGGCGGTGATGGCGACGGCTATTCCATCGGCGGCAATCATTTCATCCATGCCTGCCGACGCAATCTCGATATGCTCTATCTCGTCATGGACAACCGCGTCTACGGCATGACCAAGGGGCAACCCTCACCGACGACTGAATCTGACTGGGACAGCGATATCGCGCCTGGCGGCCTCGGCTTGCGGCCATTTGATCCGTTGGCGCTCGCGGTTGCTGCGGGCGCAACGCTCATCGCACGGGGCTTTGCGGGGCGGCCAGAGGAGCTGACAGAATTGATTCTCGAAGGCATCCGCTGGCCAGGCTTCGCTTTCCTCGAGGTTCTGAGTCCGTGCATGGCGTTCCGGTCGGAGGAGTTTGGTTGGAAGGAAAGCGTCCATCCTGCTGCGCGCACGATCAAGGACGACCGCGCCGTAGCGCATGCCGCTATACTCGCAGACGATGGCTTCGGGCTGGGCGTGATCTTCAAGGATCATCGCAGTGTTAATCCAACACAGTCCGTCACGCGCGCTTCGCTTGAGGACATCGAGAGGGTATTTGCTGTCTGTAGGTGATTTAACTCCACCGATCAGAGAGCCAAAGAGCCACGATGAACACATTTGCACTGCCCAAGGTCTACCCGCTCATTGAATCAGGGGCCTGTCGTTGCCTCCGCTATCTCGCAACGATCAGCGCAAATCTAAGGATTGTCGAAAGATCGGATTGTCGTTGTTCGGCGACCATGCATCGCTGAACGGAACTACCTCGCCGTCCTCGACGATCGGACGAAAACTGAAACGTGAGTCCAATCGCAGCATGCAAGATTGAGCAGCGTTCACATCGGAGCAGATCAATGAAAGTCGCTCTGTTTAGCACACATGAATTTGAGCGTGAGTTCTTCATGCGAGCAAACATTCCGCTTCATCATGAACTGCTCTTTAATAGCGAGACCTTGCATCAAGGAACTGCCGTGATGGCGAAGGACATCCCGGCAGTCTGTGTCTTCCTCACTGACGAGTTGGATGCGGCAACACTGAGCGTTCTGGCGAGAGGCGGCACCAAACTGTTGGCGCTGCGCTCGGCAGGCTACAATAATGTCGACTTGGAGGCAGCCGCAAGGCTCGGTATCACCGTCGTGCGAGTCCCAGCCTACGCACCAGCGGCTATTGCCGAACATGCCATCGCTCTGATGCTAACGCTCAATAGGCACATCCACAAAGCCTACAATCGAGTACGCGAAGGAAATTTTGATCTCAACGGTCTGCTCGGTTTCAATATGTCCGGGAAGACGATTGGTATCGTTGGCACCGGTAAGATTGGAACGGCGTTAGCTCGCATTATGAGAGGATTTGACTGCGAGCTCTTGGGGTATGATGTCATTCGCAATCCGGATTGCATCGATATTGGCGTACGCTATGTCGACCTGCAAATGCTTCTTGCCAAATCTGACATTGTCTCCCTTCATTGTCCTCTTACGTCGGAGACGAAACATCTCATCAACGAACATAGACTCGGTCTTATGAAGCCGCGATCAATGTTGATCAATACAGCGCGGGGGGCGATCGTCGATGCGCACGCGGTCATGGAAGCTCTGAAGAATGGGGGGCCTTTGTTGTACTTCGGCATGGACGTCTATGAGGAAGAGGACTCCCTATTCTTCTCCGACCGATCGTCGACTATTATCTCGGATGATGTGTTCGAGCGTCTTACGACGTTTCCAAATGTCGTTATCACCGGCCATCAAGCATTTCTTACCCGCGAAGCATTGACGGCAATTGCGCATGTGACGCTCTGCAACGTGAGTGATTTCGAAGCCGGACATCTGAAAGCTGAGAACATCGTTGCGGCCAAAGGAATAGAGGCGCGACAATCCACCGATGCGACAGCATCGGAAGGATAGAGCATCGGCGAGCTATCAGGGCTACGAGAAGCTCGCTAATGAGAGAGCCTAAAATTGCAGACCTGCTAGGAGTGCGGTACATGACGGATTCGGGTGCGAGGGATCGCCTGATGATGATGAGGTGCATTGATCTCTCGAGGGCATCCGGTCAGGCGGGAGAATATCCGTATGGTGCAATCATCTGCCGCAACGAAACTATCGTAGCTGAATCGATTAATCGAGTGACACATGACGGCGATGTAACGCGGCATGCCGAGCTGGTGACTATTTCGCGAGCCCAGAAGGTACTTGGTACCGCTAGTCTTGATGATTGCGAAATGTACGCGAATGCAGAACCTTGTGCTCTCTGTTCTTACGCAATCCGTGAGAGTCGCATACGTCGCGTGGTGTATGCTCTTAGATCTCCGCACATGGGAGGGATGTCAAAATGGAATGTACTCAACGACAATGACCTATTCATGGCGATGCCGGAGGTGTTTGCACCACCGCCCGAAATCATTGCTGGATTCATGGCTGATGAAGCGATGGCGACGCTGGTCAAATGGAACCCGCTCATCACAGGCATCGTAAGACAGCGAGGCCTCTTCGGGGCGGCGCCGCGAGTACTTGCAACATATAACCATGCCCAAGGAACACCACACCTCAATTATCGCTTGCTTCGGTTTCTGCGCCGATATGTTTTTGATTACTTCGGTCGCCGATAGCATCGCTATGCGGGTCAGAGCATGCTGCACACAACTCTTATTATGCGTTTTGCTAAGTATCCCGCCGTCATCAATTATCTGATTGCCGGCATCCTGGCGCTGCTCGGGCCGTGCAGCAGATTTGCCCGGGAGTTCGATCTGGAGGTGAATAAATCGGCCGTTGATGCACTGTCCTCCGAGATCGGACAAACGCAAACGGAGCTGAGGGGCTGGTCCCATCCCTGAAGCACCCCGCTTGGCGGCGCGCTGCTGAGCCTGCTTGCACCTTGCTCGTGAACCTGTTCAAGGCGATGCGCAAGCCTTCGAATCCAAGGCGACGGCACGGCGCGTGCGGGCCCGGTGTCGGCGGCCGGCCGCGTCGCGGCGACCTCGCACGCATCCAAGCGCGTGCGGGTTCTTTGATTGATGAGGGCAGCATGTCTGAGCCTTCGCAGCATCTGTTCTGGCAAACTCCAGTCGAATTGCTCTACGAGCGGATGCAGGCGACGCCCTCGGGGCTGACAGCAGCCGAGGCCGCCGCGCGCCTCTCCCGCTTCGGACCAAACGTCGTTGCGCCGCGCCCGCACCGGCATCTGATCCTAAAGATCGCGAAGCGATTCGCGGAGCCGTTGGTCGCGATCCTTCTGGTTGCCGCCGCGGTTTCTGGTGCAACCGGAGATCTCGCGAGCCTCGCCATCATCACCACAGTCGTGACGCTGTCGATCGTCATCGACGTCGTGCAGGAGCACCGGGCGGAAACCGCTGTCGAGCTGCTGAGGAAGTCGGTTGCGATACGGGCGGATGCCCGCCGGGACGGCAAGCTGGTGTCGATCCCGGTCGCGAAGGTGGTGCCCGGCGATATCATCGCGCTGCGCGCGGGCGATCTCGTCCCGGCCGACGGCATCGTGGTGCAAAGCCGGAGTGCGCACGTCAATGAAGCCTTGATGACCGGAGAACCGTTCCCAACGGACAAGCGGCCCGGCCGCTGCGAGGCCGCGGCTCCCTCTGACGCATTCAATGCTCTTTTCGCTGGCACGTCGGTCATCAGCGGCGATCTGACCATGCTCGTTCTCGCGACCGGCCCGGCAACGCGCTTCGGCGACGTTGCCGCCGCGCTTGCTTCCGCCGGGCCGCCGGGCCCGTTCGAACGCGGGATTCACCGCCTCGGGATGCTCATCCTGCGGCTCACGATCTTTCTCGTGCTGTTCGTGCTGCTGGTGCATCTCGCCTTCGGACGGCCAGTCCTCGAATCGTTCATGTTTGCGGTTGCACTCGCCGTCGGCCTTACGCCCGAACTGCTGCCCATGATCACCACCGTCACGCTGTCGCGCGGCGCGCTGCGCATGGGCGCAAAATCGGTCGTGGTGAAGCGGCTCACTGCGATTCATGACATCGGGGCGATGGACGTGCTGTGCACGGACAAGACCGGCACGCTTACCGAAGCGCGCATTGCGCTGGCCGACCATCTCGGCTCGGACGGCCGCAGCAGCGAGCGGGCGCTGGCGCTCGCCGCCGTCAACAGTTGCTTCAGCTCCGGCATTCGCAGCCCGCTCGATGAGGCCGTCCTGGCGCACCCCTGCCCGGAGCGCCCTGATCAGTGGCGCAAGCTCGACGAGATTCCTTTCGATTTCGAGCGGCGAAGCGTGTCGGTCCTGGTCGAGCATGACCACAGACGGATGCTGATCACGAAGGGCGCGCTCGAGTCGATCCTCGCGCGTGCCACGCGCCTGGAAACCGGCGAAGGCGAGATCCTGCCGCTGGACAACGCCGGACGAGAGCGCATCACGCAATTGCAGGATCAGCAGGCCGCGCTGGGCAACCGTGTGCTGGCGGTCGCCTGGCGGGATGTGCCCGACCGCACGACGATCAAGGCGGAGGACGAATGCGATCTGATCGTCGCCGGACTCTGCACCTTTGCCGATCCGCTGAAGCCGAGCTCGGCAGGAGCCATCGCTCACCTCGCGACCACAGGAGTCCGCGTCAAGGTCATTTCCGGCGATCACGAAGCCGTGGTGCGGCATGTGGCGGCCGCGCTGAACATTCCGGCGAAGGACGTGCTCACCGGCGCCGAGCTCGCGTCGCTCACCGATGCCGCGCTGGCTGCGCGCGCCGATGAGGTCGACCTGTTCGCACGCGTGCTGCCGGATCAGAAGACGCGCATCATTCGGGCGCTGCAGGGGCGCGGGCACTCCGTGGGATTCATCGGCGACGGCGTCAATGACGCATCCGCCATCCATGCCGCCGACGTGGGCTTTTCGGTCGAAGGCGCCACCGACGTGGCGCGCAGCGCCGCCGATGTTATTCTGCTCAATCGGAATCTCGAGGTGCTCGTCGACGGCGTCGCGGAAGGTCGCCGCACCTTCGCGAATATCCAGAAATACGTCCGCATGGGCACCAGCTCGAATTTCGGCAACATGCTCTCGATGGCGCTGGCGTCCCTGCTGCTGCCCTTCCTGCCGCTCTTGCCAGTACAAATCCTGCTCAACAACCTGCTCTATGACCTTTCTGAGATCGGAATCCCGTTCGATCGCGTGGAGCAAAGTGACCTGTCGCACCCGGATGCTTGGAACATGGCGAACGTGCTGCGCTTCACCCTGATCATGGGCGCGCTTTCATCGATCTTCGACCTGGCGACCTTCGCCATTTTGCTCCACGTGTTCGAGGCGACGCCGGATGCGTTTCGCACCGCCTGGTTCGTTGAATCCACGGCGACCCAGATCCTAGTCATTTTCGCGATCCGCACGCACGGACCGTTCTGGGCGAGCCGCCCGCATCCGTTCCTGGTGTTCAGTTCGTTCGGCGCATTGGCGATCGCCCTCGCGATCGTCGCCTCGCCGGTCGGTTCCGCGTTCGGCTTTACGAGCCTGCCCGCGATCCTGCTCGCGTGCCTGGCCGCCCTCGTTGCCGCCTATTTGATCGCTGCGGAGCTGGTCAAGAGATTTGCCGCTCGCACTGGCGATGCGGCTTAGCGCTCGAGCGATTCCAGGTAGGTGATGAAATCACCTACCTGAAATCGGCTCGAATCGGAATTCCGGTATGTGCCGGCGATCGGTCACGATGCCTTCGCCCAACCTCTTCCAGCGTCTCGACAGGATACCGGCGATGCAGATTCCGGAATGGGAGGCGCGAGGCTAAGCGGGCTTTGGTGACTTTGTCGATCGCGTGGCGGCGCGCAGTTGGCGAGAGCGAAGGTCCCGCTGCGTTGCTCCGCCGGTGATAACTGCGCGGCTGCGGTGCGCGGCGGTCGCAAGCATAAGGGGCAACCATCAAGCCAAGGCATCCAAGGCTAGACGCGAGTCTTTTCGGATGCAACGACGCGTAGAGCGGATTCGTGGATTGTGGGTTGGATGTGCAAACGTGGTCATACGGCAGTCTCTGGCACAGTGCTGAATCCCGCACCTGTCACGCCCGCTCTCGCAAATGTATAGTCGTAGTCGTTGTTGGGGCTTCCGCTCACACCGCATGCACCCTCCAGAATGCCTGCACGGAATATCGGTATGCCGCCTCGTCTTGAAACGGCAGGAACAGCCTGCCCAATGACTGTATCTGGACGCGTCGTCTTGACGTCTATCACTTCATCGCTTGGGCGGCCTGAAGCGGCCGAGACTATCGCCTTACCGACCGAGAACCCGCTCGCGATAGTGACGACCCCGTCCATGCGGCTCATCGCGACAAGATGGCCACCGGCATCACAGACAGCAACACTGACTCTTGCATCAAGTTTGGACGCCTCGGCAATCACACCATCGATGATTGCTTTGGCTTCTGCTAGTTTGATCGCCATGCGCTAACATCTCATCACACGATTGGTCTATTGGACCAGAGTTGATCTCGTACTTCGCTGCTCGGCATCAAATGCGAGATGCAAAGGGGTGCCCAACGCAACGATGCTCTAGAAGGCGACGGTCACCGCATGCAGACCACCTGCGTCTCAGGCTGGTTGAGCGGTGCGTGAGGTCTGAGTTCCACAGTCGCAGCGGCAAGCCGACGATAAAGATTACGATGCCGTGCAAGTGGCCACCAATCATAGAGGAAGAGTTCAATTGGTTTCCAGTTTGCGACCCAGCCGACGATTACCAGACTCTCCTCGGCGAAACGTCCGAGTTGACTCGACCCGAAGCGTCCCGCCACAGCTTGGCTGATGATGACACAGATCGCCAATACGGTAAGCCCGATCATCAAAGAGCGGCGACCGATGCGAAAAAGTTCCTTGAGCTCGAGCGTAACGACCTCGGCACGATAGGTAAAATAGCGAGTTAACGCTTCGCTAAGCTGCTTGGCAGGTTCGCTCTCTGATTCGTTCTTGGGCAAGTGAACAATGATTCTGATCGGCTGGTCTTTCGGCAACTCTCGTGCCCAGCCCACGATGTAATCTTCAGCATCCTTATCCAAATCTCGCTTACGAAAAGGGAAGGGATCGAGTGTGTCGAAGAGTTGGGAAGCCTCGTCAATGCGAAGCTCGATGGCAGCCCCGGCAGATTCATCGCGCACGGTACTTGCAAAACCGCGGTCCAAACTTGTGATTGGTCTTCCCGGTTTGAGCATGAGGGACCCGATCAGTCAGTACGCGATATATTCCCGACACACGCCACAATACCTCGTATGTCATCGTTACGGTCGGCCGTTGACCCCAATCCAAGAGTTGAACGCGCTTAGAAAGCGGGCCAAAAATTCTCGCGTTCCATCATTGACGAGGTTACCGGTCGCATCCAGCAGATTACCAACGCCGCCGATATAGGCTTCCGGTTGCTGAAGAGTGGGTACGTTTAGAAACACCAGCGATTGCCGCAAATGATGGTTAGCGCCAAACCCGCCAATGGCGCCGGGTGAGACGCTCACAACCGCTCCCGGCTTGCCATCCCAGGCATTCTGCCCATAAGGGCGAGAACCCACGTCTAGCGCATTTTTCAGAACTGCGGGGATCGATCGATTGTATTCAGGCGTAATGAATAGAACCGCGTCCGCTGCTTTGATGCGCTGGCGGAAGTTGCTCCACGTATCGGGTGGGGCATGTTCTATATCCTCATTATAAAAGGGTAAGCCGCCAATCTCGACAATCTCAAGTCGGAGAGCGGTTGGGGCAACGTTCGCTAAGACATTGGCAATCTTACGATTGAACGAGTCCTTGCGAAGACTTCCGACGAGGACGGCGACATCACGAACTGCTTTTTCCAAAGTCATCGCACTGACCTCTATGGGCTTCGGCGCAAGATACCGTCGGCCGTTTGTGGAAACGTCGCCTAAGCTCCTCGTCGAGCCAGGTTTTCGTGTTGTTCCGCTAGGCTCGCTCCCCTTTCTGAGGCCACGTGCTCACGCAGAACTATGATTTGCTCCAATAAATTGTCACGCCACTGCTCTAGTTGAGCGATCGATCGACCGGCGGCCTCCTTTTCGACGCCAGCGACCAATTGACGTTGCAAATCATCTGTCATAGTCGGCGTGCCGAGATCTGCCCACCAACCTTCGACCGCCGGAAGGAGATGTTGGAGGAAATGGGGCATACCTCCGGAGCCGCCCCCGAGGTGAAAGGTCATATGTGGCCCCATCAGAGCCCAACGAAGCCCAGGCCCCTCCGAAACCGCCGCATCAATATCGCCGACCGAAGCAACGCCTTTCTCGACGAGATAGATTGCCTCCCGCCAAAGCGCCGCTTGTAATCGATTGGACACATGTCCTGGAATCTCCTTATGGATTTCGATCGGATGCTTACCAATAGCTCGGTAGAAAGCCATTGCTCTCTGGATCGCCTCACGGCTCGCCTTTGTCCCTCCGACGACTTCGACCAAAGGGATAAGATGCGGTGGATTGAATGGGTGCCCGATGAGGCATCGGTCGGGGAAACGGCAACCTTCCGACAAGCGGCTAACGAGAAGGCCAGAGGAACTCGATGCGATAACGACTTTCTGGGGAAGCACCGCGTCGACCAGCGGCAGGAGTTTCTGCTTTACGTCATACCGTTCGGGCGCGTTTTCTTGCACGAAATCTGCGCCGGTCACCGCTGCCACCGGGTCCACTTCAAAGTGCCACCCATTTGGGTTGGCGTCGCTCTTGCCGCCAAGGGCCATGACCACCGGCCACGCTTCTGCAATCGTCCGGCGCAGGCTTTCAGTTGCACCAGGGGCCGGATCACTGACGACGACATCCAGCCCTCGGGACAAGAACCATGCAGCCCAACTTGCGCCAATGGTGCCACAACCAAGCACGGCGACGCGGCGGATTTCAGCATCGGACTTAACATTCATGACACTCATGGCCGTTCTCCGTGAACTGACCGAACGGTTGAAAGCGAGCATCGCCCGTAGAGGGCGTTCGAATCCTACCTTCGAGTCCCACGCCAGTTCTCTCTCATCCCTGAAGTTGCGGATCGATAATCGCCTCAGTTGGGCGCAGCAATGCGACACTACATTCGCGAACCCGTGCAGCTCATGTACGGCGAGCCTTCACTTGGCGCAGTATGCGGGTTCATAAGGCTCAACGACACTCGAAGATCTAAACGCAGCCAAAGTTCTTACCGCCATAAGCTTTGTGCTGTATCTCGCTCTACCATCTTCGATTCAAACGTCTTGTCGCTTTCCTAGCACTGCACTCAAGCGGCAGCCTTCTTGAAAGCCTCTCTGACCGATTGATTGGCACGATCGAAGACCTCCCGCGTTTCCTTCAACGCCGCCATCAGCGCAGACCAGGGTTGCCCCACTTGCTGCCGCGGCCAATGTAGACGGCGCCCGCCGGCACGCCCGCGTGATGCCTGTTGAGAACCCTGCACATGCGATTGCCTCCTGATCTCCGTTGCGACGGGACGCGGCCGAGGCACGTCCGGTCACGCATCGCGTGCGGTGCGGGAACGGCTCGTCCGTTGACCGTCGGGCCGCCGCGTCCAGACAGGCGACGGCGCAAGGGGTCAGGAGGTTGGCTCGTCCGGCAGGGTCGACGATGGAGGCACGTAGGTGTCGAAGGGGTTGCCGTCGGCGAGATGGCCGAACGGCGTGAACACGAAATCCGTACCGTCGCGGCTCACGGCACAGATGACGAAGCGCGTCTCGCCGGTGACGGCATCGGCGCACTCCATGAGCGCGAGGTTGCCGTCGGCCGCGGCTCGCAACAGAGTCGCGAAATTGGTGCGCGCGTGATCGGGGATGCTCATGGCGCACCTCGCTTGCTCCGCTTGGCCGACAAGGTGCGGTCGAGCCAGCCATTGGTCGCGATCCAGGTCACGGTCTTGCGGAAGCCGAGATCGAGCGCACGCGCGGCGCTTTTCGGCGTGCCGACATCGAGAAGACAGGAGAAGTGCGTAAAGAAGTCAGCCATGTCAGGCTCCTGAAACGACAACGCCCGGCGCGATGGCCGGGCTGGTTGAAGGACGGGGTTGCGGCTGGAAGCATCAGAGCCGGAATTCGGTGACGAGCCGCTGCGCATTGGCGTGATGCTCTAGCATCTCGCGGTAGAAGCGCTTGCGTGCGTCCCGCTTTGCGGGATCACGCCGGGCCGATCGCGTGAGCTTGCGCCGTGCGGCGCGGATCACTGCTCGGTTGCTGGCCCAGACGGTGACGTCGAGGCGGAGATAGGTGCCGTACATCTCAGCCTCCCTTCGCCTGCTTGGCTGCTCGCAAGGCGGCGAGCGCCGCGCGGAATTCGGCCGCGCCGATCTCCTCCGAGAGATCGATGCCAGCAGCGACGGACAGGCAAGCGGCGTGAATGTCACCGTCTGACACCGCGTTTGCCGCGAGACTCGCGAATTCCGGATCGGTCTCGATGATCACGGCGATCTGGTCGCGAACCCGATCCTCCTGGAGCTGCGCGAGGACGTGACAGGGTTGCGGCGCCGCGACGGGCTCGTCGGGATCGCGAGCGCCGGCAGGATCGCTTCCGCTTTTGCGATCGCGGCGTTTGCGCGCGCGAGCCAATAGGCGTCTGTCCGTCGCTCCGCGACCTGGTCGGCAATGACGATCTTGAGGAGGCCGAACAGCACCTCGAAATGCGAGGCCTTGCGCTGGATGGTCTCATCAAAGTGTGATGGGACCGCCACGGGTTCTCCCGAATAGGCGACGTCGGCGCCGAGCCAGATGCCGGTGACGTAGGTTTCGCCGGCGGCCTCGTAGTCGAGCTTGTCGCTGGACCAGTCATCGTCCTCGATGGCCTGGCGACATGCCTCGGCCGGAGTCGCGGCGTGATAGGTGCGCTGCCGGTAGACGGGCACACGGTAGGTCGTTTCGACGGTATAAGTGGGCATGGGAGGCTCCTGAAAATGCGAAAGCCCGGCGCGGTGGCCGGGCTGATGGGGTTGGATGGAGAAATTGGCTAGTAGCCGAACTGCCACGACGGCCACGACTGGCCGTCATTAGCGGCCTTCACCGCCTCCTCGAGATAGTCGGCGTGCCCTTCCACGACGGTCGAGTTCTTGACGGGCGTTTCGTCGATCACCGTCACGCTGCGGACGAGGCCATCCTCGACCTCGACGTGGACGGGTACGAGATACTGGAAGACGACGCGGCGCGGGGTTGCCGAGCTGAGCTTGGTCATCGGAATGCTCCTTGCTGAGAGGTGGCGGGAGCGACCGAAGCCGCCCCCGCCACGGTCGCGTCACTTGGCGGCGATCATCGCCGGGTCGTCGGCATCGACTTCGCCGTCACCCGGCTGCTCGTCCTCATCGTCGGCGAGGAATGCCGGCAGCGCTTCATCGCCTTCGCCCTCGCTGGCATCGGCAGGGACCGCCACGTCGGGATCGGCGGAGCGCAGGGGCTCCGGCAGCCAGCCGGTATCGGCGAGCAGACGTTCGGCCTCCTTCGCCATGTCGGGCTTCTTGAGGTGGTCGATGAGCTGCGCCTTCTCCTCGCCGAGCATTTCCCGCACGGCTTCGACGATCCGGCTCTTCGTGACGCGGCCGAGATAGTTCGCCACGCTCGGGCGCCATCCGGCCTCCACCATGTCGAGGCCCGTCGCACGCGCCAGCCGATCGGCATCGCGTATGCGCCGGTCGAGCCCGTGCTGGGAGACGCCGTTGCCGCTATAGGGATTCGGACGCTCGTAAAGAGCGTTGATCCCGTAGCTGACGCAGTGCGCGAGCAGCGCGAGACGGCTCGCATCGTCAAGCCCGCCGATCCAGTCCCAGAGGCGATCGTCGTCCTCGAGCGGCATATCCGACTTCCAAGCCTCCACGCGCGCCTGGATAGCCTTGGCGGAGGCGCTGTCCTTCAGGTCGGTGGCCTGAACGGGAAAGTGGACCTCGCGGACCGACGCCTCGACGGCACAGCCGTGCGGGTTACCCTTGAAGGCGTCGAGCACCAGCTTGTGCAGGAGCGCCGTGAGGGCGACGTGCGGCTGGTTGGCCACCGCGTCGCGCAATGCCAATGTGCGATAAGCGGTGAGCTCGATCACCAGCCGCTCGGGCAGCGGCTTGACGCCATCATCCTCCTCATCGTCTTCGGCGTCCGGTTCTTGTCCGCCGATGGTGATGACAGCGCGCTGGACGGACGGTGTTGCCGGAGCATCGACCCCGCCGGGCTCTCCATCGGTCTCGGCGTCGCTGCCTTCGACGGCAACGGGCGCCTCGTCCCCGGGCCGCACATAGCCACGATCGACCACGATGTCGCCATCGCGGTCCACGCTGACGAAGACGCCGGCGCGGGCGATCTCGGTGGGATCGTAGACGACGGGGCGCTTCTCGAAGGCGTCGAGAGCCTCCTCGATCTCGCCCAGGCGCTGATCGATCTCGTCCGGCAGCTCGTCGGCGCCGTCATACTCCGCCTCGAGCCGATCGTATTCCGCGCGCAGCGCCTCGCGTTCGGCCCGCTCCTCCTCGGTGAGATCGACGAAATTGCCCGCGATCTGGCGCAGGCCGTGGTCATAGCCATAAGGTAGGTCGAGGTCGACCTTCACCCACTTCCAGCCTTCGCTGGCGATCTCCTCGGCCACGGTCTTGAGCTTCTCGCCGACCAGGCGGTGAAGCAGCGTTGGATCCTGAAGCCAGCCGCCGTCATCGTCCTCGAACAGGTCGCGCAGCACCGCGCCGCCGGCCGCGACGTATGCGTCGACGCCGACAAAGCGCGCGCGCTTGTCGGACGCCGGGATCGTGGTCTCGGTCAGCAACTGGCGGATATGCCAGGGCTGCCGATTGTACGAATGCTGCACAGCTTCCCACACCTGCTCTTGACGCTCATGATCGGGGTTGACGGTGAAGGCCATCAACATGTCGAGGGTCATGCGCCCCTCGGCATAGGCATCGCGCAGGACGGGCGAGACCGCGTTGAGGCGAAGCCGCTGCTTCACGACCTGGACGGTCGTGAGGTAGGCCGCGGCGATTTCTTCGTCGGTCATGCCCTTGTCGAGCATGTCCTGAAACGCGCGGAACTGGTCGAGCGGGTGAAGGCCGGCGCGCAGCAGGTTCTCGGCGAGCGAGTCGTCCTCGGCGAGGATCTTGGTATCGGACTTGCGCACGATGCACGGTACGAGCCCGTCCTTCGAGAAGCGCTTGGCCTTGACCAGGCGTTCGATCGCGCGGTAGCGGCGCCCGCCGGCCGGCACCTCGAACATGCCGGTCTCGTTGCCGTCCTCGTCGAGGATGGCGCGGACGTTGAGGCCCTGCACGAGGTCCTCGCGCCGGTCGATGTCGTGGGTCAGCTCGTCGAGGTCGGTTTCCGGCCGGGTTCGCCGGACGTTGGATTCCGAGAGCACCAGCTTATTGAAGGGGATGTCGCGCGAGCGCGAGAAGACGATCTTCTTGGCAGCCTTTGCCATGTCGGGATACTCCGCGACGGGCGCCGAGAGCCTCTCTCTCGGCTTCGAACCCGTCACGAAGCGAAGCGCCGCCCTCTCACTCTGAGGACGGCGCCGCAACAGGTGATCCGGCGTCCCGCAGAGCCGGAGACACGGAAGTGTGCATGTCCGGCTTTGCGGATTTCAGGATGTGTGCCTTACGTGTCGTCGCGACGAGGCGAAGCCGCTCGGTAGAGGATGCGCTCGGCCGCGCGGATACTTCCTACCCCGCGGGCGGCCTCGGCCCAGGCCGAGATCGGGAAATCGCCCGTGAAGAGAATGTCGCGCTCGATGCCCATGCCGAACGGCAGAAGGATCGAAGTCAGTTCTTCGAGCGAGAAGCTGCCCAGCTCGGGATAGCCGAGATCGGCGAGGCCGAAGAGCGTATCGCCGTCCGCGTCCAGCTCGGTCGCGAGCCAGACGCCTTCGCCCAAGGGGTTGAAGAACTTGACCACGGGCACGTGGTCGGCGCCGCGATCGCGTCCATTGGCGAGCAGGCGCTCGCGCAGGTCGTCGGTCAGGAGGATCATGCCGCCCTCCTGTCGCTTGCGGGGTCGTCGACATCACTGGCCGTTGCGGCGTCGGGGAGAAACGCAAGCAGCCAGTCGGCCGCCTTGCTGGCCTGGGATGCGGCGCGCACGATGGCGCGATTGTCCTCTCGCAGCACCTCGAGCCACGAGCCGATGTAGTCGGCGTGGCGCACGGTCGGGGCGATGCCGAGGGAGGCGCAGCAGAACGCGGCGTTCATCTCTGCAACCAGCTCTTCGAACGCATACTTCTTCGAGCCGAAGGACCCGGAGAGGTCACGGCCGAGACGGGACGAATGGCCCGTCGCATGGCCGAGCTCATGCAGCGCGGTCCGATGCCAATTGATGGCTTCGAAATACGCCTGCGGCGGCGGCACTTGCACGTAGTCGCCCCCTGGCATGTAGAAGGCGCGATTGCCACCGATGCGGAAATCGATTCCCGTGGCCTTGATCAGCGCCTCGACGCGCGGCTCGATCAGGCCGGCCTCGGGTGCAGGCGGCGCGATGGCAAGGCCGTCGGGCAGGTCCTCGCACTGCGCGACGTTGAACAGGGTGAAGCGCTTCAGGAACGGAATGGCCTGCGCTTCCTCGCCGGCCTCCTGCGCTCGCTTTTTCTCGTCTTCGGGAATGAAGCGATCGGCATAGACCACGGTGGTGCCGCGCTCGCCTTTGCGCACATGGCCGCCAAGGGACAGCGCCTGGCAAAAGGTCAGCCAGCTTTGCACGGGGAAGCCGTGCTCGATGACCGCGCCCCAGAGGATCAGCACGTTGATCCCGGAGTAGGCGCGGCCGGTGGCAGCATTCGCCGGCATGGCGAGCGGCGCCTTCGCTGCCGCCGTGCCCCATGGCTGGACCCAGGGCACGCGCCCGGCCTCCAGCTCGGCGATGATCTTGTTGGTGATGTCGTCGTAAAGGCTTGTCCGGTCGGCGCCGGCGCGAGCGTTGCGGTCATGTCTGGACATCGCGGTTCTCCGCGACGGGCGCCGGAGGCCTCTCCTCCAGCCCTCAACCCGTCACGGCAACCCGGTCCGCACTCTCACTCTAAAGGGGCGTTGCGGGGTCTCCCCGCAGAAGGGGTCGGCCGAGACTACAGGCTCGGCCGCAGGGGAAGGCTTTTCCCTAACAGCCAATACGCTCATCATCAGAACTATCGCCAATGCTGATGGCTAGGTGCTCTACGCGTTGATGGACAATGACTTTACACCGGAGGAAGTCCTCTGCCGTCCGTTGATGGCACATTTGGCGAGTGGATCGCCGGAAGGCCCTCGGGATTCGCCTCTCTGGTTCCTCTGGGAAGATGAAGCGATCTGGCTGATCGCGACTTCGCGCGACAGGTTTCCGAAGCGGCTAAACGCGCGTGTGGATGCATTTCGACCGCTTTTTGACCGCTTGTTGTTGCTGCCGGATCAAGTCAAAACCTTCCTAATGGACGCCATCAATCGATCCGAAAAGGGCTTCTCCACGAGAGTAACTCCAACTTCGGACGCGCGTTGACGCATGCTTTCGCTCATATGACCGCTCACCAGGAAGGCCGGCAGCGAAACGCCGGCGGCACGCAGCCGCACGATCAACTCCAGTCCGCTGATTGTCGGCATTTGATAGTTGATAACGAGGCAGTTCGCGGGCGGCAGCTTGGGCATTTCTTTCAGAAGGTCATGGGGATCGGAATAGGACTGCACTTGAAACCCTTCGGCCTGCAGGGAAAAAGTGAGGGAGTTCCTGACAGCCTCATCGTCGTCGACGATAAGCACGACTGGCCTCTGTGCGGGGATTTCACTCATTAGAGTGGCCCTTTTCATGCGTAAAAGCGTACATCATCGCCCCCGCACTCCCACGGCATTGATTTTCCTCAAATCTCAGAAACTTTGGGGGAGCTTTAGGGTGGCGCCCGGTCACAGACCGGCGACCGACAGCATCCGCACGAGGTGGGACAGGCTTCGTGCCTGCATCTTCGTCATCACGTTCGCGCGCAACACCTCGACAGCGCGGGCATTGATGCACAGCTCGGCTGCGATCGCGGCATTGGATTTCCCGACGGAAAGCCCATTGAGTACTTGACGTTCGGCAGCCGACAATTCGGTCAAACGTGTCTGAACACCGGAATGCGCATCGCGTCGCGACTCATCGCTCCCTTCTCGTGCGGCAGCCGACGATATTGCGGCGACGAGCGTTTCTTCGGCGCAGGGTTTTTCGATGAAGTCCACAGCGCCCGCCTTGAGTGCCTCGATGGCGATGGTCACGTCGGCATGCCCGGTGATGACGATCACTGGCCAATCGATCTTCTGAGCGGCGAGTCGGCGCACAAGGTCGACACCCGAGAGCCCGGGCATCCTCACGTCGGTGATGATGTATCCACGCTGAAGGCCGTCGAGCGATTCCACAAACGACACCGCCGAATCGAATGTTTGAACTGAGTAGCCTGATGTCTTGAGCAAGAATGCCAGCGCATCGCGCGCGGCATCATCGTCGTCAATGACATAGACGGTCGGATCATTTGGCATCGCCAACATCCTCTGGCGCGACCGACCGAAGCGTGAAGCGAAAAACCGTGCCACCGTCCGGATTGGGTTCGGCCGCGATCTGCCCGCCATGCGATTCGACGATTGCGCGAGAGATCGATAAGCCAATGCCCATGCCTTGCCGCTTGGTGGTAGTAAATGGCTGGAACAGCTTGGCGGCTATCTCGGGGCTTATTCCGCTGCCAGTATCGGTAATCTGGACGGCCAGCATGCCGTTGCCATCAGGCAGGGTTGCCACGTTCAGGTCGCGGCGATGGGAGTTTTCCATCGCCTCCAGGGCATTACGCATAATGTTGAGAAGGACTTGCTGAATCTGCACCCGATCGACCAGCACTTGGTCAACCGATGGATCGAGATGGAACTGAACGCGGACTGACTTTTCTCTCGCCGCGACCAGCGCCAACGCGCTCGCCTCCTCGACTAGCTTGCTGATGCTTTCGATCCGCCGCTCGGTTTCGCCGCGGACGGTAAAGTCACGCAGGCGTTGGATGACCTCACCGGCGCGGACGGCTTGCTCGGCTGCCTTACTCAGCGCCTCCTGGATGACGGGTACATTTTCCGCGCCGCCCTGTAGCAGTCGTATCGATCCTTGTAAGTAATTTGCAATCGCCGCCAGTGGTTGGTTGAGTTCGTGCGCGATAGTAGAAGCCATCTCACCCATTGTACTCAGACGTGAGATATGAAGTAGCTCGGCCTGCAACTCGTGCAGCCGATGCTCGTGCTCCTGACGCTCGGTGAGGTCGCGCACGAAGCCGGTGAACTGCCGTTCGTCGGCGAGCACGACCTCGCCAACGAACAGCTCCATTGGGAACGTGCTGCCGTCCTTGCGTTGGCCCACAACAACGCGACCCTTGCCGATGATGCGACGCTCGCCGGTCGTCAGGTAGCGCTTCAGATAGCCGTCGTGCTCATGCGCATACGGGGCCGGCATCAGCATGCTGACGTTGCGTCCCGTGACCTCCTCGGTCCTGTATCCAAAAAGTCGTTCGGCCGCGGCGCTGAAGGATCGGATCAAACCGCGTTCGCTGATGACCACCATGGCGTCGGGAACGGTGGCCAGGATCGAGTGCAAATGCGCTTCACGGGAGTTCAACTCCTCGACCAGATCGCGGACCACGTCGAGGGCCTGCTGCGCCCGGTCGCTCGTGCCGCTGCCAGGGCGTCGCTGCTGTTGGGCGATGGTATCCGACATGTTGTCGCCACAATCACTCGGCGCTGATTTCGCCGTTCGTCGCCCCGCCGCTCCGCCTTAGGTTGGGAAACATAACATAGAGCGGAATACAGGGGGAGGAACAACTCGGTGACCGAACAGCACTTCTGGGCCGCGATTTCGCTTAAAAGAATCCGATTTGGCACGTCGGCCGAGACCCTTGGCTCGGCCGCAAGGAAGGCTTTCCCCTTCCCGCCTTCCAGATCGCGGCCTCAAGACTTCCAGGCGCACTTGGCCTCACGAAAGCGGATGCGTGCTATGCATCTCGGACAATCTGTTCGCGAGCGGTTGGCTTGCTTGTTTCGTCGCAAGCGAAACTAGGCTCGTGGCGGCATGTGAGCGTTGTCGAGACGGCGATGGATCAGGGAAACGATTGTCAGCAAATCTTCTGCATCCTCTTTTGACATCACCCAACGAATTCGCGCCTCATGTGCCGTGGGGTTCCGAAACATGCCAAAGGTTCCGCGCACCAGATTGGCAAAGCCCTTCTGTTCACTGTGCTCGCTCACGCCGGTCCGCGAATTGATCGTCAGAAGTGGAGGGTCGCCGCCAAGGACCCGATCGACGAGCGTGGCACCGTCATCCGTCAACCCTGTCCGGCGACGCATCTTGTCGGCGACACTCTTCACACCCTCTTGGACGGCGTGGAAGTAGTTGTCAGCAAGGAGTTCGGCCCGACAGAATTTCAGGACGTCCGGATGGACACCCCGTCCTTCCAGGTCCGCCCTTAGGTCCCGGGCTCGACGCTGTGCTTCCGGCAATGTCTGCGCAGCTTCGGTCTTTGTCAGGTTGCCCGCTTCGTCTACGACAAGACCGGCGAAGGCCAGTGCCTGATTCAAGAGCGCGCGCATGGGTTCGTAGCGTTCCGGCTGACGGCTGTAGCGCGCCGGCTTCATCGCAAGGCGGATGAATTCCAAAATGTGCGTGCGGTTCTTCTTGGTGTTTTGGCTCTCGACGAAAGCGTTGTAAATGCGGATGCGCTTCGTCACGGCGCCAGGGTCCACCATCTTGCTGGATGCAAGCAGATGCTGAATTTCAGCGCCGGTCAGGCCGGCATCTGTGTCGCCGAGCGCTCCAGCTATTGCCTCTAGCTGGTCCTGTGTGAAGAAGGCCATCTTTGTTCTCTGTTCTGTCGCGGCATCGCTTGCAGGTGCCATGCGGCACTAGATGTAGAATTTGAATGGTAACTTGGGTTCGCTATCGATCGGCGCGGAGATCAGGACATCGCCCACGGCATTGGCGAACCGGATCGTGACAGGTAGCCGATCGTTGTGCAGGCATGAATTGAAGTTGATCTTCGTGAGGCCAAGCACGTCCGAAAGCACAGTCTTCAGAGGGCATTCGCCACGCAGGACCCGCACCGAGATCGGGTTCGGCGTCTCCGGTCCCATATATGTGTCGAGCCTTGGCACATAGCCCGATGTCCAGAGCAGGGCGTGACGTTCGCCGATCTGGAGTGCCGTGCCGCGTATCACCGGATATTCGCCGGGGCGATAGAGCTTCAGGTCGTCGCGCGCGTCGGCGATCTGCACGCCGACGAGATTTGTTTCATCGTCGCAGCCCGCCGCGAAGCCGCGCCACTCATCGTCCGTGAAGGCGGATTTGGCGTGGATGAACAGTTCGGACGGGGGACCGTCATGCAGACGCTTGTACTCGCCGACCACCATCTGAATGAGGTTCCTTGCGGCATCGTGATCGAGGTGGAATTGCTTCGTGTCCGTCTGAAACCACGGCCCGAGCGCTCCGCGGAAGACGACGCCCTCACCGTCCGACAGAAACATCTGCGCGGCGCAGCAGGCGTGCCGCTTGTCGCTCGTCAGTTCGCTGCGTTTGTAGACGAGGCCGACGTAGCAGACGCCGGGGCGGACATCGGCCAGCTGCCAGGGCTTGCCGCCCGCCTTGTAGTAGGCGCCTGTTCCCAGCTTCCAGGCGATCGTTGCCGGATCCTCGACGCGGCGAACCGGCATTCCGCTCTCGCGGCGGAAGTCGCCCGGGGCTAGGGTGGTGTCGCGGACGATTTGCGTGACGATCCGCTCCTTCAGGAGGCGCGCTTTCAACTGACGGCGGAAATGCGTCGCGTACTGATAGACCTCGGCCTCGCGTTCGTCGTCGCCGAACAGGGTGGGCTGGGTCTGTAGTTGCCTTGCACGGCGCTGCGAGATGGTCACCGTCCCGGCCACGCGATCGTCGCGTCTCACGATCGATTGCGGGCGGCCAAGTTCGTAGACCCGTTCGGGAATGACGACGAACCAGAATTGCGGCGCGCTCTCGAGGCGATTGTTCTCGGCGACGAGGCGGGACACGAACAGATCAACGGTGCTGCGTATCGCTTCGTGTCGGTTGGCGATCCGAAGGGTTCGCTCGATCTCCGTGGTGTCGAGATCGTCAATGAGACAGGGCGGCTCAACGGGCCAGTCGGCGTGGAAAGCCTCGGCGAAGCCGGGGAACGGCACATGCTGGGGTTCGACGGCCCGCGATCGCGGCCCGGGCGGCGGGATGTCGATGAAGCCGGCTATGGTCTTGGCCCAGGCCTTGAAGCGTCGCACGCCGTCTGGCGTGCCGATCACGCCGTAGCGGATTGCCGGCAATTGCTTCGTCTCGCCGACGGGCCCGTAGAGAAAGAGGCCGTCCCGGGGGTAGACGAGACGCTGGCCGTGGCGGAATTCCAGCAGCGGTTCCTCAAGGTGCAGCATACGGGGCTTGAAGGGCGGTGGCCTAGACGTCATCGCCAGCCTCCTCGGAGCCATCGTCCTCGCTTGGGCCGTCGGGTTCGCCCGGTTCGTCGTCGTCGCTGGGATCGTCGTCGTCGGGCTCGGGGACTTCGTCCTCGACCGGCAGGCTGACCGGAACCCGCCAGGAAATCGGCGGTAGGCCAAGGACGATCTCCTCCTCGGAGCTGACGGGCACCGCGAGGGAGTCGCGGCCCTCGGCAAGCCAGTGCAGGAAGGCGAGCAGCATGTCGCGCCAGCGGGCGTTGCGCCACGTCTTGGCGAAGGAGCGGCGCAGGCGATGCATCTTGGCGGGATCGTCGAACGGCTTGTGGCCGTCCTCCGTGAAGATGAGACGGCTGATAATCCGAACGTGGCGGAGCGGCGCTGACCGCGCCGCGACGCTGACACCGAAGTGCCAGTTCATCTGGCGCTTGAGCGATACGCCCTGGATCTGGCGCAGACCGGCGATATCGCCCCAGCGGAAGCCGATCTTGGTCGTGGGTGCGACATCGACGGGCGGCCACCAGGCTGTTTGGGCACCTGACAGACCGTAAGGCTGAAGGCCGCGGCCTGCGAACAGCTTTTCGAACGCCTGGCGCGCCAGATCGCTGAAGTGATTGCGGGCGTCGAGCCGTTCGATACCGAGCTTGAACCATCCGTCATCCAGGAACCCTGTGACGAGCCGCTCCGCTTTCCGCTTGATGGGCAGGTTCGGCCCGAAATGGTCCTGCAGATCGTGGAAGCGTGCGAAGGTGAGAAAACCCTGGCGGAAGGGCTTCAGGGGCCAAGGCGCTTCGGCCATGCGAGATTGTGACTGACGCTCGGATACCTGTCCCTTGAATTCGTAGTAGCGGATCTTCTGCGGCAGGTGATCGATCGAGAGCCAGTTCGAAATCATCCGTTCAGGCGCGGAGACGAGCGTCTTGCCGTGTATCAGCTGAACCTCGCGCCAGATGGCGTTGCCGTCACCGGAATTGTGCGGAACCCGATAGGCTTCCTCGAGCGTCTCCAGCAGTTCTGTCAGCCCGCGTGCCCAGCCACGTGTGAAGTCGATATATTGCGCGTGCGCGATGAGGAAGGGAGCTTCGAAGGGTTCCATGCGCAGCGGGATGATGAAGGCGCTGTCTCCGATCTTGCGGGCCACCTCCGTGGCGATCTGGATTTCATTGCGCACGCCCTGCTTGTCGACCGCCCGGGGATTGGCCACGAGCAGCACCTTGCAGGCGCGGTGACGCAGGGCGATTTCGAGTTTGCGCTGCCAGTCCTCGCCGCCCTTGAGCCGGAGCACGTCGGCCCACACCTCGTAGCCCATGGCGGCGAGTTTCGCGCCCAGCCAGATTGTGAAGGCATTGTCCTCGGGCGCGGCGTGGCTGATGAAGATGGCCTCGCGCGCTTCTGTGTTTGTTTCCGAGCGTGTGTTTGGAGACTGTGAACTCACAAGGCAGCCTCCGTGTGCGTCCAGGGACCGCCGGGCGACCACGATGCGAGTTCCTCCCGGGCCAGCACGGGCTGCAGGAATGCTCGCAGATCTTCGATGACTTGGGCGAGCGAAGCGGGCGCCGCTCCGAGCCGATCGCGCGCCAGAAAGGCCCGCCACTGAGCGTCCCGCTCGCCGGCAAAGGCCTCGCCGAGGCCGGAGGGCGTTTGTTCAGGCCAGGACGTTCGGCGGCGTTCGAAAGTTTGCTGGACGGCATTCGCGAGGACGACGCCTTCAAACGCGAACGTCTGCGCGATCATCCAGAGGTCATAGAAATCCTTCATTCGGCTGTTGGCGACGCCGAGCGAAACGATCGCCTCAAGTTTCTCGGCGACCACCGTTTCGGGCGGATAGGCGCGCAGGACCGGCGCCGGCGCCTCGAGGAGGGCTGGGTATTCAATCTCGATCGCTTTGGGGGTGATGGCATCGCCGAACCCGACATCGATCTGAATAGGTAGGCGCGCGCCCGCGATGGTGGCGTTGGTTCTCACGCGCACGCCGGCATACTCGGTCTCGTCACGGATTGGGGCGGCCTCGATACCTTCAATGTCGAAGACGACGCCATCGTCAGGCACCGCCACAGAGCAAATGGCCCGGACGCTCTCGGCGATCGCCGCCGGATCAGGATCGCCGTGACCCAGCAGATCGAGATCGCGGGTGGGGCGGAAGGGATCGTCTCGCCAGGTGGCGAAAAGCATCGCTCCCTTCAGGACAAACCGTTCGCGCTGATCGGAGACGCTGAGGCGGTAGAGCAGCCGCTCAAGCGCGTAGCGCGTGAGGAGGATCTGAAAGTCAGTCTTCTCCGCGCGGGCGCGATCGAGAAGCCGCGCGCGGACCGAGGCACCGACGTTGCGAACTTCACGCGCCATCGGCGACCATCGCTTCCACATAGGGCCGCATCACCGACCAGACACGGGCCGTGCGGGCGAATTCCCATAGCTGGTCCGGCGTCGCCCGTTTTGTTCGCAGCCCTTCGCGCAGCCCCTCCAGCGCGATGTCGAGCCCTATCTTGTTGCGATACCGGAAGCAGTCGACGATCGTCTTGGCAGGGTCGAAAATCGGCACTTCGATGCCGTCGATAAGATGTCGCTTCACGCCCTCCTTGAGAGCGCGACTGCTGAAGCGCACAAAACGGATCGGCGGGTATTCGACCTTGGGCTTCCAGCCGGTGCGATCGATGGCGATCCAGACTGCGGAGGGCATCTGCAGTGTCAGCTCATGAAACTGCAGCGCGGAGGTGAGGCAGATCACGCCTCTGGGCACGAGAGCTGAAGCCTCCGCGAAGCTGCGCCGGGCATCCGGCATGGAGTCGGCCAGCTGGTAGAGGCCGCGCGCCACGCGCGTGACCGCGCCTTCACGAACCAGGCGGGCGACGGTTTCGGACCCCACGCCGGCGTCGCGCAGATCGCGCATGCGGACGAGCCCCTTCTTGCGGAAAAGGTCGCGGGCCTTATCACGTTGCGTCCTTGGTCGTAGTGACATTTACTATGCTCTCAGAGATAAGTGCAGAGGTTTTATCACAAGGGCGCATAGGAACTCAAATCCTCTTGGCGTCACCAGGGCGCTGCAGCACAGGGCGGCGGCGGACTATTCCATGGGAGCAACTTCTTTGATGTCGTCGCCCTCGATCGCGATCGCAGTCTGAGAGAAGTACGGGTGGAATTCGGGTAGGAGCGAGATAATCCCACCATCCTCTTGCAGGAATTCGTGATTGGCTCCCGGGATCAGTGCGGGGTCAAGCGGGACGCGTGCATTCGGATTGTGGGGGACTACCATCCCTTCCACCAGGTCTCATTGTAGTCAGGCGCGTGGACGGCGTGCGCGAACGGCTTGGGCATTGGCCCGTCACGGTCGAATTCACCGCGTCGCAGGCCTGTGCGAACCATGCGGACGCGTCGGCTGCCGAAGCCGGCAAGGTAGCCCATGCGATTGAACTTCGTGATGGTCCCTTGCGGGTTGACGACGACGGCGCTGATATTCTCGGCGCCGGGTAGAAAGAAGAATCCCGAGGCTTCCGTGGAACGGCCGAAGCGATGTTCGGTGATCCGCTCGATCTTCCGCTTTCCGTCGACCAAGCTATGGCGAACACCGAAGACATCTTCGGTGGTTGCCGGCACGACCATCCGCATGGTTCCGGGTCCATGGAAATCCTGCACCGCTAGCAAGAATGGAATCTCACCTAATTCCTCTGCTTCGCAATAGGGTGGTGTCTTGTTGAGCTCGCGTGTAAGCGCGCGTGCGATCTTTATCGGGACATAGTCCTGCAAATAGGTCGTGAACTCATCTGTCGTGGCTGGATTTGGAGGAGGCGGCGCGCCGCCTCCGGGAGGGTTGGCAGTGGTCGCAAGACGAAGTCTGGTGCCGGTATCGTTGCGTCTCGCCCGTGGCCCAGGTCATTAAAAGGTCGCGAAGAGGTGGAGCTCCCATAGGCGGGGATCGAAGCCGGTCGTCTGGAACTGCTCGACGAAATTCCCGTCAGCATTTTCGTGGAAACGCATCATCGCGGCGATGAGATCGCGGGCCGGTGAGTAACGTTCCTCCGATGTCAGTACACGGAATGTTGGATGGAGACGCTCGGCTGGGACGAGCGGGGTGAAGAAGTCGACGGGAGTGCGCTCCGAATCGCCTTGATGGAATTCCGCGTCTGGCGCTTCGGCGAGCGCGTGCATGCGTTCGAGCAGCTGTTCGCGAGCGGCGTTGGCATTTGGCAGCGAGGCATTGACCCTGACGGCCCGGAACCGCGATTGCTCGTCACGCCCCAGCGCGACCCACCCGAAATCGCGATCGATACTATCCCGCGTCACGCCCCCCAGGACGCGCTCATCCGAAGTTGCGTGCCACTCGATCTCTTCCGTAACGAGGAGGATGAATGGTTGCCGTGTGTAGCCGGCGAGGGCGTCGAGCCGGCGTCTTGGGAGCGGCACAAGTTGAGGATGGTCGGCTGCCGTCAACTGACTAAGCCTCGATGACAACGCTGGCTGCACCGGGCAGGACAGCGCGCGCCAACTCGATTGGTTCGCTGCGCTCGGTGACGATGCCGCAATCGGTATTTGCGAGTGCCAAGGCGACCAGCGCGTGTGACATTTCCTTGCCTAAAGCATATAAGTGCAGAGGTTTTATGCGGGATTGGCTTGCTATAGCTAGCCAATTGGAGTGTAGCGTGACCAAGCTCATGCGAGCCGTCGTGCTTTCGGAACCCGGCGGCGTTGACAAGCTCGTCGTCAAGAACCTGCCCGTGCCGCAGTCTCGGCCAGGCTGGGTGCGTATCCGTGTGAAGGCGTTCGGGGTCAACGAGTCCGAAGTCACCAGCCGCAAGGGCCTGTCCGGTCCCGATTTCACGATGCCGCGTGTGCTCGGAATCGAATGCGTCGGCGTCATCGACGAAGCGCCGGCGGGCAGCGATCTGAAGCCCGGCCAGCAGGTGGCCACTATGATGAGCGGCATGGGGCGCTCGTTCGACGGCGCTTATGCCGAGTACACCGTCGTTCCGATCTCCCAGGTCATTCCGTTCGAGACGGAGCTGCCGTGGGATGTCGTCGGTGCGTTACCGGAAATGTTCCAGACGGCCTATGGCTCGCTGACCAAGGGGCTTGACCTGCGCCGCGGCCAGTCGCTGCTGATCCGCGGCGGCACGTCGACCGTCGGCCTCTCAGCGGCGACGATCGCTAAGGAAATGGGCGCGGTCGTGGTCTCCACCACTCGCCGCTCCGAGCGCGTGGAGGTGCTGCGCGAATGTGGCGTCGATCACCCGATCGTCGATGACGGAAAGATCGCAGACGCCGTGCGGGCGCTTTTCCCGAAAGGGGTCGATGCGGTGCTGGAATTGGTGGGCGGGCGAACCTTGCAGGACACGCTTCAAGCGACTCGACTTCACGGCACAGTCTGCTTCACGGGTGCGCTGTCGGACGAGTGGGTGATCCCCGATTTCAGCCCGCTCGGCTACATTCCGTTCGGGGTGAGGCTGACCGCTTATGGCGGCGAGGCCACCGACCTGCCGTCCGATGTCTTCAGCCGGCAACTCCAAGCCATCGCGGAAGGCCGGCTGAAGGTCTCCGTCGCGAAAGTCTATTATGGTCTCGAACAAATCCGAGACGCGCAGGCCGACCTTGAGGCCGGAACCACGCCAGGGAAGTATGTGGTCGTGCTCGACTGACCGCAGCCTCCGCAATTTTGGATCTCAGGAAAGACAAGCAGACGTCGAAACAATCCGAACAAGCAAAGCACTTGGCCGGCTGTGTTCTTTCATTCGGGCTTTAGGCCGCGACCGAATCTATTCACCCCCTTTTTAGGGAATCTTCCACAGTGGACATCCCGCGGATATTCAACATCGCTGAAAGTGCTCACCGCATCCACAACCCGATCACACCCGAAAAGCTCGCCACGCTCGGGGCGGCGCTGCGTCTGGAATCGGGGGCCCGAGTGCTCGACCTCGGCAGCGGTTCGGGGGAGCTGCTGTGCACCTGGGCACGCGATCACGGCGTCATCGGCACCGGCGTCGACATGAGCCAGTTGTTCACTGAGCAAGCGAAACGCCGTGCTGTCGAACTCGGCGTCGCCGATCAGGTCAAGTTCATCCATGGCGATGCTGCCGGCTATGTCTCTGACGAGAAGGCCAGTGTGGCAGCCTGTGTCGGTGCCACTTGGATCGCCGGTGGAGTCGTCGGCACTATCGAGCTTCTGGCGCGGAGCCTGCGCACCGGAGGGATCATCCTCATCGGCGAGCCCTACTGGCGGCAGTTACCGCCGACGGAAGATGTTGCCAAGGGATGCCTTGCCAACTCGATCTCCGACTTTCTCATGCTTCCAGAACTTCTCGCGTCGTTTGGCCACCTTGGCTACGACGTCGTTGAAATGGTTCTGGCTGACCAAGACGGCTGGGACAGATACGAGGCGGCCAAATGGCTCACCATGCGCCGATGGCTTGAAGCCAATCCCGGCGACGAGTTGGCGAAAGATGTTCGCGCCAAACTGACCTCGGAACCCGAGCGCTACGCCGCTTACACGCGTGAATACCTAGGCTGGGGTGTGTTCGCGCTGATGAGGCGGTGATGGGTTGGGGCATCCAGCGGATTGTCAATGGCTGTGCCGCGCAACAGCTTTTCGGACATCTGTTTTCCATTGTGTCGTCCTAGACCAATGGAATCATAACCTCCCGATTTCACTCAACTGTTTTTCGGTCAGGCTCTTAGGCTCGCACCGGCACGTTGAGCCGATCCGACACGCAGCAACGCAAAATCGGCGGTCAACGCGTGACATTTCCTTGCCTAAAGCATAAAACTGCAGAGGTCTTGTCACGCCGGAGTGCGGGGGGGGGCAAGTGAGAGTTGTGGAGCCGGAACAAGGGCCACCTATGATTGTCGCCGACAACGAAACGTCCGTTGATCTTCTTTACTACGAGGCCATCGCGCGCACGGTGGTGCGCCTGGTCAACGAGAGGTCGGACGAACCGCTCACCGTGGGCGTGCACGGCGACTGGGGAGCTGGAAAATCGAGCGTGCTGATGATGGTGGAGGAGGCGTTCGCGAAGAATGATCGCGTCCTCTGTGTTCGATTCAACGGATGGCTGTTTCAGGGATTCGAGGACGCGAAGGCGGTCCTGATCGAGACGATCGTCGAGGAGTTGCTCCGCAGCCGTTCAACGTCAACCAAACTGGTAGACCAGGCGAAGAAGGTCTTGCGCCGGGTCGACTGGATGAAGCTCGCGCGCAAAGCGGGGGGCCTGGCCTTCACGGCGGCGACGGGCATCCCGCACCCGGACACCCTGAAGGATCTGTACGACGCGGCATCAAGTCTGCTCGGCAAGTCGACCGAGGCGATCACGCAGGTCGATCTGCAGTCCGTTGCCACGCAGGCCGGACAATATCTGAAAGAGGCCGAACCCGAAACCGCCCCGGAACAGATGCATGCGTTCCGGGAGGAGTTCGAGGAGCTCTTGCGTCGCGCAGACATCGATCGTCTGGTGGTTCTGGTCGACGATCTGGATCGCTGCCTGCCAGAAACGGCGATCGAGACGCTCGAGGCGATTCGTCTGTTCCTGTTCGTGCCGAAGGCGGCGTTTGTGATCGGCGCTGACGAGGGCATGATCGAATATGCGGTGCGGCAGCATTTTCCAGACCTTCCGGTGGCTGCGGGACCGGCCACATACGCTCGCAATTACCTCGAGAAGCTGATCCAGGTGCCGTTCCGGCTACCGTCGCTCGGATACGCTGAGACCCGCATCTACGTCACCCTCTTGCTTGTCTTGAATGAGTGCGGTGAGGCCTCGAACGAATTTCAGAAGCTGGTCGCATTTGCCCGACAGGTGCTGCAGCGACCGTGGAAGGGGCCGGGCCTCGACCGCAACGGAGTTACGGAGGTTCTAGGGTCCGTACCGGCGCCGGTCGAGCGCGCCCTCGATCTCGCCTACAGGATCGCGCCGATCCTAACCGATGGCGCGCGCGGTAATCCTCGGCAGGTGAAGCGCTTCATCAACACCATGGCGTTGCGTTTGGCGATCGCGCAGGAACGGGGATTCGGTGACGACCTCAATCCAACGGTCCTTGCAAAGATCATGCTGGCGGAACGCTTCGCGCCGGAAGTCTATGACGCCATCGCGCGGGGGTCGGCCGGGACGGGAGCGTCCGAGGAACTGGCCGCGCTCGAAGCTGCCGTCAGGAGTGACGGAACCGATACGAAGAAGACGAAGGGTGGCAGGCGATCAGAGAGGGCCAGTGAGGAGGATTCGGAACAGCCGGCGTTGCCGGACTGGCCTAATCTGGAATGGGCCAAGCAGTGGGCAAAGATCGATCCCGCGCTCGCCGAGTACGATCTGAGGCCATACGTTTTCGTGACTCGTGATCGCCGCAGCGTCTTCGGTGCGGTCACGTCGCTCGGAGAGCTCGATGAGCTGCTCGTGAAGCTGAGCGGTCCGCCGCTCCAGGTGCGACAGGCGTCCGCCGAGGTGGCGCGCCTGCCAGGTTCAGAAGCCGAGCAGCTCTTTGACGCGTTGCGTGCGAAGGTGACGGTGGCGGAGGATTTCGGTGAGCAACCGCCGGGCGTGCAGGGCCTCGCGGCGATCTGCCAGCACCACGCATTCTTGCAGCCGTCGCTGATCGCGTTCCTCAAGGGCTTGCCGGTATCCAAGCTCGGACCATGGGCCGTGGGCGGCTGGGCGAATGCCCTGACCACCGAGGAAGCGAAAAGGGAATTCAGGACGCTGCTGTCGGAATGGGCTGCGCAGGATGACAACAAGCCCCTGCAAGTGGCGGCCAAGGCGGCGATGCAAATGGGTAGGCGCGGGGCGACGCGCTGATGGGCACTTCAGGAACCTTCGGAGGCTCGAAGAGCGGCCTGGTGCCAAGTTGGGTGGATGATCCGCCTTCGCCGCCGGCCGCCGCGCCGGGGAGCGCAACACCGGCCGACGGCAATGGTAGCGGCGACGGGGGAGACGGAGGCGGCGGGACCGACACCCAGCCGCCGCCGGCTGTCTACCCGCCGCTGCGCCCGCCTCCTGCCGGTTCGGGCCTCGGCGCCGCTCGCGGAAACCTGACGCGGGGCGCCAGAACGTCCGATGGCGGGGCCATTCGTCGGGGGGCCGGCCAATATGTCTCTGCCAGTGGCGGCCGTCGGGGCGCGGCGCGCCGCATGCCGAGTTCGCGAGCCGCGGCCGGCGGCATCGCGGGTCTGGCGCGGAATTTCGCGACCCAGGGCCCGGCCGAGGCGCTCAGGCCATTCAACCTCGAAGGCCTCGCTGGAGCGCCGGCCCTCGATGTCTTCGTCGCGCTGACAGATGCGCTGTGTCCGCCCGGCGGGACGATCGACGAGGCGATTGCGCGTGATGCGATGCTCGAAACCATCGGTGCGCTGGCGGCCGAGGGAGTCGGCAATTTCGACGAGATGACGCCGGGGGATCTCCAGGAATTCTTCATCGGCGTCGTCAGCCGATCGATCGAGGGAAAGATATTGAACGAGGTCGGCACGAACAGCATCCGCGTCTCCCCCGACCTTGCCGCCGTGGAGCGGGCGCAACGCATGTTGCACGATTTCGTCGATGGCTGTGTTCGGGACAGGTTTGCGGCGAGCGGCTCGAGCTTGGCGGATGTCACTAGCCAACAGATCGATGACTTCGTCTCGGACCTTTATGAGGCGGCGTTCGACCTGATGCAGGCTTTGGGTGAGGCGTCATGAGGAGGTTCAGCCTTGTCGGCCGTCTCGGCCCCGATGACAAAACGAGAGTCCGGATTATCCAGAAAGACTCCGATGTCTACGAGATCGACTTCCTGAACGCCGACCGGCGGCTCGACTTCGGGATCGGGCACGCGCTCGATCAGCTATCAGCTCTCGGCCTTACGCCGTCAGAGTCGGCGGTGGATCTCGTGCTGGCCGCAGCCCTGGTCACCGCCGGTGATACGCGGGTGTCGAGGTCAATCAACGCACAGGACGGCTGGACACGGGAGATCGACCTGTATGTGCCGGTCTCCGATCCTGCGCGATGGAGCGCCTTGTCACACCGGCTCGAAGATCTGCTCAAGTTTCTGACCGGTGACCGTTGGCGCCTGTTCTTTCGGGCGCGGACGAAGCGGATGTCGTCGATCGTCCCGAAGACGGAAAAACTCCCGCTGGACGGTCTCGATGAGGTGTGCCTGTTCTCCGGCGGGCTCGACAGCCTGATTGGCGTGCTCGATCTGCTGAAGGGTGGCCGACGTCCGCTTCTGGTGAGTCACTATTGGGATGCGGAGACATCGAAGGCCCAGAGCTACCTGCTGGATCGTCTGCAGCGGCGTTTTCCGAGCCCGGAAATCAGGTCGATGCGTGTACGTCTCGGCTTCGATCACAACCATCTGGACACGGGCGAGGTTGAGGAGACGCAGAGAGGTCGATCCTTCCTCTTTTTCGCACTGGCTTCGCTGGCGGCGTCGGCCTTCAGGAAGCCGACCAAGGTCAACGTGCCGGAGAACGGGCTGATCGCACTTAACGTACCGTTGGACCCGCTCAGGTTTGGCGCTTTGAGCACCCGCACCGCGCATCCCTATTTCATCGCGGGGGTGAATGGGTTGCTCCAGGAGATCGGCATCGAGGCCACGCTCGTCAACGAGTATCGCCACCGCACGAAGGGTGAGATGGTGAAGTCCTGCGCGGACCGCGATTTTCTCGAGAAGGAGGTTGGCAACTCGATGTCCTGCTCGTCGCCGGCGAAGGCACGCTACAAGAAGCTTTCGCCGCGGCATTGCGGCTACTGTGTTCCGTGCCTCATTCGTCGCGCTTCCTTGAAGATGGGACTTGGGGTGCCTGACCCCACTCTGTATACGGTGTCTGATCTTGCGGCTCAGACCCTCTTCACCGACAAGTCGGAGGGCGAGAACGTCCGGTCGTTCCAGCTCATGGCGCAGCGCATCGAGAAGCGACCGGAGCTGGCCGGGATTTTGGTTCACAAACCGGGACCGCTGACCAATGCGCCGTCCGAAGTGGGGGCCTATGCCGACGTGTTTCGGCGCGGCGTTCTCGAGGTGGCGGAGTTGCTGGACGGCGTTACCGCGAAGCCGAGTTGACGTGATGCGACCCGAGTTTGTCGACTTTCATTGTCACCTCGATCTGTACCCGGATCTGAAAAGCGCGATTGCGAAATGCGACGCCTTCCGCACGGCCACTCTGGCCGTAACGACGACGCCAAAAGCCTTCCCTCGCAATCGGCAGCTCGCGATGCACAGCGAGTTCGTCCGCGTCGGCCTCGGTCTTCATCCGCAACTGGTTGAGGAAAGAGCGGGCGAGTTGGATCTGTTCGAACGACTCCTCCCCGAAACGCGATATGTCGGCGAAGTCGGACTCGATGCCGGACCGCGCCATTACCGTTCGTTTGAACTGCAGAGGCAAACGTTTCGCACAATCCTAAATCTGTGTGCCGAGGCGGGTGACAAGGTTCTGAGTGTGCACAGCGTCCGGTCTGCGAAACATGTTCTCGACCTGATCGAGGAGTGCCTGCCCGCGGATCGGGGAACGGTGGTCCTGCATTGGTTTACGGGATCAGCTGCGGAGGTGAGGCGCGGCGTCCGCATGGGCTGTTTCTTCTCTGTGAACGAGAAGATGTTGAGTTCGCCGAACGGGCGTCGCGTTCTCGGTGCGATTCCCGATGATCGACTGTTGACGGAAACTGATGGGCCGTTCGTGGAGCGGTCAGGCCGACCCATTGGCCCAGGCGATGTTGAGCCGACCCTGCACGAGATCGCGAAAGTGCGGAGGATCAGCGCTCAGGTCGTGCAGACCAAAATCGTTGAGAACCTGCGGAATCTGCTGAGCAAGCATGCCCCGGCGGGAAAATCAGCCAAAATCAGCCATTGACGTGCGCCGCGCTCGTAGATCGGACGGATGAGTTCGTCGCCAGAAACCGCAGTGCCCCGCGGACGGAAGCCGCGAAGATCAAGCGGCCGCCTGAGCGCCGGAGGTCCGGCCGAAGCTACGGCTTCATGCGCTCAAGAAGCTGGTCGCGCCACACGTATTGATGTACGAGCGCCGCCGCCGCATGGAGGAAAGCGACGAGGACGGTCAAATTGGCCGCGAGCTCATGCCACTCGTTGATGGTGTGCCGAGTCGCAGCGTCCCCTGTCCCGACCTGCGGCAGAGACCAGACACCAAACAGATTGAAGCCGCGATACAACGCGTCGATGATTCCGAGCACGACCACGATGCCGAGGAGTGCGTACAGCGTGTAATGCGTCGCCGTTGCGATTACATACAGAACGCCCGTGTCGGCTGGCGGCAGGACGCGCCCGAAATGCGCTCGCCAGGCGATGCGCGTCAGGAGGACGAAGCCTGTGGCGAATCCAAGCACCACATGGACAGACCATAGGCCGGTGCGGAACGGGCCGCGCGGCACCCAGTCGGCCGTCTGGCCAATGACCCACAGGACAACGATGAGACCAACGGTCGTCCAGTGTAGCCAAATCGTTGTCCGATCGTAGCGTGCGACATCAGAGCCGCCACGGTATTGGCTCGACATCACCATACTTGAAATCCTTTCCGGCACACAGCGAGCGGCTTGCCCAATAGGTTTTAATTTTGGCCAAGACCAACCTGAAAACGCGTTGACACAGATCAACGTTGGCCATCAGCGTCAGTTGGCGGATCGGTGCTGCAATCTGAATATCTCTTCAGAGAGCCGGCACGCTCTTGCCTCCTCACCTCTCCGACGCCGTCCGGGTCACGTGGAACAAAGGACCGACAGGGATTCCGACGAGCGTCTCCCTCGCTGGATGAACAGCACATCAAGGCCTCGCTCCTCGACCGGTGGCCTTGCTCGAGCGACAACCGCACTTCAACGGTGCGGGAGCGCACACGCATTGATCTGGGTTAACCCGTATTCTGGCTGGGCATGTTATGCAAAATACGGTTCGCACGCTTCTCAGGAGAGTTCGTTCAGATGCGCCCCATCACACTCGCAATTGGAGCAGCCTTGTGTGTGCTTGGCGTTACGCCTGTCATGGCACAGGACACACTTCAAGTTCCGCAATCAATTCGCCTCCAGCATGAGCAGATCATCAGCCGTTTGAACCATTTCGCCCAAAGCAAAGACAAAGATTCGGCTGCCGCAGCACAAAGGGCGGCGGCTTTCCTTAAAGAACATTATTCCAAGGGGGAACAATTCGTACTTCCCCCACTCGGCTTATTGCCTCCCATCGCCAAGGGTGAAGTCTCGAAGGATATGGAACAGGCGGTTGCACTGGCAGATCGCACGAAATCGGCGCTGCCAGATTTCGAGAATAACCATATCAAGATTACGTCGCTGATGAATGAGTTGATCGCGGTTGGAAGGAAGAAGAAAAACGAAGAACTTGTGTGGCTCGCGACCCGCGTGGCGGCGCAAAGCCTGAATGACGTCGAGGTCAACCAGCCCGCGACGATCTTGATTGGTGATTATCTTCGTCTGCGACTACCGCGCGCCAACTGACGCGGTGAGTAGCTCATATCGGTCACTTGCTTACGACAACGGCTCGGAACGGATGAAGTGACAATTCCGGCACGTGTAGTGGCCGGACTCACGTCCGACGATGAGACCGCGAGTGTTCAGGCTGCACGTTGGCCAAAGGCGCCAGCCCATTCAAGTGGTATCACCTGGTGGAGGACCAGCGCTCCACGAGGCCGTCCCGTTTTGATTCGAAGCGAGTGGCCTCCCCCAACCTTGTTCGCCGAGTGTTGCGGTCGGGCGGGACGTCATTCGAGTATGAGCGGGGGCCAGCCAGGGCCGAAGCTCGGTCGATCGACGGCGGAGCTCGACGACCTGCTGGCTGGCAATGCTGCCAAGCGCCCCCGAGCAGCTGACGCTGATCCGGATCTTCGAGGAGCTGCGTGGGCGCGGCTACGATGCGGTGCGGCGCTACGCCGGGCGGTGGAGCAAGGAGCGCGGGCAATCGACGGGCGCCGGCCTACGTGCCGCTGAGCTTCGGGCCGGGGGAACCGGAAGGCAGATTGAACTGAAAGGTCGCGCCGGGGCCGGTGCCGCGCGAGGGCCATATCCGCCCGCCGTGAGCTTCCACGATCGAGCGGCAGATCGACAGTCCCATGCCCAAGCCATCTGGCTTGGTGGTGTAGAATGGGTCGAACAGGCGATCGATACTTTCCGAATTCAATCCCGGCCCGGAATCCCGAATCGTGACAAGGATTCCGCCAAGGTCATCATTCCTCGTACCGATCAACAGTGCCCGCGGACCTTGGGCGGCGCCGCTCATCGCCTCGATGGCGTTCATGATCAAGTTGACAATCACTTGTTGCAGCCGAACCCGGTCGCCCCGGACCGGCGGCAGGCCAGCTGCCAGTTGCGTCTCCACCGAGACCCCGTTCTTCAGCGCTTCGCTGCGCGTGAGGACGATTACCTCGCCGATCGCCTCGTTGATGGCGAAGCCGTCCTTCCGCGGCGGCGCCTTCTTGATGAGCTCACGAATGCGGCCGATGACGGCGGCTGCCCGATTGGCGTCGCGCACCATGCGTTCGATCGAACGCCGCGCCGCAGTCGTATCGGGTGTTTCATGATCGAGCCAGCGCAGAGCAGCGCCACCGCTGGCGAGCACGCCCGCGATGGGCTGGCTGACTTCGTGGGCGATCGAAGCTGTCAGCTGCCCCATTGTCGCGACGCGATTGACGTGGGCGAGTTCTGCCTCGGCCTCGCGCAAGGCTTCCGACGCCAGCATCAGCTGGCTCGTGCGCTCCACCACGCGCTGCTCGAGTTCGGCATTGAGCCGCTCGATCTCCGCTTTGGCCTGCTTGAGTCCGGCGGTTTCGATGATGTCCCAATTCCCGTCGCGCCTCGCCAGGGCGAACTGATGCGTGCGCACCACGTCCAGGATCTCGAGAGCTCCGCACCTGGCAAGCGGATACGTACACAGCACGGCCATCGGTTGATCGGCGAGGGCGGCGTTGAGACCCTCTTCGTATTCGCAAAAGTGCTTCCAGTCCTTCTTTTGCAGCCAGACCATATCGCCCGTCACGCGCGCGCCGGCATAGCCCCGTGCGGATGCATGCGCGAGTTTCTCGCACCATCCGGCAGTCACTCTCTTGAGGTCGAACGTACCGCCCTGAAGATACCAGTCGCGTACGGGCACGATCTCCAAGGAGGAATCTGCCATATATCGATCGAGGTCGGGCACACTGCGCCTTTCAGTGCATCCACAGCTTCGCTCGTCAGGGGCTCGGCGACGACCCAGAGGCAGAACTCCCCGCCCTCCAGTCCGGCCTTGAAGTATGGAACCAGTGTTCCAAGGAGATCCTGCGTGGTCTCGTAAAAGAGACAAATGTGCGTGCCCCAGGGCATTTCCCTGATGACATCGATTCCGGTCTTCCGCATCTCGCTGCCCATCGGAACCTCCCGGGCTGCTGCGCATGAAATCCTCGGTCTGTGGCCGATCCCCTCTGCGATCCTGGGCTAGCGCGGATGATAGCACCGCTTGGTTATCCGTCTATGCGGGTCTCGAAGAGCCGATCGACAAGCCCATTCCTACCGGCAGGCTCTCCAGGTAACAGTCGACAGATGCCTCTCCGGTTCCAGGATTATATTCCTGTTTGCCGGTAACGATGATGTCTCCACGATCGCGGGGCTGCGCGAGCACGTCAGATCATGCGGACTTGACGCCATGCCGGCACGCTGAATCGAAGAACGGCGTCTGGCGTGTTTGCCGCGGTTTCGTCATAAAAGCGGTTGATTGCGCCGCGGAGGCACGATGATACAATAACCATTGTGCCCGCAGGGGCGTAAGTTTCTCTCACGTCTGGTCTCGTCCGATGGAACAGGGGGAAACAGTCGTCTATATAATCGACGACGACGAGTCGGTGCGTGAGGGCTTGGCCGACCTTCTTCGGTCAGTCGGCCACACCGTGCAGTCATTCAGGTCGGCACAGGAATTCCTCGACAGCAAGCGTTCCGACGCGCCCGGCTGCATCGTGCTGGACGTCCGGCTGCCGGGGCAGAGCGGACTGGAGTTCCAGCGCACGCTGATCAGGTTACATGTCGAGCTTCCGATCATATTCGTGAGCGGTCACGCCGATATTCCGATGTCCGTGCGCGCCGTCAAGTCGGGCGCCATCGAGTTCCTGACCAAGCCGCTACACGAGCAGCAACTGCTCGATGCCGTGCAGGTCGGCATCGAGCACGATCTTGGCCGGCGGGAGCAGGCCAAAGCCATTGGCGAGCTGCAGCAGCGGTTCAATTCATTGACCCCGCGCGAACGAGAGATTTTCCCACTGATTGCGTCCGGACAACGCAATAAGCAAATCGCCGCTCAATTCGATTTGAGCGAGATGACCGTGAAGGTGCATCGCAGTCAGATCATGCGAAAGATGAGCGCGAGCTCCTTGGTGGATCTCGTGCGAATGGCCGACAAGCTCGCCGTGTCAAGACGCAGCTGACCTAAACCAAAGAACTAGCCGTATCACCCGGCCGGCTAAACCCATCTGCTGAACGTAGTTGAAAACTTTAGAAATTTAGAGCCGAGCCACACCTCGGCCTAATGATTTCCAGTGCCTGTAACGCGCTAGTCTCACCTCATCATCTTAGTGGCGGAGGTTCAGGTGACAGCGCCCATGATCTCGATCGTCGATGATGATCAATCAGTCCGCGACGGACTCGTGGACCTCCTGACCTCAATGGGCTTCGACGTGAAGGCGTTCGAGGTCGCCGAGCATTTCCTGCGCTCGAGCCGCGTCGATTGCACCTCCTGCCTGATCACCGACGTGCGCATGCCCGGCATGAACGGGCTCGAGCTCCATGACCGCCTGCTTGCATCCGGCAAGCGAATTCCCACCATCGTGATCACCGCATTTCCCACCGATGCCGAGCGGGCGCGAGCGCTCGAGGCCGGAGTGGCCGGCTATCTGACCAAGCCGTTCGACGATAACGAGCTGGTCGCCTGCATTCACACTTTGTCGGTCACCTCTCCCCCTGCAAACAGGAGGCCCTCATGATGCTGGCCAAACAATCGCGTTCCTCGATCCGGGGGGCTAAGTGCAGAAGAACCGTGATGTTCTCATCCGAGGGCGAGGAGTCATCGCCTTTATGGGGAGCCGCTGAGCCTTTCACTTGATCTGGAATCAGGGGGGAACCGACAGGTCCCCTGTTGTAAGAAACTGGGCTTGGGGCAGCTCCAACTGAGGAGGCGTTATGCCCATACGGAGAGTGCTCGAACAAGCCAACGGCGTCAGAACTGCCACACGTGTCCTTCCGACTGGCGCGGAACTGTATCGGCAAGGCGACATCTGCGCGACGTGCTTTTTTGTCACCAGTGGTTGGATCGCCCTCTCAACGCTTCTCGACGATGGCGGATGTCAGATTGTCGACTTTGCTGTTCCGGGCACCTTTTTGGGGTTTCCATGCTTATCGGGCATCCCAAGATGGCACTCAGCCCGATGCATCACGCCTGTTCAAGTGGTCTGCTATCCGGAAGCTCAGCTTAGTAGAGCTGTCATCCAAAATGCCAAATTGGCGATCTTATTATACGGGCAGGCCGTCTCGCAGGAATGGCGAGCGCACGATCATTTGGTCAATCTCGGTCTTCGAAGCGCGCGGGAGAGAATTGCCCGTCTGCTTCTCGAACTTTACGTGCGACTGCGCGGCCACACACCGAACAAAGTGGAAGAGACGATTCACATTCCTTTAACCCAATGCCATATTGGCGAAGCTGTAGGTCTCACCAACGTTCACGTTTGCCGCACATTGCATCTCCTGCGGGAGCAGAATGTTGCACAATTCGTCAAATACGACCTGAAGATTCTCAACCCGAATGCGCTCGTCCGGGCGGCCGGTGTTTCGGGTTTGCCTTCTGGTGTCCCATCCGCTCTTAATCACCTGCCTGTATGGTGCGACGATAAGCTCTGTGCACAGCTGGGTGAGTTGGTGTCTGCGGCATAGCAATTTCAAACTTCTATTCAGGGAAGCTCCGCTTGCGCGGGTTGTCGCTCGCCGAGGACGAGCTCGCCGCCATCGACATAGTAATGGGGTGTCCTGTGGCCGCCGTGGTGCTTCCCGGTTCGAGGAGCAGATTGTCGCAAGCGCTCCGGAGCCGAGGAGCGCACCTTACGGCAACCGGGTGCTGTTGACGTCTTAATCAAGGTTAAAGCGCTCATGCCGATGTGTCGTAGCCTTCGCGAAGGTTCCGAAAATTGAAAGAATGGCTCATGTCATTCCAAAGAACAGTGCCCGCGCCGCCGCCGCAGATGTCTGCTACGTCCACCGTCTTTCATGTTGCTTTTGTGACCGCATGGGTCTTCTGCCTCCTCTTTTATTTTATGCAGTACGCGGTGCGCTCAGCGCCGAGCGTGATGCTGCTGACAGCGTTCGGATCGACGACGTTGGGCGTCAGCTCCTTGCTCGGCCTCTATTATTACACCTATTCGGCATTCGCGATTGTTGCTGGCGCTGCACTCGATCGCTGGGGCGCGAAGTACACGAGGAGTCGATCATGCCTCCACACCTGAGCACTCGCCGCCAATTGCTGGCCGCGACGGCATGGGCGGCGATTTCCATCAGCAGCGCATCTGCCGACACCATCACTCGCCGACTGCCCTGGAGACCGGCAGAAGCCTATCCGCCGGAGCCTGCACGGCCGGGTCCATGGCTGTTCTTCACGGCGGATGAAGCCGCCACGGTTGAAGCTATCGTCGACCGGCTCGTTCCTGCCGACGAGCTCGGTCCGGGAGGCAAGGATGCGGGGTGCGCGGTGTTCATCGACCGGCAGCTCGCGGGCCCCTACGGCCGCAACGATGGCCTCTACATGGAGGGCCCATTTCCTTCCAACGCGCTTGCGACGCAGGGGCTGCAATCGCCGTTGACGCCGCGCGAACAATATCGCCAGGGCCTCGCCGCGCTGACCCGGGCCTGCAGGGAGGCCTATGGCGGGCGCGTCTTTCCGCAACTCTCGGCCGAAGAGCAGGATCGCGTGCTGGCCAGCATGGAGAAAGGTGAGCTCGAACTGCACGAGTTCGACTCGAAGATGCTGTTCGGCGCGATGCTCGCCAACACCATGGAGGGATTTTTCGCTGATCCGATCTATGGCGGTAACCGCGACATGTGCGGTTGGAAGCTGATCGGCTTTCCCGGCGTTCGCTACGACTACAGAGAAATGCTGGACCGGCCAAACCAGGCCTACACACGGCCGCCAGTGAGCCTCCAAGGCCGGCCTGACTGGAACCGCAACCGCACATGATCCGCCTCGCCTCCAAGGATGTCGTCGTGATCGGGCTTGGCTGGACCGGCTCGATCCTCTCCTACGAACTGGCGCGCAGCGGCCTCAGCGTAGTGGCGATCGAGCGCGGACCCTGGCGTGACACCGCTTCGGATTTCAACATCACCACCGCGCCGGATGAATTGCGCTACGCCATCCGTCACGATCTCTTCCTGCGGCCGCAGCAGGAGACGCAGACGGCTCGCAACACGCCCGACCAGGTTGCTCTGCCGATCCGCCGCTGGGGCAGCTATCTGCCGGGAAACGGCGTCGGCGGCGCGGGGGTGCATTGGAACGGACATACGTGGCGGTTCATGCCGAGTGATTTCGTGCTGCGCACCCATCTGGTCGAGAGATACGGCGAAGGCTTTCTTCCGGCGAACAGCACGATTCAAGATTGGGGCATCACCTACGACGAGCTCGAACCTTATTACGATCGCTTCGAGTACCTTGCCGGTATCTCCGGCAAGGCCGGAAACCTGAAAGGACAGATCCAGGAGGGCGGAAATCCGTTCGAGGGCCCTCGCTCGCGGGAATACCCGACGCCTCCGATGCGGATGGCACATTCCCAGCAGTTGTTCGAGAAGGCGGCAAAGTCGATCGGCCTGCATCCCTTCCCTCTACCCTCAGCGAATCTCTCGCAGGCCTACACCAATCCCTATGGGGTTCGACTCGGGCCTTGCACTTATTGCGGCTTCTGCGAGCGCTTCGGATGCGCCAATTACTCAAAAGCGAGTCCGCAGACCTGCGTGCTGCCTGCGTTGGTGCGCATGCCCACCTTCGAAGCGCGCACCAACTGCGAGGTCACGAAAATCAATCTGACGCCGGACGGCAAGCATGCAACCGGCGTCACCTACGTGGATACGCAAGGGACAGAATGGGAGCAGCCAGCGGAATTGGTTCTGCTCTGCGCCTATGCGTTGTTCAACGTGCGGCTGTTGCTGCTCTCCGGCATTGGCAAGCCCTATGACTACCAGCGGGGCGTGGGCGTCGTCGGTCGTAACTACTGCTACCAGACCAATGCAAGCTGTACCCTCTTCTTCGAAGACCAGCGCATCAATCCCTTCGTTGGCGCGGGCTCGCTCGGCATGACGGCCGATGATTACAACGGCGACGTCTTCGATCACGGACAGCACGGCTTCATCGGCGGCGCCAATATGAACTGCAATACGTACAATGGGCGGCCCATCACCTATCGTCCGGTCCCGCCGGGGACGCCGCGCTGGGGCAGCGCCTGGAAACGTGCCACCGCAGAGAACTACAACCGCGCGATCGCCCTCGGCACGCAGGGCAGCAGCTACGCTTATCGCGATTGCTACCTCGACCTGGATCCAACCTACAAGGATCGGCTCGGCCGGCCGCTGATGCGCCTCACCTTCGACTACAAGGAGAACGAGTTGAAGATGTCGCGCTTCGTCGTCGACCGCTTGGCCGAAATCGGAAAGGTGATGGGCGCGAAGCAGATCGTGCGCAATCAACGGTCGGCACCATGGTCGGTCGTGCCCTACCAGACAACGCACAACACGGGCGGCGCGGTGATCGGCTCCGATCCTGCGACGAGCGTCGTCAATCGCTACGCACAGTGTTGGGACGTCCCGAATGTATTCGTGACCGGGGCATGCCTGTTTCCGCAAAACGCCGGCTACAATCCGACCGGAACCGTCGGCGCGCTGACCTATTGGACGGCGGACGCGATACGGGACCGATACCTCAGGAATTCCGGCCAGCCCCTGGTGCGGCCGTGATGCGCGCCCTTGCCAGCGCCGGCGTGGCCGCCCTGCTGCTCCTCGCAGGACCGGCGGCGCTGCAGATCGGCCCCATGGACTACGCTGCAATCGAGCGCGGCCGCTACCTCGCGATCGTGGGCGACTGCGCCGCGTGCCACGCGGGGTCAAAGGGTGATTACGCGGGCGGGCGTGCCATCGAGACTCCGTTCGGCGACATCTACGCCGCCAATATCACGCCTGACGACGATACCGGGATCGGCCGCTGGACGGCGGAAGATTTCGCGCGTGCGATGCGCGAAGGCAAGCGCCCTCCCGAAGAGCACCTCTATCCGGCATTCCCCTATCCGTACTACACCAAGGTATCTCGCGAGGATGTGGACGCACTCTACATCTTCCTTCGGACCGTGCCATCGGTGCGGAACGAAATCCCGGCCAACCAGCTTCCCTTCCCGCTCGACGTGCGCACGGCCGTCGCAGGCTGGAATGTGTTGTTCTTCCGTGAGGGCCGCTTTGACCGTGATCCGATACGGAGCGACGAGTGGAATCGCGGCGCCTATCTCGTTCAGGGCCTGGGTCACTGCGGCGCCTGTCACACCGGAAAAAACGTGCTCGGAGGCGACGAGCCGGGTGGCTTCATGCAGGGCGGCGCATTGCAGGGTTGGTTTGCACCCGATCTGACATCCGATGCACGCACGGGGCTCGGGACATGGTCGATCGAGGAGACCGTCGAATACCTCCGGACGGGCCGTAACGGACGCAGCATGGCGTCAGGCCCGATGGCGGAGGTGATAGAGAACTCGACATCAAAAATGACGGAGGCCGACCTGCGTGCCATGGCCGTCTATCTCAAGGACTTGCCGGGCTCCGGTGCGGCCGCGAGGGCGCCGCCAGCTGCAGACGACGCCAGCATGCGCGCGGGCGCCGCGCTCTACAGGGACAATTGCCACGCCTGCCATGCAGACGGCGAAGGAGTCCTGCAGATGTTTCCGGCGCTGCACGGCAGTCAAGTCGTGCAGCAACGGGACGCCGCAACGCTGGTGCGGATCGTGTTGGAAGGCACACGCGCGGCGACGACAGACGCCGCGCCAACCGCGCCTTCAATGCCATCCTTCGCCTGGCGTCTCAGCAACGCCCAGGTCGCTGACCTTCTGACCTACATACGCAACAGCTGGGGCAACGCCGGTCCCTCCGTCACGGAGGATGAGGTCCGGCAAGCGCGCGCACGGGTCGGCGCCAAGCCGAGCCAATAGGTCGGCTCTCCCCAGGACGAGACACCTCGTCGGCTATGAGGCGTCGGATCATGAATGCCGAGTCTGGCATGACCGTTAGCTTGGCAATGAAAAGACCGTCAGCCCCTGCCGCCATGAAACCCGCGTAAACAAGACAGCTGAGAGCAGAAAATCGTGAAAGCCTTCATCCTCGATCGATACAAGAAGAAGGGCGCCTTGCGCTTCGGCGACATGCCGGAGCCCGCGCTCCAGGATGACGACGTCCTCGTCGAGATCCACGCGGCCGGGCTCAATCTTCTGGATTCCAAGATCCGGGATGGAGAGTTCAAGCTCATCCTGCCTTATCGCCCGCCCTTCATCCTGGGACACGACGTGGCTGGGACCGTGGTTCGGGTCGGATCGAAAGTCCGGCAATTCAAGCCGGGCGACGAGGTCTATGCCCGACCGCGCGATAGCCGGGTCGGCACGTTCGCGGAATTCGTCGCCTTGAACGAAGCTGACGTGGCGCTGAAGCCCAAGAACCTCACCATGGAAGAGGCGGCTTCCATCCCCTTGGTGGGTCTGACTGCCTGGCAGGTGCTTGTTGAGAGAGCAAAGCTGAAGAAGGGGCAGAAAGTTCTCATCCACGCCGGCTCCGGTGGCGTTGGGACATTCGCTATCCAACTGGCGAAGAATCTCGGCGCAACGATCGCAACGACGACGAGCACTGCGAATATCGAACTGGTCAAGAGTCTCGGCGCGGATGTCGTGGTCGACTACAAGAAAGAGGATTTCGCGAAGGTCCTGTCCGGCTACGACATCGTCCTGAACAGCCTGGACAGAGAAACGCTCGAGAAATCACTGGTCGTGCTGAAGCCTGGCGGCAAGCTGATCTCGATCTCCGGTCCGCCCGATGTAGCTTTCGCCAAGGAGATTGGCGCGAACTGGTTCCTGCAACAGGTCATGCGTCTTTTGAGCTTCGGCATCCGAAGGAAGGCCAGACGCCATCGCGTCAGCTATTCGTTCCTGTTCATGCGCGCGAACGGCGAGCAGTTGAGCCAGATCACGGCGCTGATCGAGGCCGGGGACATTCGTCCGATCATGGATCGGGTGTTCCCGTTCGAAGCGACCAACGAGGCCCTGACTTACATCGAGGCCGGACGATCCAAGGGGAAGGTCGTCGTCAAGGTCCGATAGGCAGGAAGTAGAGCATCACCATGTCCCACCCGCTGCGAACCGGCTCGGCAACCAAGTGGATCGACGCGCCGACCCAAGGCATCGATTTAGCGGGTACGACTTTCGCCTACCGTCAGCTTGGTCCGGCGACCGGCGTCCCGGTCATTCTGCTCAATCACTAGGGGACGGTCCTGGATAACTTCGATCCGCGCATCGTCGACAGCCTCGCCGCAACCCTACCCGTGGTCGCTCTCGACTATCGGGGCGTCGGCGCATCGGGCGGCAAGGCGCCGCTTACGGTGGCCGAAATGGCCGACGACACGATTGCCTTTATTCGCGCGCTGGGCTTCGAGGTGGTCGATCTTCTCGGCTTTTCTCTTGGCGGCTTCGTGGCGCAAGACATAGTGCTGAAAGCGCCCGACCTTGTTCGCAAGATCATCCTGACGGGCACCGGTCCGGCAGGCGGGGAAGGCATCGAGAAAGTAGGACGTGTGTCCTGGCCGCTCATTATCAAAGGTATGCTGTGTGATCTGAAGCTTGGTGACGAGGTCTTCCTCGCTCTTCAACGCATGATGAAGCCGCCGTCCACCGAAGTGGACTGGCCGGTCACGTAGCTCGCGGCATCGCTGCAAAGCCATAGGACCGCGCTCGCAATCTCCTCCGGGCGACCGACCCGTCCCATCGGGATACTCTTCTCCATCGCCTTGAGCGCTTCGCCCTGGCCACTGGCGACCATCTGGTCGACCATCGGTGTCCAGATCAGTCCCGGGCATACAGCATTCACACGAATGCCGCGCGCCGCATATTCGAGCGCCGCGCTCTTGGTGAACCCCAGCACGCCGTGCTTCGCGGCGTGGTAAATTCCGCGTTCGGCGCCGCCGACCAGTCCGCCGAGCGACGAACAATTGACGATCGCGCCGCTACCCTGTTTGCGCATCAGCTGCAGTTCGAACTTCATGCAGCTCCATTGGCCACGAAGATTGATCCCCATGACCCGGTCATAATCCTCGCGAGTGGTGTCGGCGGTCTCAGCGAGGACATTTTGCACGCCGGCATTGTTGAAGGCGGCGTCCAGCCGGCCGAAGGCCGCGACCGTCTGTGCGACCATGGCTTCGACCTGGGCGTCATCGGCAACGTCGCAGCGAATGGCGATGACCTTGTGACCTTGGCCGGTCAAATCCTCGGCGGCGGCCTGCACCACGTCCTCGTGCCAGTCGGCCAGCGCGACGGCGGCGCCCGACTCCGCGAAGGCCTTCGCCGTGGCGAGGCCCAGCCCGGATGCGGCGCCCGTCACCAGCGCGACCTTGCCTTCGAATGAGATGTTCATCGAGATGTCTCCTGTAGATTGGCGGGAGGACGGCGCGCCTAACGCTGCGTGCGCTCGGCCTCCTCCTGGGGATAGCGGTCGCCTTGCACGGTGATCCGCGCGTCGGCGTCCTCAATGTGACGAAGATCGTCGGTCGTCAGCTCGATCGCCGCCGCGCCGATGTTCTCCTCAAGGCGGTGGAGCTTGGTCGTTCCGGGGATCGGGACGATCCAGGGCTTCTTCGCCAGCAACCATGCCAGCGCGATCTGCGCCGGAGTTGCGTGCTTCTCCCCACCGATCTCCTGCAGCAGATCGACCACGGGCCGGTTCGCCTTGCGGGCCTCGGGTGAGAAGCGCGGCAAGCCGGTGCGGTTATCGTTGCCGCCGAAGGCGGTGGTCTCGTCGATCTTGCCGGTGAGAAAGCCCCTACCCAGAGGGCTGTAGGGGACGAAGCCGATCCCTAGTTCCTCGCAAGTCGACAGCACCTCCGCCTCGGGCTCGCGCCACCAGAGGGAGTATTCACTCTGGACCGCCGTGACCGGCTGAACCGCATGCGCCCGGCGGATGGTCGCGGCGCCCGCTTCACTGAGGCCGAAGTGCTTGACCTTGCCTTCTGCGATCAGCTCCTTCACCGCGCCGGCGGCGACGTCCTCGATCGGCACATCGGGATCGACCCGATGCTGATAGTAGAGATCGATCGCCTCGACCCGCAGCCGCTTCAGCGAGCCTTCGACCGCCTGCCGGATGCGCTCGGGGCGGCTGTCGAGCCCGCTTGGTCTGCTTTGGTTGAGGTCGTGGCCGAACTTGGTGGCGATGACCACGTCCTTGCGGAACGGCTCCAGCGCCTCGCCCACCAAGTCCTCATTGGTGAACGGGCCGTAGACCTCGGCGGTGTCGAAGAAGGTCACGCCGCGCTCCACCGCCGCCCGCACGAGCGCGATCATTTCGGAGCGATCCGGAGCCGGCCCGCGCTGATAGTTCAGGCCCATGCAGCCTAGGCCGATGGCCGAGACCGTGAGGCTTGATCTTCCGAGTTCACGCGGCTGCATTTCTCAATCTCCTTGCGCGGGGGTTGCGCCGGAGCGGCTGGGCTCCAGTGGCATTCTAGTGCCAGCCGAATTCGTCACGCCGTCATATCGATAACGAAGCGGTAGCGGACGTCCTTCTTCAGGACGCGGTTCATCGCCTCATCGATCTGGTCCGGGCGGACAAGCTCGATATCCGCCGTGATCTTGCGCAGCGCGCAGTAGTCCAGCAGCGCCTGGGTTTCGGGAATGCCGCCGATCACCGAGCCGGCGATGCTCCTGCGCCAGAAGATCATGGAGAGCCCATTGATATCCTGAAGCCCTTCCAGAGCGCCCACATTGACCAGCGTGCCGTCGAGCCCAGCAGGTTGATAAACGGCTGCAACGCATAGGGCTGCGGAACGGTGGAGATGAGCAAGTCGAACTTGTTGGCCAGGCGCTGCATCGCGGCCTGATCGCTCCACAAGACGGCTTCGCGCGCGCCCAGCCGGTGCGCGTCCGCAACCTTGCCGGGGCTGGTGGTGAAGATGGTGACATCGGCGCCGCGCGACGCAGGAAGCTTGACCGCGACATGCCCAAGGCCGCCCAGGCCGATGACGCCGACGCGCTGACCGGCCTCTACATTCCAGTGCTGCATTGGCGAGAAGGTCGTAATGCCCGCACACAGCAGAGGGGCTGTCGCCGCAAGGTTGACGCCGGGAGAGATACGAAGCACGAAGTGTTCGGCGACGACGATCCCTTCCGAATAACCGCCGAACGTCATCCCACCCGAAATCTTATCTGGTGTGTTGTAGGTGAAGGTCGCGCCCTTCTCACAATTCATCTCGCGGCCTGCCAGGCACTGCTTGCAGGCGCCGCAAGAATCCAACATAGCGCCGACACCGCCGATGTCGCCGACCTTGAACTTGGTAACGGCGCTGCCAATGGCCCGCACGCGACCGATGATCTCGTGGCCGGTGACACAGGGAAAAGTCGTGCGCTGCGAGGGTGTGTCATCCCGATTCTGATGGATGTCGGAATGGCATATCCCGCAGTAGAGGACATCGAGGTGAACGTCGTTCGGCCCGATGGCGCGGCGCATGATCTGCCGCATGGTTATCGGCGAGGTTGCGCTGTCGTTGCCCCATGCCCGTACAGGGAAGGGCTTTGTCGCCGGGGTGTTTTGAGAGGGTGCAGGCTGCGATTGCGCATTCGCCTCGCCCGCCGCCGCGATCAGCGAACCGGCGACAAAACTCCCTCCACCAACCACCAGCCCGCGCCTGCTCATGCCAGTCGAACTGAGAATGTGGGTGAAATCACCGCAATCTGTGCACATGCCGAAGCCTCGCTTTTCCGAACGGCTACTGGACCAACGCAAGACTTTGCATCGCCGCGATCTGGCGGCTGGTCTCTCTGACAACTGGTCTCGCTGCATTAAAACTAGCAGCATGGACCAGCATCGATTAGACGCTATAATCGGCATGGACCTGCGAATTTCGTGAGAAAGCCGCAGGAACGATCCGACTCACAGCCGGCGACCATGCGATCAAGACCATAATCTGGCCGAAGCTGGTGAAGTTTTTAGCGAAATACCCCGACATCAAAGTCGAGATCACGCTCGACTACGGACTGACGGATATCGCGGCAGAACGCTACGATGCCGGCGTGCGCTGGGGCGAGCAGGTCGCCAAGGATATGATCGCAGTCCGAGTCGGCCCTGACACTCGCTTTGCCGTTGTCGGCGCGAAATCCTACTTCGCGAACCGCCGATCGCCAGAGACACCGCAAGATCTCGTGGCTCATGACTGCATCAACTTGCAGCTGCCGAGCTATGGTGGATTGTGGCCATGGGAGTTCGAACGCGACGGCCGCGAGGTGAAGGTCCGCGTCGAAGGCCAGCTCGTCTTCAATGACATCTTTCAGATCCTCGACGCCGCACCCGCAGGTTTTGGCTTGGTGTTCGTGCCAGAAGATCTCGCGCGGCCTCATATCGCTAAAGGCCGTCTCAAGCGAGTTTTGACAGACTGGTGCCAGCCATGGTCGGGCTATCACCTGTATTATCCAAGCCGGCGGCAATCCTCTGCCGCTTTTGCCCTGCTCGTCGACGCTCTGCGCTACCGGGGCTAGTACGGAAAGCAGGTTGGATTGCGGCCGAAAACCTCGCCGCTTGAGAAGCGCAAGCGCGAGGACGTCGAGCGATTTGCGGCCGACAGAATGATACGAGGACTATCGGGACCTATAGCTGGAACAACATTGCAACTACTACGCTGCTCTATCCCATCCTACTCCACAGTACTCCCCCGTCACTCCCACTCGATGGTTTTAGGCCATGGTAACGCGCTGATTCTTCAGCGCAAATTTTTTCTGCACACAATGAAGAACCGTCTCCCCGATCCGTCAAAAATTTGCGCTCTTGAATTCAAACATGAATTTGGACGATCCGGAGTTTGCTCGGTTCCAGCGACTATCGAAAACGATCGATCAATTTTTTGAAATCTCTGCCTACGGCGTCGCCCCCCGCCTCAAAAAAGACCGTCGCCAACGATTTAAGCCTTCACTCACTCCGAAGCATCTTCAGTTGTTCAGTCTCGAACGTCTGTAGTTCACCCTTCATCACTGGCTGGCAACTGTCACGCACCATCCCTCCCGTGTCGAGGCACTAGCGCATTCCAGCGCACATTGCGCCCGGCAGGGTCGCCCGGATTTGGCCGGGAATCGAGTTCGACCCACGGCAACGGCTTGGCTTGCCTCTACGACTGAAAGAAATTATCTGCACGAAAATCGGCGACGGCATCGATCAATCTGATGGGTAGCGATCGCAACATAATAAATGTTGGAGCGTTGCATGGAACGGACGCTTGTCCTTATCAAACCGGACGGCCTTCAACGTGGGCTCGTGGGAGAGGTCATCTCCCGACTGGAACGAAAAGGCTTGTTGCTGATTGGGATGAAGATGCTGCGGATGCACAAGGATATGCTCGCGCGCCACTATCAGCACTTGTTGGATCGCTCATTTTATCCGGAGATCGCGGAATTCATGACTTCAGCGCCCGTCGTGGCGACATGCTGGGAAGGCGTCGAAGCGGTTGCGACCGTCCGAATATTGTGTGGCGTGACAAACGGGCGTGAGGCAGATCCCGGAACCATAAGGGGCGACTTATCGATGAGCGTCCAGGCCAACATCGTCCACGCTTCGGAGACACCGGGGGTTGCGCAGAATGAGATCGACACATTTTTCAATCCGGCTGAGCTTTTCGAATATGCCGATCCTCACCGCATGTTGCTCTACTCAAAGAGTGAGATTCTAAGTTAGTAGGTTGCAGCTTCCTAAGCCCCGGTCCCCGAGCTCATTTCACTACCTGCTAGACGATCTTCGACCTGCCGGAGTTCTCAGCTGCTCAAACAGTTGTTTCTGACGATCGGTCAACCGCTCCGGCACGTGTACCCGAAGCCGGACATAGAGATCGCCGCGTACGCCATCACCAAAGCGCGGTAGTCCCCTTCGGCGCAGCCGCAACATCGAATCTGGTTGAGTCCCGGCAGGTACTTTGAGAGATATCTGGCCCTCGAGGGTCGGCACGTCGATGCTGGCGCCAAGCACCGCATCGACGACATCGATTGTTTCGACGCGGTAAAGATCGCGGCCGTCACGTTCGAAGCGCGGATCGTTCGCGATACGCACGATGACGAAGAGGTCGCCGGGGGGCAGACCCGGCTTATCAGCTGGCATGCCACGGCCCGGCACGCGCAGGACCGTGCCTTCCTCCACGCCGATTGGAATGTGCACGGTCAACGCTTCGTCGCGGTGAATTTCTCCCTTGGCCCCGCATTCCGGACAGGGCTTCTCGATAACGGTGCCGCGGCCTGCGCATTCCGGGCATGTCGTGATTTGCCGGAGGCAAACGCCTCCCTTGCGTTGGGTGCGCACAAGTGTTCCGGTTCCCCCACACTTTGCGCAGCTGCTCGGCGCTGCGCCTGCCTTGGCACCGGAGCCATGGCAGGCTTGGCATAAGACGGGCCTCTCGATGTGTACCGTTTCCTCGCCGCCGTTCAGGACCCGTTCCAGCGGGACCTCGACGTTGACCTCGATGTTCTCCCCGCAACGAGGCGTGCCCCGATGCCCAAAAAAACGATCGAACGGCCCACCGAGATCAAAGGCGAGCCCGCCGAGTATGTCCTCGAAGTTGGTGCCGCCGAAAAAGTCCTCGGGTGAAAAGCCGGCCATGCCGCCAGAACGGTGCGCATCATACTCCGCGCGATTCTTGGGATCGCCCAAGACGGCGTAGGCCTCGGCGATTTCCTTAAACCGGTCGCTGGCGCCGGGTTGCTTGTTGCGGTCAGGATGATATTTCAGGGCGAGCTGGCGGAACGCGTCTTTAATCGTCTTCTGGTCCGCGTCGCGCGTAACGCCGAGCACTTCATAATAGTCGCGCCACTTAGCCAAAAGCTACTACCTCCTTCTATCGCTGCCGCAGCGGTGCACGAACCGTGCAGGGATATGCGAGGTCATCGCTTCCCGACGGCGCCTTCGGCCCGATTGCCGTCGACCGTCAGACTGAAATTGCGGAGATTGAGCTGCAGCTCTTCCTCTCCGGCCGCGATCCAACGGTCGCCCCGGTGAGAACGCGAAGATTTCCGCGACAGTCAAAGCGGAAATTGCGAATCCGAACAGAACGTGGGTCATGGCTGCGGAAGTGTGGCCAGGGAAGCCAAGGACGCTTGGCGAAATGACCATCCAAATCCCCATGGCGAGCGCAGTCTCGATCCCATCCTTGCCTTCGCTCGCCAGTGCCCGCCCGGTCGTAGCAAGAACGACGCAACCGCCCAGCCACGCATTCCAGGCGGCGGCTCCCTCCGAAGCGAAATCGAAAAGCCATGGGGCTGCGAGCATCAAGAACGCGCAGCTCAGCTTCGCCGAATTAATGATTGTCCTGTTCCACTTTCTCCTTGTCATCGCGACCTCCAGCCGTGAAGGTCATCAACCACTTCCTCATGCTGCAACTCGCGCTTTGTCGGTATGAACTCTCGCGCGCTGTGCGATGACAGCCACCGTTCCAGCGTCATCGAGAGCGATTAGGCGTCGATAACCTCATGCAGTCGAGAAGGCTGACCTGCCGGCATCCCCTCGGTCGCGGCGAGTTCGATCAAAACAGGCAGGCGATCAAAACCCACGGTCGACCGCCAGAAGGGAGTGAGATCGTAGTTTGTCGTAGCCACATCCTCCATTGAGCAACATGGGTACGAGGCCGCCCAAGAGCGGGCGCCCCCTGGGACTTCACCGATCCCCGTAGGGCGATCGGCAATTTCGATTTAGGAAAACTCGTCGCGGCGTCAAGGGACCTGCCATATCGTAAAGGGCGCTCACGGCCGGTTTGCCACTTCCCGATGGGCAAACCCTCTAAATCGCTATTCCGGCACCTAACGCGCCGCTCGTGTTGCGGCCGTTTATAGCCGTGCTAACCCACCCTTCCGACCCAATGTCGCAAGGCGCCGTCCGCGCCCGGCTTTCGCTCGCGGCGCGATTCGGAACAGAAACAACTTCTCATTTCAACAAATTATCCGCGGTTCCGACTAGCTGACAAATTCCCAATGCTTCGGTCTTGAGGCCTTGAATCGCATTCGCAATTTCCTACATCGCTGGCGCCTCGAGCGATGCAGGCCTTTTGGCAATAAATCGTGCACGTGAAGGGTTGCATGCCTTCCGCCAGATTCACAGTCGGGACCTCAAATTGTCGTCTTCAGGCGCCGCGCAAAGGTGCCATGAAATTACGTGCCAACAGGCGCTGGACAGGGGGTCGGGGAGAGTCGATGCACCCTTGAGCTCGGGGCGCGTGCTTCGGCTTCACGTAAACGAGGGGGATGCCCAATGAATGGCAAAACCATACTAAAATCCGATGGGCCGTGCCACGCTACTGGGCGATGGCGAGACACAAACGCGAATTCCCAACACAGCGCGGAGAATCTCTTGGAGGCCCTATCGGCGCCGATCTATGCCATCGACTGCAACGGGACAGTGACCTACTACAATCAGTCTGCCGCTGAGTTCTCGGATCACCGGCTAGCGCTGGGTAAAGACTATTCTCAGCCTGGTTGGAGGTTATACCGGTCCGACGGCGCCCTCCTACGGCGCGAGCAATGGCCAACGATGATTGCTGTGAAAGAGGGTAGAGAGATTGCTGGTCCTGCAGTTGTCGCTGAGCGGCCTAACGGTACTCGGGTCAACTTAATCCCTCATGCTTCGCCTTTGTGGAACGACACCGGTCAGATCGTCGGCTCGGTCAACATGCTGGTGCAAACCGGCGAACACAGCGACCTACGACCGCAGGACTCCCTGCTTCTCAACGAGGTGAATCATCGGATCAAAAATAATCTGCAATTATTGTGTTCATTGCTGGAATCGGCGAAGCGGGAAACCTGCACCGAGGAAGCTCGAATTGTGCTTTCGGACGCGAGCCGCCGCGTCCGCGCGATGGGGGCTGCGCAGAACATTTTATACGTCGCCGGTAATTCAACTGACTTCAGTGCGGATGACTTCCTCCAATCCGTGTGCGGAAGCGCAAGCATCACCTTCGGCAAGAACGTGACGATCCGGCGCGAACCAGCATCAGAGGATTTGCCGAATCATGCAGCTATGCCTTTGGCATTGATCCTCAACGAATTGCTCACCAACGCGGTAAAGTACGGAGCCAATGAATTCGGCGAAGTAATCATTACAGTTGGACTGGTGAAACACGGGCCGTCATATGAGTTGTATGTGGAGGACGAAGGACCCGGGTTCGACTTCGAGAAAGCACGCAAGCGCTCATCTGGCCTTGGATTGGTGGTCGCGCTCGCGCAACAGCTTGGCGGGACCTTTGCGGTTGAGCGCAAACGCGGCGCTAAGTGCATTGTTAAGCTTCGGGACACGAGAACGACGCATTGAATCCGGGACTACCGAGGGCAGCCAACGCCGCTGGGCCCCGCAACGCGTCGGCAGTGCGCCAGTCTGACCAAAATCCTCGATGAAACCGCAGGTCCATGACCATGCCAGAATTCAGTTCCTGATCAGCACCCGAATGCACCCTCGCCGCGCGAGGGCATCGACGACTACCTGCTGACCTGCTCGCCGAACAGCAACATCGGCTGTGTCATCGCCAATCGACAGATTACGGAAGACGACCTCGTCCAGAAAAGCCGGCAGCCAGGGCTCGTCGAACGTAATCTGCCTCTCACCGGGTTCGAAGCCTAAGCCAAGACACGCCTTCAACATGTAAAGCGGTGCCGCCGCCGCCCAGGCTTGCGGTATGCAGGCGACAGGGTAGAAAGTCGGCGCCTGAGTGCGCTGCCGCGGAAATCCGCAGAACAGTTCCGGAAGGCGTCTCAGATCCATGTAACGGGAGGCGGCAAATAAGGCTTCAAAAATTCGGGCGGCTTCGCGCCGAAACCCATAGCGCGCAAACCCCGCTGCGATCAGGGCATTGTCGTGCGGCCAGACCGATCCATTGTGATAACTCATCGGATTGTAGCGGGCTTCCGTCGACGCAACCGTGCGCACACCCCATCCGCAGAACGACGATGCCCCCATCAGGCTTCGCATGACCGGTTCCGCCCGATTGGGTAAAGCGACGCCGGTCCATAGCGCGTGACCTGCATTGGACGTGCGAACGCGACACAAGCGCTTGTCGCCATCGAGCGCCAGTCCATAAGTGCCAAGCTCTTCATCGAAGAAGTGGGCATCAAATGCTTCGCGCAGCCTGTGCGCGCGCGCCTCATACTCCGTCTCACGCAGGACGTGCCCCAACTGCTCCGCAATCTTGGCGCCAGCGCACCACGCGCCGTAGACATAGGCTTGCACCTCGACAAGTGCGACAGGGCCCTTGGCAAACGTTCCATCGGCGTGAAAAACTGAATCGTAACTGTCCTTCCAACCCTGGTTGATCAACCCCTCGGACGTCTGCCGATGATATTCCACGAAGCTATCGCCGTCGCGATCACCGTATTGCTCAATCCATGTGAGGGCCGCCTCGATGTGTGGCCATAGGCGACGAATGGTAACGAGGTCGCCGGTGCGATCCAGATAGGCGCCGGCGAGCATGACAAAGAGCGGCGTTGAATCGACACTGCCGTAGTATCGCCGGAACGGCACCTCGCCGAGTTCAGCCATCTCGCCTACTCGCACTTCATGTAGAATCTTGCCCGGCTCGGCGTCGGCCAAGGGGTCGCTGCTGGTTGCCTGATGGTCAGCCAGATGCAACAGGACGCCGCGCGCTAGCGCGGGATCAAGCCAGAGTGTTTGCAACGCGGTGATCAGAGCGTCGCGGCCGAAGACGGTCGAAAACCAGGGAATACCGGCATATGGAAGAGGTCCCTCGGGCGTATCCGTCGTCAGCATATAAAGATCGGAAACGCTGCGCCGCACGGCCTCGTTGAAAATCTCATTGGATGTCGCGATCGATGCGGCCCGCGAGGAGGAACTCCGTAGTGCGCGGCGGGCATCACGTAGAGCGCTGAAAAATGCGCGGCGTGGCGGGTGGGTCACTCCCTCGGAGCCGCAGTTGATTTCCAGAAAGAGCGAGCGGGATTCTCTGGGCGCGATCGCGACCGTGAAGAGCGCACTCCTTCCGGTTAGCCGGGCTGGAGCGGGATCGAACGACAACATGGTGCTTCGCTGTCGATGATCAAGTCCAATGTAGTTCAATGTCACGCGGTTCGTGGAAACTTCCGGCGACTGCATTACGCCCCGACGCTCACGGCGCGTACCACGCACCTCGAAGATGTCCGCGAAATCGGCATCGAAGGCAATCTCGATGGCGAGGCGCCGCGGACGCTCGTCGAAATTGCGCACGACCAATCGCTCGAAGCAGGTCGCGTTCCACAACAACCGCGACCGGCGAATATGGATGAGATCGTGCGGAAGGCTCAGGCGCCCATTGCTGTCATAGATGTCAGGGTTGGTCAGGTCACATGTAAGCGTGGCATTGTCATCGCGAAGGGTCGACGACAACAGCATTGGCCGCGTCCCCGCAATGGTCAGATAAAGGTGCGAGAGATGTCGCGTGTCGCGGTGAAAGAGCCCTTCGGGGCTCCCTGGTCCCGAGAGGGCATCGCCGTTGTGGTCGAACACGGCGAAGGTATCGCCGTGCTTTAACGTGCGAGGCCGCCGCTCCTGCAGGGAGGTAGTCGCGGGTATAAAGAATTGCGCCAGCGGCACGGCTCCGGCGCCCGCCGACACCGGAACGTGTGCCGTCATATCCAACTCTCCCCATGACGTCGTCATCACAAGCTCCGTCAGGCGACTGATTGCAGTCCGACTTCGTCGCCCTGCCGGCGACGAATGCGCGCGGCCTCGGTCCGTGTCCCGGGCAGGCCGCGGTAGATGGCGATGTAGTCCCGCGCCATGCGCTCCACCGTGAAGCGCTTCTCGAAACTCTCGCGGACTTTGCTGCGGTCCAGCGCCTCCACTTTGGCGAGCGCCTCTACTGCCCCGTCCAGCGTCTTGACGATGAAGCCGGATTTGCCGGGAGTGATTACCTCCGGCACCGAGCCGCACCGGAAGGCGATCACTGGCGTGCCGCAGGCCATGGCCTCGATCATCACGAGCCCGAACGGCTCTGGCCAGTCGATCGGGAAGAGCAACGCCCGCGCGTTGCCGAGGAAATCCGCTTTCTGCGATTCATTAATTTCGCCGATATATTCGACGTTCGGATGGGCGGCGATCATCGGCGCGACGGTTTCATCCCAGTAGGCCTGGTCGACGCGGTCGATCTTGGCAGCGATTTTGAGCTTCATGCCGGCGCGCGCGGCTATCTCGATGGCGCGATCCGGTCGCTTCCCGGGCGATATCCGTCCCAGGAAGGCGAGATAGTTTCCTTTCGGATTGGCCGTGAAGGGCAGCATGTCGCGCGGCAGGCCATGATAGACGTTGCCAACCCAGTTGATGGGGCGCGCCAGCGGACGGCGCTGATCACGCGAGATCGAGACCAGCGGGATTTCCGGGAACGCGGCATAGAAGGGCTTGAGATCAGGCAGGTCGAGGCGGCCGTGTAACGTCGTGACGGTCCGGTCCGCGAATTCGCGGATCACCGGGAAGTGCAACAGATCGATGTGGAAGTGCAGGACGTCGAAGTCGTCCGCCTGCTCGCGAACCGAGTCGAGCATCATCACGTGATACGGCGTGTGGTCCTTGACGGATGGATTAAGGCGAAGCGCCATGTCGGAACAGCGAACGAGCTTTGCCTTTGTTCGCGAATCTCCGCTGGCGAACAACGTCACCTCATGCCCCTGTCGGACCAATTCCTCGGTGAGGTAGGAGACGATCCGCTCGGTGCCCCCATAGAGCTTAGGTGGACAGCATTCCGCGAGCGGTGCGATCTGGGCGATTTTCATGGGTACACCTCCTCAAATGAGCGAAGCATCGACAAGGGACGCGCGGCCATGTGGCCCGCGCGGCCCGTCGCTGTTCCTGTCGGACACAGCCGATGATAGGGAGAACGAGACCCGCAGAAACTGCGGGTCTCGTAAGTGTCAGAAGTCCATGCCGCCGCCAGGCGGAAGCGCTGGAGCCGCTTCCTTCTTCGGCTTCTCGGCAACCAGCGCCTCCGTGGTGATCAGGAGCGCCGCAACCGAAGCGGCATCCTGGAGTGCCGTCCGGACCACTTTCGCTGGATCGATCACGCCAACCCCGACCAGGTCCTGATACTCGCCGGTCGCCGCGTTGAAGCCCCAGTTATAGGTGCTCTTTTCCAGGATCTTGCCGACCACCAGAGAGCCGTCCTCGCCGGCATTTTGGACGATCTGCCGGGCCGGCACCTGGATCGCACGGCGCACGATATCAACGCCGGCCTTCTGATCGGGGTTATCCGGCTTGACAGCGTCGAGCGTCTTTAGGGCGCGCAGCAACGCGACGCCGCCCCCCGGCAGGATGCCCTCCTCGACTGCGGCGCGGGTCGCATGCATCGCATCGTCGACACGGTCCTTGCGCTCCTTGACCTCGACCTCGGTCGCACCGCCCACACGGATCACAGCAACGCCGCCGGCGAGCTTGGCGAGCCGCTCCTGCAGCTTCTCGCGATCGTAATCCGAAGTCGTTTCTTCGATCTGCGCCTTGATCTGCGCGACACGGGCTTCGATGTCCTTCTTGCGGCCAGCGCCGTCGACGATCGTCGTATTCTCCTTCTCGATCACCACCTTCTTGGCGC
>Ga0180216_1000157_pt1 | contig 82122 bp, 78 predicted proteins | sample eDN3rd37CBELigMG_FD_128879 | JGI IMG/M metagenome (GOLD analysis project Ga0180216, IMG submission 128879) | Enriched Miracle-Growth compost microbial communities from Emeryville, California, USA - eDNA 3rd pass 37_C BE-Lig MG (version 2)... ... | reverse complement strand
TATGACCATTATTTGGATTCCGGCCTGCGCTGTCAAGGCCGTGGAGGACCCATGGCGACCCCAGAAAGCGAATCGTTCGTCCGCACCTTCGCCCGCGGCCTGGCCGTGATCGAGGCCATGGGCTACGGCTCCTATCGGAAGAACCTGGCGGAAATCGCCGAGGCGGTGGAACTGCCGCGCACCGCGGTGCGGCGCTTCCTGCTGACCCTGATCGAACTCGGTTTCGTGCAGACCGACGGCAAGCGCTACTGGCTGACGCCGCGCGTGCTGCGGCTGGGGCTGTCGTACCTGAACAGCCTGCCCTATTGGCGCCAGGCCCAGCTCAGCCTGGAAGAGCTGTGCTCGCGCATCAAGCAGTCGTGCGCGCTGTCGGTGCTCGACGGCGAACACATCGTCTACATCCAGCGCCAGCACTCCAAGCGCATCCTGACCATGAGTCCATCGCTGGGCAGCCGCCTGCCCGCGCACGCGGTGTCGATGGGGCGCATCCTGCTGGCCGGGCTGCCGGACGAGGCGCTCGAACAGTACCTGCGGACCGCCGCGTTCAAGCGGCTCACCGGCGCCACCGTGGTCGATCCTGACACGCTGCGCGAACGCATCCTGGCGGCGCGCAAGCAGGGTTACGCGTGGATAGACGGCGAACTGGACGAAGCCATCTGCGGCCTGGCCGTGCCGGTGCGCGACCAGGAGGGCAACACCATCGCCGCGATCAACGTCAGCCTGCCGACGGGCCAGGTCACGCAGGAGGAAGCCGTGAAGCTGTATCTGGCCGAACTGCGGCAGACCGCCTCGCAGATCCGCGCAGCCACGATGTAGGCGGCGAAGCGGACGCGGATTCAGGTCCGCGCCACGCTCCACGACGGCCGCTCGTTCAGCGTCGCGACGTCGAAGCCCGCGAGCTGCCGATACGACTGCTCCACCCGCGCCAGCTCGGCCGCCGCCGAGACATGGTCGCTGGCGCGCGCCAGCGTGCTGACCCGCTTCATGACGTCGCTCGCCATGCTGCGGTTGGCGCGCTGCACGGCGGCCACGGCCTCGCGGCGCGCCTGCTCGTAGGCCGACAGCGCGGCGTCGCGGCCAGGCTGCGAGGCCAGGTGGTAAGCCAGGACCCGCGCGTCGATGATGGCCTGCGACGCGCCGTTGGACCCGAAGGGATACATGGCATGGGCCGCGTCGCCCAGCAGCGTGGCCGGCCCGAAGGTCCAGCGCGGCAGCGGATCGATGTCCGCCATCGGATACTCGTAGGCCGCGTCCGACCGGCGCACCAGCGCCAGTTGTTCCGCGAGATCCGCTCCACTTCTTCGGTCCCCATGGGAGAGGTCCGGCTGGGCATCCTCCCCTCCGCCGCCCATCCCCTCCTGACCACGCTGTTCGGCCGCCTGTGCGCGCGGTACCCGTTGATCCGACTCAACGTGCGCGAAGGGCAGGGCGGCGAGCTCGACGCCCTGCTCGACGCCGGGCTGGTCGACATGGCCATCCTGTTCCGTTTCCACAAGCCGGCAAGCTCGGAAGAACGGCTGCTGGCCACCGGGCACACCTACCTGGTCTCGCGGCCGGGGGACCCGCTCACCCAGGCGCCGACCATCGATTTCGCCCGCCTCCAGGGCCTGCCCCTGGTTTTGCCGCGGCGCCCGGCGCACTGGCGTTCCATCCTGGACGAGACCGCCCGCAGCAAGGGGTTCGCGCTCAGCGCGGCGATCGAGGCCGATTCGCTCACGGCGCAAAAGGAGCTCGCCGCGACCCAATCGGTGTACGCCATCCTGGGGCCTTACTCGATCATGCATGAACTCAAACAGGGATCGCTGCAGGCCACGCGCGTCGTCAACCCGGACCTGCGCCGCTATGTCACGCTCGCCCTGCCGAAATCGGGCATGCTCACCCCCGCCTGCCAGGCGGTCTCCGCCATGCTGCAGGATATCGTCGACGAGTGGGGCGGAGACCTGTGCCCGCCGCAAGCTTCTCCCGCCGCTCCCCCTTCCCGTCCGAAAAACCGCCTCACCCGGCTACGCCCATCTGTCCGATCCCGGATGCCATGACGATGGGATACACTCAGCGCGACCTTTGCCCCGCCAAGGACCCGCTCCCCAGATGAGGCGTGCAAGCATCATCCGGCGATAGGAATCAACACGTCATCGGAACCGCCGGATGAAGAAGTCCATCGAGAAGCCGCGCGTCGATCGCCGGCAGTTGCAGCAGATCATCGCCGGTCTGTCCGAGGGGGTCGTGCTGATCGACCCCGACGCCTCCATCGTCTGGGCCAACGAGACGGCGCTGGCCATTCACGGCGCGCGCAACCTGGCCAGCCTGGGCAAGACGGCGCGCGACTACGTTTCGGCGTACGCGCTTAAATACCGCAACAACCACGTGCTCACGCCCGAGCAGTACCCGATCATGCGCGTGCTGGCGGGCGAGTGTTTCAGCGACGTGGTCGTCGAAGTCACCAAGCCGCGCGACGAATCCTTCCGGCGCATGCACCAGGTGCGGGGCCTCATCCTGACCAACGCCTCGGACGAAGCCGAATCCCTGGCATTGGTGATCCAGGACGTCACCGAGCGCTTCGGCGCCGAAGAGCGGTTCGAGCGGACGTTCAACACCAATCCCGCGCCGGCCATCATCTGCCGTCTCTCCGACCTGCGCTACGTCAAGGTCAACCAGGGGTTCCTGGAAATGACCGGCTTTGCGCGCGAGGAGGTCATCGGCCGCTCGGCCTACGAGCTCGATGTCCTGAACGAAGCCGCCAAGCGCGAGGAGGCGATCCGCCACCTGCAGGAAGGCAGGACCATTCCGCAGATGGAGGCCACGCTGCGACTGCACGGCGGCGAGACCAAGCTCGTGATCGTCGCGGGCCAGCCGATCGAGGTGGGCGAAGAAGCCTGCATGCTCTTCACCTTCATGGACCTGGAGCCGCGCAAGCGGGCCGAAGACGCGCTGCGCCAGACCGAAGAGCGCTTCTCGAAGGCATTCATGCTGGCGCCGGTGCCGATGACCGTCAGCTCTCTGGAGGGCTTCCTGCTGATGGACGTGAACGAGGCGTTCGTCGAGACCACGGGCTACGACGCGGAAGAGATCCTGGCCAAGGATGCGGTGCGATTGAAGCTCTGGGCGGACGAGGCGACCCAGAGGCGCCTGCGGGCCAAGCTGGAGGTCAGCGGCAGCCTGCGCAACGAGGAGGTCCGCCTGCGCACCCGCGGCGGCGAAGTGCTGGACTGCCTGCTGTCGGCCGAGACCGTGTCCATCCACGGCCAGCCTTGCGTCCTGACGGCGATCCAGGACATCACCGAACGCAAGCGCAGCGAGGAGGAGCTCGTGGCCGCCATCGACGCCGTCATGCAGGATGCGTCGTGGTTCAGCCGCACCGTCATCGAGAAGCTCGCGCAGATCCGGCGGCCGCAGGACGCCCAGGCGGGCTCGCCCCAGCTGTCGGACCTCACGCCGCGCGAACACGAGGTGCTGGGACTCATGTGCCAGGGGGAAGACAACGAACAGATCGCGAAGACGTTGCAGCTGTCGCCCAACACGGTACGCAATCACATCGCCACGCTGTACAGCAAGATCGGCGTACACCGCCGCAGCGATGCCATCGTCTGGGCGCGGCAGCGCGGCGTGACGGGCTACGAGAAACCGGGCAACGGCACCAAGCGGCATCAGAACGGCAACGGCTCGGGATGAAAATACTAGCGCGCTAGTACGCGATCATCTGGCCCGGGCCGGTGCTCGGCGATAAAGTCCGTCTAACCCTCCGGGTTCCGGCAAGGGAAGCGCAGGCACCACATCGATAAGGAGCCGTCATGGACAAGGATCGCATCAAGGGCGCGGCCAAGGAAGTAAAGGGCACCGTCAAGGAAACGGCCGGCAAGCTGACGGGCAACCGGTCCGGCGAGATGGAAGGCAAGATCGAGAAGTCCACGGGTACCGTGCAACGCAATTTCGGCCAGGCCAAGGACAGGCTGCGCGACGAAGTGAACAAGAAATAGGCGGGGGCATGAGGACGGTTCGCCACAGACCGGCCCCAGCGAGCCCGCGTGTCAAACCGCAGCCGGCGCGAGCCGGCCTTTTTGCCACCTTATGAAGACGAGCGTGCCGCCGAAAGACGATTCATCACCCAGCCAGGACACGACCTCGAGCCCCCATGACGAAGATGACGCCGCTCTCCATTCGATGCGGTTGCGGGAACTCCACCACAGCGTGCACAACGGCCTGAACCTCATCTCCAGCGCCCTGCAAGTGCAGGCACGTCGGTCCGGCAACGCCGAAGTACGGCGGGAACTCGGTATCGCGGTCAGCCGCATAGAAAGCCTGGTGCGCCTGCACGAACACGCTTACCAGCATGAACCGGCCCGGGCGCCGAATGCCTCGGAGCACTTCGAGAAACTGGCGCGGCAGCTGCAAGCCGCCCTGGTCGATCCGCGATCCGCGCGGCTTCTGGCGTTTACCTGCGACGCCGAGTTCCAGCTGGAAGCCGGCATGCTTGTTTCGCTGGGATCGGTGCTGATCGAGCTGGTGACCAATGCCATCAAGTACGGCAAGGGCGACGTGCGCATCTCGCTGCATCCGGGTCCCGCCTCGATCACCATGGCGATCGAGGACGACGGCGACGGCTTTCCGGTCCCCTTCGATATCCCGCGCGACGCCGGCTTCGGCTTGCGGCTGGTCTCGCGCGTATGCGCCAACAGCGGAGGGACGTTGTCCATCGACCGCACGGTTCCGTTCACCCGGGTGGTTGCCGTCATCGGCCTGCGCGCCTGAGGCCGGTCAACGGTCCAGGCGCCAGCGTGCGTCGTCGTCGAATCGCGCCGCTACGAACTCCACGAACTCGCGCACCTTGGGCGAGGAATGCCGGGGACGCGGATAGATCGCATAAAGCGTGCGCGAGGCCGGCGTCCAGCGGGGCATGACCGGCACCAGGCGGCCCCGGCGCAATTCGTCGGCGATCATGAAGGTGGGCAGCATGCCTACGCCGCAGCCTTCGAGCAAGGCGTCCTTGAGCACTTGGCTGTTGTTGCTGCGGAAGCTTCCGCCGACGTGCACCATGCGTTCGGTCTTCGCATCCGAGAAATGCCATTCGTCCGGCGCGGGACCGCGGTCGTAGACCAGGCAGTCGTGCTGCTTGAGCTCCGGCGGCGATGACGGCTCGCGATGCTCCGACAGATAGGCGGGCGAGGCCGCGAGGGTACGCGTCATGCGGGCGATGGCGCGTGTCGCATGGGTGGGATGGTGGGTGTATTTCTGGTTGCTCCCCAAGGCCAGCGCCACGTCGAACCCTTCCTCGTCGAGGTCGGCGAAGCGGTCGTTGAGCGTCATTTCCACCTTGACCGCCGGAAACTGCCGCAGAAACTCCCCCACCATGTGGCCGAAGCCGGCGTAGTCGAGCGAGACCGGGGCGCGCACCTTCAACAGCCCGCGCGGGAGCGTCTGCAGCAGCGCGGCCGAACGCTCCACCTCATCCAGATCGTCCAGCAACCGCACGCATTCGACGTAGTAGTTGCGCCCGGCTTCGGTCACGTTCAGCCGGCGCGTGGTGCGCGCCAGCAGCGACGTGCCCAGGTGGACCTCCAGCCACGAGAGATATTTGCTGACCGTGCCGACGGACATGCCCAGCTGGCGCGCGGCCAGCGTGAAGCTCTCGTGTTCGACGACTTTGCGGAACACCGACATCGCCACGAACCGGTCCATATTTTTTCCGGATTGGAAAGCAATTTTTTGATCCGACGATGTTTATCGCCGATCTCGAAAATGTCAACATTCGTTCACGCAGTCGCGCGCGTCCTGTGCCACAGCCCGGCGGGCCATCACCCCGATGCCGCCGCCGGACGAACCTTGTCATCCCATTCGAGGGGAAACATGAGCCGTACGCTGATCAGGAACGCCGCCGTTCTTTCCATGGATCCCGCCGTGGGCGACTTCTCCCGCGCCGACATACTCGTCGACGGCGACAAGATCGCCGCCGTGGCGCCCGGCCTGGCCGCCCAGGCCGACGACATCGTGGACGGGACGGACCGCATCGTCATGCCGGGCATGGTGAACGCGCACATCCATACCTGGGAGTACCAGCTGCGCGGCATCGGCGCGGACTGGGTCGGCAGCCGCGATTACCACGCCAACCTGCACAAGAAGCTCGCCACGTACTACACCGCGCGCGACGTCTACCTGGGCAACCTGCTCGGCGCCCTGAACCAGTTGCGCAACGGCACCACGACCATCGTCGACTGGTGCCACATCCTGCGCGACGCCGAAATGACCGACGCCGCCATCGATGCCCTCGAAACCTCGGGAATACGCGCGGTTTTCGCGCGCGGCACGGTCAAGCCCCCCGAGCGCGAAGGCGCGATCCCCTATTACAAGCTGCCGTTCCCGCGCGAGGAGATCCATCGCCTGCGTACCGGCCGGCTCGCCACGGACGACGGGCTCGTGACACTGGCGATGGCGATCCTCGGGCCGGACTGGGGCGAATACGACGTCGCCGTGCACGACATCCGCCTGGCGCGCGAATACGGCCTGATCAACTCCGCGCATACCTATGGCCGCAAGGGCAAGCGCGTGGTGGAGGACGGCTATCCCAGGCTGGCCAAAGCAGGGCTGCTGGGCCCCGACCACAACATCGGCCACGGCAACTGCTTCGACGACGACGAGCTCAAGCTGGTCCTGGACGCCGGCTGTACCATCACGGCGACCAATCTGACCGAGATGCTCAACTACGAAAAGCCCGCCATGCTCGGGCGGCTGGTCAAGCATGGCGCCACGCCGTCCCTGGGCACCGATTGCGACCCGTATTTCAACAGCTCCATGCTGTGGGTCATGCGCCACGCCTTCCTGCACCAGCGCGAACTGGACAACCGCAGCCTCTACGCCGAAGGCAAGTGGCCGGCCAAGACCCAGCATTCCACGCTGACGCGCGACGCCATCCACTGGGCCACCCTGGGCGGCGCCAAGGCCTTCGGGCTGGACAAGAAGACCGGCTCGATCACCCCGGGCAAGCAGGCCGACCTGGTCATGGTCGACACGCGCGGCATGAACATCTTCCCGGCCAACGCCGGCGGCAATCCCGCCCACATCGTCGTCATGTACGCCGAAACGTCGGATATCGAAAACGTCATGGTCGCCGGCCGCTTCGTCAAGCGCGACGGCCGGCTCGCGTTCGACGCCGGCCGGCTGGCGCGGCTGCACGACGAACTGCTCGCCTCTCGCCTGCGCCTGTTCGGCGAAGGATCGTTCAAGAGCGAGCCGGTGGAACGCGGCCCCCAACCCGAGAGGTTCCTGGTATGAAACGCCGTCAATTCTTTCAGGGCCTCGCCGCACTGGCCGGCGCGGCGGCTGCCACGCGATCGGCCCCGACGTTCGCCCAGGACGCCTGGCCGGCCAAGCCCATACGCATGATCCATGGATTCACGGCCGGCGGCGCGGTGGATATCCAGGCCCGCCTGCTGGCCCAGCAGCTTACCGAACGCCTGGGCCAGAGCGCTTTCGTCGAAGGCAAGCCCGGCGCCGGCGGCACCCTGGGCGCCAGCTTCGTCGCCAAGTCGGCGCCCGACGGCTACACGCTCTTCTTCATGGCCTCGGGCCACTCGGCCGCGCCGGGGCTGTACAAATCGCTGCCCTTCGATCCGGCCGGCGATTTCACCCTGGTATCCATGGTCACCCGCAGCCCCTTCGTGATCCTGGCCGGTCCCAGCGCCAAGGCGGCCACCGTGCAGGAACTCGTCGCCCAGGCCAAGGCCCGGCCGCGCAGCATCGACTTCGGCACCGGCGGGGTGGGCACCGGCATGCACCTGGCCGCGGTCCTGTTCCAGTCGCGCCTGGACCTGCAGCTGACCCACATCCCCTACAAGGGCGGCAACGCGCCCACCATGGCGCTGATGGGTGGCGAAGTGCCCTACGTCTTCACCTCGCTCGCGGGCAACGCGATGAACCTGATCCAGGCGGGCTCGGTCAAGCCCATCGCGGTAACGTCGATCGACCGCTACCCGGGCCTGCCCGACGTGCCCACCGTGGCCGAGACCGTGCTGCCCGGGTTCGACGTCAGCGCCTGGTATGCGCTGGCGGGTCCCAAGGGGCTGCCGCCGACGGTCGTGCGCAGGCTGAACGAGACGGTGGCGGCGGTACTGCGAGATCCTGAGGCGGTAAGCACCTTGCGCAAGCAGGCGGCCGCGCCATGGCATACGACCCCCGGCCAGGCCCAGGCCTTCGTCGCGGAGGACATACAGCGCTGGACCAAAGTGATCCGGGAGGAGAACATCGTGCCGGAGAACTGACGGGCGGCGGCGCTACGCGTCCTTGCCCATGCGCACCGCCAACGCTCCCAGCGCCCCCGCCGTCGCCAGCACCACCACGCCCATCCAGCCCCAATGCGCGAACGCGAAACTGCCCAGCGCCGCGCCGGCCGCCATGCCGGCGAACATGCCTGCGACCAGCAGCGCATTCAGGCGGCTGCGTGCCGCGGGTTCCAGGCCGTAGATGGAAGTCTGGCTGGCCACCAGCGACGCCTGCACGCCGAAGTCGAAGCCGATGGCGCTGGCGACGAGCAGCGCCAGTTGCGCGTGCGGCGGCAGCACGAAAAGCAGGCCTAGACTGGCGAAAGAGAGCGCGGCCACGGCGGTGCTCAGCCGAGCCACGGCTTGGGGGCCGCGGCGGTCGGCCAGGTGGCCGGCGAAGGGCGCGGCCAGGGCGCCCGCGGCGCCGGCCAGGCCAAAGGCGCCGGCCGCCGTGCTGCCCAGGTGGAAGTGGTCGCGCAGCATGACGGCCAGCGTCGACCAGAATGCGCTGAAACCGATGGCCAGCAGGCCTTGCGCATAGACGGCGCGCCGCAGCGAGGCGTGGCGGCGCCACAGCTGCGCCATGGACGCCAGCAGCGCGCGATAGCCGAGCCGGGCGGTCGCGGCGAAGCGGGGCAGGCCGCGCGCGGCGACCAGGGCCACGGCGACGATGGACAGGGCGGCGCCCAGGTACATGACGCGCCAGCCCGCGTATTCCGCCACGAAACCGCTCACCACGCGCGACAGCAGGATGCCCAGCAGCAGGCCGGTCATGACCGTGCCCACGGCTTTGCCGCGCCGGGCGTCGGGCGCCAGCGCGGCGGCGGCGGGAACGATGTCCTGCGCCACGGTGGCCGCCAATCCCACCGCCAGGCTGCCGGCCAGCAGCCACCCCATGCCCGGGGCCAGCCCGCATAGGAGCAGGGCCACCGCCAGCACCGTCGACTTGATCAGGATGATGCGGCGCCGATCGTGGCGGTCGCCCAGCGGAGCCAGCAGGAGGATGCCGAGCGCGTAGCCGAGTTGCGTGAGCGTCGGTATGAACCCCACGGCGCTTTCGCCCGCTTTCATGTCGGCCGCCAACAGGCCGAGCATGGGCTGGCTGTAATAGATGGATGCGACGCTCAGGCCGGCTCCGGCCGCCAGCAGCAGCACCAGCGAACCGGATAGGCCCGTGGCGTTCTCGCGCTGGTTTGCATGCGTAAGTTGAATGGAAGACATCAGTGAAACCCCAGGTTTCGAGTATGGGATGCATTCTGCATTCGCCAGCCCTCCAGGGGTAGACGTCCAGAGCGTAGATTTGTTATACGCTGTACGTATGAAAGAAATCGCCCAGGCCACTGATCGCATCGAGCTGATGCAGACCTTCGTGCGCATCGTCGAAGCCGGCAGCCTGTCGGCGGCGGCGGCTCAGCTGGGGACCACCCAGCCCACTGTCAGCCGGCGGCTGCAGGCGCTGGAACGCATGCTGGGGCTGCGCCTGCTGCAGCGCTCCACCCATCTCATGAAGCTGACCGGCGATGGCGAACGTTGCTATGCCCACGCCAAGGAGCTCACGGAAACCTGGCGCGCCATGGAGGCGGACCTGCGCGGCGCGCAGGACGAACCGCGGGGCGCGCTGCGCGTGCTGGTGCCGCATGCGTTCGGCCAGGACCAGATGGTGGCGCCCCTGGCCGACTATTTGCGCCGCCACCCGGGCGTCTCGGTGGAGTGGCTGCTGCAGGACCGGCGCGCCGACTTCATCGCCGAAGGCCTGGACTGCGCCATCCAGGTCGGGGCGGTGGACGACCCCGACGTGGTCGCCATCCTGCTGGCGGAAGTGCCGCGCATCGTGGTGGCGGCGCCGGCGCTGCTCGGGGACGGCCCGCCGCCGCAGGAAGCCGAGGCCCTGGGCGCGCTGCCCTGGGTGGCGCTGAACATGTATTACCGCGACGAGGTCGGCCTGACCCGCATGTCGGACGGCCACGTCCACCGCTTTCCCGTGCGGCCGCGGATCAGCACCGACAGCCTCTACGCCTTGCGCACCGCGGTGCTGGCCGGCGTAGGCGCGGGCATTTCGTCGGCCTGGGTGGTCGCGGACGACATCCGGGCGGGGCGCCTCGTCCATCTCGCGCCGCAATGGCAGGCCACGCCGCTGCCGGTATACCTGATCTATCCGTACGCCCGCTTCTATCCGGCCAAGCTGCGCGTCTTCGTCGAGCTGATGCGCACCGCCATGCCCGCCATGGTCGGCATGGTGCCGCCGGCGAGTTCGACCAGGCGGCCGCCGAAAACCCTAGCGCCCTAGGAAGGTGCGCCCGCTTCGGCTCGCGCACCGCCATGAGGAACCACGATGGTGCGCCTTCCGCTTGCCAGGCATGCGTCGCCGGCACCGGACCGGGCGCGCTCGCATGCAGCCGGGGCCGCATCGATTCACCCGCATTGGCACGGCTATTGCATCGACCAGGGTTCCGGACCCGAGTCCGGCAGACAGCGCAATCGAAGGCACAGGCAATGGCGCCCGGACCGCAGAGGTCCAGGGCGCCTTTTGTTTTGGGCCGGCCCGCAATCCACTGGAACCCATCATGTCTTACATCGTCCCTTCCGAGTTCGTCACCAAGATGGTGGACGCCGGCGAATCGAAGATCTACATGGCCACCCGCGACGCCCTGATCCGTGCCTACATGGCCGGTGCGATCCTGGCCATCGCCGCGGTGTTCGCGGTCACCATTACCGTCCAGACGGGGTCGGCCATCCTGGGCGCGGCGCTCTTTCCGGTCGGCTTCTGCATCCTGTACCTCATGGGCTTCGACCTGCTGACCGGCGTGTTCGTGCTGACCCCGCTGGCCCTTATCGAGCGGCGTCCGGGCGTGACGCTCGGCGCGGTGCTGAAACACTGGGGCGTCGTGTTCGTCGGCAATTTCCTGGGCGCGCTCACCGTCGCGCTGCTCATGGCCATCGTCTTCACCTACGGCTTTTCCGTTCCGCCGGGCAAGGTGGGCGAGGTCATTTCGCACATCGGCGAGAACCGCACGCTCGGCTACAAGGAATACGGCGCCGCCGGCATGCTGACCATCTTCATCCGCGGCGTGCTGTGCAACTGGATGGTGTCGCTGGGCGTGGTCGGCGCGATGATCTCCACCTCGGTCAGCGGCAAGGTCATCGCCATGTGGATGCCCATCATGCTGTTCTTCTTCATGGGCTTCGAGCACTCGGTGGTCAACATGTTCCTGTTCCCGTCGGCGCTCATCATGGGCGGCAACTTCTCGATCATGGACTACCTCATCTGGAACGAGATTCCCGTGGTGCTGGGCAACCTGGTGGGCGGCATCTCGCTGACCGGCCTGACGCTCTACACCACCCACGTGAAGACCGCGCCCAGGCGCAGTTTCAACTGATCCGCCCCGCGGTGGAGGCGTCCGTGCAAGGCATGCCGGCCCGCGTGCTCAGGGTTGCCGTGGGCCAGTACTCGGACCGCGGACGCAAGCAGGCCAACCAGGACTTCCATGGATTGTGCATGCCTGGCGAGCCGCTGCTCGGCGCCAAGGGCGTCGCCATCGCGATCGCCGACGGCATCAGCAGCAGCCAGGTCAGCCACATTGCCAGCGAAACGGCGGTCGCGGGCTTCCTGGAGGACTACTACGCTACGCCCGAGACCTGGTCGGTGAAGAAATCGGCGCAGCGCGTGCTGGGCGCCACGAACGGCTGGCTGCACGCCCAGACGCGGCAGAGCCGGCATCGGCACGAGAACGATCAGGGGTACGTGTGCACGATGAGCGTGATGGTCCTGAAATCGACCACCGCGCACATCCTGCACGTGGGCGATACCCGCATCTACCGGGTGCGCGGCGGCGCCGTGGAACAGCTGACCGACGATCACCGCATCTGGGTGTCGCGCGACAAGAGCTATCTGGGGCGGGCGCTGGGAATCTCCGCGCACCTGGAGATCGACTACCACACCCAGCGGATCGAGCAGGGCGATACATTCGTGCTGGCGACCGACGGCGTCTACGAACACGTCGGCGCGCGGGAGATCGCCGAGGCCGCCGCCGCCCATCCGGACGGCCTCGACGCGGCTGCCACCGCGCTCGCCCGCCGGGCCTACGACCGCGGCAGCGCCGACAACCTCACCGTCCAGATCGTGCGGGTGGAGTCGCTGCCCTCTCTTGAAGCCGGCGAGATCCGCCAGCATGCGCGCAGCCTTCCCTGCCCGCCGCTGCTGCAGGCCGGCATGGCGTTCGACGGCTTTCGCATCGCGGCGCAACTGCATGCCAGCAGCCGCAGCCACGTCTATCTGGCCGAGGACCCGGAAACCGGCGGACGGCTCGTCATCAAGATTCCCTCGCTGGACTTGCGGCACGACCCGGCCTACCTCGAACGCCTGCTGATGGAGGAGTGGATCGCGCGCCGCATAGACAGCCGCCATGTCGCCAAGGCCTGGCCGCTCAGGCGCGAACGGCGCTACCTGTACACCGCCAGCGAGTACGTCGACGGCATCACGCTGACACAGTGGATGGCCCGCCATCCCAGGCCTGACCTGGAGCAGGTGCGCGGCGTCGTCGAGCAGGTGATCAAGGGCCTGCAGGCCTTCCACCGGCTGGAGATCGTCCATCAGGACCTGCGTCCCGACAACATCCTCATCGATGCGCACGACACCGTGAAGATCATTGATTTCGGCTCGACCAAAGTGGCCGGCATCGCGGAAATCGCCCAGGCCGGCGACCCGCTGCAGATACCCGGCGCCGCGCTGTATGCCGCGCCCGAATATTTCCTGGGCGAAGGCGGATCGACCCGGTCCGACATTTTTTCGCTGGGCGTGATCGCCTACCAGATGCTGGCCGGCAAGCTGCCGTACGGCGCGGACGTGGCCAAGACCCGAACAAAGGCGGCCCAGCGGCGGCTGGCCTATGTCCCGGTGTTCGACGAGACGCGCACGGTCCCGGCCTGGATGGACGACGTTCTGGCCAAGGCCGTGCACCCGGACCCCGCGCGGCGCTACCAGGAGCTCTCGGAATTCGCCTATGCGCTGCGCCATCCGGATCCGGCGGCGCAAGGCCGGCGCAACCTTCCCCTGGCCGAGCGCAATCCGCTGGTTTTCTGGAAACTGCTCTGCCTTGGCCTGGCCGCCGCGGTGCTGGTGCTGGCCGCAAGGCTCTGAGCCCGTCCGGCCAGCAAGGCGCGGCGGGCCCCGCTATTGATAGCCCTGGATCCCCTTGATCTCCAGATACTCCTGCAAGCCGAACTCGCCCCATTCGCGCCCGTTGCCGGATTGCTTGTATCCGCCGAACGGCGCGCCGCGATCCACGCGCGGGTAGTTGATCTGGACGTTGCCGGCACGCAGCCGCCGGGCGACCCGGCGCGCGGCCTCGAGGTCCGTCGATTGCACGTAGGCCGCGAGGCCATAGGGCGTATCGTTGGCGATGCGGACCGCGTCGTCCACATCCTCGTAGCCCAGTATGCACAACACGGGACCGAAGATTTCCTCGCGGGCGATGGACATCTCCGGCGTGACGTCGACGAATACCGTCGGCCGCACGAAGTAGCCGCGGTCCAGGCCGGGCGGCCGCCCCGGCCCGCCCGCCGCGGCGCGCGCACCTTCGTCCAAGCCTCGCGCGATGTACGACTGCACGCGCTCGAATTGCACCCGGTTGGCGACGGGCCCCAGCTCGACGGTTTCGTCGCCGGGATCGCCCACCCGCGTCGCATCGGCCACGCGCGCCGCGATGGCGGCGGTTTGCTCCACGCGTTCGCGCGGCACCAGCATGCGCGTGGGCGCCACGCAGGATTGCCCGCTGTTGTTGAAACAGCGCTGCGCGCCGAGCGTCACGGCACGCTCGAAATCGGCGTCCGGCAATATCAGGTTGGGGGATTTGCCCCCCAGTTCCTGGCCCACCCGCTTGACGGTATCGGCCGCGGCATGCGCCACGGCGATGCCCGCGCGGGTGGACCCGGTAAAGGACACCATGTCGACGTCCGGATGGGCGGCAATGGCGTGGCCCACCGTGGGCCCGTCGCCGTTGACAAGGTTGAATACCCCGGCGGGCAGGCCGGCGTCATGCAGGATCTCGGCGATGATCAACGCGCTCAGCGGGGATATCTCGCTGGGCTTGAGCACCATGGTGCAGCCCGCGGCCAGGGCCGGGGCAACCTTGCACACGACCTGGTTGATGGGAAAGTTCCACGGGGTGATCAGCCCGCACACGCCTATGGCCTCGCGCGCCACCAGCGTCGAACCGCGTAGCTCGTCGAAATCGAAACGCTCGAGCACCTTGATGGCTTCGCGAAGATGGGCGGGCCCGCTGGGAAAGTGGATGTTGCGGGCCGCCGCGATGGGGACGCCCATTTCGCGCGACATGGCCTTGCACAGATCCTCCTTGCGGCGGGCGAAGCCCTCGTCGATGCGTTTCAGGTAGTCGATGCGCTCGCGCACTGCGGACGCGGACCAGGCGTCGAACGCCTTGCGCGCGGCCTTCACCGCCCGGTCCACGTCCGCGGCGGTGCCGGCGGCGATGGAGGCGACGACCTGTTCGGTGGCCGGGTCCACGACGTCGATGATGCGCTTGCTGGCCGGCGGCTGCCAGGTCCCGTCTATGTAGAACGTTTGCAGATGCATATCCATGGGTTCACTCGATGCTGATGTTCAGGCTCTTGATCTGGGCGCCGTAGCGCGCGTAGTCGGTACGGATGGCCCGGGCCAGGAATGCGCTGCCGGTGTCTTCGGGCGGGATCGCGCCCGCGGCCAGGAGCTTGGCGCGGACGTCGGGCTTCTTCAGCGTGGCGGCCAGCGCGGCGTTGAGCTTTTCCACGATTGCAGCCGGGGTGCCCTTGGGCGCGACCACGCCGTACCAGAGCGCCGGCGCGGCATAGCCGGGAATGCCGGCCGCCGCCGCGGCGTCGGCCAGCGCGGGCACGTCGGCCAGTTCGTCGATGGCCCGGGGCGAGACCGCGATGGCGCGCAGCCGGCCGGACTTGATGAAGGGAATGGACGACGCATCGGCCAGCACGGTGGTGAGATTGCCGCTGGCCACGTCCGTGATCGCCGGCCCGATGCCTTTATAGGGCACGTGCAGCAGCTTGACCTTCGCCTGCTCCTGCAAGGCCTCGCCGGCGATGTGCTGGATGCTGCCCGTGCCCGACGACCCATAGGACACCGCATCGGGCGCCGACCTGGCCTTGTCCACCAGTTCCTTGAACGTGCGGATGCCGCTGGCGGGGTTGACCACGAAGATGTTGGAGGTGTTGACCACCTGGCCGATGGGCGCGAAGTCCGTGCGCGCGTCGAATTGCACGTTCTTGTACAGGTGGGGGTTGATGGTGAGGATGCTGGCCGTGGGCAGGAGGAGGGTGTAGCCGTCGGGCGCGGCGCGCGCCACGGCGCCGGCGGCCAGCATGCCGTTGGCGCCCGGCTGGTTGAGCACCACCACGGGCTGGCCCAGCAGCGGGCCCATGTGCTCGCTGAGCATCAAGGCCACCATGTGGACGAACCCTCCGGAAGCGAAGGGCACCACCAGCGTGATCGGCTTGGCCGGGTAGTCGGCGGCGTGCGCCGCGGGGCCCAGCAGCAAGGCGCCTGCCGCCGCGAGGCGGGCCGCGAACATCGTGAACGCTTTCATCATGCTTTCCTCCGGTGAGGATGGACATTCCCGGCGAGAGGCCCGCCGGACGCTACGACGAGGCGGAACGGGGCGGGAAGGTCTGGCCGAACAGGCGCAGCCAGTTGCCGCCCATCATCCGGGCCACCTCGTCGGGAGAAAAACCGTGCCGCAACAGTCCGGGTATGAGGTTGGGCAGGCCGGCCGGCGTCTTTACCCATTCCGACCAGCCCTCGTGCGGCGCGATCTGCATCTCCTCGGCGGGCGCGCTCTGGCGCGACCACCGGGCGTAGCGCCACCACGTCCGGACCGAGCGGGGATGACCCGGGCAGTAGTCGGTACCGATGGCCACGGCATCCACGCCGATCAGGTCGACCGTCCAGGCCACCATGTCGACGAATTGCTCCAGCGTCGTGGCCGCGCCGTGGCGGGTCATGTTGCGGTTGGGCGTCAGGCCGATCACGCCGCCGCGCCGGGCCAGCGTGCGCAGCGCCTCGGTCTGCTTCAGGCGGCCGATGCCGTAGACCGGCTTGCCCACGTACTCGCGCGGGTTGGCATGGGTGATGGCCACCGGCGCGGCGGACAGCTCGATGGCTTCGATCGTGGTCCGCTCGCCGCAATGGGACAGGTCGATGAGTATGCCGACCTTGTTCATTTCCTCGATGGCCAGGCGTCCGAAGCGCGACGAGATGCCGGTGTCCTTTTCCTCCCAGTAGCCGCAGCCGATGTAGTTCTGCAGGTTGTAGGTGAGCTGCATGATGCAGACACCGAGATCCCGGAACGTGCCGAACAGGTCGAGGTTGTGTTCCACCGGCGCGGTGTTCTGGAAGCCGAAGACGATGGCGGTGCGCCCCGACTTGCGTATCGCTTCGATGTCCTCGACGCACGTCGCCTGCGCGACCAGGTCACTGTTGTCGGCGAGCACCTGGCGCCACTTGCCCAGGAGGCCCAGGGTTTCGCTGGCGTTTTCCCAGACCGCGATGGTGGTGTTGACGCACCCTATGCCGCCCGCGCGCCATTCCTCGAACCACTTGCGCTCCGGCGTCGGCATCGACAAGCCATCCACGATGGCGTAGGAACGTCCTTGGCATTCCGCGCCTTCGGGCCGGACGATGAAATCGGTCATGACGTCTCTCCTTAGAATGTCCTGAGAGGGTCGGCGCCCTCGGGCAAAAGGCGATGCTCTTCCTCTTTCGGCACTAGCAGCGCACCGCCGGCGCGGGCAAGGGCGTCGAATTCGCGGCGGGTCAGCGCCACGCCCCGCCTGGGCCATTGATCGCGCAGGCGCTGGAGCTCCTCGCCGCGCCGATCGACGGCCCAGCCCCCGGCCGCGGCGTCGAACACCAGGCCGGGAATGCCGGCATCGGCCGGCCGCAGATAGGCCAGCACGAAACCCGGCCCCGAGACGAGCGGATCCGATGCGGGCGCCAGGGCGGCGGCGATTGCCTCGGCCTGCCGGCCACGATCCGCCATGTCGGTCAGGAAGGCGACCGCATCGGCGCCTCCCAGCAATTGCCGATACAGGCGGCTCGCGGCGCGCCGCGGCCGCCATGCGAAGCGCGCGCAAGATGCGTCGGGACACGCCAGCGCGTCGCCCCCGGCGGCGCAGGACGTGCCGGCGCCATGCCATGACAAGAGGCCGACCAGGCCATGCCTGGCGGCGCGCAACACCAATTCCTTCAGCAGCTCGGCGCCGGGCGACCCGCGCACCGCGGCCAGTCCTACCCCACAGGCGAGGGCCTGGGCCAGCGCCAGGTCGTGCGCCTGCGGCGCGCAGGCGAGGGCCGCCGCGCCTTCGGCCTCGATGCAGTGCCAGGGACGCTCGGCCGAAGGCATTTGCGCCAGTCGGATGCGGCGTACGGCGGCGGGCGCGATGCTTGCCCCCGCCAAGGCGTCCAGCAAGGCGTCGACCGCCGGCTCGCCGCATGCTTGCGCAAAGGCCACCAGCCCCGCCGCGTCCTCGGCCACGCCCAGCGGGACGCCGTGTCCTTGCAGCGCCACCTGCGCCATTCTCGCCAGTTCGGCAGGGGCGATGCGCAAGAGATCGTCCGGCGAAGCAGGCGGGGCCGCCAGCCTGCCCGGATCGGGAGCGGTACTGGCAGGCAAGGGGGCCAGCTCGTCCATGCCGGCGGCTTCGTCGCGCGGCATGAGCGGAAAAGGCCAGTCGCCGTCCCTGCCGCGCGCCACGTCTTCCGCAATGGGTGCGCCCTGCATGAAGGTGCCGCGCACCGACTTGGGGTAGGCGGCCTCGAATTTCTCCATGCCATAGAAGGTCAACGGCAGCCGGATCGACGCGAAGGGCGAGAAATCCTCGGCCAGCCACTGGTGCCGGATCTCGGCATAGCAGCGCCCCGCCAGCGATTGCACGCGGGCGACGACGTGGCGCAGGTCGGGACGCTCGCACAGCATGCGCGCCACCGTCAGCTCGGGCGGCAACGTTCGCAAGTGGTCGTGCAGGCGCCGCACCAGCAGGACGGTATCCATGGCCGTCTCGGCTTCGTATTCCGGCGCGCGGCCGCGCAGTCCGCGCCGCACGTCGCGCGCAGCGGCGCTCGAGCGATACCAGAAATACGGCGCCGCCGCGGCATCGGCCGGCAGGGCCAGCGCCCAGGCATCGTCGCGCTCCACCAGGCTGCGCAACTGCGCGGCCGACATCGCGGGGTCGATCTCGAAGCGTTCATCGGCCTCGAAGCAGCCGGCATGTTCGTCGATGATGTCCGGATACAGCTCGAGCACCAGGGCGTGCGTCACCTCGCACGCTTCGGCGCCCAGGTGGCGCGAGGACCAGTCGCACAATGCCAGCCAAGGCGTGCGCGTGGCCCTGCCCGCTATCGTTCCGCGCGACCGGAATTCTTCCAAGGGGCCATCCAGGCGCGCGAGATCGGCCGCGAGATCCTGCGGAGGCGGAAAGACGCCGTCGCCGTCTTTCTCTCCTTCCCGGTAATAGCGCCGGGCCTTGTCCAGCAGCCCGGCGAAGTTGGCGACGGCCGCATCGCCGGGGCGGACGGGCCTTGCCTTGGCCACGGCCAGGGCATGTTCGACCGCCCAGTTCCACTGGTGCATGAAATGCGGATGATTGGCCGCGAACGCAGCCAGGCCGGTGGCCGCCGAGTTGCCCAGGCCGATGTAACGGCGCATGGACGGCGCCAGCCGGACGGCGGCGGCATTCCGGGCGCGGGCCATGTGATCGACCAGGTCGAACACATACTCGCGCAGCACGAACGCCGAAAAGAACTGGGCGTGATAGGGGCGCCGCAGCGGATGGCCCGGTTCGAATCCTGCCAGCGGCCGCGTGCCGAGCTGGCCGTTGCCGATGAAGGCGGTGGTCCGCAGGATGTAGCCCACCGGGGCCAGGATCCGGGGATCGGGCTGCCGCCCGGCCGCCAGGCTGTCCACCACGTGATCGAATACCCGGCCGCTGCGGTTGCCGCGTGCATACATCAAGGTGTCGTAGTCGGCGAACCCCGCGCGCTGGCGCGGCACTTCCCGCCGCAGCAACGCCTCGCGCGCGGCGGTCCACTCGCCCTGGCACAACACGCCCATCGCATCCCAGCTCTGGGCGAAATTGCGGTCGGTCTTGGCCTTCTCGGGCAGCAAATCGGAAATCAGGAAGAAGTGGAATGTCCATCCGGCGCCGGCGATGCGGTACAGCACTTCGCCCCGCCCCTGGGCATCCAGTTCGAAGCGCAGCTTTTCGATGCGATAGCGATCGCGCACCACGTCGCGCATCGTCGCGCGCGGAAAGCTGAGCGCGTTCGGCACGCTGGCGGCAGCCCGCCGCGGACTCATGACGAAATCGGGCGAACGCAGCGCGGCCGGTTCTACCGCGTCGGCCGGGCCGGACAACGCGGCCGGGGCCGTTCGTGAAGCAGGAGCGATGGCATGACCCGGCATAGGAAGGCTCCTTTCATGGCCGGAGATTAGGCGGAGTCGCGCTCCACCAGCGTGCGCTGCATCAACCTCAGTTCGACCGGGGGGTCGTCGCCGGCGAAGAATTCGCAAAGATGGCGCGCAGCCACGTCGGGGTGCGAGCTCAAGGTGGTCAAGGCCGGACGCAGATAGGCGCCCATTTCGATGTCGCCGAAACCCACCACCGCCACGTCCTGCGGCACGGCAAGGCCCCGGTCGCGCAGCGCGGCCATCGCGCCCATGGCGATTTCGTCGCTGCCCGCCTGGATGCCGGTGAACGAGATGCCACGGTCCAGCGCCCGCAGGACCGCGTCCCTGCCGGCGGCATAGCGGTAGGTCATGTCCCAGACGAGGGTCTCGTCGTAGGCGTCGGCCGCACGCAAGGCCGCCTGGTAGCCGCGGAACCGTTCGGTGCCGATGGCCGAGTTCCTGATGTTGCCGATATACGCGATACGGCGGCGGCCTTGTTCGATGAGATAGGTCACGGCACGCTGTGCGGCCGCGCGTTCGTCGTGGGCGATGGATGCGATGCCGTGCCGGGTGAGGTCCTGCCCGATCGACACGACCGTCAGGCCGAGTTCGCGCAAGGCGGCCAATGCGCCCAGCACATCGCGATGGATCTTGTCGGAGACGGCCAGCACCACGCCCCGCAGTTTCATGCTGGGCGCGCGGCAGACGAACTCGGTAAGGCGATCCGGGCTATGCCCGAGGTTGAACAACTGCAGGTCGACGTCGATCGCTTCCAGCGCGGACTGCACGTGCAGGGTCAGTTCGGCGAAGTGCCGCTGCGCGATATCGCCCACCAGCAGCGCCACCGTATTGCTCTGGCCCTTGCGCAGGCCCTGGGCCATGGGATTGGGCCGATAGCCGAGCTGGCGCGCGCATTCGAGCACCTTTTCCCGCATGTCGACGGAGACCGCGGTATTGCCGTTCAGCACCCGCGACACGGTAGCCGGCGATACGCCGGCCTGCCGGGCGACGTCCAGCACCGTAGTCATGGCGTCTCCACAAGAAATTGCCGCGGGGTAGAGGGGATAAATCGTTTTCTCAAAATCGTGAAAACGATTTCACAAACAATTTAAGACGGCTGCGCCGGCTTGTCAACGGCTGGCGCCTACGGCCGGTCCAGCCGGCACTCGCCGTCGGCAAAGGCGCGGATCAGGTGGTAGGCAATGGCAAAAGGCTTGGGCGTGGAAAGACCGTCGGGATGCGTGCCGTCGAGCATGAGCCGCACTTCCTCGCGGCTGAACCAGCGCGCATCCTCGAGTTCGTTCCGGTCGACCACGACCGTGGTGGCGCAAGCCCGGGCGAAGCAGCCGATCATCAGCGACGCCGGGAACGGCCACGGTTGCGAAGCGAAGTACGTCACCTCGGCGCAGGGCACGCCGGCTTCTTCCCGGATCTCGCGCCGCACGGCGTCTTCGATGGTCTCGCCGGGTTCGAGGAATCCCGCCAGCGCCGAATACATCCCGGGCGCGAAGCGGGCCTGCCGCCCCAGCAGGCAACGGTCGCCGTCGACCGCTAGCATGATCACCACGGGATCGACGCGCGGGAAGTGCTGCGCCCCGCAGGCATCGCAATCGCGGCGCCACCCTGCAGACGACATCCGGCTGAGCGCGCCGCAATTGGCGCAATGCCGGTGCCGCTCGTGCCAGCTCAGGATGGCCTTGGCGGCCCCGAGTTCGCCGAGCACGTCGGCCGGGAACAGGCCGCGCGTGGCAATGGTGCGCAGGTCCACCAGTTCGAGTCCCGGCTGCGCGCCGGCCGTTTCCGCCAGCGCGGCGTCGAGCGAAACGGCGAACAGCGCCATGCCGTTCTCGTCCTGGCCCATGAAGATCTCGTGCCGGGCGGGGCCCAGCCCGTCCCAGGCCTCGGCCGGGAACAGGGGACACGGCTGCGCGCCACGGACGTCGAGCAGCGGCACGTCGCCGAGGAAGATCATGAACCGGGTGGCGGGATCGTCCCGGCGGGCCTGGATGAACAAGAGATCGCCGCGCGATTCGGACAGGCGGTCCAGCGGATTGAAGCCGAAGCCGACGGCGGCGGAACGATCGAAATTATGCATGAACGGTGGAAGGCAAGCGGCGCAGGACGAACCCGCCGCGGGTTCGTCGACGATCGATTCTACCCCTCATCGCCCTCTTGCCCCGCGCGTGCCCGATCAGCGCGCAGGCAGCTGTTCGTTCAGGAGATGCCGAAGCTGGCGCCGCATCGGCGTGTCGGCGGGCGTCTCGTCGCCCAGGGCGCGGCGGGCGAAATCCCGGCTGTTGCCGTCGCGCAGGTCCACCTCCCGCACGATCTGCCCATCCTGGTAGACGAAGGCGACCTCGGCCAGCTCGATCACGTCGTCGATGTCGTGGGTGATCATCAACACCGGGATCTTCCATTGCCGCGCGACCTCGGCCAGCTCCTTGCGCAGCGCGCCGCGCAGCATGGGATTCAACGCGGCGAAGGGTTCGTCCAGCAACAGTGCGCGTGGTTCGCAGGCCAGGGCGCGGGCCAGGGCCACGCGCTGCTGCTGCCCGCCGGAGAGCGCGGCGGGCCGGCTGTCGGCCAGGGCCGCCAGGCCGAAGCGGTCCATCAAGTCCCGCACGCGCTGTTCGTCGGCGGGTGCGAGGCGCCGGCGCCATGAGCTCAGGCCAAAGCCGATGTTCTGCCGCACCGACAAGTGCGGGAATAGCGCATAGTGCTGGAACAGATAGCCGATATGGCGGCGCGGCGGCGGCACGTCGATACCGCGCGCGGCATCGAACAAGGTGCGTCCGTCGAGCCTGACGTGCCCGGCCGCGGGCGCGAGCAGGCCGGCCATGGCTTGCAGCGTGAGCGACTTGCCCGAGCCCGACGGTCCGTACAGCGCGGCGAAAGGCGCGTCGGTGGCAAAGCGGGCGGCGAGGTCGAAGCGCCTTGCGCCGTCGCGTACCGTCAGCGTTATGTCGACGTCGATCACGGCTTGCCGAATCCGTAGCGGCCCAGCACTTCCTGGCCGGGCGCCGACAACAGGAACTCGACGAACGACTTCGCCAGCGCCTGGTGCTTGCTCGCCGCCAGCACGGCGACCGGATAGGACACCGGCGTGTGGCCGCCCGCCGTCAGCGCGATCCGCACCTTGTCCTGCATGATGGCCGCATCCGTGCGGTAGACGAAGCCGGCATCGACCTCGCCCCGGCTGACGTAGTCCAGCACCTGGCGCACGCTGTCCGCCTGGATGAGCTTGGGTTCGAGCTGCGCCCACAACCGCGCGGCGTCGAGCGCCTGCCGGGTGTAGTTGCCCACCGGCACGGTCGCCGGCTTGCCGATGGCGATACGCCTGACCACGCCGGTGGCCAGGTCCTGGAGCGAGGCAATGGCGGGACCGCCCTGGAGCGGCGTGACCAGGACCAGGCTGTTGGCGGCGAAGTCGCGCCGCGTCGCGGCGTCGATCAGCTTCTGCGACGCGGCGCGGTCCATGGTGGCCTGGTCGGCGCTGGCGAAGACGTCCACCGGCGCGCCCTGGCTCATCTGCTGGAGCAGGATGCCGGATGCGGCGAAGTTGAGCCGCACGGTCGTGCCGGGATGGCGTTGCTCGAACGACCGGCCGAGGTCCTTGAACGCGTTGGTGAGGCTCGCCGCCGCCGACACGGTGAGTTCCTCGGCAAGGGCCGGCAGCGGCAAGGACAGGGCCAGCAGCAGGGCGACAAGACGGGCGCGGCGCATGGGGCTCCTTCAGCGTAGCGAGAGATAGCGGTTGCAGGCCACGAGGATGGCGATGGAAATCACCGAAGTGATGAGCACCAGCAGCAGGGCGAGATCGTCCTGCCCCGCCTGGGTGGCATCGTAGATGGCCATGGAAAGCGTTTGCGTGCGATGGGGGATGGAACCCGCCACCATGAGCGAGGCGCCGAATTCGCCCATGGCGCGCGCGAAGGCGAGCAAGGTGCCGGCGAGGATGCCGGGCCAGGCCAGGGGCAGCGTCACGCGCAGGAACACCGACCAGCGCGACTGGCCGAGTGTGCTGGCGGCGGCTTCGAGCGTGCGGTCGATGCCGGCGAACGCGGCGCTGGCCGATTTCAGGACTAGCGGCAGGGCCACCACCGCCGAAGCGACGACGGCCCCGTGCCAGCTGAAGATGATGGTGTAGTCGAAGTTCTCGTACAGCCACCGGCCCAGCGGACTGCGCCGCCCGGCGGCCAGCAGGATGGCGTAGCCGATGACGGTGGGGGGCAGCACCAGCGGCAGCATGAACAGCGCTTCGGCAACGGCGCTGCCGGGAAACCGCCTGCGCGCGAACAGCCATCCGAGCCCGACGCCGGCAACCAGGGCCAGCAGCGTGGCCAGGGCCGCGACCTTCAGGGACAGGATCAGCGGAAACGCGTCGAACGTCTCGAACAGCGATGTCGTCATATCCGGAAGAATACAGCGAAACCGGAAGCTGCGGTAGCGCCATTGCGCGCTCGCTAGATGCGGCGCGGTATCAGGGCGCCAGCATCCGGGTCATGGCTTCGATATCTTCCGCGGCGGCCGCCTGCGCGGTGGCCTCGATGGAGCGGTAGCGCCGGATGATTTCCTTGCCCGCCTCGGTCACCATCGTTCCGCCGCCGCGCGCGCCGCCCACGGCGCTCTCGACCGCGGGCTCGCGCAGCGAGCGGTTCAGCTCGTCCACCAGCAGCCAGGCGCGCCGATAGGACATGCCCATCTGCTGCGCGGCGGCCGTAATCGAGCCGGTCTGCAGGATGGCTTCCAGCAGCGCGATCTTTCCCGGGCCGATGGCAATGGCGGCATCGCGGTAGACGCGCAGCCGGAACTGGAATCGGGGCTTGGTCGAGGTGGCCATGGAGGGCTTGGAAGAGCGGGCGACGGACATGCCGGGATTGTAGGCTCCGCAGAACGCGCGTCCAGCCTTTCGTCACGGCCGGTTTCACAGCGCCTGGGGCAGGCCGCCCGGCTCAGGCGGAAACCGCGGAGGAAGAGGCCGCGGCCAGGCAGAAGCGGAACACGGTTCCAGGTTCGCCCTCGTCTACCAGACGGATCTCGCTTCCGTGCAGCTTCAGAATGCGCTGCACGATGATGAGTCCAAGGCCGCCGCCCGCCTGTGCGGTGCGCCCCAACGCCGGGATCCGCTTGAATAGCCGGGGCCGCAATGCTTCCGGGATGCCGGTTCCGGTGTCATGGACGTCTACGCGCAACCCGTCCGGCGCGCCCGCCAGGCGTACCGTGATGCGCGTGCCGGGCGGGTTGTGGCGGATCGCGTTGTCCAGCAGATTGGTCAGCACCCGATCGATCATGGCCAGATCGGCATGGACCAGCGGCAATGCCGGCGGCATCTCGATAAGCAATTGCTGGCGTCGCGCCTCCGCGGCGAGCTCGAATTTCTGCACGACATCCTGCACCAGATCGGGCAGGGCAAAGGCTTCCCGCTCGGGTTGCACCAGGCCGGATTCCAGCCGGGCCAGCTCGAACAATTCCTGCGCCAGCGCGCCGACCTTTCGACTCTGGTCCAGCGCGATATCCAGGTAGCGATGGCGCTCGGCCGGGCTCAGCAGGTCGTCCTTGATGCGCAGCGTCTCGAGATAGCCGTGCAGCGAAGTCAGGGGCGTACGCAAGTCGTGCGATATGTTGGCGATCAGGTCGCGCCGCTGCTGGTCCTGCCGGGTCAACTCCCGCCATTGTTCGGCGATACGGCGGCCCATCTGGACGAATGCGGCGCGCAGGGTGGCGATCTCGTCGCCACGGTCGTCCGCCGCGGACGCGGTCATCAGCGTTGCGGGGACTTCCCCCGTTCCATCGAAGTTGCGCACAGCGCCGGCCAGCGCGCGCAGCGGCCGCGTGATGAGCCGGAAGGCGATCAGCCCCATGACCAGGCCGAGCAAAGCGACCAGCCCAACGATCCACGCCGTCATGCGCCAGGCGGAATGGCGAGCCAGGCCGGCGGCGACCGCGTCATGGGCTTCGCCTTGCAGGATGACATAGACGAAGCCCGCTTCCTTGCCGCCGACATGCACCGGCGCCGCGCTGAAGACCTTCCGGATATCGGCGCTGCGCGGATCGTCGCCAAGAATGGGCAGGCGTCCGCCGGCAACCAGCCGGCGGACAGGCTCGAGATCGACGCGATCGCGCTTCAGGCGGCCAGGCGGCGCGGCATGCCCGACGATGCGTCCGCCGGTATCGAGGAGATAGACCTCAACCGAGGGGTTCACCGCCATGAGCTTGTCAAACAGATCGTGCACGGCATCGGGCCGCCAGCCGCTTGCATCCATGAGTTGCGCCGTGGCGGCGATATGGCTCGCCAGGCCGCTCGACAACTGCTGCACGACCTCCTGCTCGTGGCGGGCGCTGGCATGGATCTGGACCAGCAGGGAAATGCCGCTGCAGGCAAGCAGCAACACGGCGAATACCGCCGACAGGCGCTGGGTCAGCGTCAGCCGCTTCATGGCTGCGCCGGCTCCGCGGGCGAACCGGACGCGAATTTGTAGCCGCGCCCCCACACGGTGAGGATGCGCCGGGGATCGGAGGGGTTCTCCTCGATCTTCGTGCGCAGCCGATTGATGTGGGTGTTGACGGTATGCTCGTAGCCGTCATGCTGGTAGCCCCACACTTCGTTGAGCAGGTCCATCCGGGAAAAGACTTTGTCGGGATGGCGGATGAAGAAGGCCAGCAGATCGAACTCGCGGGGCGTCAGGTCGAGGGGCTTGTCGCCAAGGGTGGCCGCGCGCGCCACCGGGTCGACCGAGAGCCCGTGCAGCAACAGCACGCCGGCCTCGATGCGGGCGTTGCGCGCCAGTGCATCGACGCGGCGCAAGAGCGCCTTGACGCGCGCCACCAGCTCCAGCATCGAAAATGGCTTGGCGAGATAGTCGTCGGCGCCCAGCTCCAACCCGACGATGCGATGTACCTCGCTGGAGCGCGCGCTGGTGATGATGATGGGGGTATATCGCGCCATGGCTCGCGCGCGCCGGCATATTTCCAGCCCGTCCACCCCCGGCAGCATCAGGTCCAGCACCAGGGCGTCCCAGGATTCTTCCGCCAGCATGCGCATGCCCTGGTCGCCATCCGCCGCGTGTTCCACGGCGTAGCCTTCGTCGCGCAGATGCATGCGAAGCAGATCGGCGATGTGGGCGTCGTCTTCGACGATCAGGACGCGCTTGGCCTGTTCCATTGAGCCTGCCTTGAAAAACCGGTGACGCGATTGTCGCCAAACGCGGCGCCGGCAGTTATCACATTTATTTTAAGTTTGCGTGAGGACTCCGGTACGGCTCGCGGCCAACAATACCGCCAATCCTGCCACGGAGTCCCCATGACTGCCGCAACCCGCTCGGCGCGCGCACCGTCCGTCCATCCTTCCTGGCTGCGCATCACGCATTGGCTGAACGCGCTCGCAGTCCTGGTCATGGCGACGAGCGGCTGGCGCATCTACAACGCTTCGCCCTTGTTCGATTTCGAGTTCCCGGATGCCGTTACGCTGGGTGGCTGGCTGGCCGGCGCGCTGCAATGGCATTTCGCCGGCATGTGGCTCCTGGCGCTCAATGGCGCAGTCTACCTGGTACTGAACCTCGCCACCGGCCGAATGAGGCGCCGCTTCTTTCCGCTCTCCCCGGGCGGCGTGCTGCGCGACGCCGCGGCGGCCCTGCGCGGCCGGCTGACCCATGACGATCCGCACCGCTACAACGAGGTACAGCGCCTGGCTTATCTGTTCGTAGTGCTGGACATCGCGCTGCTGGTGCTATCGGGCCTGGCCCTGTGGAAGCCGGTGCAGTTCGGCATGCTTCGCGAACTGATGGGCGGCTACGAGACGGCACGCCGGGTGCATTTCGCGGCCATGGCGGCACTGCTGGCATTCGTGGCCGTGCACCTGGCCATGGTCGCCCTGGTCCCGGGCACGCTGCGCGCCATGATCCGCGGCCGCTAGGAGGATTCCATGGAGAACCGCTCTCGCCTTTCTCGGCAGGACGCCGGCCTGGTCCTGAAGGAAGCCCGCAAACTGCTGTCGGCTCGTGTCGAACACCCCGGGAGGCGCGCCTTCCTGACGCGGACGCTGACCCTGGGCGGCGTGGCCATGCTTTCCGGCTGCGACGTGACGAACAACGCCGGAATCGAACGGGCGCTGTCGGCCATTTCCCGCTTCAACGACGAAGTGCAGGCGCGGATCTTCGACCCGCACGCCTTGGCGCCGACCTATCCGGCCTCCATGATCACGCGGCCCTTTCCTTTCAATGCCTACTACGGCATCACCGAGGCGCCTGCGATCGATGAGCCGGGGTACCGGCTGGAAATCGGCGGGCAGGCAGCGGACAGGCGGCCGTGGCGCTTGCCGGAGCTGCGGGCGCTGGCACAGACCGAACAGATCACGCGGCACATCTGCGTGGAAGGATGGAGCGCCATCGGACGCTGGGGCGGCGTGCGGTTTTCCGATTTCCTGGCCCGCATCGGCGCAGACACGACCGCCAGATTCGTGGGCTTCAAGTGCTCGGACGACTACTACACCAGCATCGACATGCGGACGGCCTTGCATCCCCAGACGCTGCTGGCGCTGACGTACGACGGACGCACGCTGCCGCGCGAGTATGGCTTCCCGATGAAGCTGCGCATGCCGACCAAGCTTGGCTACAAGAATCCCAAGCACATCCGGGCAATCTTCATCACCAATACCTATCCCGGAGGGTATTGGGAGGACCAGGGCTACAACTGGTTCGGCGGCAGCTGACCAACCGCTTTCCGGCGCGGGATGTCCCGCACCTTTTCCACCACCGCTTCAAGGAGCGACTCAAGATGAAACTGACCGCAATCGTTCTTTCCCTGGGCATGGCCTGCGGCGCGGCCGCCGTTCACGCCGCCGACTCCATGGGCAAGGATGCCATGGCCAAAGACGGCATGGCCAAGGCTTCGGCGCCCAAGGACGCGATGAAGCACGACGGCATGAAGAAGGACGCCATGGGTGCAGAGGGCATGAAACACGATGCCATGAAGAAAGGGGATGGCATGACCAAGGACGCCATGTCGAAGGACGGCATGGCCAAGGATGCCATGAAGAAATAGCCCTTGGCAGGACGGCGGCCGGCTATCGGGCCGCCGCAGGCACTAGCCTTTCAACTGCCCGAAATCGACGATCCGGCCGGCCAGCGCGCTGGCGGCGACGGTATACGGGCTTGCCAGCCACACGCTGCCCGGACCCGACCGCCCGGGGAAATTGCGGTTGATCGCGCTGATGGTCACCTCCGAGGCGGAGGTGGACTGTCCGGGCCCGCAATTGGCGCACGATCCGCAGCCCGGCATGATCAGGCTCACGCCGGCCTGCTCGAAAACGGAAAGGTATCCCCGCTCTTCGCAATAACGCTTGACCTCCATCGTGCCGAACTGCAGGAAGAAACGGGTATGCGGCGGGATGCGCAAGCCCTGCGCCAGGCCCCACTTCAGCACTTCATGGTAGCTATCGAAATCGGCCTGCTTGCCGCCGGTACAGGAGCCGCCATAGGCGATGTCCACCTGGACCGCTTCGGCCAGCTCGTCGATCGCCATGCCGTTGCCCGGATCGCCGGGCCTGGCCACCATGGGCCGCACGCTCGCGCCGTCGATGTGGATCACGCGCCGGTACGCCGCATCCGGATCGCTCTTCATCCAGTCTTGCAGTTCGAACGCGATGCCCCGACGCTCCCGCAGGAAAGCGATCGTTTGCTCGTCCGGCTCGACGATGCCGGTGAACCCGCCGAGTTCGGCCACCATGTTGGTCAGGGTGGCGCGCTCGTCCACCGACATGGCGCGCACCGCCTCGCCCCCGTACTCGAACACCGCGCCGATGGCCTCGCCATTGCGCACCGCTTCCGAGCGCAACAGCACGAGCACGATGTCCTTGGCGGTCACGCCGGGCGCGAGCGTGCCCGAGACTTCCACCCGCAGGGTCTCGGGGATCTTGCAGCGCACGTAGCCGGTGGTCCAGCTATTGGCCATGTCGGTCGAGCCGACACCGAACGCCAGACAGCCGAGCGCCCCGGCATGCGGCGTGTGCGAATCGGTCCCGGCCACGACCTGGCCGGGCAGGGCATAGCGCTCGGTCATGAGCGCGTGGCATATGCCTTCCGATCCGCTGCCGTCCGGCAACTGGCCGTGATGGCGGACCGGGTAATCCATCACGAAATCGTGATGGCCCTGGACCAGCGTCGCCACGCGCGGCAGCAATCCGCCCTTCACGTGCGGCACGCTCTGCGGCGCCAGCACCAGGTGGTCGTGGAATGCGACGATGCGGTCCGGGTCGCGCAGCGGCGCCGGCTTGCCGTAGGCGCGATGCATCAGGTGGGCGCTCATGCCCGTGAAGTAATCGTGGCTGAAGCGCCAGTCGGCCTTGACGAAGACCCCGCTGCCGCGCTCGGCCTGCGCCGCGTCCGGATGCAGATGGCGGCGGATGATCTTCTCCACCAGCGTCAGGCCCTTGCCGCCGGATACGGCCGCCGGCTCGGTATCGGCGCGCAGCACCTGCCGGCTGTATGCCATCAACCCGCCGCTGCGGATGATGGCCTGCGTCAGCGCATCGCGCCCCTTCAGGAAGTGCTCGATGGGAATGGACTCGCCCGCCTGGATCCGGCGCAGCACGTCGAAGTCGGTCGTGGTCAGGATCCCGATGTTGTCGCAGTTCTGTTGGTAGATGCGCTCGAAGCTCTCGGCCACGATCAGCCGGATGCCGGCCGACAGCTCGGCCAGCGGGCTGTGCTCGCGCGAGGATCCTTTGCCGTAGCGCTTGCCGGCCACGGTGATTTCGAACCCGCCCTGCCGCACGGCATCCTCGCCTATGGGAAGTTCGTCGCCGGCCTTCAGCCCGACGTAGGGATAGCGGCCCAGCCGCTCGTCGTAGACCAGCATGGTCGTGACCGGCGTGATTTCATCGGTCGATACGTCGTCGCGCAGCGGTGCGGCATCGGCGAGCGGGACTGCCTCGCCGGCAAGCTGGCGGCGTATGCACGCGGGATCGCGCGACAAGTACAAGATGCGGCCGGTGAAACGAATGGCGTCTTCCATGCAAAGGCTCCTTTTGCCGCACTTTAGGAGGAACCCGTAGTCGCATAAAGCGCCATTTGGGCAAGGCAGGCATCTCGGTCGGCGAATCCTGCCTTGCTCCGCCGATGCCTATTCCTGCCGGAACAGGTGGACCACGCCCAGGGCTTCTTCGGCCGGCACCATAAAGCGGCCGGGTCCGTCCACGACGGTGAAACCGGCGCCGGCGACGTGCTTTCTCGCGGCGGCGAGATCACGCACGCCGAACGTGGCGGCCACGATGGCGGGCGCCGGCGCCATCAGCGTGCCCGGCAGGTGGACCAGGAAGGAGCCGTCGGCGTCCCGCGCGCCCACGGGCTGTTGCTCGATCCGCGCTTCGATCATTTGTCCATCACCGAAATCGCGCTGCGCCAGGGCTTCAACGACATTCCGCACTTCAGCCGCCAGTTCCGGGCGCGCTACGGCTATCCGCCGCGAATGGCGCGCACCGATTCCATCCGCACGACGCAATAGCGGCGCCCCCAACGGCGAGGGCAGCCATCTCGAATCGTCATCCCACGCGCGGCGGACCGCTCCTATCATGAAAAACCGGCCCGAAGCGGGCCGGACGGCTTGCCGCGCGCGAGCCCATCGACACGACGGATGGTTCACCGCATGCCACGCACACTCTACGACAAGCTCTGGGACACGCACGCCTTCGCCGCCGAACCGGATGGCACCAGCCTGCTCTATATCGACCGCCACCTGATCAACGAAGTCTCGAGCCCGCAGGCCTTCGAGGGTTTGCGGCTGGCCGGCCGATCGCCGTGGCGCGCCGACTCCTGTCTGGCGATCGCCGACCACAATGTGCCCACTACCGACAGGCGGCACGGCATCGACGATCCCTTCTCGCGCATCCAGGTATCGGCGCTGGAAGACAACGCCCGGACCTACGGCGTGACCTTCTTCGGCATGCAGGACCGGCGGCAGGGCATCGAACATGTGGTGGGCCCGGAGCAAGGCGCGACGTTGCCCGGCATGACCGTGGTATGCGGCGATTCGCATACCAGCACGCACGGCGCCTTCGCCTGCCTGGCGCACGGCATCGGCACCTCGGAGGTCGAGCATGTCCTGGCCACCCAGACGCTCATCGCCCGCAAGATGAAGTCCATGCTGGTGCGCGTGGAAGGCCGGCTCCAGCCCGGCGTGGTCGCCAAGGACATCGTGCTGGCGCTGATCGGCAGGATGGGGACCGCGGGCGCGACCGGCCATGCCATCGAGTATGCGGGATCCGCCATACGCGCGCTGTCGATGGAAGGGCGCATGACCGTCTGCAATATGTCCATCGAGGCCGGCGCGCGCGCCGGCATGATCGCCGTGGACGACACCACCATCGAATACCTGCGCGGCCGCCCTTTCGCGCCGTCGGGAGCGCTGTGGGACCAGGCGGTTTCCTACTGGCGCACCCTGCGCTCGGACGACGGCGCGGTATTCGACACGGTGGTGGAGATCGACGCCTCGGCCATCGTGCCGCAAGTCACGTGGGGAACCTCGCCCGAGATGGTGGTGCCTGTGGACGGCAAGGTGCCGGACCCGGAGGCCGAGTCCGATCCGGTCAGGCGCGAAGGCATGCGCAAGGCTCTGGCCTACATGGGGCTCGCCGCCGGCACGCCCATCGCCGACATCGAGCTCGACAAAGTCTTCATCGGGTCGTGCACCAATTCGCGCATCGAAGATCTGCGCGCCGCCGCGGCCGTGGTCAAGGGGCGGCGCAAGGCGCAGAACATCCGCCTGGCCATGGTGGTGCCAGGCTCGGGCCTGGTCAAGGCGCAGGCCGAAGAGGAAGGACTGGACCGGATCTTCCTCGATGCGGGCTTCGAATGGCGCGAATCGGGCTGCTCGATGTGCATGGCGATGAATGCCGACCGGCTTGCGCCGGGCGAACGCTGCGCCTCCACCTCCAATCGCAACTTCGAAGGCAGGCAGGGAGCCGGCGGACGCACGCACCTGGTGAGCCCCGCCATGGCGGCCGCCGCCGCGATCGCCGGACGCTTCGTCGACGTGCGTTCCCTGTAAGGATCCCCAGCATGGAAAAATTCGATCTTCTGGAAGGCATCGTCGCGCCGCTCGACCGCAGCAACGTCGATACGGATGCCATCATCCCCAAGCAGTTCCTCAAGTCCATACGGCGCACGGGCTTCGGACCCAACCTGTTCGACGAGTGGCGCTACCTCGACCGGGGCGAACCTGGGCAGGAATGCGCCAACCGGCCGCTTAACCCGGACTTCGTGCTCAACCAGCCGCGATACCAGGGCGCCACGATATTGCTGGCACGCGCCAACTTCGGCTGCGGCTCCTCGCGCGAGCATGCGCCCTGGGCCATGCAGCAATACGGCTTTCGCGCCGTGATCGCGCCCAGCTTCGGCGACATCTTCTACAACAACGCGCTGCAGAACGGGCTGCTGCCCGTGGTGCTTGCCGAAGCCGAGGTGGACGCGCTCTTCGCGCGGGCGACGGGAGACGAGCCCTTGCGCCTGGCGATCGATCTCGAGGCGCAGCGCGTGACGACTGCGGACGGCGCCCTGGCGCTGCACTTCGACATCGCGCCCTTCCGCAAGTACTGTCTGCTGAACGGCCTGGACGACATCGCATTGACGCTGCGCAAGGCCGACCAGATCCGCGCGTTCGAAAGCGCGCATCTGCGGGCGTTTCCCTGGCTCTCGCAGGCACGCCCGGCAATCTGAGCAGGCACGGCCCGGCGCGTTGCCGCGGCCGTGCCAGCGTGCAACAATCCGGCTTTCCGGCCGTGCGCCGTCCGCCGCCTTCGCGCGGCCCGCGCGGCCTTCGTCCATTGCGAACGCCGGCCGCCAGCATGAGCAATCTCGTCAGAAAACTCGACCTGACTTCGCTGCGCCTGTTCGTCGCGGTCTGCCAGGAACGCAACATCGCGCGTGCCGCCGAGCGCGAGGCCATCGCGCCTTCGGCCGTCAGCCGCCGCATCGCGGAAATCGAAAGCGTGGTCGGCCAGCCGCTCATTCACCGCGAGTCGCGCGGCATCTCGGTCACGCCCATCGGCGAAGCGGTCCTGCGCCACGCCAGGGAAGTCCTGGCCGACATCGAGCGCCTGGAAGCCGAACTCTCGCAATACGCCACCGGCGCCAAGGGCACGATACGCATCGTCGGCAACATGTCCTCCATCGTGCAATTCCTGCCCGAGGACATCGCCGCCTTCAAGCGCGTCTTTCCGGACGTGGACATCCACATCGACGAGCAGACCAGCAGCCAGGTGCTGCGCAGCCTGACGGAAAGCGATTTCGACCTGGGCTTTTGCAACAAGGTGCCCGGCATCGAGCAGCTCGAGCACCTGCCTTACCGCAGCGACCGCCTGTACCTCGCCGTGCCGCGCCGACACCGCCTGGCCAAGGCGCCGGTCGTGCGCCTGCGCGACTTCATGGAGGAGAACATCGTCGGCATGGGGCAGGGCACGTCGCTGACCCGGTTGCTGGTCAAGGAAGCGAGCCGCCTGGGCGCGCCGCTGAACGTCAAGATCAGCGTCAGCAGCCTGGACGCCCTGTGCCGCATGGTGCACGTGGGCCTGGGCGTCGCGGTGGTGCCGCAGCACAGCGGCGAACTCTACGTGGACACGCTGGACCTGGCGCTGATCCCCATCGAGGAATCCTGGGCCGCACGCGAACTCTTCGTGGTCTTCAGGCAGCGCGAGGGCCTCTCGGCCCCCGCCGCAGCGCTGGTCAACTTTTTGACGAACCGCTAAAGGCTTTGCTGCGAATTACTTGGCAGTAGGCATCACGAATTCAGCGCCTTTCTCGATGCTGCTCGGCCAGCGCTGCATGATGCTCTTCTGCCTGGTGTAGAAGCGCACCCCCTCCTCGCCGTAGGCGTGCATGTCGCCGAACAGCGAGCGCTTCCAGCCGCCGAAGCCGTGCCAGGCCATGGGAACCGGAATCGGCACGTTGATGCCCACCATGCCGACCTGGATGCGGCGCCCGAATTCCCGGGCGATGTTGCCGTCGGTCGTGAAGCAGCTCACGCCATTGCCGAACTCGTGGTCATTGATCAGTTCGACCGCGGAAGCGAAATCGGGCACCCGCACGCAGGACAGCACCGGACCGAAGATCTCTTCGCGATAGATACGCATGTCGGGCGTGACCCGGTCGAACAGCGTGCCGCCCATCCAGAACCCGCGCTCGCAGCCGGCGCCGGTCGAGGCGGCGTCGAACTGGCGCCCATCCACCAGCAGCTGCGCGCCTTCCTCGACGCCTATCCCGATGTAGTCGCTGATGCGGCGGTGCGCGGCCGCGTGCACGATGGGTCCCATCTCCGCATCGAGTTCCATGCCGTTCTTGACCTTCAGCGCGTGCGTGCGCTCGATCAGGCGCGGCATGATGCGGTCGGCCACGTCCCCCACCAGCACCGCCACCGAGATGGCCATGCAGCGCTCGCCGGCAGAGCCGTAGCCCGCGCCGATCAGCGCATCCACGGCCTGGTCCAGGTCCGCATCGGGCATGACCACCATGTGGTTCTTCGCGCCGCCCAGCGCCTGGACGCGCTTGCCGTTGCGCGCACCCGTTTCATAAATGCTTTGCGCAATGGGGGTGGAACCGACGAAGGACACGGCCGCCACGTCGGGATGGGCCAGCAGCGCACCTACCGCTTCCTTGTCGCCCTGCACGACGTTGAACACGCCATCGGGCAGGCCTGCCTGCTTGAGCAGGTCGCCGATCATCAGGGAAGGCGTGGGGTCGATCGGGCTCGGCTTGAGCACGAAGCAATTGCCGGCGGCGATGGCCACGGGGAACATCCACATCGGCACCATGACCGGGAAGTTGAAGGGCGTGATGCCGGCCACCACGCCCAGCGGCTGGCGCAGCGTCCAGTTGTCCATGCCGGTGGACACCTGGTCGGTGAACTGGGTCTTGAGCAGTTGCGGAATGCCGCAGGCGAATTCGACGATGTCGATGCCGCGCGCGACCTCGCCCTGGGCATCGGTGAACACCTTGCCGTGCTCCGCCGTAATGGCGCGGGCCAGGTCGTCCTTGTGACGGTTGAGCAATTCCAGGAAACGGAACATGACCCGCGCCCGGCGGATGGGCGGCGTGTCGGCCCAGGCGGGAAAGGCGCGCCGGGCGCTGGCCACGGCGGCATCCACGTCGGCGGCATTGGCCAACGCCACCTGGCCGGTCACGGCGCCGGTGGCGGGGTTGTACACGTCGGCCGTGCGAGAGCCGGACGACGGCACCTGGCGGCCGTCCACCCAATGGACGATGGAAGAAAGCGTGCTGGAAACGGGAACGGCGACGGTGGACATGGCGAAGAATCCTGGAGTGAACGGCGAGGATCCCAGTCTAGGCCGCCCCGGCGGCTTGGATAAGCCGGCCAAATCCAATTAAAGTGTTCATTATTTTGAACAATGCGGGTGAGAAACCATGGCATCCGACGTGATCGCTCCCTGGGTGGCCGACATCCACTTGCTGACCGTATTGGCCGAGACGCGCAGCTTCACCCAGACCGCGCGCCGGCTCGGCCTCTCCAAGGCCTCGGTGAGCATGCGCATCGGCGCGCTGGAACGCGCGGCCGGCGTGCCGCTGGTCCAGCGCACCACGCGCTCGGTGGGGCTTACCGAAGCCGGACGCCAGCTGGTGGCCGACGCGGCGCCGGCGTTCGAACGCATCGACGCCGGCTTCATCGCGGTCAAGGATCTCTCCGGCACGCCGCGCGGCACGGTCCGGGTCACGGCCCCGGTGGCGCTGGGCCGGCAGCACGTCGCGCCGCAACTGGCGCCGTTCATCCGCCGCTATCCCGACGTGCGCATCCACCTGGACCTGACCGACCGTTTCGTGAACCTGGCCCAGGAGGGCTACGACCTGGCCATCCGCCACACCGGCGCGGCGCCGGAAAGCTACGTGGCCTGGCCATTGTGCGAGACGCGCTCGCTGCTGGTGGCGAGCCCCGCCTACCTGCGCCGGCGCGGGACGCCCCGGCACCCGCGCGACCTGGCGACGCACGATTGCCTGCTGTACCTGGGCACCGGCGCGGATACCTGGACCTTCGTTCCCGCCGGTGGCGCGGACGCCGATCCTTTGTCCGTGCCGGTGCAAGGCCCCTTCAAGGCCAACAACAGCGAGGTCCTGCGCGACGCCGTCCTGGACGGACTGGGCATCGGCCTGCTGCCCGACTTCAGCGCCGCACCCGCCATGCGCCGGCTCAAGCCGGTGCTGCCGGACTGGCGCGTACACGGTTTTTTCGGCAACCGGCTGTACGCCCTGCGCCCCTGGGCGCCGCAGGTGCCGCGCGCGGTGCAGTGCTTCGTGCAGCATCTGCGCGAATCGCTGGCGCCGGGCTTTCCGCTGCCGGAGTAGGCGCGGCGCCACCGCGTGGTGGGGTTGTCTCCCGGCGTCAGGCCGCCGCGCGGTCCTCGAGCATGAAGGCCAGCGCCTGGGCGCATGGCTGCGCCACCTTCAGGGACAACAGATCGTCGGCGCGGGTACGGCCCACGTTGACCGCGGCCACGGGCAAGCCCGCCGCGGCGCCGGCGCGTACATAGCGATAGCCGGAATGCACCATCAGCGAGGACCCCACCACCAGGATGGCATCGGCCGCCTCCAGCGCGCGCAGCACCGTCGCCACCCTGGTGGCGGGCACCTGCTCGCCGAAGAACACCACGTCCGGCTTCAGGATGCCGCCACAGGCGGGACAGGGCGGCACCGCGAAGCGCGAGAAATCCGCAACCTCCAGATCGGCGTCGCCATCGGGCGCATCCGCCGCCTCCAGCGCCACCCAACCCGGGTTCATCGCCTCCATGCGCTGCTGGAACCCCGCGCGCGCTTCACGATGCGCACATTCCATGCAACGGACTTCGTCCAACCGCCCGTGCAGGTCGACCACCGCGCGGCTGCCGGCGGCCTGGTGCAGGCCATCGACATTCTGCGTAACCAGGAGCCTCAGCCGCCCCGCCGCCTCGAGCCGCGCCAGGGCCCGGTGCGCATCATTCGGCCCCGCCTTGCCAAAGCGCCGCCATCCCACCATGCTGCGCGCCCAGTAACGCGACCGAGCGAGCCTGCTGCCCATGAACGCCTGGAAATCGATAGGCGGCGTCCGCTTCCACCGGCCATCGGCATCCCGGTAATCGGGAATCCCCGAATCCGTGCTGCATCCGGCCCCCGTCAGCACGAACAACCGCTCATGGCGGGCAACGAACTCGGCAAGCGCGGAAACGGAAGATGCATCCATACAAGACCCCACAGGCAGGAACCAAGCATACCCCCCAATCCTCCTTCCCACTCCAAGCCCGCAGACATGACAGCGAAAATCAAAACCAATCCAAAAGAACGCTACCCCCACCAGCCTGGTAGTACCCCAGGGCACAGCGGATCCGGCTCCGCCGGTCCGTAAGTAGAGCCCCGGGGGGCGCGCGTCAGCGCGTAGGGGGGCTGTGGATAACCTCTAGGAAGCACCGTTGTGCACAATCTGTTGGCCCTTTCTGGATAACTCCGCTTTTTCTCCGGACCGAAAAACTTGTTCGACTTGGGGGTACACCATGTGGACAAGGTTATCCACATGCCTAAAAATTAGGCAAGGCATTGAATCGAAAAGGAATTTCCCGCGAGGAAAAGTTACCCACAGGCTCCTATTACCTACTACGAGTGGGATAGATAGTTTTAGGTTAAAGCCCAAAACATTTTTCTTCCTACCGCGACGACGGACCGCCTGCGGTCCCTTCGGGTCCTCCGCGGTCCGGTTGACCCTGCCGGGGCGAACACCTAGCATCCCATTCGCTTCCATGCCTCTATATCTATATAAACAAGCCCGCCATGCGCATCCTGTTGGTTGAAGACGAACCCGAACTCGCCCGGTGGCTGTCCGGCACCCTGGCCAGGCACGCCGGATTCGTCGTGGAATGGGCGAACGACGGGGTCATTGCGGAAAAACGGCTGCAAATGGAGGATTTCGACGCGATCGTCCTGGACCTGGGCTTGCCGGGCCTGGATGGCCATGGCCTGCTCGCCAAGCTGCGAGCCCGTGACGACCGTACGCCCGTACTGATATTGACCGCGCGCGATTCGCTGACTGAGCGGGTAAGTACCCTGCACGAGGGCGCCGACGACTTCCTTCCGAAGCCCTTCAACGTCGCGGAACTGGAGGCAAGGCTGGTGGCCTTGATCCGCCGCAGCCGCGGACGGGAACACCCCCGCCTGGCCTGCGGTCCGCTGACTTTCGATGCCGCCGCGCAAAAATTCCTGCTCGGCAGCCAGGTGCTGGCCCTTTCCCCGCGCGAACACGCGGTATTGCGGGCGCTGATCCAGCGCAGCGGCGAGCCCGTGACCAAGCAGCAGATCCTGGACCGGGTGTTCAGCGATGACCAGGACGTCGGCCCCGACGCGATCGAAGTGCTCATCCACCGGCTGCGCAAGCGTCTGGGAGACACCGGCGTGCAGATCGTGACGCTGCGCGGCCTGGGTTATTGCCTGGAGCCGGCATGACGAACCCCGGCGGCGGCCGGACCAAACGCCGCAGCCTGAAATCGACGCTGCTCTGGTGGATGCTGCCCGCCCTGGCCATGGTGGCGGGCGGCGGCCTGTGGCTGTCCGTGCGCCTGCTCGACGACCTGGCCAACGCCGCCTACGACCGGTCGCTGGCGGGCGCGCTGCGCGCCATCGACCTGAACATCTCCACCGAAAGCGGCGGGCTGGCCGTTGAACTGCCTTACCGGCTGCTGCAATTTTTCGAGCTGACCGCCAGCGGCAACGTCTATTTCCGGGTGGCGACGGAAGACAACCTGACCGAGATCGGCAATCCGGAACTGCCTCTGCCCGAACATCCGCTGCGTTCGGGCAAGGCGGAGTTCTTCAATGCGCGGTACTTCGGCGAACCGGTGCGGGTCGGCGTGCTGGCGCGCCGGCTGGATCCGCCGCTGTACGGCGCCAAGGAAGGGCAGCGCGTGATCATCCAGGTTGCCGAGAGCATCGACTCGCGCGCGGGCTTTACCCGCACGGTGCTGATGCGGGCGATCGAGCGGGATACGCTGCAGATCCTGTTGAGCGCCCTGCTGCTCACGGCCGGCGTCATCATTGCGCTGCGGCCCCTGGTACGCCTGAGCGAAGAGATCGATGCGCGCGGTCCCGACGACCTGCGGCCAGTGGACGACAGCCAGGTCCCCTCGGAGGTGCAGCCCCTGGTGGCCGCCATCAACCGGCACATCGCCCGTCACGAAGCCCAGGCGCGGGCCCAGCGCCAGTTCCTCGACGATGCCTCGCACCAGTTGCGCACGCCCTTGACGGTACTGAAGACCCAGGTGGATTTCGCGCTGCGCGAGAACGACCCGCAGGCCGTACGGCAGGTGCTGCAGGCCATGCATGGCGGCATCGACCGGTCCATACGGATGGCCAACCAGATGCTGGCCCTGGCAAGGGTGCACGATGCCTCGCTGGCCGAAGGCAGCGTGCCGTTCGCCCGGGTAGACCTGGTCGAGCTGGCAGGCGAGTGCGCGCGCAGCCTGCTGCCGGCTGCGCGCGCCAAGCAGCTCGATTACGGTTTCGACGCCCAGGAGGAGACCCTGCCGTTCTTCGGTTCGGCGCTGCTGCTGCGCGAAGCGCTGGTCAATCTGCTGGACAACGCCATTCGCTACAGCCCCGAGGCGGGCATGGTGACCTTGTCGGTCGCGCGCGAGGGCGAGCAAGTGGTGATCCGCGTGGAAGATGGCGGGCCGGGCATGTCGGCGGCGGACATCGAGCGGGCCGGCGTGCGTTTCAGGCGAGGCGAGTCCGGCAAGGGCAAACCCGGTGCCGGGCTGGGGCTGGCCATCGCGCAGCGCATCGCCAGGCTTCACAAGGGCAGCCTCGTGCTCGAGAACCGCGTACCCGGGCCCGGCCTGAGGGTGTCCCTGGTTTTCCCCGCGGCATGAAGAAAACCGCGACGCCCTGACCGGGGCGCCGTGGATCCGGCTTTGCCGGTCCACCAGCGGCGAAAAAGGGCCCCGATTGAAAGCCTATTGAAAGCCGGGAATTCGTACAGTCGCCCTCGTACGGCAGGCTAGCCGTCATATCGACAACAATGAATGGAGGTGACTGATGAACCCCACAGTCCGTCTGCGGGCTGCGGCATGTGCCGCGGCATTGCTGCTTGCGGGATTGGCCGCGCAACCCGTCGCCGCCGCGCCCGAGCGGCCCGAATGCATCGCGCCGGCCAAGCCCGGCGGCGGTTTCGACCTGACCTGCAAGCTGGCCCAGACCGGGTTGCAGGAAGGCAAATTCCTGGCTTCGCCCATGCGCTCGGTGTACATGCCCGGCGGCATCGGCGCCGTGGCCTATAACACCATCATTGCGCAGCGCCCGGCCGAAGCCGGCACCATCGTCGCGTTCTCCGGCGGTTCGCTGCTCAACATCGCCCAGGGCAAGTTCGGCCGGTACACGGAATCGGACGTGCGCTGGGTGGCCGGCATCGGCACCGACTATGGCGCCGTCGTGGTGCGCAAGGATTCCCCCTGGAAGGACTTGAAGAGCCTGATGGCCGCCATCAAGGCCGATCCCACCAAGGTGGTGTTCGGCGCGGGCGGCACCATCGGCAGCCAGGACTGGATGAAGGCCGCGCTGACCGCGCGGGCCGCCGGCATCGATTACAAGACCATGCGCTTCGTGGCCTTCGAAGGCGGCGGCGAGTCGCTCACCGCCCTGCAGGGCGGTCACGTGCAGGTGTATTCGGGCGACGCGGGGGAGGTGGCCGCCATCCTCGACGCCGGGGTGCCCATTCGCATTCTGGCGGTGTTCTCCGAGCAGCGGCTGCCCGGCAAGCTGGCCGACGTTCCCACCGCCAAGGAGCAGGGTTTCGACATCCAGTGGCCCATCATCCGCGGCTTCTACGTCGGACCCAAGGTATCGGACGCCGACTACCAGTGGTGGGTCGCCACCTTCGACAAGATGATGGCCACGCCGGAATTCGCCAAGCTGCGTGAAGAGCGGGGCCTGTTCCCGTTCAACCTCACCGGCAAGGCGGTGGACGACTACGTCAAGAAACAAGTGGCCGAATACCGCAAGCTGGCCGACGAATTCGGATTGGTGCGCAAATGACGGGCAGCCGCGTCGTATTGAACGACCGGCTGCTGGGCACGGCGGCGCTCGCATTCGCCGCCGTGATGGCGTGGCAGGGCTACGGCCTCGAGGCGCCTTTCGCCTACGAGCCGGTCGGCCCGCGCGCCTTTCCCATGCTGCTGTCGCTGATCATCGGCCTGTGCGGGCTGTGGCTGGCGGTCAAGGGCGGCAATCCGGTGGAGCCCGCCGCCCCGGGTGTGAAGGGGCGCGTCTTCGCCGTGGCCGCGGCGCTGGCGGTCTATGCCTTCCTGTTTCAATGGCTGGGCGTGGTCTTCGCCACCTTCCTGATGAGCCTGCCCGTGGGCCGCGCCTTCGGCGGATCGTGGTTCAAGTCGGGCGCCGCCGGGCTGGTCCTGGGCGTGGCCGTTTTCCTGCTGTTCGACAAGGTGCTCGACGTCGTGCTGCCCACTGGTCTGCTGGGAGGCCTCCTGTGAACGAGATCTTCGGCCACCTGGCCACCGGTTTTTCGGTCGCGCTGACGCCGCTCAATCTGCTGATCGCGGCCATCGGGGCTTTCATCGGCACCATCGTCGGCGTGCTGCCGGGACTCGGACCCATCAACGGCGTGGCGATCCTGATGCCTCTGGCATTCGCGATGCAACTGCCGCCGGAGAGTTCGCTCATCCTGCTGGCTGCGGTCTATATCGGTTGCGAATATGGCGGCCGCATCAGTTCCATCCTGATCAACGTGCCGGGCGAAGCCTCGGCCATCATGACGGCGCTCGACGGCTACCCGATGGCGCGGCAAGGCAAGGCCGGCGTGGCCTTGTCCATTTCTGCGTGGAGCTCGTTCGTCGGTTCCGCCGTGGCCACCGTCGGCATCGCAATCGCGGCGCCGCTGCTTGCCAGGTGGGCGCTCGCCTTCGGGCCCGCCGAATACTTCGCGCTGATGGTGTTCGCTTTCTGCTGTCTGGCGGGACTGATGGGCGAGCAACCCGTCAAGGCACTGCTGGCCGCCGCCGTCGGGCTGGCCCTGTCCACCGTGGGCATCGACGAGAACTCGGGAATCTACCGCTACACCTTCGATTCGCTGCACTTGAGCGATGGCATCCAGTTCGTGGTGGTGGTGATCGGCTTGTTCTCGGTCAGCGAAATGCTGTTGCTGCTCGAGCAATCGGTAACGGGCACTGCCGCGGTTAAGCCCACCGGCCGTACCTTGTTCAACCTGCGCGAAATGGCGCAGACCTGGTGGGGCACGGTGCGCGGTTCGCTGATCGGATTCGTGGTAGGCGTGCTGCCGGGCGCGGGCGCGACCGTCGCGTCGGCAATGGCCTATTCGACCGAAAAGCGCCTGGTGGAGCAGTCCGACCCGGAAGGCGCGCATTTCGGCAAGGGCGACATCCGCGGACTGGCCTCGCCGGAGGCGGCCAACAATGCCTCGGCCACGGGGTCCTTCGTGCCCATGCTCACCCTGGGCGTGCCGGGGTCGGGAACCACCGCGGTGATGATGGGCGTGCTGGCGCTCTACAACATCACGCCGGGCCCCGCGCTGTTCGACCAGCGTCCGGAAATCGTATGGGGCCTGATCGCGTCGCTGTTCATCGGCAATTTCATGCTGCTGGCGATGAACATCCCGATGGTGGGCCTGTTCGCGCGCATGCTGTCGGTGCCGACCTGGGCCCTGGTGCCGTTCATCGTCACGGTCAGCGCCATCGGCGTGTATTCGGTGCATGCCACCACCTTCGACCTCGTCATGATGGTGGCGCTGGGCGTGGTGGGGTATTTGCTGCGCAAGATGTCGGTGCCGATGGCGCCGCTCATCCTGGGGCTGGTGCTGGGCAACATGATGGAGCAGAACCTGCGCCGGGCCCTGTCCATCACCAACGGCGACACCGCCATCCTGTGGGAAAGCCCGGTCAGCATCGGCCTGTGGGCATGCGCCGCGGCCGTGCTGGTGGTGCCCGTCACGCTGCGCGCACTGGCGCGCCGGCGCGGCGGGGCGGCCGTATCCTCCGCGCCCTCGGCGTGACGGGTGGCCCCTCCGGTGGAGGGGTCAGACGCTCCGGAGCCGCTCCAGCGCCGCGTCCAGGGTGGTGTCCTTCTTGGCGAAGCAGAACCGCGCCAGCTGCCGGTTCGAGGCCGGCGCGTCCGGATCGGCATGGAAGGCCGCGATGGGAATCACGGCCACGCCATGTTCGATGGTCAGCCAGCGCGCGAATTCGCTTTCGGGAGCATCCGAGATCGCGCTGTAGTCGGCGAGCAGGAAATACGTGCCGGGGCACGGCAGCGGCTTGAAGCGGGTCTGCCGCAGGCCGGCTTCAAGCCGGTCGCGCTTGGCCTGGTAGAAGGCAGGGAGCTCGAGATAGTGGCGAGGGTCTTCGAGGAAGGCGGCCAGCGCGTACTGCATGGGCGTGGATACCGCGAACACCATGAACTGGTGGATCTTGCGGAATTCCAGCGACAGCGCCGCCGGCGCGCAGCAATAGCCGATCTTCCAGCCGGTGGTGTGGAAGGTCTTGCCGAACGAGGAAACGAGGAAGCTGCGCGCCGCCAGCGCCGGCCTGCGGGCGATGGAGGCATGGCGGCGGCCGTCGAAGACGATGTGTTCGTACACCTCGTCGGAGATGAGCAGGATGCCCGTGTCGGCCAGGATGCGCTCGAGCTCGTCCAGGTCGGCGTCGGCCAGCACCGCGCCGGTGGGGTTGTGCGGGAAATTGATCATCAGGGCCCGGGTGCGCGGCGTGATCGCGCGCCGCACCGCTTCCCAGTCGGGCCGGTAGCAGGGCGACTGCGGCGTCGGCGCGAGCAGCTGCACCGCGACCGGCGTCGCGCCGGCGAGCTTGATGGCGGGCACGTAAGAATCGTAGGTGGGTTCCAGCACGATGACTTCGTCGCCCGCGCCGGCCACTGCCAGAATGGCCGTCATCAGCGCCTGGGTGGCGCCGCTCGTTACGGTGACCTCGGTTTCCGGATCGTAGGCCATGCCGTACAGGGCCCGCGTCTTGGCCGCGATGGCCGTGCGCAGCGCCGGGATGCCGGCCATCGGGGCGTACTGGTTATGGCCGGCCGCCATGGCGGCCTCGACCTTGGCCAGCAGTCCGGCATCGGGATCGAAATCGGGAAAGCCCTGGCCCAGGTTGATGGCCCGGGTCTCGGTTGCCAGCCGGCTCATGACCGTGAAGATGGTGACGCCGACGTCAGGCAGTTTGGAGTTAATCATCAGCTTGCTCGTACCTTGGATGTACCATTGGCCCTCATTGGATCAGTCTACCCCCGCGCGTTTTCCGGCGGACATGCCGGTTTCCTCCCTTGCCCATGCCCGTCCGCCTGCTTCTAGGTTTTTCCATCGCGCTCTGCGGTTCGCTGATCGCCGTGTCGCTGCATACGCCGCTGCCCTGGATGCTGGGCGCGCTGGTGGCCACGGCGGCCACCAAGATCGCCGGCGTGCGGTCCGAGAGCCGTTCGGCGCTGCGCTGCGCGGGCCAATGGGTGATCGGCGTGGGCCTGGGACTGTATTTCACGCCCGCGGTGATCGAAGAGATCGTACGCAATCTCCTGCCGCTCGTCGTCGGTGCCGTGTTCGCGGTCGTCGTGGGCCTGGGTGGCGCATGGTTCCTCCGGCGGGCGGCCGGGGTCGAGTTCAGCACGGCGTTTTTTTCGTCCACCATCGGGGGCGCCGCCGAAATGGCGAACCTGTCGGACCGCTACGGGGGAAGGGTCTCGCTCGTCGCCTCGGCCCACAGCCTGCGCATTTTACTGGTAGTCGTGCTGGTGCCCCTGGGGTTCCGGCTCTCGGGCGTGACCGGAATCGGCCTTTTCGCTCCGGCCACGCAGGTGATCGATCCCGCCGGGCTGGCCATCCTGTTCGCCCTGGGCGGCTGCGGCGCGCTGCTCGCCCGGCGCAGCCAGATCCCGAACGCCTGGGTATTGGGGCCCATGGCCGTCACCATCTTCCTGACTTCCCAGGACATGGCGCTGTCGGCCATGCCGTCCTTCCTGCTGAACGGCGCGCAATTGCTGATCGGGTGGTCGCTGGGGGACCGCTATACGCCTGATTTCTTCCGCACCGCGCCGCGGTTCATGGCGCTGATCCTGGTGTATACCCTGATAGCGATCGCCCTGTCGGTCGGACTCAGTATGGCGCTGGCGCCGGCCACCGGCATTTCCTCGCCCACGCTGATCCTGGGGCTGGCTCCCGGCGGCGTCGCCGAGATGTGCATTACCGCCAAGGTTCTGCAATTGGGCGTCCCGCTGGTCACCGCTTTCCAGGTGTTCCGCCTGGCCGCCGTACTGCTTGTCAGCGCGCCGCTCTACCGTGTCTTGCTCAAGCGTTTCCCGGCGCTGCGCGAGTAAGTTTCCGCCCTCGCCGAAGTCCGTTTTCCCCTGTTGCGCGAAGCGTACGCGTCATTTGCGATACGCCCGCTAAATGTTATTGATTCGCAAAGTGCGCGCGGGTATGCTGCCATTCGCAGTTGAATTCAAGCAGCACGCAAGTCCCGTCTGCCATTTGCGGATGTCCGCCATTACCGCATTTCAGTTCGTGTCGGCGTTCTTGGTTCTATTGCATTGTTTATTATTAGAGGACGCCGCACATGGCACAGAAGGGCAAGGTCAAATGGTTTAACGCGGACAAGGGATACGGCTTCATCACGCCGGAGTCCGGTGGTCCGGATGTGTTCGCTCACTTTTCCGCCATCGTCGGCCGCGGCTATCGCAGCCTGACCGAAGGCCAGGAAGTCGAATACGAAGTGAAGGATGGTCCCAAGGGCCCCCAGGCCGCGGACATCAAACCGCTGTAACCACAGAAGTTTCTTATCCCGCGGCGCACATGCGCCGCGCCTCCTACCCCGCCGTGCGGGCGGGGCGGTACCGTTTTTTAGTTTCCTTCCTATCCCGGTCATTCCGCGGCACGCTGTTCAATTCTCCCTTCCCAGAATAATCGTCGGTCCTGGCCCGCCATCGCGGACTCGTTGCCGGCTGCAACGGTAGACCGGTGGCATTCCAAGAAGCTCGTACTGGACTCGGGATGCGGTGGATCCAGCTCTGCCGGTCCACCCGCGTCGCCCCCCTGGGGGGGCGCCCATCAACGCGTAGCGGCGGGCACTCCGTTCACTATATTTCGGGGCGTGCCGGCCACCCACGCCACGATGTTCTCGAAAGCGACCTTGAAATAGAGGTTGTAGCTGTCGGCTTCCACGAAACCGATGTGGGGCGTGCAGATGACGTTCTCCATCCGCAGCAGCGGATGGCCTTGCAGAATGGGTTCGGTCTCGAACACGTCGACCGCGGCCATGCCGGGGCGGCCGCGATTGAGCGCCAGCACCAGCGCATCGGACTCGATCAGTTCCGCCCGCGAGGTATTCACCAGGAGGGCCTCGGGCCCCATGCGCTGCAAGTCGGCCAGCGTAACGATGCCGCGGGTCTCGTCGGTCAGTTTCAGCAGCAGGCACAGCACGTCGCTGGATTCGAACAGCGCTTCCTTGCTGGCCGCGGTATCCAGGCCGTCGGCCCGGGCGCGTTCCAGGGTGGACTCGCGTCCCCAGACCGTGACCTTCATGCCGAATGCCTTGCCGTAGTTCGCCACCATCTTGGCGATCCTGCCGTAGCCGAACAGCCCCAGGTTGCGGCCGTGCAAGCTGCGCCCCAGCCCGAAATTGGCTGGCATGGACGAAGCCTTCATGCCGGATTGCTGCCATGCACCATGCTTGAGATTGGCTGCATATTGAGGAATTCGCCTCATCGCGGCCATAATGAGCGCCCATGTCAGTTCAGCCGGCGCGATGGGTGAGCCGACTCCCTGGGCGACGGCGATCCCGCGCTCGGTGCAGGCGGCCACATCGATGTGCGAGCCGACGCGCCCCGTCTGGGAGATCAGCTTCAATTGCGGGAGCTTGTCCAGCAGGGCGCGGGTAATGGACGTGCGCTCGCGGATCAATACCAAAGTCTCCGTATCGCGCAGCCGGACGGCCAACTGGCCTAATCCCTTGACCGTATTGTTATAAACCTTAACTTCGTGGCCTTCTAACAAGCTGAAGCAGTCGAGCTTGCGTACCGCGTCTTGGTAGTCGTCAAGAATCGTAATGCGCATGGGCTTTCCTTCGATCAGACGCGATGGTAGTCCAATTGGTCTTGGGGGCGTTAGCAGCCAACGGTAACCGACCCTTTCCTCCTGGAAACTTTTGGCCGGAGGGGGTGGGGTATATTAAGTTAAGTCGATCCGTGCCAATCGATGCCCGGATCTTTATTTTTTACATAATCAGGCGCTTTCGAAAGCGTCGAGGAGAATGTCATCCATGAACGCCGTGCCTAAAACAGCGGTCTCCAAACATCTTGCGGCGCTCGATGCTCCTGATTGGGTACGCCACGAGCGGCTCAAGGCCTGGGTGGCCGAGATTGCCGCGCTGACGCAGCCCGATCGCATCGAGTGGTGCGACGGGTCGCAGGAAGAGTATGACCGGCTCTGCGAGCAAATGGTGCAAGCCGGAACGCTGCGCCGGCTGAATCCCGCCAAGCGCCGCAATTCCTACCTCGCCTGGTCCGATCCCTCGGATGTGGCGCGTGTCGAAGACCGCACCTTCATCTGCTCGGAGCGCAAGGAAGACGCCGGCCCCACGAACAACTGGGTCGATCCGGCGGAAATGCGCAGCACGCTGGACGGGCTGTTCGCCGGTTCCATGCGCGGCCGTACCATGTACGTGATTCCGTTCTCGATGGGGCCGCTCGGTTCGCCCATTGCGCAGATCGGCGTCGAGCTGTCCGATTCCCCCTACGTCGTGACCAACATGCGGATCATGACCCGCATGGGACGCAAGGTCTACGACGTGCTCGGCTCCGACGGCGAATTCGTGCCCTGCGTGCATACCGTGGGCAAGCCCCTGGCAGCCGGCGAGGCCGACGTGGCCTGGCCGTGCAACGAAACCAAGTACATCGTCCATTATCCCGAGACCCGTGAGATCTGGTCGTTCGGCTCGGGCTACGGCGGCAACGCGCTGCTGGGCAAGAAATGCCTGGCGCTGCGCATCGCCTCCAAGATGGGGCGCGACCAGGGCTGGCTGGCCGAGCACATGCTGATCCTGGGCGTGACCTCGCCCGAGGGCAAGAAGATGCACGTGGCGGCGGCCTTCCCGTCGGCCTGCGGCAAGACCAACTTTGCCATGCTGATTCCGCCGGCTTCGATGCCGGGCTGGAAAGTCACGACCATCGGCGACGACATCGCCTGGATCAAGCCGGGTCCCGACGGCAAGCTGCGCGCCATCAATCCCGAAGCCGGTTATTTCGGCGTGGCGCCGGGCACCAACGAGAAGACCAACTTCAACTGCATGGCCACGCTCCGCGAGAACGTGATCTTCACCAACGTCGCGCTTACCGACGACGGCGACGTCTGGTGGGAAGGCATGAGCGAGCCGCCCGCGCACTGCATCGACTGGCAGGGCCAGGACTGGACGCCCGAGATCGGCAAGACCACGGGCCGCAAGGCAGCGCATCCGAATGCCCGCTTCACCGTCGCGGCCGACCAGAATCCCGCCATCGACGCCGAATGGGACAACCCCGCCGGCGTGACCATCGATGCCTTCGTGTTCGGCGGCCGCCGCTCCACCACCGTGCCGCTGGTCACCGAGGCGCGCAACTGGGTCGAGGGCGTGTACATGGCCGCCACCATGGGCTCGGAAACCACCGCCGCCGCCACCGGCAAGCAAGGCGTGGTGCGCCGCGATCCGTTCGCCATGCTGCCGTTCTGCGGCTACAACATGAGCGAATACTTCAGCCACTGGCTGCAGCTGGGTGCCAAGCTCGAATCGGCCGGCGTGGTCCTGCCGCGCATCTTCTGCGTGAACTGGTTCCGCACCGACGAGAACGGCAAGTTCGTATGGCCCGGCTTCGGCGAGAACATGCGCGTGCTCAAGTGGATGCTCGAGCGCATCGAGGGCAAGGCGCAGGGCGTGGACCACGTGTTCGGCGTGACGCCTTCGTACCAGGACCTCACGTGGGACGGCCTGAATTTCAGCCGCGAGCAGTTCGACAAGATCACCGCCATCGACGCGAAGGCGTGGCAGGAGGAATTCCGCCTGCATGACGAGCTGTTCGCCCTGCTCAAGCATGGGCTGCCCGGCGAACTGGTCGAGGTCAAACAGAAGCTGGCCCAGCGGCTCCAGGGGTAACCGGCGGTCAACCCATCTTGATATTGACCTTCCGCAGGACCTGCGCCCATTTGCGCAGGTCCTCGCGTATGGTCCTGCCGAAATCCTCCGCGCTGCCGGTCTCGATGTACAGGCCGGTCTCGCGGAATTGCCCGACGATGGCCGGATCGGCCAGGATCTGGCGGATGTGGGCGTTGAGCCGGGCGATAGCCGCGGCCGGCACCGATCGTCCCGCGACCAGCCCGGCCCATTGCCTGAATTCGAGCTGGGGGTAGCCTTCCTCCGCGATCGTCGGGACGTCCGGCAGGACATCCAGCCGCTGTTCGGCCGCCACTGCGACGGCTCTCACCCGTCCGGCGCGGATATGGGGCAGCGCGGTCGTGCTGACTGCGAACATCGACTGGACCTGACCGGCCGCGAGGTCCTGCAGCGCGCCAACCGGCCCGCGGTAGGGCACGTGAATCAGCGATGTGCCGGTGACCTGCTGGAAGTACTCGGCCAGGATATGGGCCGGCGATCCATTGCCGCCCGATGCCACCGTCATCGTTCCCGGTTTGTCCTTGGCCAGCGCCACCAGGTCCTTGATCGTCCGCGCCTGGACTGAGGGATGCACGACCAGGACGTTGTAAAGCACGTTCGTCATGGTTACCGGCACGATGTCGCGTTCCGTGTCGTACGGCATGTTCTTGAAGAGCGACGGGATCACGACGTGGGGCATGAACATGAAACCCAGCGTGTGGCCGTCGTTGGCCGATACGACCTGGTTCATGCCCAAGAGGCCCGTTCCTCCCGGCTTGTTCTCCACATAGAAGGTCTGGCCCAGTCGCGTGGTCAGCTCCGCTGCGAGCAGTCGCGCCAGCGGATCCCAGGGGCTGCCCGCAGCGGACGGAATGATGATGCGCACGCTGCGCTGCGGCCAATCGTTCGCGAATGCGGCGCGCGCTGCGGCGGCCGCGGCGATGGCCGCCGTGCGCTTCAGAAATGTCCTTCTCATGTCGTCTCCTGTACGAAGTACTTTGGGGGTCCTGCCATGTCGGCCTGGCGCTCGGGCCTAGAACCGGTGCCGTATCCCGACGGCCAGGCCGCTCGGGTCGGCACCCGGCGCGTCCGCGGCGACGGTGGCCGAGCCGCCCTGCAGGCCAAGGCGGGAAGTCGCGTTGTTCCACACACGGCCATAGGAGAGGTAACCCGTGGTCCGCCGCGAAAGAGAATAGGTATAGGCGAGGCCGAAGGAGCGGGCCTTTCCATCCTTCACGCCGGCCGGCGCTTCGGACCGCGTCTGGCTGAATTGCGCGAGGATCTTTCCCCGGCCGACCGAGACCGATCCGCCCAGCCACAAGGCGTGGCGATCGGCGGTTTGCGTGGGCATCTTCACTGCGGCATAGCCGGCGGACAGCGAGTAGCCGCCGAAGTCGTAGCGGCCGCCCAGGATGTGGTCTTCCCGCTTGCCGGTCTGCGCGCCGCCCGGCATGGGCACGTGATCGGATTGATAGGCGGCCGCCAGCAGCAGGCCGCCGCGCTCGTATTGCACGCCGAGGCCCAGGAGACGGCGCTCGTCCCGCGGCGATGTCGGTCGTTCGGCGCCGGTGGTGGCCACCGCGTTGAAAGACAGCCCGCCCCACGCGGGCGAAAGGTAGTAGACCCCATTGCCTGCAATGCGCACGTTTTCGGGACTGCCCGTAAGCGTGGTCAGGAAGATGTTGCTGCCGTAGAGGCCGAACGACAATGCGTCCGTCGCCATTGCCGCATGGAAGAAGGGCGTGTTGTTGCGTCCCAGGAGCAGTGTGCCCCAGCGCTCGTGGGCCGCGCCGACATAGGCCTTGCGGTTCCATCCGACCGAGGGCGCCGTTGCGCCGGCCGGCGCATAGCTGTTCTGGACGCCGGTATCGGCCGCAAAGCCCAGCTCCAGGTGGAACAAGGCGCGAAAGCCGTTGCCCAGTTCCTCCTGGCCGCGAAATCCGAGCCTCGAGGCGCTCATCAGGCCGCTCTTGGCCTGATAGCTTCGTCCGTTCCGGCCGCCGTCGTCCATCGATATCGCCAGATCGACGATGCCGTAAGCCACGGCGTCCGCCTGCACTGGCGACGACGATAGTCCCAGCACGGTGGCGGCGGCCAGCGCCGTTTTCATGTGTGGCATGCTCTCCTCCAAGCCTGCGTCCTGATTTTTGTCGTATGGACGGATCCCTTCCGCGCGGATGTCGGATCGATGCGCGGCGCATCGCGGGAGAAACCGTTCCTCGGGCCCGGGGGAGTGCATCGCGCCCGGCCTCCGTCGGTTCGGAGTCAGGCGCAGAGTATTGGGCGCGGCGGAAAATATGGACAATGACTAATCCACCCGCCGCCATGAATTTTCGTTATTTTCGGGGTTATTCCTCGTTGCCAGCGTTGGTGGCGCTGCGCACGCACGCGAGGAAATCGTCGTAGGCGGGGATCCTGCCGGCGGCTCGCCGCCGCAACACGCCGATCGTGATTCTCCGCTGCAGGGGCAAGGGCAGGGCCACGATGCCCGCCGAGCGGGCGAAGGCCCGCTGCATCGACCGGGACATGACTGCCAGCATTTCGCCCTGCTGCAGAAGCGAGGTGATGAGCACGGTCGAAAACGTTTCCACCGCGGCCTTGGGAGGCGCTTCGCCCTCGGCGGCCAAGGCGAGTTCCAGCTCCCGCCGCAGCGGCGCCCGTTTCGGAGGCATGATCCAGGGATAGTGGCGCGTATCGGCCCAGGTGGGATGCGGCGAATTCGCCAACGGGTGATGGCTGCCGGCCACGATCGTCATGGGTTCGTCGTATAGCGCTTCCCACCCGATCGCCGGGTCGGGGGCGGCGTCGATCCGCCCGATGACGAAGTCCAGCCGGCCTTCCATCAGCAACGGCAGAAGCTTGTCCACGGAGTTCTCGTGCACGGCGATGCATATGCCCGGATGCATGCGCCGGAATTCTGCGATGCAGGAGGGCAGCAGCCCATGGGTATCGGTGGGCGAGGTGCCGACGATCAATTGGCCGCTGAGTCCTTCGCGCACCGCGGCCAGCGTTTCCTCGCTGCGTTCGAGCTCGCCCATGACGGCGCGCGCATGGATGACCAGCATGTCGCAGAATTGCGTGGGAATCAGGCCCTTGGAATGCCGCTCGAACAGCTCCACCTCGAGGTCGGATTCCAGCTCCCTCAGCCATTTCGAGAGCGCGGGCTGCGTCATGTGCAGCCGCTCCGCCGTCAGGCTGAGATTGCCCGTTTCGTGCAAGGCGGCGAGCACGTACAGCTGCCTGATACGCAGACGTTGAATCCAGTTCATGAGCACTCCGGCTGGGCCGCGACGAGAGCGCATTCTGGCACACGGCGGCGCGCGTCTCGCAGTCCGCCTCCGCTCGCGCGGGCCGTGGGGAGCAGCTCGTCCATGCGTTGTTGCGCCCCCTTGCCAAGCGATGGCCCTGGTTACAGCCAGGGGAGTCACCATTAGGGTTCCGGCGCGGACAGGCGCGAGTCGCCCGCCTGCCGGCCACTCAGCAAGGAGACCATCATCGCTCGGGAGAAGCGCATGCGGATCACGCATATACCGGGAGTCGCCGCGATGGTGCTGGCCTTGGGCCTGATGAGCTCGATGCCGGCCATGTCGCGCAACATTGTCGATACGGCCGCGACCGCGGGCATGTTCAGCTCATGGTTGAACGCCGTGCGCGAGGCGGGGATGGAGCAGGCCTTGAAAAGCCAGGGGCCTTATACCGTGTTCGCGCCGTCCGACGAGGCCTTCGCTAAATTGCCGGCGGCCCAGCGGGACGCGCTCAAGGACAAGGAAACCTTGGTGCGCGTCGTCAAGTTGCACATGGCGGCCGGCAAAATCCTGCTCAAGGACGCCAAGGAAGGCACGCGGATCGAGACCGAAGCCGGCAAGACCCTGACCGTGCACAGGAAGGATCGCAGCCTGAGGCTCAACGAAGCGGAGGTGCTGGAACCGGATGTCGAGGTGGACAACGGCGTGATCAACGTGCTCGACATGGTGTTGTTCCCCTAGCATTGCCCTCGATATCGATGCATGAGCGGCCCCATGACCGGCGGGGCCGCTTTTCTGCGCGCCCAATTAGATGACTTAGTCATGTATCTGCACGGGAATTCGTGCAGCTCATGTGGAAATCATTCAAAATACCAGGTCATTGCCCGGAGGACGACTTTGCGCTTTGCACGCAATGGCGCCGGTATCGTCGGATTGCCGCTTTCCGGTGGAGCAAAGGCAATAATGCGATCGCTGCGACGATTCGACTTGCCGCTGTTGCGCCGGGATTGCCGCGTCTCCTCCTGCCACGCCTACGACGAGGAACACATTGACCACCAAACGTGAAACCGGGCGGATCGCGCCCGCCGTTGACCCGGAATCGCCGACCATGCGCGGACAGGATGTCTTGCTCGCTCCCAAGGTCGCCACCTTGAGCAAGGCGCTGACCCGCGCGGCGGTGCAATACGCGCGAGGGGAATTCGGCTTGTCGCAGGTGGAGTGGCAGGTCGTTACCCTGCTGGGCGTCTTCCAGCCAGTGTCCATACGCGAACTCGCTTATACGGCGCTCGTGGATGCGGCACAGGTCAGCCGGGCCGTGGCCGCCTTGTCACAGCGCGGCTTGGTCGAGCGGGGCCGATCGGCACGCGACAGCCGGGAGGCCGAGTTGAGCCTTACACCCGAAGGCATGGAGATCGCGCTTGCCATCCGGCAGGTAGCCGTGAAACGAAATGCTCGATTGCTGGAGGGGTTCGATCCTGCGAAGGTCGCTGAACTCTTCGACATGCTTGATGTATTGATTGCCCGCGCAATGAGGGAAGAGGCAGACGGACCGCGGGATGCGTAAGGTGTTTTGCCGGACGGGAGATCGCCAGAGCGGGCAGCCGTTCTCTTTCTATAGCGATCCCGATGTTTCACGTGAAACACTCGCATCCTCAGGTAGTACTGAGTTCTCTTCGGGTGAGCGGCAGTGATCAACCTGTCGTCCTGACAGCTTAAGTGGTCGTGTTGAAATGAGAGTGGTCCCATGCCGCTCCGTGGCGCTACTGGACACATAGCGAAGCGGGGGATAGCCCGTCCGACAATCAAGGGTAGCAAGATCGCGACCGGGTTTTTCGCTGTCTGGCAGGGGAGTGCGTAAACTCCCGGGCTTTCACGTGAGGCAAAGAAAATACGGTCGACATCCTCCCCGAGGGACGAACGATGCTGGATGGCACAGAACGGTTGAACTCCCGCGGACGCATGCCCGATGGTATTAAGCCTGGCGACGCGGAGCTTGTTGACCATCCATCCAATCGACTTAGCACAAGTGATGGATGGGCTTGGTCCGACCCTCCGAGCGGATTCGCATCGATCGTCTGCTGACGGCGCACGGGAAGCTTCGCGGTGGCAAGCACATGTCCGGCCGCGGACTAATCCGCTGTATAAAAAGACAGATTCAATAGATTGACGGCGATTATCTGACATGCGCCCTTAGCCAGGACGCCAATCGCCGTGGCAACCCACCGTCAGCCGGAGGACTGCGGATGCCTCCCAAGGATGAGACGAGGAAGATCCTGGTCGTGTTCGCCCGTATGGTGGCATCACAACGTATGGCTGGCTCGATATCTACGCCCGCCGGTATTAGTACGCATGGATGAGCGGGGTAATTCTCCCTTGCTCCGCAGGCCGGAAGCCGGCCAGCGAGAATGGACAATTTGGTGTGGGCGCTCGGCTCGTGGTTCGGCGAGCCTCGTCATTTAGGGGAGGGGCGCCGGAGAGCCTCCGGCTACCAAGGGGCTCACGCCCGCTCGGCCAGATCGCCTCATCCTTCTTACCGGGATACAAGTTCGAGGTCATCTTCGGTGGCTCCGTTAGCTCCGGTGACGCCGTCGGCCTGGCATTCAAGTCCGCCGAATAGTGGGAGCAGAGCCGTCCTCACTCCTACTGCGCCAGAACCCGGCCGATCAGCCGGTACTCTTCTGGTCAAAAGTCTAGTGGACATTCTCGTGGTAGCCGTTCGTCCACTGTTTCACGTGAAACATGGCTTGTTGGCAGTCCATGGCTCGCTTTGCGCGGTGCGGGATCCTATAATCGCTGTTTGACGGTCGCTTCTCTACGCGACGCCTTCAGGCCCTTTTGCTTCCCCAAACGGAATCGGGCCGAGCCGGAAACCGTCCGGCACCCCTCTGGATCTCACCATGCTGTATCCGACTGAATTTGATGTCATCGTTGTGGGCGGTGGTCACGCCGGCACCGAAGCCGCACTTGCGTCTGCCCGGGCGGGATGCAAGACGCTGCTGCTTACGCATAACATCGAGACGCTGGGCCAGATGTCCTGCAATCCTTCCATAGGCGGGATAGGCAAGGGGCACCTGGTCAAGGAAGTCGATGCGCTGGGCGGGGCCATGGCGCTGGCCACGGACGAAGCGGGGATCCAATTCCGCATCCTGAACGCTTCGAAGGGCCCGGCCGTGCGCGCCACTCGGGCGCAAGCCGACCGCATCCTCTACCGCAAGGCCATCCGCCACCGTCTGGAAAACCAGCCCAATCTGTGGCTGTTCCAGCAGGCGGTGGATGACCTCATGCTGGAAGGCGACAAGGTAGTCGGGGCGGTAACGCAGATCGGCTTGCGTTTCCGTGCGCGCGCGGTCGTGCTGACGGCGGGGACCTTCCTGAATGGGTTGGTGCACGTAGGTCTGCAGAATTACTCCGCCGGCCGGGCCGGCGATCCCCCCGCCATATCGCTGGGCAAGCGCCTGCAGGAATTGAAGCTGGGACAAGGTCGCCTGAAGACCGGAACCCCGCCACGCATTGACGGCCGGACCATCGATTTCAGCGTACTGGAAGAACAGCCTGGAGACCTGGATCCGGTCCCGGTATTCTCGTACCTGGGCGACGCCGCCATGCATCCGCGGCAGATGCCGTGCTGGATTACGCACACCAACGCGCGCACCCACGACATCATCCGGAGCGGTTTGGACCGCTCCCCCATGTATACGGGCGTCATCGAGGGTGTCGGTCCGCGCTATTGTCCGTCTATCGAAGACAAGATCCACCGGTTTGCCGACAAGGCTTCGCACCAGGTATTCCTGGAACCGGAAGGGCTGACTACGCACGAGTTCTATCCGAACGGCGTCTCCACCAGCCTGCCGTTCGACGTGCAGCTCGAGCTCATCCATTCCCTGCCCGGGCTGGAGAATGCCCATATCCTGCGTCCGGGCTACGCCATCGAATACGATTATTTCGACCCGCGCGGGCTGAAGGCCTCGCTGGAAACCCGCGCCATTTCCGGATTGTTCTTCGCGGGCCAGATCAACGGCACGACGGGCTATGAAGAAGCGGCTGCCCAGGGACTGCTTGCGGGCATCAATGCCGCGCTGAAGGTCAAGGGCGAGGAGGCCTGGGTGCCGCGCCGCGACCAGGCCTACTTGGGGGTGCTGGCCGACGACCTGGTCACGCGTGGCGTGACCGAGCCTTATCGCATGTTCACGTCGCGGGCGGAATATCGCCTGAGCTTGCGCGAGGACAACGCCGATTGGCGCTTGACCGAGATCGGGCGCCGCCTGGGATTAGTGGACGATGCGCGTTGGGATGCTTTCAACCGCAAGCGCGACGCGGTCGCAAGCGAAATCGAACGCCTGCGTTCCACGTGGGTGAACCCGAGGATTTTCCCTGCCCAGGCTGCCGAGACGCTATTGGGCAAAGCGATTGAGCGTGAGTACACACTATTCGACTTGCTCAAGCGCCCCAACGTTTCCTATGATGCGCTTATGCAAGCGAAGAACGCGGATGACGAATTGCTGGCCGGGCCGGGGGTTGCGGACAAGATCGTCGCCGAACAAGTCGAGATCCAGGTCAAGTACGCCGGCTACATCACGCGCCAGCAGGCCGAGATCGACAAGCAGGCGGGGCACGAGAACCAGCGCATACCCGAAGACATCGACTACGACTCGGTGCGCAGCCTGTCGTTCGAGGTCCGGCAAAAACTCAAGACCCATCGGCCGGAAACCATTGGCCAGGCCGCGCGCATCTCGGGCGTGACGCCCGCCGCCATCTCGCTGCTGCTGATACACCTGAAGCGCCGCCAGTTCGGACGGCTCCCCGCGGATTCCGTCGACGCGAACCGGGCGGCATGAGCGTGACCCAGAAACCCCGCCCGCTCCAGGAACCCTTCAACGGCGCCGTGTTCGCCGCGCAGCTCGAAGCCGATTGCGCGGCGTTGCGCCTCCCACTCGACCATCCGCGCATCGACCTGCTGCTCAATTACCTCGCGCAAATGCTGCGGTGGAACGGCACTTACAACCTGACGGCGATTCGCGATCCCGCTCAGATGCTTTTGCATCACATCACCGACAGCCTGTCGGTGGTCCCCGAACTTGCCCAGCGCCTGGCCGGACGCGACGCCCGCATCCTGGACGTTGGCTCGGGCGGCGGCCTGCCGGGCGTCGTATTGGCCATATGCCGCCCCGAGTGGCAGGTCCGTTGCGTGGATGCGGTGGAAAAGAAGACCGCTTTCGTCACCCATGTGGCGGGCGTATTGCGGCTGCCCAACCTGAGCGCCGAACATGGCCGGGTGGAAGAACTCGAGCCTGCCGAAAGCGATATCGTCATCTCGCGAGCGTTTGCTTCGCTGCAGGATTTTGCCGCGCTGGCCGGGCGCCACGTCAGGCAGGGGGGCGTGCTGGCGGCCATGAAAGGGCACCCGCCCGAAGACGAGATGCAATCGCTGAAGGACCAGGGAGTCTGGCGCGTGGAAGGCGTCACCACCCTGTATGTGCCGAGATTGTCCGCCCGCCGCTGCCTGGTGTGGATGGACCGCATCGAAGATGCTACGTCGCAGGGCACCAGCTAGCCGGCGCCGGCCGCCGGCGCGTCAGATTCAACTCCAATAATCAGGCAGTCACATTCGATGTCTTCCCATTCCAGCATGGTCAACGAGGCGGCGCAGGCCGGCGAACGGTCCGACGAACTGGCGGCCATCACCGGCGCCGAGCCGCTGGCCGCCAAGGGCGAGCGCGCCACCGCCCGCATCTTTTGCATCGCGAACCAGAAAGGCGGCGTAGGCAAGACCACGACCGCAGTGAACCTGGCGGCCGGACTGGCGGCCCAGAAGCAGCGCGTGCTGCTGGTCGACCTCGACCCGCAGGGCAATGCCACCATGGGCAGCGGCATCGACAAGCGCGACCTGCAGGCCACGCTCTACCAGGTGCTGATCGGCGAGGCGGGCATTGCCGAGGCGGCCAAGCCTTCGGAAAGCGGCGGCTATGACGTGCTGCCGTCCAACCGCGAACTGGCGGGCGCCGAGATCGACCTCGTGGAACTCGAAGAGCGCGAGCGCCAGCTCAAGCATGCGATTGCCGCCGTCGCCGACCGCTACGACTTCGTGCTGATCGACTGCCCGCCCACGCTGTCGCTGCTGACGCTCAATGGGCTGGCGGCCGCGCATGGCGTGATCATTCCGATGCAGTGCGAATACTTCGCGCTGGAAGGCTTGTCGGACCTGGTCAATACCATCAAGCGGGTACATGCGAACCTCAATCCAGACCTGCGCGTGATCGGGTTGCTGCGCGTGATGTTCGATCCGCGCGTGACCTTGCAGCAGCAGGTGTCGGCCCAGTTGGAAAGCCATTTCGGCGACAAAGTCTTCAAGAGCATCATCCCCCGCAACGTGAGGCTGGCCGAGGCGCCCAGCTACGGCATGCCGGGCGTGGTGTTCGATCCCGCGTCCAAGGGGGCGCAAGCCTACGTGGCGTTCGGGGCGGAAATGATAGAGCGCATGAAAACGCTGTAGCGTCGGGAAATATCATGGAAATGAAAGCAGGACAGAAAGGCGTGAAGAAGCCCAAGGGACTCGGCAGGGGGCTCGATGCCCTCCTGGGCGCCGACATGCCGGCGGTGAGCACGCTGGGCAACAAGACGTCCGAAGGCGCGGCGCCAAAGGAAGGCCCGCCCAGCTCGCTGCCTGTCGCCCGACTGCAGGCGGGCAAGTACCAGCCGCGTTCGCGCATGGACGAAGGCGCGCTGGCCGAGCTGGCGGAGTCGATACGCACGCAGGGCGTGATGCAGCCCATCCTGGTGCGCGCGATCGAAGGCGATCGCTACGAGATCATTGCCGGAGAACGTCGCTTCCGTGCCGCGCAGCTCGCGGGGCTGGCCGAGGTGCCGGTGCTGGTGCGCGAGGTCAGCGACGAGAACGCCGCCGTCATGGCGCTGATCGAGAACATCCAGCGCGAAGACCTGAATCCGCTGGAAGAGGCGCAAGGCGTGCAGCGCCTGATCGGCGAGTTCGGCATGACCCATGAGCAGGCGGCGCAGGCCATCGGCCGCTCGCGCTCGGCCACCAGCAACCTGCTGCGTTTGCTGAACCTGGCCGGCCCGGTGCAGACCATGCTGCTGGCGGGCGACCTGGACATGGGTCATGCACGGGCGCTGCTCGCGGTCGATGCGGCGACGCAGATCCAGCTTGCGACGCAGATCGTCGCCAAGCGCTTGTCGGTGCGCGAGGCCGAAAAGCTCGTCGCCCAGACCTTGCAGGAATCCGCGCAGAAATCCAGCCGCAAGCCTGCCGCCAAGTCACGCGACGTGCTGCGCCTGGAAGAAGCCTTGTCCGATCGCCTCGGCACCCAAGTGGTGTTCAAGATCGGCGCCAAGGAGCGCGGCCAGATCATCATCGACTTCCACGGCTGGGAGCATCTTTCTTCCCTGCTCGAAAAGCAGGGCCTGGCCGACGTGCTGGAGAACAGCTAGCCGCGAAGACGCGGCGGCTATGCGTGTCCGCGGCCGAGGAACGCCGCGGACACTCGTTCGGCGTCGGCATGCAGCGCGATGACGGTCAGGCCGGGCTGCGAGGCGGCGGGTCCAGGCGCTTCGTCGAGCGGCCGTACGTCGAAGCGCCTGTCGCCGGGAGCGAACTGGACCACGCAGCGCCGTCCGTCGTCCAGCGCGACGATGCCTTTTACGCGCAGCAAGTCATCCGCCAGCGCGCCGGCCAGCGTGTGCAGGCGGATCAGCAGCCAGTCGCGGGCCACGGGCTGCGGCAAAGGAACGAAGCTCGCCTGCGCCGCATGGTGGTGATCGTGCGCGTTGCCGTGTTCATCACATAGATGATCGTGATCGTCGGCACCGCCCGCGGCTTGCGGGTGATCATGCGGGTGGGTCTCGACGTGTTTCGCCTCGTCCGGCCATGCGGGCTCGGCAAGGTCCGGAGAGGACGTATCTCCGACCTGGGCATCGTTGCCTCTGCCCGTCGCTTGCAACACAGCATCCAGCGGCAGGTCGGCGTGATTGGAAACCAGCACCGGCGCATGGGGATTCAAGGCTGCGAATCGCGCATGCAACGCCTGCCTGTCCGTGTCGGTGGCCTCGCGCGTCTTGGTCATGACCAGGGCCTGCGCCGCGAGAACCTGGGCCCCTGCCTCGGGATGCCGGTCGATCAACGCCGCGCCGGCGGGCGCCCCGGCCACCGCGATGACGGCCTCCAGCCGATAACGTTCGCGCAGCAGGGGATGGTCGCGAAACGCCCGCACCACCGGGGCGGGGTCGGCGAGTCCCGTGGTTTCCACCGCCACCGCGGGGAAGGCCATGCGGCGCTGCAACCGCGCCCAGAACAAATCCTCGAGCGCCTGTTCCAGGCCGGGCAGGCCCGTGCAGCAGACGCAGGCGCCCGAGACGAGGGCGGCCTGGTCGGTCACGCCCAGCAGCGTTCCATCCAGTCCCACCTCGCCCAGTTCGTTGACGATGACCGCGGCACCTTCGAGCGCCGGTTGCGCCAGCCATGCGGCGAGCAGCGTCGTCTTGCCGCTGCCCAGAAAGCCCGTCAGCAGGTAGACGGGGATGCGCGCGCGGGGCGGGGGGGCCATGACCTTGGCGAACTCAGGGCTGGTAGCCCAGCCGCGCGGAGACCGCGTCGGCCGTCTGGACCACCGGTGCGATGAAGCCGCGGATGGCTTTCTTGGTCAAACGCTGGACCGGCCCGGCAATGCCGATGGCGGCGATGACCTGGCCGCTGTGGTCGCGCACCGGCGCGGCGAGCCCGCGCATGCCCACTTCGCTTTCCTCGTCGTCCACGGCATAGCCCTCGCGGCGCGCCTGTTCCAGCGTCTTGCGCAGTTCGGCCGGATCGGTCTGGGTCTGGGGCGTGCGCGCCGCCAGGCCGTCCTTGAGCACGCGCGCCAGGATCTCCGGTCCCTGGAACGCCAGCAGCGCGCGGCCTTCGCTGGTGCAGAAGGCGGGCTTGCGCGCGCCGACGTACGAGCGCATCCGTATCGCCTGGTGGCTTTCCAGGTTGAAGAGATAAATAATGTTGCTCTGCTCCAGGGTGGCCAGGTGCACGGTCTCGCCCGTGATTTCACGCAATTCGTGCAGATAGGGCAGGGCCTGGGTCGAGATGTCCATGCGCCGCCGCACCAGCGCGCCGAGGGCGAACAGCCCGAGCCCCAGCCGGTAGCGGCCGTTCTCCGTATTCTGTTCGAGCAGCCCTTCTGCCGCCAGGGTGCTGGCCAGCCGGTGGACCGTGCTCTTGGCCAGCCCCAGCCGCTTGGCGAGCGTGCTGATGCCGATTTCCACTTCCGTTTCCGAGAATGCCTTGAGAACCCGGATGGCCGAGGCGACCGAAGAAAGCCGTCCTTCGGCGCCGTCCTGAGAGTCTTGCATGAGTAATGGAGAAGGTTGCACCAATCCGTACAGTACCACTGGAGGGAAAGTTCGCCCCTTGTCCGCCCCTCAACCCAAGAAGGGCATAAGATCCAGGATGCGATGGATCCGGCTTTGCCGGTCCATCTGCATCGCCCCCTGGAGGGCGCGCGTCAGCGCGTAGGCGGGGAACTTATATATGGGCTCCAGTGGGCAATCTCGTCCTTCACGAACTTGTTGAAAGTCGGTGCATCCCAATCGAAGGTCTCCATCGTCTGGTTGCGCAGTTCCGTCTGGCCTTCCGGCGATTGCAGGGCCTTGCGCACGGCGAGATTGAGCTTTCCGACCAGGTCGGGCGACATGCCGGCCGGGCCCGACAACGAGAACCACGTGGTGCCGGTCAGCTGCGGATAGCCGAGTTCCTTGAAGGTCGGGATGTCCGGGAAGTCGGGGACGCGTTGCGCGGCGGTCACCGCCAGCGGGCGCAGCTTGCCCGACTTGATGTTGCCTGCGGCGGTGCTCAGCGTGATGAAGGCCGCGGGCACCTGATTGGCCGCGACGTCGGCCACGGCCGGACCGGCACCCTTGTAGCTGATGTGCACCAGGTTCAGCTTGGTGATCTGCCGGAATGCCTCGCCGATGAGTGCGCCGTGCGTGCCTTGTCCGGGCGAGGCCCAGCTCAGTCCTTCGGGCAGCGTCTTCACGTGCTTGATGAAGCCGGGCACGTCCTTGATGGGCTGGGCGACGTTGACCGCGAGCACCGTGGGCGGGCCGCCCAGCAGCGCGATGTGCGTGAAGTCTTTGATCGGGTCGAAGCTTGACGCATTGGTGAGCGGCGCGACGACGTGCGAGCCGATGCCGGACACCACCAGCGTGTAGCCGTCGGGTTCGGCCCGCGCCACCATCTGAGATCCGATGACACCGCCCGCGCCGCCGCGGTTCTCGACCACGAAGCTCTGCTTGAACGTCTCGGAAAGGTGGCGCGAGATCAGCCGCCCCAGCGTGTCGGCACTGCCGCCGGGGGCATAGGGAACCACGATCTTCACCGGGCGGTTGGGCCACGGGTCCTGGGCACAGGCGGGCGCGGCGAAAGCGCCCGCGGCAAGGGTCGCGCACAGCACGTGCGCAAGGGAATGAAACCTCATCGGCGTGTCTCCTTGGTTCAGGTTTCTGGGACCGGCTGACGTGCGAGCCGGATTGACATCCTGTTCGAGCGAATGATAACTTCGTTTCCTATCAAGGAACAACGTTCCTTTATACGGAACGATTCGCAACGAGGGGACTTGAATGCTGAAGAAGGAACAGAACGATTTGCTCACCCAGTCGGGGCCGGGTACGCCTCTGGGCGAATTGTTCCGACGCTATTGGCTGCCGGTGTTGCTCAGCCGTGAACTGCCCGAACCGGGCTGCGAGCCGGTGCGCGTTAAGCTGCTGTCCGAACGGCTGCTTGCCATCCGCGACGAGGAAGACAACCTGGGCCTCATCGACGAGTTCTGTGCCCATCGGGGCGTGTCGCTCTGGTTCGGCCGCTACGACGAGAAAGGGCAGGGCGGCGGCATACGGTGCCCCTACCACGGCTGGAAATACAGCGTGGATGGCCAATGCCTGGACGTGCCTTCCGAACCGGAAGACAGCGGCTTTCGCGATCGCATCAAGCTCACCGCCTATCCCCTGGTCGAGCGCGGCGGCATTCTGTGGACCTACATGGGGCCGCCCGAACACCAGCCGCCCCTGCCCGAATACGAGTTCGCCATGGTGCCGGAGAACCAGCGCTTCATCTCCAAGCGCATCCAGGAAAACAACTGGCTGCAGGCGCTCGAAGGCGGCATCGATTCCAGCCATGTCTCGTGGCTGCACCGCGACAGCCTGAAGTCCGATCCGCTGTTCAAGGGCGCGGCGGGCAACCAGTACAACTTCAAGGACCTGCGCCCCGTGTTCGAGGTGGTCGACACCGATACCGGCCTGCTCGTGGGCGTGCGCCGCAATGCCGACGAGGACACCTACTACTGGCGCATCACGCCCTGGCTGATGCCGTGTTTCACCATGGTGCCGCCGCGCGGCGACCATCCCGTGCACGGCCACTTCTGGGTGCCCATCGATGACGAGAACTGCTGGGCATGGAGCTTCGACTACCATGCCGCGCGTCCGCTCACCGAGGCCGAGGTCCGGGCCATGGAGGACGGCAAGGGCATCCACGTGCGCTACGTGCCGGGCACCTTCAGGCCCTTGCAGAACAAGGACAACGACTACCTGATGGACCGCGCCGCGCAGAAAGCGGGCAAGACCTTCAGCGGCGTGGAAGGCATAGGCATGCAGGACGCCTCGCTGCAGGAGAGCATGGGCCCCATCCAGGACCGCACCAAGGAGCACCTGACCTCGACCGACAATGGCATCGTGAAGATGCGGCGTGCGCTGATGAAGGCGGTCAAGGCGCTGGCCGAAGAGGGCGTCGCGCCTCCGGGCACCCATCCTTCGGCGCATCACGTGCGCTCGGCCGCGGTCATCCTGCCGCGCGACCAGTCCTTCAAGGAAGCGGCGGCCGAGGCGCTGACGGTGCAGCCGGGCCAGCCCCACGCGTCGGTGTAGCGACCATGGCGCTTACCGTACGAGCCGCCGTGGCGGTGGAAGCAGGCAAGACCGAGCTGCGGGAGCTGGCGGCGCCATCCACGTCGGAGACCAGCGGCCTGCTCAAGGTCGCCGTCACCGGCGTGTGCGGCAGCGACTGGCCCTACTACCAGCAATTGCCGCCCAGCCGCGGCCCGCTGGTACTCGGCCATGAGACCGTCGGCCACGTGGCCGAGCTGGGCGACGTCGCGCGCGCCAAATGGGGGGTGCAGGAAGGCGACCTGGTGGCGCTCGAAGAGTACCTGCCCTGCGGCCACTGCGAGTTCTGCCGCAGCGGCGAATTCCGGTTGTGCGACGCCACCGACTGGCGGCTGGGCGGCCTGCGCTACGGCGCCACCGGCCTGTCGGTGGCGCCGGGACTATGGGGCGGCTTCAGCCAGTACCAGTACCTGCACTTGAACACGGTGTTCCACCGCGTGCCCTCGGGCGTATCGCCGCGCCATGCGGCGCTCGCGCTGCCGCTTGCCAACGGCATCGAGTGGACGTACCTGCAGGGCGGCGCAGGGCCGGGCCAGACGGTGCTCGTCCAAGGCCCCGGGCAGCAAGGGCTCTCGTGCGTGGTGGCGGCGCGCGAAGCGGGGGCCGAACGCATCATCGTCACCGGGCTATCGAACGAGACCGATGCCAGGCGCCTGGCGCTGGCGCGTGAACTGGGCGCGCACTACACCATCGACATCGAGTCGCAGGACCTGCTCGAAACCGTGGCCGACCTGACCGGCGGACAGATGGCGGACCTGGTCATCGATTGCGCGGCCGGCGGGACGGAATCCGTCGGCACCGCGATCCAGCTGGCACGCAAGCGCGGCCGCGTCATCCTCGGGGGGCAGAAGCGCCGCCGCATTCCCGAGTTCGACAGCGACCGCATCATCGCCCGCTTCCTGACCGTCAAGGGCATGCGCGGCCACAGCTACGAATCGGTGGAGCTCGCGCTGCAGCTCATCGCCGGCGACCGGCACGGCGTCAGGCAGATGAGCACCCACGCCTTCGGACTGGAGGATACCGACCTGGCCTTGCGCAGCCTGGCCGGCCAGGGCGTGGAGGGCGCGATCCACATGACCATCGATCCCTGGAATTGAGCAGCCGAGGCGAGGGTGTCATTCATCGGGGTGATAGCCCGTATAGCCGGGCATGGCATTGACTTGATCCGTGCATGAGCCATACTCGACGGGCTCGCCCGACACGCCGGCCGGCGCCGGCGGCACGATCAAGGAGACTGCCATGCCCTACCGCTTTGACCGCATCGATCCCAGCCAGACCGCGATGATCGTGGTCGACATGCAAAACGATTTCGTTGCCGACGGCGCCAAGCTGCAGTCCCGGCAGGCCAAGGAGATGGTGGGCAAACTGGCCCAGACGCTGCGCTTCTGCCGCGAGCAGGGCATCCGCGTCCTCTACACCGCGCACGTGCATCGCGACGACGGCTGCGACATGGGGCTGTTCCGCGACCTGTACTCCCCCATCGCCGATCATTCATCGCTGGTCGACGGCACGGCCGGGGCCGACATCTATCCCGAACTTGCGCCTGCCGAAGGCGAGCACGTGATCAAGAAGCATCGCTACAGCGGCTTCTACGGCACCGATCTCGACATCATCCTGCGCGAGTGGGGCATACGGAACGTCGTGATCTCGGGCACCACCACCGAGAACTGCTGCCATGCCACTGCGCGCGACGCCATGTTCCACAACTACAAGGTCGCGTTCCTGGCCGACGCGACCGGCACCTTCGATTATCCCGACGTGGGCTGGGGAGCAATGAGCGCGGCCGAGGTGCACAAGGCGACCTTGACGATACTGGCGTTCTCGACTGCACACGTGATGAACGTGGAGGAGTTCAAGTCGCTGGTGGAGAAGGGGCGCGGATAATGCCGCGGCCCGCGGGCGGCGCAGGCCGCTCCGCGGTTGCCGCCTTCACCGCTCGTCGATGAACGAGCGGATCGACTGGATCAGGGCCGAGCACGCTTCCGAATCGCCATGGCGGGGGATGCGGCCGCGGTCGGTGATGAGGTAGACCCCCACGTTCACGGGAGGCTCCTTCAGCAGGAAGGTCTCGAGCTGGTACTGGCGGCAGCGCTCGAGCGCCAGCGAGGGAAGGATGGCGCCTCCCGCTCCGCTGGCGGCCATCGCCAGCACGGTCTCGATGTGGCTGAGCACGACGCTGTTCTGCGCATGGGGCGACCGGCCAATGGCGGTCAGTTGCTTGTCGATGGCCTGCTGTATCGCGCTGTGGCTCTCGAGGCGCAGCAGGGGGGTATAGAGCAGTTCCTCCCACCGCAACGGCGCCATGGCCTTGCTCGAGCGGCGGGCGGCGCGTGCCGGTGCCCGCACATAAATCAGCCGCGTCTGGCAGATCAGGGTACGCGCGTAGCCGGCGATCGGCTTGTAGAAGAAGCCGATGCCGCAATCGATGCTTCCTTCGTCCAGGCGAGCGAGGATCTGGGTGGCTTCGGCATCCGAGTACTCGACGGCGATCTCTGCCTGGTGCGGCCCGAACGCGTTGTGGATGAAGGGCAGCAGCGTCGAGGCCAGCATGGGCGTGCAGGCCACGCGCACCTTCTTCTGGCGCTGGTTTTCCCATCGGTCGATGGCTTCGACGGTGCCGGCCAATTGCTCGGAGAACTGCGCCGCGACCGGATAGAACCGTTCGCCAGCCGGGGTAAGCGCCACGGAGCGCGTGGTGCGATTGAGCAGCCGGAATCCCAGTTGCGCCTCCAGCTCGCGCATCATGCTGCTGAGCCCCGCCTGGGTGATGTGCAGCTGTTCGGCGGCGCGCGTGAAGCTGCGCAGCCGGGCCACTTGGACGAAAGCGGACAACTGGCGAATGCTGACATTCATACCGGCCACTTATGAATTCATTCCGAAGTCCGGATTGTTATCCGCGACGCCCTGGTTTTCAATGCATCGCTCGATCACATTCGACGGAGCAGGGGTATGAGACGCATGCTGACGGCCGTCCTGGCAATGCTGGCCGCGCTGGCCGGGGTTGCCCACGCCAGTTATCCGGAGCGCCTGGTCCGCATCGTCGTGCCCTATGATCCCGGCACCGGTGCCGACATCCTCGCGCGCACGCTCGGCCAGCGGCTGGCCGAGAAATGGAAGACGCCGGTCATCGTCGAGAACCGGCCCGGCGCCAGCACCGCCATAGGAACCGAGCACGTCCAGAAGTCGGCGCCCGACGGCTACACCTTGATGGTGACGGCCAACACCCCCGTCATCAACAAGAGCCTGCGTCCGCAAGCCCCCTACGACCCGGTCAACGGACTCGACGCGGTCTTGCCCCTCGCCATCGGGCGCCTGACGCTGGTGGCTCATCCCACCTTGGGCGTGAAGACCGCCAAGGAACTGGTCGCCGCGGCCAGGAAGACGCCGGGCGCCATCAACTATGGTTCGCCCGGCAACGGCACGCCTCACCATCTGGCCATGGAACTGTTCAAGCAGGCTACCCACGCCAATCTCACGCACGTTCCGTTCTCGACCACCGGGGGCGCGCTGCAGGCCTTGCTGGGCGGACACGTGAAGGTGATGTTCTTCCCCATCCACGTCGCGCTGCCGCACGTGCGCGAGAACCGGCTGGTGCTGCTCGCCTCAGGCGGCCTGGAACGGTCCGATGTCACGCCCGACGTGCCGTCCCTGTCCGAGGCGGTGGACATCAAACTCGATGGCGATATCTGGTACGGCATGTATGCGCCCAGGGGAACGCCGGCCGCCATCGTCAGGAAGCTGAACGAGGACGTCAACGAAATCCTGCGCATCGATGCCGTGCGGGAAGTCTTCTCGCGCCAGGGCCTGACGGCCACCGGCGGGTCGTCGGATGAGTTCGCCCGCTTGACGCGCGAAGACCTGGACCGATGGACGCAAGTCGTTCGGCGGGCCGGCATCCAGGTGGACTAGCCAGCGACCGTTCTTTCCATCCACTTTCTCCGGTTCATGCCATGCCGACGATTCATCCGCTGACCACGCGCGACGGGGTCTTGCTGCATCTCGCCTTCTTTGCCCCCGCCGACGAGGGTGCGCCAGTGCTGTTGCTGACGCACGGCGTTGCCAACAATTTCGTCACGACGCCCTTGTGGACCGTGGCCGAGCACCTGCATGCGCGCGGCCACGGCGTGGCGCTCCTCAACAACCGCGGCCATGACTGGGTAACCTCCAACCCCATCGACAGGCGCTGGCTGGGAGCCGCCCACGAAATATTCGAGGAAAGCGCGCTGGACTTCGAGGCGGCGCTCGACTGGCTGGCTGCGCGTGGCCATGGGCGCGTGGTGCTGGGCGGTCACAGCCTCGGCGGCCTGAAAGCCGCGTTCGCGTGCCGCCGTCTCGGAACCGGGCAGGTCGCGGCGCTGGTCATGCTTTCGTCGCCGCGCCTGCCGGACGAGCAGGAATGGGACTGGCCTGCCCACGAAGCGCTGCTGGCGCGCTGCAGGGAGCTCATCGCCCAGGACCGCGGCAGCGAGCTGATGGAAGTCGAGATGCCCACCAACACGCCGGCCCTGCGCGGGCTGATGAGTGCGCGCACCTACCTCAACAAGTATGGTCCCGACGCTTCCACCACGGCGCTCCGCTTCGCTTCGGAATTCCGGTTGCCGGTCTTCCTGCTGGCGGGCTCGGAGGAAAAACCGCAGCTCGGTTTCGCGCGCGACATGGAGCGCGCATTGACCGCAGCCGAATCCGTGGCGCGGGTAACCGTGGAGGGCGCGGATCACATGTACGGCGACCGGCACCAGCGCGTGGCCGATGCGTTGTCGGATTGGCTGGCCCGGCAGCTCTCGTAGCGGCAGTTACTGCAGTACCAGCCAGGCGCCGGCCAGGCAGGCGAGCGCGACGGCGGCGGAAATGCCTGCCATCCATGCCGGGGGCACCGGACGGATCGCTTCCCGGCCCAGGGCCGACCGGCGCCAGCCCGCGGCCAGGCAAAGCAGGACGGCGCAGGCCATGTCCAGCGTTCCCACGGCCAGGACAGCGGGACGATGCCCCTGTACGCCCGCCCGCAGCACCAGCAACGCCACGGCCGCCATGGAGAGCCCCGTGCGGCCCCACGCGAGGGCGGTCCGCTGCGGCTGGAGCCCGGGATCCTGTTGCGGGCTCATTGGATCAGCACGAAGACGCCCGCCACCGCGGCAACGAGCATCGTGATGCCGGCCGCGAGAGGAATGAGCGTGGAACGGGGCAGGGGCCGCGAATGGCGCATGGCCTGCTGGTTCGCCTTCCATTGGAAATAGGCGCCGCTGCAGAATACGAGGCCGGCCAGCGTCATGGCCGCGCTCAGCGCGATGAGCGGCCAGTGCGGCCGGACCGTCCCGCCGAACTGGTGGAGCAGGATGGCGCCTGCCAGCACCGCCAGCGCCGTCCGTATCCATGCCAGGAAGGTGCGCTCGTTGGCCAGCGTGAAGCGATAGTCGGGCTCGTGGCCTTCGTTTTCTTGCATGCTCGGGGTTCCTGCGGTGCCGATCCGGTGTCGCCCGCTATTTTAGGTCTCTCCGGCCCGGCGTTCATGCGGGTGCAAGCGGCGTTGCGGTAATCTTGGACAGGGCATCATCGACAACCGGAGCATGCACGTGGAATACCGCAAACTTGGCCGCACCGATCTAGAAGTCAGCGTGATCGGGCTGGGCACCATGACATGGGGAGAACAGAACAGCGAGGCCGACGCGCACGGGCAGCTGGACTATGCGCTGGCGCAGGGCGTGAACCTCGTGGACACCGCCGAGATGTATCCTGTGCCGCCCAAGGCCGAGACCCAGGGGCGCACCGAATCCTACATCGGCACGTGGCTGGCCAAGACCGGCCGCCGGCACGACATCGTGCTGACCAGCAAGGTTGCCGGGCCCCTGCGCGATGCCAAGCGTCCCGGCCACATCCGCGACGGCAAGCCTTTCCTGGACCGCAAGAACCTGACGGCCGCCCTGGACGACAGCCTCAAGCGCCTGCAGACCGACTACATCGACCTCTACCAGCTGCACTGGCCAGACCGCACCACGGCCACGTTCGGCCAGCTCGCCTACCCGTGGGTGAAGGACGACTACACCGTGCCGATCGAAGAGACGCTGTCGGTGCTGCAGGACTTCGTGCGCGCGGGCAAGGTCCGGCACGTCGGCGTATCGAACGAGACGCCGTGGGGCGTGGCGCAATTCCTCAAGCTGTCCGAGACCAGGGGCTTGCCGCGCATCGCGTCCATCCAGAATCCCTACAACCTGCTCAACCGTGTGTTCGAGATCGGGTTATCCGAGTTCACGCACTTCGAAGACGTCAGCCTGCTCGCTTATTCGCCGCTGGGAATGGGCGTGCTGTCGGGCAAGTACCTCGACGGTGCGCGGCCCGAGGGCGCCCGGCTGACGCTGTTCACGCGCTTTACCCGCTACGATGGGCGCGAGGCGGAATCGGCCGCGCGGCAGTACGTCCAGCTCGCGCGCGACCACGGCCTGTCGCCGGCGCAGATGGCCCTGGCCTGGGTGAACAGCCGGCCGTTCGTCGCCAGCAACCTGATCGGCGCGACGACGATGGCGCAGCTCCAGGAAAACATCGCCAGCGCGCAGATCACGCTGCCGCCCGAAGTGCTCGAGGGTATCGAGCGCATCCACCGCAGCCAGCCCAATCCCTGCCCCTGAGCGCGGGCGGCCGGCTCCTCTTGCGACGCGCGGCGCCCCCGAGGGCGCCGCGGCCGCTCAGATCTTGAACGCCTCGAACGTCTCGGGCGCGAACAGATCTTCGGGCGTCAGCAGCTTCTTCGACAACCCGCCTTCGTGGTGATAGCGCAGGAAAGTCTCCAGCGTCTTGCGGTTGTTCTCGAAGCCGTAGGCCCAGAAGTCCTCGCCCATTTCCTTGACCACTTCCTCCATGTTGCCCAGCAGCCAGGGATGCATGATCTTGAGCGCGGCGGTCTCGCGCAGGTTCTGGTAGGCCACCTGTTGCGCCTGAGCGAAGGCCTTGTACAGCGACTGCGCGACCCAGCGGTTGGCTTCGTAGATTTCGCGGCGGATGACCACCGTGTGCATGATGGGGAAGATGCCCGTCTTGCGGAAGTAGTCGCGCTCGACCGCCTCGAAGTCGGGGAACAGGCGCTTGACCTTGCCCTTGCCGGTCAGGAAGGTGGACGGCATGCGCGCGGTGTGCAGGGCGTCGATCTCGCCGTCCAGCAGCATCTGCGACAGCGTTTGCGTGGGACCGATCTGCTCGATCTTGATGTTCGGCGGCAGGTCGAGCTTGAGCTTTTCGGGGCGGCCCGGCTCCTCCTCGCCGCCGGTGACGTAGGTGACGCTGTCGACCGGCACGCCATAGTGCTCGTCCAGGATGCCGCGTATCCACACCGGCGCCGTCATCTGGTATTCGGGCGTGCCGATGCGCTTGCCGATCAGGTCCTTGGGTTCGCGGATGCCGGCATCCGCGTTCACGTAGATGCAGGAGTGGCGGAAGAAGCGCGACGGGAAGACCGGAATGGCGATGAAAGGCTTCTCGGGCTTGAACAGCGACACGGTATAGGACGACAGCGACATCTCGGCCACGTCGAACTCGCGGTGCCGCAGCATGCGGAAGAAGGTCTCCTCCACCGGCATGTTCAGGTAGTTCAGGTCGATGCCGTCGGCAACGACGGTACCGTCCATCAGCGCGCGGGTACGGTCGTAGTCCCAGCAACCCAGCGAAAGTCTCAGTTTGGACATGGCGATCTCGATAAAGTGAACGGTGGACGAAGTTATTCGATGCGGATGCCGGCTTTCTTGATGACGGCGCCGTAGCGGTCGATGTCGGAACGGATCTTCTGGCCGAATTGCTCGGGCGTGCCGCCTACCGGTGTCAGGTAGCTGGTGGCCAGCGAAGCCTGCACCTCGGGTTTCTTCAGGACGGCGTTCACCGCCGCGTTGAGCTTGGCGACGATCTCGCGCGGCGTGCCGGCGGGAGCCAGCATGCCATACCAGATGTCGATGTTGAAGCCCGGGAAACCTTGCTCGGCGCCGGTGGGCAGCTCGGGCGCGTAGGGCGTGCGCTTGTCCGCCGCGACGGCGTAGACGCGCATGCGGCCGTCCTTGAGGTAGCCGGCGATGTTGGTCAGCGTGATGAAGATCAGGTCCACCTGGCCGCCCAGCACGTTGGGCACGGAGTCCGAGCAGCCCTTGTACGGCACGTGGGTGATGTCCACGTCGGCCTGCTGCTTGAACATCTCGCCCGCCAGGTGCAGGGCCGAGCCGGTGTCGCAGCCGGCGTACGAAAGCTTGCCCGGGTGGCTCTTGGCGTAGGCCACCAGGTCCTTGAGCGACTTGGGCGCCAGGTCGGCGCGCGCGCCCAGCACGGCGGGCGTCGTGCCGATCTGCACCACCGGCGCGAAGCTCTTGAGCGTGTCGAACGGCAGCTTGCTCATCAACGTATGGTTGATGGTCATGGTGTTGGGGATGATGGCCAGCGTATAGCCGTCGGCCGGCGCCTTCGCCAGCTGGTCCAGGCCGATGTTGCCGCCGGCGCCCGGCTTGTTCTCCACCACGAACGTCTGGCCCAGTTCGGACCGCAGGTGGGTGGCGACCAGGCGCGCGGCGGTATCCACTCCACCCCCCGCGGTGACGGGCACGATGACGCGCACGGGCTTGGAGGGATAGTTGTCCGCCATCGCGACGGGCGAGGCGGCCGCCACGGCCATGGACAATGCGGCAAACAAGGCGCGTGCCGGTGCTTTCATGCAAGTCTCCTTCGGTACTTCTGCAATGATTCGAACAAAACTCCCCATGCCACGCAGGACACGGCCGCTTCATGGATGAGGGGAATGTGCGCGCCGGCGCGTGGAAAGCCACGCCCGGTGCGGCTTGGGGGCGCCGCGGATCGTCGCCTGGCGGGGCGTGCGGCGTTGCGGAAATTCTAAGGCGGGAAGCGGCCTTCGAACCGGCCGGAGGCCATGATTAATACTGATCGCAGCCATCACCGATCGATATCGCCGCGGGGGCGGGACTGCCGTAGCGGCTCGGCTGGCTACGCGTCTTTCCCGGTGGCCGGTGCGGGGAAAGCGCGAGCGCCGTCGGACTGCCCGCGTATGTGATTGCGCAGCGCTTCCACGAACAGCGCCGACGCCGTGTTCAAGGGCCGGCGCGGATGAGTCACGCAGACGATCTGCCGCGTCATGGCGGGAGCCTCGATGGTGCGGATGCGCAGCGATGCGCGGCGGGCGTGGCGGCGGACGACGGAACGAGGCAGGATGGCGTAGAGGTTCGCGTCCTCGACGAGGTTGAGCAGCGCCGTCATCGAGTAGATCTCGAAGACGGGCTTGAACACCAGGTTCTCCTGGCGCGCGTAGTCTTCCAGGATCTCGCGCAGGTTGTGCTCGCGCGGCGTGAATACCAGGGGCAGGGCGGCCACGGCCGACAAGGGCAGGGCGGCGGGGACCGCATCGTCATCCGGTCCCGCCAGCACGAGCTCTTCGTCGATGATGGGCTCGACGCTCAGGGAGAAAGGCCGGCGCGGCTTGTCGACGATGGCGGCGTCGATCTTGCCGGCCGCCACCCAATCCAGCAGGGGGCCGTTGGTGACGGTGATGTTGACCTTGGGATAGGCGCGCGCGAAATCGATGAGCGCTTCGCTCAGCACGCTTTCGGCCAGCGACGAAATCATGCCCACCACGACCTCGCCGCCTACCTCGCCGCCGCGCAAGGTCATCTGTTCGCGCGCGTGGGCGAGGTCGCGCAGGATGGGCAGGTACAGCTGGTACATGCGCCGGCCCGCCTCGGTGGGTTCCATGCCCCGGGCGCTGCGGACGAACAGCTTCTGGCCGAGCTCTTCTTCCAGCTTGACGATCTGCGCGCTGAGCGCCGGCTGCACGACGTTCACGCGGCGCGCCGCGCCGGTGACGGTGCCTTCCTCGAATAGGCAGATGAAATACTGGATCTGGCGGAGTTCCACGGCGGTCTTCTTTGGCGGAGGCGGCCGCGGCGGGAAGGCGAGCGGGCGCGGAGAGCGGCGACTCCCCGATTTTATCGGTACCGGGTCCGCCGCGGTTCAGGCCAGCAGGCGGGCAAGCGCGGAGGCGCTTTCGCGGGCGATGCGGCGGCTGGCCCGGCTATCGCCGATCCATCGCAGGAAGCCGTGCGGCATGCCGTTCGCCCGCACCAGTTCGCATGCGGTGCCGGCCGCCCCCAGCCGGTCGGCCAGGATCTCCGCGTCGCTGCGCAGCGGATCCAGGTCGGCGGCCACCGCTACCGCGGGCGGCAGGCCGGCGAGATCCGGCGCCAGCAGGGGCGCGGCCCGCCAGTCGCGTGCGTCCGGTTCGCGGCCCAGGTAGTCGCGCAGGATGCGTTGGCAGCGGGCGCGGGTAAGCAGCGGCGCGTTGGCGTTCTCCCGGTACGAGGGCGTGTCGAAATCGATGCCGATGATGGGATAGGCCAGCCACATGGCCCGCAGCGCGATCGTTCCGCGGGTTTCGAGCGCGGCCGCCAGCGCCAGGTTGGCGCCCGAGCTGTCGCCGCCGGCGGCCAGGCGCGCGGGGTCCGCGCCCAGCGCGGCGGCATGGCCGTGCAGCCATCGCAACGCGCCGACGGTGTCGTTGAGCGCGGCGGGAAACCGGTGCTCGGGCAGCACCCGGTAATCGACGCTGGCCACCAGTACGCCGGCGTCCATGGCGAGCATGCAGCAGATGGCATCGTGGCTGTCGAGGTCGCCGTTGGTGAACGCGCCGCCGTGCATGTAGAGCAGGGCGGCAGGTCGCGGCGCGCGCGGCCGGTAAAGCCGCAATGCCAGCGGCGCGCCGTCGACCGCGATGCGGACGTCCTCGATGTCCAGCGGAACCGGAGGGCGCCGCAGCGGCCGCCGGCTGCGCAGGAACGCGGCCCGCACCTGCGCCGGGTCCAGCAGATGCGGCGGCGTCGCGCCCGCTTCGGCTTCGACCATCCGCATGACGAGCGGCGCGATATCGGGGTCCAGCCGGGCGATGAGCGTCTCGTCGGGTTTCATGTCGGATGCGCAGGTCTCGGTTTGATTATCATAGGTCCGGTCCCTCGCCGCCGCTTCATATTTCCGCGGTCCAGGGGCCATGCCGCCGCGGTATGGCGAACGAATCCGGGGGGATGGCAGGCGCCATGGACATTCGTCAGCTTAAGTACTTCGTGACCGTCGCGACGCACGAGAATTTCTCCAAGGCGGCGCAGCAACTGTTCGTGGCGCAGCCCGCGCTCAGCCGGCGGATACGCGCGCTGGAGGACGAACTGGGCGTGCGGCTGTTCGAACGCCACCTGCGCGGCGCCACCCTTACGCCGGAAGGGCGGCGCCTGCTGGATCGCGCGCAATACCTGCTGCGCAGCTTCGACCAGCTCAGGAGCGACGTGCACGATACGCAGGGCCCGCCGTCGGGGCCGGTCATCATCGGCATGACGCCCAACTACGTGTCGGTCATCGGCGCTTCGCTCACGATGGCGATCAAGCAGCGCTTTCCCGAGGCCCAGCCGCACATCGTCCAGGCCTTCAGTCCCGCCATGCACGACATGCTGCGCGACAACGCCGTCGATATCGCGCTGCTGAGCGGCGCGACGCCGGCGCCGCCTCCCTCGCACATGATCGCCGTCGAACCCCTGTTCGAAGACCGGCTGTGCCTGGTGGGACGCGAAGGCGATCCGCTGCTCGAGCGCAGCGAGATCCCCGTGCGCCAGCTGCGGGGGCTCCCGCTGATCCTGACCGGCGTGTCGCGCGCCGGCATACGCAACGAGATCGAGGCGCTGGCGGCGCGCCAGCGGGTGCCGCTGCGCATCGAGGCGGAAGTCGGGGCGTTCGCGCTGGCCGCGCAACTGGTACGCCGGGGCATGGGCTATACGGTGTACCTGCCGTCCAGCGTCGCGCTGGAGGCGGGCCTGGCGGCCGCGCCCATCTCCGGCCTGTGGCTGCAGCGCAGCCTGGCGTGGCCGGTATCGCGGCCCCTGTCGCGGGTGGCCAGCGAGGTGCTGCCCATGGTGCGCGAGCTCATCATGGCGCAGGTCGAGCGGGGTCAATGGCAGGGAGCCCGGCTCATGGGGCGCCGCCGCGGGTCGCGCGCCTGAAATGGGCCGCGCCATGCCGGCGCGGCATCGCGGGCATAGCAAATCGATAATTTATCGGCGCCGCGTACGCGGCCATGATGAGACATCGCGGCGCATCCCCATGCCGCGCACGTCGAGGAGCATGCATGGCCAGCCCGTTGCTAGACACCATCGCGCGCACGCGCGTCGCGCGCTTTTCCCAACTCAAGCCGTTCAGTCTCGCCTTCGTCGATTCGCTGCTGCCCGAAGGCAGGAAGAAGAACCTGAAGGTCATCGGCCGCGGCGTGGTCGAGAACGCCGACATGCAGCCGCCCATCGCCGAGGACCACGGATTCACCATCTCGTACATTGTCGTGCCGCCGGGCGGCGGCGCCGGCCTGCATGCGCACAAGACCGCCGAGGTCTTCATTCCCATCACCGGACCCGTGCACGTGCTGATCGGCGACGACAAGGAAGAGATCGTGCTGCAACCGCTGGACGTGATTTCGGTGCCCACCGGCGTGATGCGCGGTTTCCGCAACTATGGCGAGCACGAACTGACCATGCTGGCGCTGGTGGGCGGGCACAACGGCGGCGGGGCGGTGACCTGGCACGACGAGGTGCTGAACCGGGCGGCCGCCGAGTCCGGACTCGCGATCGACGAGAAGGGCAACTTGAAGCGGCTGCCCAACTTCAAGATGCCGGAAGACGTGGAAGGATCCGTCATCTGACGTCGCCGCCACGGCGATGTCGGCATCGACCGGCGCCATGGCCGCCGGAGGCGTGAGAGGGAGACGACAATGAGAAAGACCTCGATTTCCTGCGTGGCGGCAAGATGGTGCGCCGTTGCGCTGGCCTGTGCGGCGATGGCTGCCGGCGCCGTGGAAAACTATCCGTCCAAGCCCGTGCGGGTCATCGTGCCGTTCCCGGCGGGCAGTTCGCCGGACATCGTGGCGCGCTACCTGTCGGGCAAGCTGGCAGAACGCATGGGCCAGCCCTTCGTGGTGGACAACCGCGCAGGCGCGGGCGGCATGCTGGGGGCCGAGGCGGTCGCCAAGGCGCCGCCCGACGGCCACACGATCTTCTTCATGGTCAATTCCATCGTGACCATGAACCAGTTCATCTACAAGAAACTGCCCTATGACCCGGTCAGGGATTTCGCGCCGGTCAGCATCGTGGCCGCCGTTCCCTACGTGCTCATCGCCAACAAGGATTTTCCCCAGCGTACGTTGGCCGAGCTGATTGCCGCGGCGAAGGCCCGGCCCGGGTCGATCAACTATGCCTCGATGGGCGTGGGCGGCGCCGGCCACGTGATCATGGAACTGATGACCTCGCTGGCCGGGGTGCGCCTGACCCACGTGCCCTACAAGAGCGGCGCGCTGGTCGACGTCATAGGCGGCCAGGTGCCGCTCATCTTCCAGCCCACCACCACCGCGATCGAACAGGTCAAGGCCGGTACGGTGATCCCGCTCGGCAGCACAGGCAGGAAGCGCCTGCCCGCGTTGCCCGGTACGCCGGCCATCTCCGAGGTGGTGCCGGGTTTCGAGGCCGACGGCTGGCAGGGCGTGGAAGCGCCCGCGGGTACGCCGCCCGCGGTGGTCGAACGGCTGAACAAGGAGATCGCCGCCGTGCTGGCGCTGCCCGAGACCGCGGGCAAGTTCGACACCCTGGGCATCCAGGCGTGGCCCACGTCGCCCAGGGAAATGGCGGCGATCATCGCGGCGGATATCGATAAGTGGGGCGGGGTGATCCGGCGCATGCGGATCGACTGAGTGACCCCCCTACGCGCTGACGCGCGCCCCCCAGGGGGCGATGCGGGTGGACCGGCGGAGCCGGATCCACCGCATCCTGGGTCTAGTACCTTCTTCTTGGTTGGGGCGTCGGGGCTTTGTTGGCGTCGCACGCTATTTTTTTGAAAGGGATGTATGAATATCACGACTACGCGGGCGGGGGTGGGGGAGGCGGAGTGGAAGGTGCGGGTGGATCTGGCGGCGTGTTATCGGCTGGTGGCGCATTTCGGGATGGACGACCTGATCTACAACCACATTTCGGCCCGCGTGCCGGGCGCGGATGAGCATTTCCTGATCAACCCCTACGGAATGGCCTACGAGGAGATCACGGCGTCCAGCCTGGTCAGGATCGATCTGGACGGCAATGTGGTGGACGACGGCGGCCAGGGCTATGGCGTGAACCATGCGGGCTTCGTGATCCACTCGGCGGTGCACCGGGCGCGGCCGGACGTCGATTGCGTGATCCACACCCACACGCCCGCCGGCATGGCGGTATCCGCGCTCGAGTGCGGCCTCTTGCCGCTGACGCAGACTGCGATGTTCTTCGGCAAGGTGGCCATGCACGAGTACGAGGGCGTGGTGGTGGACCTGGGCGAGCAGCGGCGGATCGTCGACGATCTCGGCGACAGCCAGGCCATGATCCTGCGCAACCACGGTCTCCTGACGGTGGGGCCGTCCATACCCGAGGCCTTCACCGCCATGTACTGGCTGGAGCGCGCCTGCCAGGCGCAAGCAATGGCCATGGCCTGCAATACTCCCCTGCACTTGCCCGCCTCCGCAGTGGTCGAGCTCACCAACCACCTCTACAAGCCCACCACCCGCCGTCCCTTCGGCCTGCTCGAATGGCCCGCCCTGCTGCGCCTGCTGGACCGCCGCGACAACTCTTACAGGTCATAACCCCCACGCCCTCGCGGGCGCCCCTGGGCCCGCCTCGGGGGCTGCCGCGTAGCGGCTGGGGGCTCACCATGCGGGGCGCGCGCACGCGCGTGGGAGGGAGCCCGCTCCTATTTGATCGGCCCGGGTAAACCCGCTATACTCGTATGGTTTGTCGGAAAGCAGGTCTTGAAAAGGTGCTAGTCGTCCGATGAAGACGATCGAAGACGATCCGCGCCCTTCAAATGCCAACGGAAAAGCGGCCAACGCAAAAGCGGCTGGCGGGAACGCCGCCACGGGGAAGGCGCAGCGGGAAATATCCGGTGTGCGCGACCAAAGGGAGGCCGGCGAACCCGATCCATGGGGTTGGGAGGCCCGCGACGCCGAGCGTCTGCGATCCAATGAACAGGTAGAACCGCTTCGGCTTACCGAAGCAGAACGGATAGTGTTGCGTCAGCGGGCCGTGCGGGACTTGCTGCATGCGATAATTATTCAGGTTGCCGTCAGCGTAGTCGTTGCCGTGCTGGCCTACGCGGTGTCAGGGAGCGCCGCCGGAGGGTCGGCGCTGGTCGGTGCCGCGGCATACGTCATTCCCAACGCCTTGTTCGCATTCAGGCTGATTCTGAGTGTGCACAAGCCGGGGGGAGCAAACCCCGCAACGTTTTTCTTCGGCGAGTTCCTCAAGATCGCCATCGCTGCCGTGTTCATTGTCGCGGCGGCGAAGTTCGGTCGTGAGTGGCTTGTTTGGCCCGCCTTTCTGGCGGGTTTGGTGTGTGCGCTGAAAAGCCAGTGGCTGGTACTGGCTTTCGGCAAGAAGGATTGAAGGTGACGGCACGGGCAGGACATCCCGGCCGGCATCGCAAGCATTTCAAAATCAGGTCGTAGGATAGAACCCCCCGATATGGCTTCCACCACAGCGCCGACCGCGTCCGAGTACATCGTCCACCACCTGGGACACCTGAACAACACCGGACACAAGCAGACTCTCATTGCCGATTTCTCGGTCGTCAACTACGACACGCTCTTCTGGTCCATCTCCATGGGCCTGCTGGTCGTGTTCCTGATGTGGCTGGGCGCCCGCCGCGCCACCGCCGGCGTGCCGGGCAAGATGCAGGCCTTCGTCGAGATCCTGGTCGAGATGGTCGACGAACAGGCCAAGGGCATCGTCCATAACGCCACCTCCCGCCAGTTCGTCGCGCCGCTCGCGCTCACGGTGTTCATGTGGATCATCTTCATGAACGCGCTGGATCTGCTGCCGGTGGACCTGCCCCACTATCTGTTCGGCCTGGTCGGACTGGGCGACGTCATCCACTACCATCGCATCGTGCCCACGGCCGACCTGAACGCCACCATCGGCATGTCGCTCGGCGTGCTGCTGCTGATGCTCTACTACGGCATCAAGATCAAGTCGCCCGGCGGCTTCGTCAAGGAGCTGTTCACCGCGCCGTTCCATGCGCACGGCATCGGCGCCGTCATCCTGGCCCCCTTCAATTTCCTGCTGAACCTCATCGAATACGCCGCCAAGACGGTTTCGCTCGGCATGCGGTTGTTCGGCAACATGTTCGCCGGCGAACTGATCTTCATGCTGATCGCCCTGCTGGGCGGCGCATGGGCCGGATTGAACGCAACCAGCGTGTTCCTTGGCATCGGCCACCTCATCGCCGGGTCGATCTGGGCCATTTTCCACATCCTGATCGTCGTGCTGCAGGCATTCATTTTCATGATGCTGACCCTGGTGTACGTGAGCCAGGCGCACGAAGGGCATTGATCGGGCCTCCCGTACGTCCTTCGGGCGCCCCCAGGGGCGGCGCTGGCAGGCCGGCGGAGCCGGATCTGCGGCGCCCGTGGGGGCGGGGGAAAGTGGAGATGTGCAGGTGTGTGTAGAAATACCGGGGCGCGGTGGGTTGCCGCGGTCCAGTAGCAAGTTAGCAGTATCCGTCGTTCCAATCTTCAACATAACTAGTCGTTTTTCGATTCATATCAAGGAGTTGTCATGACCAACGTCGCTCTCGTCGCTCTCGCTTGCGGTCTGATCATCGGTCTGGGTGCCATCGGCGCTTGCCTGGGAATCGCGATCGTCGGTGGCAAGTACATCGAGGCTTCGGCTCGCCAGCCCGAGCTGATGAACCCCCTGCAGACCAAGCTGTTCCTGCTGGCCGGCCTGATCGACGCGGCCTTCCTGATCGGCGTGGGTATTGCCATGCTGTTCGCTTTCGCGAACCCGTTCGTCGGCTAAGACCTCTATTCGACATGACCGCTCCGTGACGCGGCCCTCGCCCTCGTCACGGATGATGTTCTTTTCCGAATAAGGAAACACCGTGAATCTGAACGCGACACTCGTCTTCCAGATGCTCGTGTTCTTCATTCTGGCGTGGTTCACGATGAAGTTCGTGTGGCCGCCTCTGATGAAGTCCATCGAAGAGCGCCGTCTGAAGATCGCCGAAGGCCT
>Ga0180216_1000153_pt1 | contig 83767 bp, 73 predicted proteins | sample eDN3rd37CBELigMG_FD_128879 | JGI IMG/M metagenome (GOLD analysis project Ga0180216, IMG submission 128879) | Enriched Miracle-Growth compost microbial communities from Emeryville, California, USA - eDNA 3rd pass 37_C BE-Lig MG (version 2)... ... | reverse complement strand
GAGACATCGGCGGCGGAGGGCGAGGCGCAGTTGCGCGCAGGCGAAGAAGACGAAGCCACTGAATTCCGCTACTCGGTTCAGATGCGGCGCTACGCGATACCGGGCTACGCCCTTGGAGCGCTTGCCCAAGAGCACAATGAGCGGCAGCATTACTATCGCGCCGAGGTCTATCTGCGAGAGGGCGGCAAGAGCTACGATCTCATGGGCTACAGCAAAGAACAGGTCATCGCCGACGTATTATCTCAGTACGAGCGCCATCTGCACGTCCTCGAGCTGGTCGATTAGCGTCCATACTTCGCTTGAAACGTTGTGGTAGCGCCCGCCGACCCGTTATCTGAGGCTGTTGTTGAGGCGTTGTGATGCGTCGGGAAACGACGTCGTCGCGCGGGGCAGAGCGCGGGCGGCTTCGGAATCGAGGAAAGCGGCGATTTCGGCGAGCAGGGTGGTTTCGGCCACGGCGTGCTCGGACTCTGCGGAAATATTGCGAGTCTCATGGGGGTCGTTGGCGAGATCGAACAGTTCGCGCTCTATATTTCCGCCGCTTGAACAGAGGGTCAGCTTATAGCGTTCGTCACGCGCCATGGTTGCGCGCATGGCGGGGTCCCAGAATTGGCCGGCGGCGGTGATGCCCGAGTTGCGGTAGGCGCAGATTGCGGCACGGCGCCTGGTGACGCCGGTTCTTGCGACTTCAATCAGGTCTTCGCTCGAGGGGCAGGACGTCGTATCGAGACCCGCCGCTGCCAGGCATGTGGCGGCGATGTCGCGCCCCTGAACCAGGGCCGTTGACCGTTTGCTGGCGGCGATCTTGCCCGGCCAGCGCAAGAGAAGCGGAACGCCAACGGTAGGTTCGTAGAGCGCTACCCCCTTGACGAAAAGACCATGGTCTCCGAGTTGGTCGCCATGGTCGGACATGAAGATGACGAGAGTATCTTCGGTCAAGCCGGCAGTGTCCAGCGCGTCGAGCACACGGCCTATCTGGTGGTCTAGAAACGCGATCGACGCCCCGTAGCCTTTGCGCATGGTAATTATTTCTTGCAGCGCGAAATCGGAAAAACGGCCCAGATAAGAGCCTTCCCGCTCTCGTCGAACACATTCGGGCTGGTCGGGGCGGGGTGGAATAGGCGCCGGGATTTTCGCTTCGTCTACGGTGGCGGCAAAGGCTGATGGATAGTCTTCATAGGGATCGTGGGGATCGAAAAGGCTCATGAGGCAGAAAAAGGGTTGGGCATCCTCCTTTGCCGAGTGCAGGAAGGCGATTGTGCGGTCGGCAGCCCATTTGCTCATATGCACGTCCGGGGCGTGGTGCAGTTCGCGCCGACCGTTGCGTGCAAGCGCCGCCCGGAATTCTGGCGCGGTCCGTGCCAGCCATCGGGTGTAGCCGTTGAAGGGGCTGTCCATGGCCACGGAGGGTTCGAGACACCATTCGTAGATGTCAAATCCGTCGTAGGGATGCCGTTGTGCCTGTTCCTGTACGCGGCTGCTGACGTGAAGCTTGCCAAAAAGCGCTGTGCGGTAACCGGCCTGGCGCCGCAGTCGTTCGGGAAACAACACCTCTGTGGGAGGAAGATTGTCGTGAACGCCGAGGACGGCATGGTCCGGAACGGGTTTGCCCGTAAAGATGCTGGCGCGGGACGGTGTGCAGACGGGATTGTCCACCGTGCAGGCCTCAAAGAGCATGCCGCCCGCAGCCAGGCGATCGAGATTGGGTGTCGGTATCCATGTGCAGCCATAAACGCCCAGAGTATCGCGCCGCTGCTGGTCGGTCATGATCATGAGGATATTGGGTGGCTTCATACCGATCTCCGTCAGGTCATAATCTCGGGAATGGCCTCTATCGCTGCGGAGTGTAGCCCCGGTACGACCGAAGGATCGATCCAGCGGTAGGGTTGTCTCAGCCGCGTGCCGATGTCGGCCCAGCCGCCGACGGCCGCCAGCAATTTATCCAACGCCGCATTGGAATACCCACCTTCCGCGGCGAAGGGAGCTATATGGGTGTCGAGATAGGCTCGCAGACGGCTTTCGATCTCGAGGGCTAGCGGGAGGTCGGTCGACATCATCCGCGTCCAGCGCTGGGCGCCCGAGGGGTTGAGGCAGGCGACGTTTGAGAAGGCGCCCGAAGCCACACCTTCGCCGATCCCCGTCGCCAAGTGATGGCCGGGCACGAAAATGGCCCAATCGCTGAGGTGCTCGCGCGCGTTCCTATACCAGTCCGTATCGCCGTCCGCGAGCTTGACCCCGGCAACTGCGGGAACAGGTCTGAGAATCTGCTCCAGTTCGGCCGGCGCATAGACCCGTTTTGCGTGCGGCGGGTTGTAGAGGACCAGCGGAATCCCTTGCGCCGCCTCCGCTGCCATCTCGAGAAAGCGCGTAGCTTCGGGGGGCGTGAGCGGCCACCAGTCGGGGACAATGACCTGGATGGCGGCTGGCCGGAGCGTAGCTGCGCGGCGCACGCGCTCGATGGAGATATGCGGGTCCGGTTGGCAGGCACCGATGATGAACGCCATATTTGCGGCACGGCAGCGCTCGGCCAGAACCATCTGGATAGCGTCGAATTCGTCGTCGGTCTGGTTATGGAATTCTCCTGCCGTTCCGTTGGAGTATATCCCGTCGACCCGCGCCGAGACGAGGTGGTCGATTTCAGCAGCCAGCCGGGAAAAATCGATGGTGTCGTCGGAATTGATGGGCAAGAGCAGCGTCGCCCAGTTGCCGGAGAGCCCAGCGCCGCGCATCATGACTGCGCCTGTGGGCGCAGATATGCCGCCGTCGCATCGAACTGGCCCGAGCCGGTGCGCCATTGACCGTTAAATTTGGAAACGCAATCGCGCAGCGGATCGGCATAGCGCGCGGTTTCCCGCATCAGGGTGGCCTGTAAACGCGCGACATCTTCAGTGTATTCAGGCGCTTCGGCTCGGTTAAGGAGTTCATGGGGATCGATGGCGAGATCATAGACCTCGTCGAAATCTCCTGGGGAGAACACCAGTTTGAGATTGTCGTGCGAGACCAGGATGCGCTGGGAATAAAGAAAACGCAGGCCATGATATTCGGCCAGCAGGTAATCCCTGCCACCCGCCCGCGGATCACGAATCTGAGCGGAGAGGTCCATTGCCTGTCGGGGTGCAAAATCTACGCCGAGAAGAGAAAGCGCCGTGGGCAAGATATCCATGTTCAGGGCCAGCCCTTCTCGCTCGCCGGAATCCAACTCGGGATGGCTGAACACCATGGGCACGCGCATGGCTTCTTCATAGGGAAGCCCCTTGTCGATCAGCCCGCCATGAGCGCCCGTCATGTCGCCATGGTCAGACGTGAAAACAATCAATGTGCTCTCGACAAGTTCGCTGCGTTCCAGAAAGTCGAGCAGCCGCCCGATCTCGTGGTCGAGCATGGCAATATGATCGCAATAATATCCGATATAGGTGATCGCCTCGGCTTCGGTTCGGGGGTGGAGCCGATAGAAATCGTCGCGCTCGCGTTTAATCCGGCGCGGCTTGCCCGAGAGATCGTCCGCGAAGTTCTCCCAAGGGACGATTCGGCTTCTGTCGGTGCAATGGTAATATTCGTCTGAAATCAAATGCGGCCCGTGCGGATCCCAGTATTGCACCGTGGCAAAGAAAGGAACGTTGCCGCGGCCGTAGTCGTCGAGCATTTCGATGATCTGATTGGTCTGGAAATGGCAGGGTGTGGAGCGTTGCGGACCGCGCCAGCGTCCGGCCGCCATGGTCTGCCGTTCGGGATTGAAATAGAGCTCGGGTTCGACGGTGTAGGTGAGGTCGTTCGCGGCCAAGTAGGATTTGAACGCGCGCGTGGCAGTGAGATTGCCGTAGCCCGGCGGCACGTCGCCCTCAAAGCCATAGTCGGCGGGGCCCTTCTCCACCCCGACATGCCACTTTCCAACGAACCCGCAGCGATAGCCCGCCCGTTGCAGATCCCGATGAAGCAGCCGATCAGGATCGACGAGTTCACGGCCGAGCGCATGGTACATGTCGCAATTGGTGCCCATTCCGTGCGTGAAGGCGTAATCGCCCGTCAGCATCGAGGCGCGCGATGGCGTGCACAGAGGTGACGTCGCGTAGGTGCGGGTAAACGAGACGCCATGCTGCATCAGTCGATCCAGATTGGGTGTTGCGACGGGCAATGCCTTTTTCGGCCACAGCGCATCCTGGCGGAGCTGGTCGACACCGATGAACAGAAGGTTCTTCACTGCGCTGCTCCCGGATGGATCGTGCCCTCCAGATCGTCCCGGATACATGCCTTGAAATGCCCCGGCGCGACCTCGCGCAAAGGCGGCACCACCTGCGCGCAAGCGGCGATTGCGGCGGGACACCGCGTCCGGAATACGCAGCCCGAGGGTGGGCTGGCAGCGCTCGGAATGTCTCCGGTGAGAATTTGGCGCCGCGTCTTGCGATCGAGGTCGGGCGAAGGCACTGATGAGAGCAGGGCGCGTGTATAGGGGTGCTGGGGGGTTGAATAGAGTTGGCGGCTCGGCGCCTTTTCCATGATCCGCCCGAGATAGAGCACGATGACGGTATCGGCGACGTATTCGACCACCGCCAGATCGTGGGCGATGAACAGCATTGTGAGGTTGAGTCTCATCTGCAGGTCGCGCAGCAGATTGATGATCTGCGCCTGGATCGAGACGTCGAGCGCCGAGACCGGTTCGTCCGCCACGATCATCTCCGGTTCGAGCGCCAACGCGCGAGCGATGCCGATGCGTTGGCGCTGCCCGCCGGAAAATTCGTGCGCATAACGGTCAATCGCATCGGGGGGCAGATCGACTGAGGCGAGCGCCGCCCTTGCTCTTTCGCGGCGTTCCGAAGCGGTGCCGATGCGCTGTATGTCGAGACCTTCCGTCAGGATCTGTCCGATAGTCATGCGCGGCGAAAGGCTGGCGAAGGGATCCTGGAAAATGTACTGGATACGGGCATGAAGGCGTCGTTGCTGCGCGCGCGGCAGCCTGGACGCCTCGACGCCGTCAAAGACGATCCGGCCTGCGGTCGGCGTGGTGAGTTGCGCGGCCATCCGGCCAATCGTCGTCTTGCCGCTACCCGACTCTCCAACGAGGCCGACGACTTCTCCGCGCTGCACTTCGAAAGAAACGTCTTCGACCGCGCGGACGAGGGGGCCGCGCCCGAACGTGACCGGCGCAAAATGTTTGCTGAGGCCTGACAAGCTCAAGAGAGGCGCAGTCATTCAGACCTCCTGCCAGCGAATGCAGCGGCTGAGGTGGCCGCCACCCGTCTCGGCAAGCGCCGGGAATGCCTCAGTGCAGGCATGAATGGCATAGCCGCACCGCGGGGCGAACGGGCACCCCTCGGGCAGATTGGCAAGGCTCGGCACCGAGCCGGCGATCGTGGGTAACGGCGTGCCGGCTGCCTTGAGAGCCGTGGCTTGCCCGATCCGCGGAACCGAGCGCATCAGACCTCGCGTGTAGGGATGGCGCGAATGGGAAAAAACCTGCGTGACCGTTCCCGTCTCGACGATCGAACCAGCATACATGACCGCGATCCGGTCGGCGATCTCTGCAACGACTCCGAGATTGTGGGTGATGAACAGCATGCCCATGCCCCGCTCGGCCTGCAGCCGTTTGAGCAGGTCGAGAATCTGGGCCTGAACCGTAACGTCGAGCGCGGTCGTCGGCTCGTCGGCAATAAGCAACGCCGGGTCACAGGCGAGCGCCATGGCGATTGTCGCGCGCTGGCGCATGCCGCCGGAAAGCTCGTGTGGATATTGGCTCGCCCGGCGCACAGGATCGGGTATGCCGACATCCGCGAGCAGCCTGACCGCGTCGGCGAATGCTCCCGTCCGCGATTTCGCCTTGTGGATGCGGATCGGTTCGGCAATCTGCTCGCCCACGGTATAAACGGGATTGAGACTCGTCAGCGGCTCTTGAAAGACCATGCCGATATCATTTCCACGCACCCGCCTGAAGGCCTCGCGGGAGAGGGCGTGCAGATCGACGACATCGCCGGATTTGAGGCGCAATCCCAGACGTCCGGATTCCACCTTGCCCACGCCCTTCGGTAGCAGCCCCATTATACTGAGGCTGGTGACGGATTTGCCCGAGCCAGATTCCCCGACGAGCGCTACGGTTTCCCCGGGCTCGATAGCGAGGTCTAGATTGCGCACGGCAACGATGCGCCGTTTCCCCATATTGAAGACGGTGCTGAGCCCGGCGATGTCGAGAATGGGCTGGGATTCCATCGTCACTCCAGAAGGCCCGTGGCGCGAAGAATGCCGTCGAGTTCGCGCGTCTCGTCGTCGTTGAGAGCGCGCTGGGGCCGCGCCATGATATTGTTGGGAATGACACCGAGGCTGCGCATGGCAGTTTTGAAAGCGCCAACGCCCGCCGAACCGGCGCTAGTGCGCGGTATGGCGAGCCACACGATTTCGAACAGACGGCAAAGGCGTTCCTGCTCCTTGCGCGCACCCTCCATGTCGCCAGCCCGGCACAGGTTCCAGAGGCGGACGTAACCGTGCGGGTCAACATTGGCCAGGCCGGGGACAACGCCGTGGGCGCCGAGATTGAGCATGCTGTCGACGACGATTTCGGAGCCAGTCATGGCGAAAAACTCCGGTAAATCCGCGAGATCGGAGAGGATGTAGCGGAAGTTGCCGTCGTCGCCACTCGAGTCCTTCAGGCCTGCGATTACGCCTTCCCGCGCGAGAGTGGCGACGGTGGACCGTTCAAGCTTGATGTGGACGCACACGGGAATGTCGTAGGCGATTACCGGAACGTCGAGTGCCTCGCGCACATACCGGAAGTGGTCTACGATCTCAGGCTGGCTCGTGCGTGCGTAGAACGGCGCAGTGGCAACGACGGCATCGGCACCGGCCGATTGCGCCGCTCGAGCGTGTGCGATAACGCGGTCCGTGGCTGTGTCGATCACACCGGCGAGGACGGGAACCCGCCCGCCTGCGCGTTTGAGGGCGTGCTCGATGATCTCGAGGCGCGTCGCCTCGTCATGGAACACAACCTCGCTCGTGGACCCGAGCACGAAAAGGCCGTGTACGCCTGCATCGAGCAGGAAGTCCAGCACGCGGTCGAAGGCTTCGTAATCGACGGTGAAGTCCGGTGTCAGAGGGGTTACGACGGGAGGAACGACACCTTCAAAGAGCGGCATTTGGGACCTGCTTGTTTGTCTAGTTGAGATCGGATCGCGGATCGAAGGCGTCGCGGAGGCCGTCGCCGATGAAGTTGATCGCGAGAACGGAAATGACGAGCATCGCGCCAGGGAACATCCACTGCCAGGGATAGCTCTCGAGCACGAGCGTCGAACGGGCGGAATTGAGCATGTTACCCCAGCTCGCCTCGGGCGGTGCGATACCCAGACCCAGAAACGAAAGGCCCGCTTCGAGCAGGATGCCAGCCGCGATCTGGAGCGACGCGTAGACAACGAGAATGTCGATGCTGTTGGGGATGCCATGGCGTATGAGCAGGTGCGGCAAGCTCGCGCCCATGCCGCGCGCGGCGACGACGAAATCGCGCTCGCGCAGTTCGAGGAACCGGGCTCTGATCATGCGCGCGAGTACCGGCCAAGACAAAGCCGAGATGACGATGATCGTCGGTAAGACACCGGTCCCGGCGATCGAGGCGAGCACCAGAAGGAAGATGACTGGCGGCAGCGTCATGACCAGATCGACGAGCCGCATTGCAGCGCCGTCGACGAGCCTTCCGGAAAATCCGGCCACCGCGCCGACGATGAACCCGATGACCATCGAGATGACCATCGAAACGACCGCGACGAGCAGCGACACGCGTCCACCCTGCATGAGCCGCGCGAGCACGTCGCGGCCAACGCCATCGCTCCCTAACCAGTGGGTAACCGAGGGCCCTTGGTTGATCGCGCGCAGGTCAATGTCGTTGGGGGCATAGGCCCACCACCACTGATAGGTGAGCGAAAGCAGGACGACAGTGAGGAAGACGGCGAGTCCGATCCCCGCCGGGATGTTTGCGACGAACCGATCGAGCGCGCGCCTTATGGGACCCTTGGCCGGCTGCGCCGGTACGGTGGGAGTGGTGGTGGACGAAACTGCAGCCATCTCAAGAGTTCCGGATGCGCGGATCGACCGCCGCGTAGGCAATGTCGGTCAGAAGATTCACGAGGATGACGCTAGCGCCGATCAGGAGCGTGGCGCACATGATGACGCTGTAATCCCGGCTGGTGACGGCATTGATCATCAGTAGGCCCATGCCGGGCCAGTTGAAGACGCTTTCGATAAAAATCGCGCCACCGATCGCGCCGCCGATGCTCGAGCCAATGAGCGTGATGACGGGAAGCAAGGCGTTGCGCACTGCGTGCTTGACTACGACCCAGAACTCGCGGACGCCCTTCGAGCGCGCGGTGCGGACGTAGTCCTGGGACAGCACTTCGAGCAAGGAGCCGCGCATATAGCGCATGATAAGCGCGCCCTGGGCAATCGAGAGGAGCGCGGCGGGCAAGATGAGGTGGTAGGCCAGGTCAAGGCCCGAAAACGGCCGGCCGGGTGTGAGCATGCCCCCCGAAGGAAACCACCGCAGCACGACCGAGAAGCCATAGAGCCCGAGAAGGCCTGTCAGAAAGGCGGGGCTCGACACCCCGAGAAAGGAAAGGATCGACAGCGAGATATCGCTGGCCTTGTTCTTCCTCACGGCACTGACGATACCCGCGACGATGCCGACGACGATCGCGATCGCCGTGGCCGTGAGCATCAGCAGGACCGTTGGCCCCACCCGGCTGAGTACGAGCGGCAGGACGGGTGCCCCGCCGCGTTGGATGGAATACCCGAAATCACCCGAGAGTGCGGCACCCAGCCATGCGAAATACTGGACGGGAAGAGGGCGGTCGAGGCCGAGCCGTTCGCGCAGCGTGGTCAGCTCCGCTTCCGAGATCGGAATCGTGGGATTGATATAGGCGTCGATCGGATCGCCGGGCGTGAGCCTGAGCATGATGAAGATCAGCACAGTAAGCGCCAGAAGCATGAACAGTCCCAGAACCACGCGGTATGCGATGTATCGGAGCATTTGTGTAACCAGCGTCCCGAGCGGATAGAAAGCCGCGGGCGAGAAAGATCCCCGCCCGCCAGCGCGTTCTATTGAGGCGTGATGTCCCAGTCTTCGGGGTTCATTTCGAATGGTCCGCCGGCAGGCGCCGGGGTCCAAACGAAGTTCTCGAGCTCGTTCGAGGCGATGCCGTACCGGTTGGCAACCCACATCGATGCCCATGGCAGCTGTTCATTGACGATACGGCACACGTCCTGCCAGCGGCCCGCGACTTGCGAGGTGTCGGCCTCGCTCATCGCCGTTTCGAGGGCAGCGTCGAGCTCAGGCACGTCGATGTGCATGATGTTGTTGCCATTGGGCGGTGTCTGGCTCGAATGGAGATTAACGTTGTGCTGCGCGGGGTTAGGGCCGTTGCCCGCACCGGCATAGACGAGCGGGAACTGATCGACGTCGTCTCCACGCACGATGCCGTTATAGGTCGGAACGTCGACGACCCGCGGCACGACGTTGATCCCCACTTCGCCCAACATCGCCTGGATTGCGGCCATGATATTGGCCACTTGGGGGCTGGCGTAATAGGTGAGCCAGGGCAGTTCCGCTGTACCGTTAATCTCGTCCCACCCGGCTTCCTGGAGGAGGCTGCGTGCCTTTTCCGGGTCATAGGAATAATCGATCAGATCTTCGGGCACGTATTGCGGCGCCACGTAGTTGCACTGGGCCTTGGTGGCGGCGCCGTTATAGAGGCTCTCGATGATTGCGTCGCGGTCGATCGCGTACATGACTGCCTGGCGCACGCGAGGGTCTTCCCAGAGTTCGGTCCTATGATTAAACCCGATATAGTTGAGCACGAAAGAGTCGCCGGGAATGACGGTGAAGTTCTCGTCGTCCTCGAAAGTTTGCGCGTCATCGGCCTCGGCGTAGGTGAACTCGATCTCGCCCGCCCGAAGTGCTGCCACGGCAGCAGCGGGGTCGGCGAAATAGCGGTTGATGAGCTGATCGACCTTGGGACGACCGTCACGATAGTCATCAAAGGCCTCGAGTTCCACATACTGGTCGCTGACGTACTGGACGAATTTGAACGGCCCGGTGCCCACGGGCTTGGTGGACCACCAGTCACTTTGCGCCAGTTCGGCAGCCGGCATCTGGCCCAGCAAGTGCTCGGGCAACATCATGAGCTGGGAAATGGTCGAGAGAAACCCGCCATTAGGGCCGCTCAAGGTCACGACCGCTGTATTTTCGTCGGGAGTTTCCACCGACACGACGTCAGACAGTCGCGCAGCGAAAATGCTGCCGCTTTCGGCGTTCATCGCTAGATCGAACGTGAACTTGACGTCGGCCGAGGTGAATGGCTCACCATCGTGCCACGTTGCGTCTGCGAGGTTGAAGGTGAACGTGGTCAGATCCTCGCTCACCGTATAGTCGGCGGCCAACTCGCCCTTCAGCTCGGACAAGTCGGCGGTGTATATCACCAGCGGCTCATAATAGGTGTTGAGCCAGGTAAACCCCGCCGTTGCCATAAGTGGATTGAAATTACCCGGAAATCCGCCGGGCCCGACGTCGAACCCGCCGACAATCGTTTTGCCTTCACTCTGGGCCGCGACGGGCAGGGCGACGAGCGCCGTCCCTACCATTGCCAAGCTGGCGATGGCGATGATGTGTCCTAGTCTCCTCCCAAGCATGGTTCTCCCTCCATTTGCTTGCATCAGGTATCGGAATCGTCCGGAGGCAGAGTAGAGCGGCTGTGCGCCACCACCTGCTGAATGCCGGAATAGTGCGCGGCGAGCCGCGCTCGTGCCGCTTCCACGTCCTTGGCGGCAATGGCCTCGACGATGTCGTGGTGGTCGCGCCAGGTGGAAAGCGGATTGGGGTTTTCGAGATCGGCGAAGCCGGAGACCTTATAGTAGGCGGTCCAGAAGATATCGATCAGCGAGCTGAGCATCTGATTGTTCTGGCAACGGAACAGCAGTCTATGGAACTGCTGGTCCTCTTTGGCGAAGTTCTGATTGTTTTCGGCCCGCACACGCATGCGCTCGGTTGTTTCGCGCAATTCGGCGAGATCTTCGTCGCTGATCGTTTCGATGGTCTTGTCTATAAGACCGGTTTCCAGAACCAGCCGGATCTGGCGCAACTCTTCGATGTCGCGCAGGGAAGCCTGCAGCCCGTAGGCCAGATTGTCGAGCAGCGGCTTAAACGAAAATTCCTTGACGAAGACTCCGACGCCGCGCCGGGTTTCGAGAACCCCCAGAGACTCGAGTGCCTTGATTGCCTCTCGCACGGAATTCCTTCCAACCCCGAGCTGTTGAGCGAGAAAGCTTTCGGGCGGTAACGGCGCGCCGGCCTGCAACTCGTTCTCCTCGATATAGCTGCGCAAGCTCTCCTGCACGCTGACGTGCAGGGGTGGCGCTTTTTCGAGGGGTTTGATCGGACGGCTCACCTTCTCGTCTCTCCGCACGGCCAAGATCATGTAGGATATCTTGTACCATATCGACTTGTAGGATATCCTGCAACTTGATTTGCTGTGGATCAGGTGTTTTCCTTGGCGCCGCCAGTTGTAGAACCGCCTTTGGTGCACGAGGCCCGGCATTCCGGTCGAACAATTATGGACGCTGACAAAGGATCGTGCTGCACGCCGTCGCGCGGCGGGGGAAATCAGCCATGCGAGAGTCAGGCGGCCGTAGACGGTCGTCCTGTCGAGCTCATTCGCGTCCGCGGTGGCCGGACGATGGTGGGTACGAATGCGCCGGAAATTTCCCAGGACGGCGAGAGCCCTGAACGGCTCGTGACGGTTTCCGATTTCGGATTGGAGGCCGCGACCGTCACCAACGCGCGGTTCGCGGAGTTCGTAAACAAGACCGGATATATAACCGAAGCCGAGCGCTTCGGATGGTCCGCGGTATTCGATGGCGACCCGGAGGTTGTCGAGCTCGCGCGGCAAGCAGGCTCGGCGCTACCCTGGTGGCATCGAGTTGAAGGCGTGAGCTGGCTTTGTCCGGAGGGGCCGGGTTCTTCGATCCAAAACCGTATGGACCATCCTGTCGTCCAGGTTTCCTGGAACGATGCCAACGCCTTCGCCGCCTGGGTTGGCGGGCGCCTGCCGACCGAGGCCGAATGGGAGCACGCAGCGCGTGGCGGCGCGGGACGTCGGCGGTTTCCCTGGGGTGAAGACGAGCCGGATGACGAGCGTATCTATTGCAACATCTGGCAAGGCAAATTCCCGACGTTCAACACCGAAACGGACGGCTATGCGCGTACGGCGCCCGCCAGAAGTTTTACGCCAAACGAGCTCGGGTTCTTCAATATGTGCGGTAATGTGTGGGAATGGACGCACGATGCCTTTCGCGTTCATTCTGTCTCGCGTGCCGCCAAACAGCGCAACGCCCATGCGCTCGCGCACTCGGAGAAGGTGCTCAAGGGTGGTTCGTTCCTGTGTCACGCATCGTATTGCTACCGCTATCGCATCGTCGCGAGGATGGCGATGACGCCGAACAGTGCAGGAAGCAACACTGGGTTCCGCGTTGCCTACGAGGGCCGGCGTATCAATGAACTTGCGTAGGTTGCTCTGCCTTCCTTCCGTGAGGTGAACGGGACGATCGGCGCCATGAGTCACGCAATCGTGCTGTTCGCAGACCGCCGCCATGATTTGCGAGCTGCGACAATGGCCGAGTCGGGGAGCCGCCGAACGGCGGTTGCCGGGGCAAGTTTCGGCTTGCCCGATCAGAGCTCAGGGTCGATCGTCACCGGATCGAAGCGCTTGCGCAGATGCCGGGGCGACTCCGTCAGGATCACCTCAAGAGTTGGACGCACCGTGGCGCTGAGCAGGTGACCGGCGACGGCGGCGCCGTCACGCTTGCCTAGGACAGCATGGACATGCACGGCGGGCTTGCCGACGGAACCGATTGCAATGTCGCCAGACAACGATGCGACCTCCACCTGTTCGTTCACCTCGATCGGCAGATACGACTTCTCTTCCCAGTCGAAGAAGGCTAGAGTAGTTCTAGAAAAAGCTCCGATCGCCTTGAAATCGGCAGCCCTCAGCCCCTTCTCATTGGCGAACCCTTCGAGGCAGGCAATGACTTCGTCGCCTGTTTCGAGAATGAGGGCGAAGGTCTGCGCACCGGCGGTGTCGTGGATGAGTTTGCTGTGCATCAGGTTCCGTTAGCTGCCCGACATAGGGCTAGCTCTCAGAACGATATACCGCTCCGAACGTTGCGTCGGCATGCGGTTCACTCTGCGTGTAGCGCTCCACCAGGTCTGCGGTGTCGGGGTTTTCGTCGGTCATCTTCAACTCATCGCCAGGGCCAGGGGATCGGCTCTGAAGAGCAGGGCGTGGCCGCCGGTCAGGAGCCAGGCCGTGACGAGTGCGGCGGCTGTGAGCGAGAGGGTCATTGCGGTGTCGAAGCGAAAGCGGGTGCGGCCGGCGAGGATGGCTGCGAAAGGGATGATCGAGGTGGAGGAGGTAACAGTGTTCCACTCGGCTCCAAGCCGGCGCTTGGCGCGCCGCTCCGCCGTGACCATGCCGAAGATGGAGAAGGCGGCGAACACGCCAAAGAGGATGAGGCTGCGCAGGTCTCCGTTCGGAACCAGGTGGCTGCCGGCCCAGAGCAGGAATCCCCAGAGCACCGGATGCCGGGTGACGGTGGTGACGGCGCCTGGAGTGTCGCCGCGCCGCAGGGTGATGGAGGCGGGACTGGGGCTCGATAGTCCCGCAAACAGCAGGAACAGCGCGATCGGGGTCATGACCATGGGCACCCAGGCCTGCCATGGCTGCGGATCCCAGAGCGGGACATAGTCGAGGCTGAGCGCCGCATGAAAGACCCACACCAAGACGGCGAGCGAGACCAGCGAATAGACGATGAGATAGGCGCGGCGGCCGAAACGCTCCACCAGCCGTGAGCGCAGGCCGGGAATGGCGGGCACGCTGTGGAGCAGGATGAAGACGGCAAGGGCCAAAAGGAACTGCGTCAAGGCTTCACCTCCCAATGGTGCGGACATGTTTGCCAGTACTGGATCAAACCGGCTACCGGCTTGGTCGATCCGGGCGCGGCGCATCCTCCTCGTAGAGGATGCGCTCGGCTGCCCCGTCGAGATCGTCATACTGACCGTCGCGCAGTGTCCAGAGAAACACCACGAGGCCTGCGGCCCCCAATACCAGCGAAATGGGAATGAGATAGAAGAATTCGCTCATGGCGACACCTCGACGGCCACGGGATTGGCGTTGACGTCCCTGCCGGGCGCCCTCCAGCCCAGCCGCAGGGCGTTGGCGACGACGACGACCGAAGAGGCGGACATGGCGACCGCCGCGAGGAACGGGTTCACCAGCCCGGCAACGGCAACCGGCAGGGCAACCGCGTTGTAGAACAGCGAAAGCACAAGGTTCTGCCGTACCAGCCACGCCGCCTGTCGCGCGATGGCGATGGCCTGCGGCACGGCCGTCAGGTCTGCGTGGAGGAAGACGAAATCGGCGGCGCTGCGGCCGACATCGGCCGCGCTTCCCGGCGCCATCGAGACGTGGGCTGCCGTAAGCGCCGGTGCATCGTTGAGCCCGTCGCCGACCATCAGCGGCTTGCGGCCGGCCGCCGCCAGAGCGGCAAGGCGCGCGCTCTTGCCCCCGGGGAGCACGCCCGCCGCGCGGTCCGCGATGCCGAGCCTCTCGCCGACGGCTTCGACATTGGGGGCAGCATCGCCCGAAACGATCTCGACGGAAAGGCCCTGCGCCGCGAGAGCGTCGATGGCCGCCTTCGCGCCGGCCCTCAGTGTGTCGGAGATTTCGAAGCGGGCCAGAAGTTCGCCATCGCGCGAGAGCACCGTTCCGGCGCTCGTGTCATTGTGGTCCAGCGCCCATTCGGCGCGGCCGAGCCGATAGCGGGCGCCGTCAAACCGCCCCTCGATGCCGGCGCCCGGCACCTCTCGCATGTCGGTGAAGGTGGCGGTGCGAGCCTTGCCGGCGGCCACTGCAATGGCGCGCGAATGCGGGTGCCGCGAATGAACCGCGAGCCCGGCGGCAAGCATGAGGTCTGTCGCCGCGATGTCTCCTGTGTTGGCGAGGCGCGCTTCGCCGGTCGTCAGGGTGCCGGTCTTGTCGAAGACGACGCAGTCGGTCTCGGCCAGCCGCTCCAGCGCCGAGCCGTCCTTGACCATGATGCCGGCATCGAAAAGCCGGCGCGCCGCGACGACCTGCACCATGGGCACGGCAAGGCCGAGCGCACAGGGGCAGGTGATGATGAGCACGGCGATGGCGATGGTCGTGGCGTTGTGGAGATCGCCATTGACCGCCACCCAGCCGAGGAAGGTGGCGAGCGCGGCAAGGTGCACCACCGGCGCGTAGTACCCCGCGACCCGGTCGGCGAGGCGCCGGTAGCGGTTGCGTCCGCCCTCGGCGGTTTCCACCAGCCGCATCAGTTCGGCGAGCGTCGAATCGCGCTCGCCCGCCTCGGCCCGCACGATCAATGGCCCGGTCAGGTTGAGGGTCCCGGCCTCGAGTCGGGCGCCCGGACCGATGGAGACCGGTGCGCTCTCGCCGCTGACAAGGCTGCGGTCGAGGTCCGAGCTGCCGCCGATGACGGTTGCATCGACGGGCACGCGCTCGCCGGCGGCCAGCAGGATCGTCATCCCCGGCTCGATCTCGCGCAGCGCGAGGTATTCGCGCGTCCCGTCGGCATGCTCGACCAGCGCGCCGCGCGGCGCCAGCCGTGCCAGGCCCTTGACGGCGGTGCGGGCGCGTTCGCGCATGACATGGTCGAGCGTGCGCCCGATCAGCAGGAAGAACAGCAGTGAGACGGTTGCGTCGTAATAGACCTCGGCGCCCGAATGCAGCGTGTCGTAGACCGAAAGCGCAAAGGCCAGCATCACGCCCACCGTGATCGGCACGTCCATATTGGCGCGCCCGTGCCGTAGCGCCTGCCAGGCCGAGACGTAGAAGATGCGGCCCGAATAGAGCAGCGTCGGCAGGGTCAGCCCGGCGCAGATCCAGTGCAGCACATCGCGCGTCGGCCCGTCCGCCCCGGACCATACCGAGCCCGAAAGCATCATGATGTTCATCGAGGCGAAGGCGGCAACGGCCATCGCGCGGATCAGCGCGCCGAGCGCCGGGTCTCTGCCGTCCTCGGCGTCCTCGTGGAGGTTCGCTTCATAGCCGAGCCGCGCCAGCGCCTCGAACATGGGCGGGGGAGCCCCGCCTTCCCTCCAGCGCACGGCGACCCGGCGCGTGGAGAGATTTGCCCGCACGTTTTCGACCCCATCCATGGTGCCGAGCGCCTTCTCGATCGCCTGCACGCAGGCGCCGCAATGGATGGAGGGCACCGAAAGGTCGGTCTGGCGCATGCCCGCGTCCACCTGCCGGCTGGCGAGCAGAATCTCCTCGCGCGCCGGCCCGACGCGTTGCGGTCCGGCGAGCGCTTCGATGAAGGCGGGGGGTGGAACGCAGCAGCTCATGGTCTATTCGCGCACCGCCGCATAGGCGTGCCAACTCGCATGGCCGAGCAGCGGAAAGACGATGATGAGGCCCAGCAACCCGGTCGCAAGGCTGAGAAGCGTCAGCGCGAGCACGATGGCTCCCCAGACGAAAAGCGCGGGCAGGTTGTTCCAGACCAGCGACATCGAGGTGCCCATGGCCGTGAAGGCGTCGATTTCCCGGTCGAGGAGCATCGGAATAGAAAAGGTGCTGATGGCGAAGGCGAAGGCGGCGAAAAGTCCGCCGATGGCCGTGCCGGTGACCAGCATGGCAAGCCCCATCGGGGTGGCAAACAGCATCGCCACCACATCCTCGAACCCGGGGAACGGGCGCCAGCCGAAGAACAGCGCATAGAGCAGCACCGCGGCGCGCATCCACACCAGCATCAGCGTCATCAGGATGGCGCCGACGAAGAACAGTTGCCCGGCGCCACGGCCGGGCCAGAGCATCGCGTGCAGCCCCACCGGCTCGCCAGCGGCGAGGCGGCGGCTCTTTTCGTAGAGCCCGGTGGCAAGGAACGGCCCGACCACCAGAAAGCCCGAGAGCGCCGGGAACAGCACCTGCTCCCAGCCGAGCAGCACCATGGCGGCAACCATCAGGGCAGAGAGCGCGGCGACACCCAGTCCGTAGATGAGGCTCGCGCCCGGCTTCGTCCACATGTCGCGCCACCCAGCGGCCAGCCAGCCGAATGCGGCCGAGGCCGGCAGGTAGCGGCGGTGGTCGACCGGGCGGGGGAGCGCGGCGACGGTGGCGGGTATCTGATAGAACTGCTTTGCCATGGTGTATCCAGTCTCGGTCAGCAGGCCGATTCGGCGGCGCGGAAGCTGCCCGGCGCGCCATGATCCTTGATGTGGTCGACGCAGGCGGGCTGGTAGGCGAACGCCACGTAGACGAGGTGCGCGTTGGCCGCGACCACGATGGCCGCGATTGCCATGGCCACCATCACCACGATGCGCCGCATGCGTCGGGTCTCGCTCATTCGTGCCCCTCGCGCAGGCTGAGGACGTAGAGCGCCAGCAGCTTGATCTCGGCCGGGCCGAAGCGATCCTCCCAGGTCGGCATCACGCCCCGCCGTCCGCCGTAGACGCTGGTGCGGATGGACTGGCGATCTCCGCCATAGGTCCAGAAGGTGTCCGTCAGGTTGGGCGCGCCGGTCCCCACCATTCCCGTCGCATCCGCGCCGTGGCAGCCCGCGCAGTTGTCGGCAAAGAGCGTCGCCCCCGCCTCGACGGCCTCGGGATGCTCCTCGCCCGAAGCGGGATCGGAGAGCGAACGCACATAGCTGACCACGGCATCGATGCCCTCGCGGTCGAGCATGTGGTCACGCCCGAACGCCAGCATCTGTGCGTAGCGGGTTTCCGGATGCGCGGAGTTGATGCCGACGCGAATGGTTTCAGCAATGGTCTCGGGCTCATCGCCCCACATCATCGGTGCCTCGGCGATGTTCGGATAGCCGGGATTGCCGGTACCACCGGTGCCGTGACAGCCCGAGCAATTGTCGGCAAAGAGCGTTGCCCCGGTGCCGCGCACGACCCCCATGAGCTCGGGATCGGCCGCTATCGTCGCGAAATCCTCGCTGGCGATCCGGTCGAGCCAGGCGGCGCGCTCGACCGCCCCCTCGGCCACCGCCTCGGCAACCGCGGCGCGCTGGTCGACGCCGAGCAACCCGCGGAAATAGCCCGAAACACCTGGCCAACTCGGCATCAGCAGCGTCCAGAGCAACGCGAAGGTGCCGGCCGTGCCCAGAAACGCCCAGATGATGCGCGGCACCGGCGAGTTGAGCTCCTTGATGCCGTTCCACTCGTGTCCGGTCGTCATCTGACCGGTGAACTTGTCGCGTTCGCCTAGCGCCACGGCCGGTCCTCCTCGGTGCTGACCGGGTTGTGGGCGGCCTGTTCGAATCGTTTCCTGTTGCTCGGCCAATAGGCGTAGCCGACGACGGCGATGCTGAGCGCGACGAGGTAGAAGAGCCCGAAGGATTTGGAGAACGCGACGAGCGTGTCGTGGTCGAGCGGCATGGTTATTCGGCCTCCTGGGTCTGGGGCTGGTGTGCGGCGTCGGTCAGGTTTCCGAGCACCTGCAGATAGGCAACGAGGGCGTCCATCTCGGTCAGGCGCTCGGCTGTCCCGTCGAAGAGACGAATGTTGGTCGCCTCGCCATAGCGAGCAGCCACATCCGTAGCGGCGCTGCTATCCGGATTGGCCTGCGCGAACGCATCCATGCTGGCATTGGCGATCATCTCGTCGGTATAGGGCACGCCGACGGTGCGAAGCGCAGCCAGGTGATCGCCGAGATCATCGGTCTTGAGCTGGTCGCGCAGCAGCCAGGAATAGGCCGGCATCTTCGATTGGGGCACGAGGTCGCGCGGGTTGTTGAGATGCGCGGTATGCCAGGCGTCCGAGTATTTGTTCCCGAGCCGGGCGAGGTCCGGCCCCGTGCGCTTGGAACCCCACAGCATGGGGTGGTCGTATTGGCTCTCGACCGCGAGCGAATAGGGCCCGTAGCGGTCGACCTCGTCGCGCAGGGTGCGGATCATCTGGCTATGGCAGGCATAGCACCCTTCGCGGATGTAGATGTTGCGCCCGGCGACCTCGAGCGGGGTATAGACCCGCATGTCGGGTGCGGCCTCGACGGTTTCGTCGATGGTAAAGAGCGGCGCGATCTCGATGAAACCACCGATGGAGGCGACCAGCACGATGCCGACCACCATGCCGATGGCGCTGCGCTCGAGATTGTAGTGAAAGCCGAACATTGAACACTATTCTCCGGCGACGGGGACGGGTTGCGCGGGCAGGTCCGGGGTTGCCGCCTCATCGGCGGGCGCCGGCATGCGTATGGTCATGAAGACGTTGTAGGCGGCCACGATCGCGCCCAGCAGGAACAGCAGGCCGCCGAATGCCCGGGCGATGTAGTAGGGGTGCATGGCCACGAGGCTCTCGATGAACGAGTATTCCAGCGTGCCGCTCTCGGTATAGGTGCGCCACATCAGCCCCTGGATGACGCCCGAGTTCCACATCGCGAAGACGTAGACGACGGTACCGGCGAGCGCGAGCCAGAAGTGGACCTCGACGAGCTTTGCCGAATAGAGGCGCGGGCGCTTCCACATCCATGGGGTGAGCGCATAGATCGAGCCGAAGGTGATCATCGCCACCCAGCCGAGCGCTCCGGCATGGACGTGCCCGACGGTCCAGTCGGTGTAGTGCGAGAGCGAGTTGACCGCCCGGATCGCCATGAACGATCCCTCGAAGGTGGTCAGGCCGTAGAAGATCGCCGCCAGCGCCATGAAGCGCAGCACCGCGTCGTCGCGCACCTTGTGCCAGGCTCCGTTGAGCGTCATCAGCGCATTGCCGGCCGAGGCCCAGGAGGGCACCAGCAGCACCACCGAGAAGGCCATGCCCAGCGTCTGCACCCAGTGGGGCAGGGCGGTGTAATGCAGGTGGTGCGAACCCGCCCACATGTACATGAACGTGATGCCCCAGAAGCTGATGATCGAGAGCCGGTAGGAGAAGATCGGCCGCTCGGCGCGCTTGGGCATGTAGTAGTACATCATGCCCAGGAACCCGGCGGTTAGGAAGAACGCCACGGCGTTGTGCCCGTACCACCACTGGGTCATGGCATCCTGCACGCCCGAGAACAGCGAATAGGACTTGGCGCTGCCCAGCGACACCGGCACGGCCAGGTTGTTGACGATGTGCAGGATCGCAACGACCAGGATGAAGGCCATGTAGTACCAGTTGGCCACATAGATGTGCGGCTCCTTGCGACGCGCGAGCGTGCGTAGGTAGATGGCGAAATAGACCACCCAGACGATGACCAGCCAGATGTCGGCGTACCATTCGGGTTCGGCGTATTCCTTGGATTGGGTCAGCCCCATCAGGTAGCCGCTGGCGGCCAGCACGCAGAAAAGATTATAGCCGAGCAGCACGAACCATGGGCTGAGCTGGTCCGGCAGGCGCGCGCGCGTCGTGCGCTGCAGCACATGGAAGGACGTGGCGATCAGTGCGTTGCCGCCGAAGCCGAAAATGACCCCGCTGGTATGGACCGGACGCAGGCGCCCGAAGCTCGCCCAGGCAGCGTCGAAGGTGAATTCAGGGAAGGCGAGGAGCGTTGCGACCCAGAAGCCCACGCCCATGCCGATGACGCCCCAGATGAGCGTGAGGACGATGCCGACCCTGGTCGGCCCGTCATAATAGTGGTTGAGCCGTTCCGGGTCCGGCTCGGGCAGGTCGCGCTTGCCGGCAACCGCGAAGAACCCGAAGAGCCCTGCCGCCGCGACGACCCAGCCATGGATGCCCAGCAGATCGTCGCGCCCGGCAACCGCCATGGCCAGTCCCGTCGCCGTCAGCACTCCGAGTATGATCATGGCCCGGAGCCGTTCGGCGCGCGTCAGGTCTGCAATCATTTGTGGCGATCCCCTGCGGTTGATGGATGCGTGTCCCGCTCGGTCCGATTGCCTACCGGGAAAACCGGCGGCGTCTTTGATCTGGCGCAAAGACCAATGGTGCGATGCCGCGGCGTCGTGCCCGAACAGCCCCTCTGACCGGGGATTTGTTTGTCCGGCGTCAAAGTGGCGCAGCCCCGTCTGCTTCGGTGTCAGGGAAGATGGGCGGTTCGGCGCCATCTACGCGGAACTCGGCGCCCCGCGGCAAACCGCGGGGCTTACGTTATTTCAGAGTGTGGCTATGCTGGTCCCCGACAATCCGGAACCGCGCAAAGGAAATAGCGGAGTGAACGAGACCGATCAGTCTGAACGCGAGCTTGTCGGCCAGGTCAGCAAGCTTCAGGCAATGCTCGAGTCGGCGGTAGATGCCATCATCACCATCGACGAGAACGGCATCATCACCACGGTCAACCCCGCTGCTGCGCGCCTCTTCGGCTATGCGCAGGACGCGTTCATCGGGCGCAATGTCAACTTCCTGATGCCCGAGCCCTACCGTTCGGCGCATGACGGATACATTCACAACTATCGCAGCACCGGCGACCGCAAGATCATCGGCATCGGACGCGAGGTCACGGGCCGGCGCCAGGATGGCAGCACCTTTCCCATGCACCTTGCCGTCAGCGAATTCGAGATGGATGGCCACAGCTTCTTCACCGGTATCATCCACGACCTTTCGGCCCACAAGGCGACGGAGATGGCTCTGCGCCAGGCACAGAAGATGGAAGCGATGGGCCAGCTCACCGGCGGCATCGCCCACGACTTCAACAATCTGCTGACCGTCATCATCGGCAACCTCGAAATGCTCGAGTCGCGCCTCAGCACCCCCCTGCAGCAGGAACTGGCCAAGGAAGCGCTGGAAGCCGCCGATCTCGGTGCCCGGCTCACTTCGCGCCTGCTCGCCTTTGCCCGCCGCTCGCATCTCGAGCCCGAGATCGTCAATCTCAACAGCTTCGTCGTCAGCCTCACCGACATGCTGCACCGCACCCTCGGCGCCACGATTTCGCTCTCGAACGCGCTCAGCCCCAATCTGTGGTCGACGCGGGTCGATCCCTCCCAGGTCGAAAGCGCCATCGTCAATCTGGCGGTCAACTCGCGCGACGCCATGCCCGATGGCGGGCGGCTGCTCATCGAGACCGCCAACGTCTCGATCGACGAGGATATGGGCGACACCCTCGATGGCCTCACATCCGGGGATTACGTGCGCCTCTCGGTCTCGGATACCGGCTCCGGCATGCCCGCTTCGGTGCGTGAAAAGGCGTTCGAGCCGTTCTTCACCACCAAGGCCCAGGGGCGCGGCACCGGTCTCGGCCTGTCGATGATCTACGGCTTTGCCAAGCAGTCGGGCGGCCACGCCACCATCTACAGCGAGGAGGGCAGGGGCACGACGGTCAACATCTACCTGCCCCGTTACGTCACGCCCGCCGAAGCCGCGGAGGCCGAAGCCCCGTCGGCGGCAGTGGGGCAGGGCGAGGGGCAGTTGATCCTTGCCGTCGAGGACGACGAGCGGGTGCGCCGGTTGACCGTCTCGCGCCTGCAGCAGCTCGGCTATCGCGTGCTCCAGGCCGCGAGCGGTGCCGAGGCCCTCGAGATCATCGCTGACAATCCCGGCATAGACCTGCTCTTTACCGATCTGGTCATGCCCGGTGGCATGTCCGGCTATGATCTCAGCGCCCAGGTGCGCAATCTCTACCCCGACATGCGGATTCTGCTGACCTCCGGCTATGCCGAGGAACTCGCCAACAGCGACAGGCTGCCGGGCGAGCAGTTCCGCGTGCTGCGCAAGCCCTATCGTCAGGCCGATCTCGCCCGCGCCATCGAGGAGGCGCTGCGGCGCTGATCAGGCCCTGCCGAGCCGCTGCGGCGTGAAGGTGTAGCCGGCGCCGCGCACGGTCTTCAGCAGCCGCGGCTCGCCGGTGTCGGGCTCGATCACCTTGCGCAGGCGCGCCACCTGGTTGTCGATGCTGCGGTCGGTCGGGGTCCAGTCGTGGCCCTTGAGGAGGTCCATGATCTGGTCGCGGCTGAGCACCCTGTTGGGATGGCCGGCAAAGATCGCCAGGAGGTCGAACTCGCCGCTGGTCAGCCGGCGCAATTGTCCCTCCGGCCCGGTCAGCTCGCGCCGGTCGAGATCGAGCGTGAAGCCGTCGAACACGATCCTCGTCCCCCGCGCCGCCGGTTCCGTCGGCGCTGCGGAACGGCCCGTCGAACGGCGCAGCACGGAACGGATGCGCGCCAGCACTTCGCGCAGGTGAAAGGGCTTGGCGATATAGTCGTCGGCCCCCAGTTCCAGCCCCACGATGCGGTCGATCATGTCGCCCTTGCCGGTGATCATGATGATCGGCACTTCCGATTTCTGCCGCACGGCGCGGGCGATGGCGAGCCCGTCGGTTCCCCCGAGGTTCAGGTCGAGCGTTATGAGATCGACGCCTCCGGCAAGCACCGACTCCACCTCCTCGGCGCCTTGCGCTTCGGAGACGTCATAGCCCTCGTCCTCCAGGCACCGCCTCAGCATCCGCCGGACCTGCTCGTCATCGTCGACGACGAGGATGTGCTGATTTGCTTCGGCCAGGTTGGCCGGGGATGCGTCGGTCACGGGCTGCTTACACTCCGTTACAAAATCATACGCGGCTGGCGAATGCCGGTTACATGACCCTGTCTTTTATCCGTCCTGCCGCCGGTACGCGAGCGGCTCTGGAAAGTGATAAAAGATGTACCATTCCGCAGCAATCATGACGCCCGATCCGCAACATCCCTGGCCCGTCGCTCCGGCGGGCGGCGAAACGCGCGTCCTGCGCCCGCATGCGCACCTCTTCTACGCCGGTGACGAGGCCACGCATTTCTTTGAAATCCTCCAGGGTGCCGTGCGCTCCTGCAAGCTCTTCGCCGATGGGCGCCGGCAGATCGTGGCCTTCGGGTTCACCGGTGACATCGTCGGCTTCGGCCATGGCGAGACCTACCGGTTCGATTGCGACGCGCTGGCCGAGACCCGCGTGCGCGTCATTGCCCGCAGCGAGCTGATGCGCGCCGTGCGGGCGCGTCCCGAGCTGGGCGAGCGCCTGCTCGAGATTGCCGCCGGCGAGGTCGCGACCATGCAGGACCTTTCGATCCTCCTCTGCCGCAAGACGGCGCTCGAACGCATTGCAACCTTCCTCGTCGCCATGGCCGAGCGCCACCGCGGCAACGCCGTCGGCACGCGGACGCCCCTGCCCATGGGCCGCGCCGATATCGGTGATTTCCTCGGCCTCACCATCGAGACCGTCAGCCGCACCATGACCCGGCTCCGGGCCTTGCGCATCATCGATCTGCCCGATCGCGGCGGCTTCGCGGTGCGTGACATGGCCGCGCTGCGGGGCGTCGCCGAGTGCGAAGAGTACCTGCACTAGGAGCGGGCCGATCATGCTGTCGCATGTCATTCAGCCGAAAAAGATCCGCGTCGCCCTGGCGGTCTTCGATGACGTCGAGGATCTCGTGCGCGCCATCGGGCGGCTGCAGGCTGCCGGCATCGGCACCGGCGACCTCTGGATCGGCGCCAATACCGAAACCAGGGCGCGCATCGATGCCATCGCCGGAACGGATCTGCCCGTTACCCTCCTCGGCGATGGGCAGGCAGCCGTTTCGCCATCGCCGGCGCGCGCTGGTGACGTCGCCTTCTGGCGCTGGGCCGCCGAGCAGGCTTGTCTGCCGGCGCGAACCGGCGGCACGCTGCTTGCAACCCGGATCGCCCCCACCGTCCGGCTACTCACGGTTTCCGAACTGCTGCTCTCCTCCGGAGCGCGTGTCGTCGAACTCCACGACCTGCCCGAGCCTGCTGCGTCTGTCTGACCCTGTTTAACTACATCCGGTTGTCGTTCCGCAGGTGTCGCACTTCAGGCATGTGCCGTTCCGGACCATGGTGAAGTTGTGGCACTCGGTGCATTGGTCGCCGGTGTAGCCCTTCATCTGCGCTTCGGCGCGGAGCAGGCCTGTGTCCTTGCTTGGAGGCGGGGAGGGGATCGGGTCCAGTTCGGCGGCGCCAAGGGCGGTGGGGCTGGGTTCGATCCTGACCGCAGTAGAGGTCTTTAGCGCCGTAACCGATCCTGAGGCGCCAGCGGGGGCGACGCGTGAGGCTTCGGCGGTCGGGACCAGCATCAGCGAGGCGTTCTGGACCTTGCCGCGGGTCATGCCGCGCGAGACAAAGCGCTCAGCGGGCACCGGGGCGGGCGCGGCGCCGGAGCGCGCGCTCTGTTCCTCGGCAACGCCCTTGCTGAGCGAAGTCGGACTATCCGGATTGACGTGAGCCAGATCGTTGCGGTCGAGATAGGAGACCGCCAGCTCACGGAAGACATAGTCGAGGATTGAGGTGGCGTTCTTGATGCGGTCATTGCCCATGACCATGCCGGCTGGCTCGAAACGGGTGAAGGTAAAGGCCTCCACATATTCCTCCAGCGGCACGCCATACTGCAGGCCGAGCGAAATGGCGATGGCGAAGTTGTTCATCATGGCGCGGAAGGCGGCGCCTTCCTTGTGCATGTCGATGAAGATCTCGCCGAGCCGCCCGTCGTCGTATTCGCCGGTGCGCAGATAGACCTTGTGGCCGCCCACGACCGCCTTCTGGGTATAGCCCTTGCGGCGATCGGGCATCTTCTCGCGGTCGCGGATGCGCTCGACGATCTTTTCGACGACGACTTCGGTGCGCGCAGCGGCGGGCAGGGCGGCGAGGGCTTCTGCTGCCTCTTCTTCCTCGTCATCCTCGACGGCAAGGAGCGAGGAATTGAGCGGCTGGCTGAGCTTGGAGCCATCGCGATAGAGCGCGTTGGCCTTCAGCGCCAGGCGCCAGGAGAGCATATAGGCGTTCTTGCAATCCTCGACGGTGGCGTCATTGGGCATGTTGATGGTCTTGGAGATCGCGCCCGAGATGAAGGGCTGCGCGGCAGCCATCATCAGGATGTGCGATTCGACCGAGAGATAACGCTTGCCGATCTTGCCGCAGGGGGTCGCGCAATCGAAGACAGGCAGGTGCTCTTCCTTGAGATGCGGGGCACCTTCGAGGGTCATGGCGCCGCACACATGGATGTTGGCCGCTTCGATCTCTTTCTTAGAGAAACCGAGGAAAGCCAGAAGTTCAAAGGAGAAATCGTTGAGTTGGGCGTCGGTAACGCCGAGGCTTTTGAGGAAATCGGCGCCAAGCGTCCACTGGTTGAAAACAAACTTGATGTCGAAGGCGGACTTGAGCGCGGCGTTCAGTGCCTCAATCTTCTCATCGGTGAAGCCCTTGGCCTTGAGCGTCGTCGGATTGATGCTCGGAGCCTGGTTGAGATTGCCATGGCCGACGGCATAGGCCTCGATCTCGGCGATCTGGTCCTCGCTATAGCCGAGCGTGCGCAGGGCCGGGGGCACGGCGCGGTTGATGATCTTGAAGTAGCCGCCACCGGCAAGCTTCTTGAACTTGACCAGCGCGAAGTCTGGCTCGATGCCGGTGGTGTCGCAATCCATGACAAGACCGATGGTGCCCGTCGGTGCGATCACCGAAACCTGGGCATTGCGGTAGCCATGCTTCTCGCCGAGGGCGAGGGCGTTATCCCAGGCCACGCGAGCGCGCTCGCCAAGGTTCGCGTCCTTGAGATTGGCGTGGTCGAGCGCCACCGGAGCGATCGAAAGACCCTCATAGCCGTCCTTGTTGCCATGGGCGGCATTGCGGTGGTTGCGGATGACGCGCAGCATGTGCTCGGCGTTGCGCTTGTAATCCTTGAAGGGGCCGAGTTCCTTGGCCATTTCGGCCGAAGTGGCGTAGCTGACGCCGGTCATGATGGCGGTGACCGCACCGGCGATGGCGCGAGCCTCGTCGGAATCATAGGGGATGCCCGAGGTCATTAGCAGGCCGCCGATATTGGCGTAGCCGATGCCGAGCGTGCGGTATTCGTAGGAGCGCTCGGCGATGGCCTTGGAGGGGAACTGCGCCATCATCACCGAGATTTCGAGGACGACGGTCCAGAGCCGCACGGTGTGCTCATAGGCGGCGGTGTCGAAGACGCCATCCTTGCCGCGATAGGGCAGCAGGTTCACCGAGGCGAGATTGCAGGCCGTATCGTCGAGAAACATGTATTCCGAGCACGGGTTCGACGCGTTGATCGGGCCGGCAGCGGGCGATGTGTGCCACTCGTTGATGGTGGTGTGGTACTGGATGCCGGGGTCGGCCGAGGCCCAGGCGGCGTAGCCGACCTGATCCCAGAGCTCACGCGCCTTCAGCGTCTTGGTGACGTCGCCCCTGATGCGCCCGATGAGGTCCCAGTCGCCGTCATTCTCGACAGCCTTGAGGAAGTCGTCGGTGACGCGCACGGAATTGTTCGAGTTCTGGCCGGAAACGGTCAGGTACGCCTCGCTGTCCCAGTCGGTGTCGTAGGTGGGGAATTCGAGGTCGGTGTAGCCTTGCCGGGCGAACTGGATGACGCGATAGATGTAGTTCTCGGGCACCAGCGCCTTCTTGGCGGCGCGGACCTCGCGCTTCAGGGCCGGGTTTTTCTGCACATCGAAGCAGTCGTCGCCGCTACCTTCGCAGTTGAGCGCGGCCTTCATGATGGCCTTGAGGTGCTTCGATACGGTCTTGGAGCCGGTGACGAGGGCAGCGACCTTCTGCTCTTCCTTCACCTTCCAGTTGATGTAGTCCTCGATATCGGGATGGTCGATATCGACGACGACCATCTTGGCGGCGCGGCGGGTGGTGCCACCGGATTTGATGGCGCCGGCGGCGCGATCGCCGATCTTCAAAAAGCTCATCAGGCCAGAGGACTTGCCGCCGCCCGAGAGCTTTTCGCCCTCTCCGCGCAGCTTGGAGAAATTCGAGCCGGTACCCGAGCCGTATTTGAAGAGGCGTGCTTCGCGCACCCATAGGTCCATAATGCCGTTCTCGTTGACGAGATCGTCCTCGACGGACTGGATGAAGCAGGCGTGAGGCTGCGGATGCTCGTAGGCAGATTTGGACTGCACGAGCTTATGGGTGAACGGGTCGACATAGAAGTGGCCCTGGCCGGGGCCGTCGATGCCATAGGCCCAGTGCAGGCCCGTGTTGAACCACTGCGGGGAGTTGGGGGCGACGCGCTGGGTGGCGAGCATATAGCAAAGCTCATCGAAGAAGGTGCGGGCATCCTCTTCACTGTCGAAATAGCCGCCCTTCCAGCCCCAATAGGTCCAGGTGCCGGCGAGGCGATCGAAGACCTGGCGCGAGTCCATCTCCGAGCCGAAACGCTCGGTTTCAGGCAGCTTTTCGAGAGCCTTTTCGTCGGGCACGGAGCGCCACAGCCAGGAGGGAACGTTGTTCTCCTCGACCTTCTTGAGCGCCTTGGCCACGCCGGCCTTGCGGAAATATTTCTGCGCGATGATGTCGACAGCGACCTGGCTCCAGGCCGTGGGGACGGCGATGTTCTCAAGCTTGAACACGACCGATCCATCGGGATTGCGAATTTCGCTCGTGGCCGAGCGGAACTCGATCGCGGCGTAACGGTCCTGATTGGCCTTTGTAAACCGGCGTTCAATGCGCATGCTTAGTCCCCAAATGAGCGGGCGCAAATGCCCGCGAGCCGACAATGCGGCTTCTCGAAATTTCTGTCTTTGACGCTTAGCCCGCCTGCGGCGAACCTCTCACGAGCCCCGTGCCCCACGTCTTGTCCCGATCTAGCGCCGGTCCTTACGGTGAGGACTAGTCGACGGCCCGGTAGGCTGCCGACCGTCGAAAAGAGTGTGCCGATTCAAAACCGTCGTCAACGACAGAAATCACTAGGACTAGTGGTGTGGGAGTGCGTCGAAACAACCACTAGTATGGGTAATATGTGGATTGCGGGGACAAATGGCAAGGAAATTGGGACCCTTGGAGAGCACTTCTGAAGGGCTCGCCGAGCGCGCGATCGATCTTAAAATCGACAGCAGCTTTCGCCCATAAACCAACGCAGCAGCGCAAGGTTTAGGGCAACTATCCACAGGCGAAAGGAATAGTTAACCCTGTCATCAAAGTGACCGACTCGGGTGTGGCAAAGATGTCAAGCGCAGAAATTTGCAGCATCCGTTCGTCCGGCCGGGTCAGGCTATCGCCGAGGCGCCATGACGCTGTCGACGATACATCCACGCGGCGACGGGTAGCATCGCCACTCCTGCCCAGCCATAGGCGGGCAATATGCCGACGAGTTCGGCCAGCGCGCCGAAGACGAGTGTGACGAACACGCCGGAGATGTTCTGGACGACGACGAGGGCGGAGGTGGTGGTAGCTCGGCTACGGCCTTCCATCAGCTGCTGAAAGCGCGCTTCGGAGAGGACGGCTGCGGGGACAACCACGATATAGGCCAGTTCGAGAACGATGACGAATGCCGGCGCGTTGGCGAAGGACGATGCGATAAGCAGCAGGCCTCCGGTCAACGGCAGTATCCAGGCGAGGGCGCGTATGTGTGCCAGCCTGTGGGCATAGATGCTGCCCAGCGCGTCGGCGGCGAGACCGACGGCGCCGACAATGCCAAAGAGCCAAACAGGCAGTGCGACGGCGAGATAGTAGATTTGATCGAACTCCTCGAGCATCTCGAAGACGATCAGGCCGACAGCGACGTACATCGTAACGAAGCGCAACTCCGGCACATTGCGGAACTCTCGCAGCGCAATGCGAAAGTTGTCGAAATAGCCGGGTTCGTCGGGGCTGCGTTCGGTACTATGGGTGCGCCGCGTGTCGCGAAGGGCAAGGGCCAGCAGGGCGGCGAGACCGAGAGGCGGAATGGAGAGCCAAACGGCGAGCTCCATGCTGAGCGACGCGACAAATCCGCCAAACAACAGCCCACCAGCAACTCCGAGCGATTCCGCCGCCCAGGCGCGGCCGAGCACCTTGTCGAACGTCTCTGCGAAGCCATCGACGCGCAAACGCTCGTAGAGGGTGGCCTCGCTCGTACCCGATTGCAGGGCTTGGCCCATGCTCCAGAACAAGAAGCCCAGCCCGTACAGCCAGAAATTGCCTGCGGCCAACGCCCAGCACACGAAGCACAGCGCCTTTACCAGCGGTGCGACAACGAGCAGCCAGCGACGATCCAGCCGGTCCGCGAGTGCGCCTGTCGGCAGTTCCAGCACCACGGCGCTTGCTGACCAGAAGCCGATGAGGATGCCGATCTCTGCGAGATTCAGGCCTTCGAGCTGAAAGAGTGCCGTATAGATGGCGTAGCTCAGGATGAAGTCGAAGAGGAAGACATATCCGTAATAGGCGGCAAGGAAGCGCCTGAGACTTGCCGAGAACATGGTGGCCGGCATGAAGTCCGTTCCGGAATGGTGGAAGGGCAAAAAGGCGGGAACTGGAATAGAACGCCAACCGGTGCTGCGTGCAAGCATTGCACCCTAGGCACAGCCCAAGATTGCATGTTACATCCGCCTGATCGCATATCCATAACGCGCGGAATCGAGACGTGGCACGTACCGGTATCAAGCAGTTCCTCTCCGAAATCTTCGTTTGGTGGCACGGACAGACCTGGGGTACGCGGCTTTGGCTCTGGCGGTTCGGTGAACATGTGGGCACCGACGAATTCGGCAATCGCTACTATCTCGACAGGAAGCATGGCCGTCGCTACGTGACCTATAACGGCCCCGCGGAAGCATCGACCATTCCACCAGGCTGGCATGGCTGGATGCACTACCGCACCGACGTGATCCCGACCGAGGCGAACTATAAGGCTCGTGAGTGGGAGAAGCCGCATCTGCCCAATCTCACCGGCACGGCTGCGGCCTATCGGCCTGACGGCAGCCTGCTCGGCAAGGGTGAACGCCCGCGCGTCACCGGTGACTATGAGGCGTGGTCGCCCGAGTGAGCCGGCGTATTCCCGTAGCTCGTTTTTGCCGGGCCTGGGCTGCGGCAGTCTCGCTGCTCCTGCTTGCCCTGGGTAGTCCGGCGGTTGCCCAGCCGATAGCGAATCCCGTTGCGACCTTTGCCGGGTTGGACAAGATCACGGCGCGGGTGACGCAGTTTGACGTTTATATTGATGAGACGGTGCTGTTCGGCGCATTGGAGATAACGCCGCGGGCTTGCTACAAGCGAGCGCCGGAGGAGACGCTGCAGCGTACATCGGCTTTTATCGAAGTAAATCAGCTAAGCCTTACAGGGACTTCGCAGCAAATCTTCACTGGTTGGATATTCGCGGACAGCCCGGCGCTCAACGCCGTGGATCACGCCGTCTATGACGTATGGCTCATCGACTGCAAGACAAGTTCGGACGTCCCGCCACCAGAGGAACGCGATATCTCGCGGGAATAGACGCAGAGTCAGCGAGACTCCCAGGCGGACCAATCGGCGCGAATCGCAAGCGCGCGCGCCAGCCGGTCCTCGTACTCCTCTCGCGGAATTTCAATGCCGCCGAGAGACGCGAGGTGAGGGGTGAGGAACTGTGTGTCGAGCAGGGTGAACCCCCCAGCGTTCAGCCGCTCGACCAGATGGGCCAGTGCGATTTTGCTGGCATCCGTGCGCCGGTGGAACATGGATTCCCCGAAGAACGCCCCGCCAAGGGCAATGCCATAAAGACCCCCGACGAGATCGGCACCGTCCCAGACCTCGACGGTGTGTGCATAGCCGCGCAGGAAGAGCTCCCCATAGACCGAGCGGATCGAGTTGTTGATCCATGTCGAGGGCCGGTCGGGTGCCGCGGCGGCGCAGCCATTTATGACTGCATCAAAATCCGCATCGACAAGCACGGCATAAGGATAATTGCGCAAGGTCTTGCGCAGGCTTTTTGATATCCTGAAACCGTCCAGCGGTATGATGCCACGCTCTTGCGGAGACACCCAGAACAGGTCAGGCGAGCCCGCATCTTCGGCCATCGGAAAGATGCCGGCGCGGTAGGCCCGCAAGATCAGTTCGGGCGTGATTTCTACGTCGAAAGGATCAGAAGGGCGGGTCATGAGCGAACACTCCACCAACCTCCTGCCAACGGACTTGAGACAGGAGTCGTTCCCAGCTCGGCATGATCCCCGGCCAGCTTACGCCTTGTTTTCGGACAGGTACTTCTCGAGCCAGTGGATGTCATAGTTGCCGGATATGATATCCGGCTCGCGTATAAGGCGCTGGAAGAGAGGCAGCGTGGTCTTGATGCCGTCGACCACAAACTCGTCGATGGCACGGCGCAGACGCTGCAGGCACTCCTGGCGCGTGTGGCCATGGACGATGAGCTTGCCGATGAGCGAGTCGTAGTAGGGCGGGATCTTGTAGCCCTGGTAGACGGCCGAATCGACGCGTACCCCGACACCGCCAGCCGGGTGATAGAAAGTAATCGTTCCCGGTGATGGCGCGAATGTCTGGGGATCTTCGGCGTTGATGCGCACTTCGATCGCATGCCCAAGGAATTGCACATCTTCCTGCGCGAAGGAGAGCTTTTCGCCCGCTGCCACCCGAATCTGCTCGTAAACGATGTCGATGCCGGTGATGCGCTCGGTGATCGGGTGCTCGACCTGCAGACGTGTGTTCATCTCGATGAAGTAGAAATTGCCTTCTTCGTAGAGGAACTCGATCGTGCCCGCGCCCGAATATTTGAGCTTGCGCATGGCATTGGCACAAATCTCGCCGATCCTGTCGCGCTCTTCGGGGCTGATGGTGGGGCCGCCGGCCTCTTCCCAGACCTTCTGGTGGCGCCGCTGCAAAGAACAGTCGCGCACCCCCAAGTGAATGGCATTGCCTTGCCCGTCACCGAGGATCTGAACCTCGATATGGCGCGGTTTACCCAGATACTTTTCCATATAGACGGAATCGTTGCCGAACGCGGCCTTGGCTTCAGACCGGGCAGTGGACCAGGCAACGATCAGCTCGTTTTCGCTTTTGGCGACCTTCATGCCACGCCCGCCCCCGCCAGCGGTAGCCTTGATCAGCACGGGATAACCGATGTCCCTGGCCGTCTTGATCGCCTGCTGCTCGGTGGCAACGGCGCCCTCGGAACCCGGGACGACGGGAATACCCAACTCGACAGCGGTTTTCTTGGCGGTGATCTTGTCGCCCATGATGTCGATGTGGTGGGCGGATGGGCCGATAAAGGTGACGTTGTGCTCGGTAAGGATCTGCGCGAAGCGGGCGTTCTCGGAAAGGAAGCCATAGCCGGGATGCACGGCGTCGGCGCCGGTTATCTCACAAGCGGCCATGATCGAGGGAATGTTGAGATAGCTGTCCTTGGCGGGGTTGGGGCCGATGCATACGCTTTCGTCGGCAAGGCGCACATGCATGGCATTGGCATCGGCGGTCGAGTGCACCGCCACCGTCTGGATGCCGAGATCCTTGCATGCGCGCAGAATGCGCAGTGCAATCTCGCCTCGATTGGCGATGAGAACCTTGGAGAACATCAGGGTCTCCCTATTCGATCACGACGAGCGGTTCGCCGTATTCGACCGGCTGGGCATCCTCGAAGAGAATTCGAGTGACTGTGCCCGAGCGATGCGCCGGAATCTGGTTCATGGTCTTCATGGCTTCAATGATCAGCACAGTCTGCCCTTCGCTCACCTTGGTGCCAACCTCGACAAAGGGCGGCTTGCCGGGTTCGGGCGCGCGGTAGGCGGTGCCAACCATGGGGGAGGTGAGGGTGCCGGGATTGGAGGCCAAGTCCTCTTCAGCCGTGGTGGCCGCGGGGGTTACCGAGCCGGCCGGCGTCGCCGATGGCTGCGCGGCGGGGGCGGGATGAGGCGCTTGGGCAGGCGGGGGCGGAGCATAGGCAGGCGCTGCATAGGTGACCGATTCCGGCGCAAAGAAACGCGTGACACGCACACGGAAATCTTCCTGCTCGATCTCGATTTCTGCGAGATTTTCCTTGTTGAGCAGTTCAGCGATGGTGCGGATCAGGTCCTGGTCCGCTTGCGATGCCTTGGTCATAGTCTTCGGTCTCCCGCGTTCACGCGATGGATCGTTGTTATTGGAGCTTTTCAGCCAATGCATGGAGCGCCAGCCGATAGCCGGTCACGCCCAGGCCGCAGATGACGGCATAGGCAATGGCTGACACATAGGAATGATGGCGGAAAGACTCGCGCTGATGAATGTTCGACAGATGCACCTCGATCACCGGCAGGCCGACCGCTTTGAGCGCGTCGTGGATGGCCACCGAGGTGTGAGAATAGGCCGCCGGATTGATGAGGATGGCCTGCGCTGTCCTGCGCGCATCCTGAATCCAGGTGACGAGTTCGCCCTCGTGATTGGACTGGCGAAAATCGACTGAAAGGCCGAGCTCCTTGGCTGTATCCGCGCAAAGGTGTTCGACATCCTCGAGCGTGTGCGCGCCATAGATGTCGGGTTCGCGCGTGCCCAGAAGATTAAGATTCGGCCCGTTGAGGACAAGAACGCGTTTGGCCATGGTCTTTGCCTTGTGCACTGGCCCTGATGCCAGCGCAAGCTCGACTACAAGAAATGCACCAAAAAGGCAAAGAAGGCCTTGATATTCGCGGGTGGGCTGACCGCCAGGCAGCGAAATCGTCTAGCCACACATGGTCGAGCCGCATTCGCGCATATTGGTGATGCGCTTGCGCAATTCCTCGATGCCCACGGCGCCCGGAATGATTTCGTCGCCAATGATATAGGTTGGGGTGCCGGTGATGTTGAGCGTCTCTGCGATCTTGTACGAGTTCTGAATTACCTGGGCGACCCGCTCGCTGTTCATCTCCAGTTCGACGTTGACGCGGCTGAGACCGAGGTCTTGCGCGGCAGCGAGGGCAGTATCCTTGCTGACCTGCCCGCGCGAGGTGAAGAGGGCCTCGTGGAACTGCCAGTAGTCGACGTCGGCCTCCGCAACGAGAACAGCCACGCGCGCGGCTTCAATGGATTCCTGCGAGAGGATGGGAAATTCCTTGAGAATGACGCGCAGGTTCGGGTCTTCATCGAGGAGCGCGGCCAGATCAGGTAGGGCCTGGCGGCAGTAGCCGCAATTATAGTCGAAGAGTTCGACCAGGGTAACGTCGCCCTCGGGATTGCCGAGCACCACATTGCCTTCGGCGTTGTAGATGTCGTCATGCGCAGCGGCGAGCGCGACGCGTGCATTTTCGCGATCCTGGGCACGCACCTGTTCATCGAGAGCGACCGACACGCGCTGCAGGATGGTGGGATCACCCATCAGATAGTCTTCGATCATGGGATTGAGGACTTCCGGATCGAGCGCTGCCGTCTCGACGGGCTGGGCGGCTTCACGTTCGGCGAGCACCTCTTCCACGATTGCCCGGATGGCGGCGGTATCGGTGACCGGAGCCGTCGGCTGCATGAAATAGGCGACACCAAAGCCCCCGGCCAGGACTCCGACCAGGGCGACGATGACGAGTGTGAGGCGTTGCATGGCCCTCAGGCTCCGGGAATCAGGACGTATGGCTGATAATCAGGGTATGCCCGATTTATGACCCAAGCCTCAATGCCCAGGTGCAGCAAAGTCAATTGTAGTTGAGACAGGATCGGCTTTCGCGTTAACGGCAGGGGCAAAGCAGGAGCCGAGATGAACGATACGCCCACGCCAGAACTGATGCCGTTTCATGCCATGGAGATCATGCGCCAGGCCAAGGCGGTGGAGGCGAGGGGGCGCCGCGTATGCCACCTCGAAGTGGGCGAGCCCGGTGCGCCGCCGGCGCCCAGGGTAATCGAGGCGGTTCGACAGGCATTGCCAGATCCGCAGGGCTACACCATGGCCAAGGGAACGCTCGAACTGCGCGACGCGCTGGTGCGCTATTATGGGGACCACCATGGGGTGAGTGTAGATGCCGAGCATGTGGTTGCGACGATGGGCTCTTCGGCCGGGTTCATCCTTGCATTTCACTCGGCGTTCAGGCCGGGAGCGCGGATCGCGGTGACGCGGCCGGGATACCCGGCCTATGTCAATACCATTGTCGGGCTCGGCTTCGAGGTGACGGAGATTCCCGTCACAGCTGCTAATGGCTGGATTCTCTCGGGCGCCGATATCGAGAACGCGTTTGCGGAACGGCCCTTCGAGGGCTTGCTGTTCGCCAGCCCTGCCAACCCGACAGGCGCGGCAGTGGACAGGGCAGGACTCACCGAAATCGTCGAAACCTGCCGGAAACTGGGCGTTCGGCTGATCTCGGACGAGATCTACCACGGGCTCGACTATTCGGGGCCTTCAGTCAGCGCGCTGGAACTGACACGCGATGCGGTGATCATCAACAGCTTCTCGAAATACTATTGCATGACGGGCTGGCGGATCGGGTGGATGGTGATGCCCGAGGACCTGATCCGGCGGGCGGAAATCCTGCAGCAGAATCTCTTCATCTCGGCGCCGACGCTCAGCCAGATCGCCGCAACTGTGGCGCTGGGCGAGCGCGACTATGCCGAGGAACAAAAGGCCAAATATGCGGTCAACCGTCTGCTGCTCAGCGATGGACTGCGCGCACTGGGCTTCGAAATCGGGGAGCCGACTGCCGGAGCATTCTACGCCTATGCGGGTATCGGCAGGTTTTCCAACGATGCCATGGAGTTCTGCCAGCGTATGCTTGATGAGGCGGGGATCGCGGCGACTCCGGGAGTGGATTTCGACCGCACCAATGGTAATCGCTTCGTGCGGTTCTCCTATGCGGGAACGCTCGAGGCGATCGAAACGGCGCTCGAGCGGATGGGGGCGTTTCTCAGCTAATCGGTGACGCGGTTTTGTCGTAACCGCGGTGCAGTATGGTGCGAATCCAACTGCACGCGAGACCCTCATGCGCCGATTCCTGCTTGCCTGTTCCCTCACCGTTCTTCCACTCGTCCCTGCGCTGGGGCAGGTCCCCGATGGAGATGCAGTTTGCGCCGAACTGTTCGAGTCCCTCGGAGCGATCGAGACGACGGATAAAACGACCATCGAGAGCATAGAGAGCGGGTGCCGGCTGACCAACGGGTATGTGGAGCTGCAGTCTCCCATGCAAATCCATTTCGACGAATTGACGTTGACCGGGGGCGACGCGCTCGCGGCGCTTTCCGAATCGCGCCTGCCGGCGACGCTGGAGGTGAAGGGGACCAATGTCAGGTTGCGGCCCCGGATGGATGACGCATTGTTCGACTACCTGTTCGATCAACAGGCCATGCTTTATGACTTTGGCTTTTCGCTGCGGTGGGATGAGGCGAGCGGCGCTCTCGATATAGAGGACTTCAGCGTTGCTTCACCCTATATCGGCCGGATCGCAATGCGGGCCAGCTTTTCGGATGCCAATCTGGAAGACTTGAGGGAGGCCGTGCTACAGCCGACGGCCCTGGGGCGGTTGGAGAACTTGCATTTGCTGCTCGAAGACCGGGGCCTGTTTGCCGCCTTCGCGGTAATGCCGTTGGCCAATTTGTTGCCCTCTAGCGATGACCCCGAAGCCCTGGTCGAGCGTTATCGGCAGATTGGCAAGGATATGATTTCCAGTTTACCGGCAACTGTCGCCAGCGATGAAACGAAAGAGGTTCTGACCCAGTTTCTCGATGAACTGCCGCATCCGACCGGTATTTATGCGGTTGAGGCGAAGGCGGATCCCGCCGTGGGGATGGAGGATTTGGGTGCAGGGCCGTTCATGCTGCTGAATCGGCTCAGCATCGAAGCCAGATACATGGAAACCGATATCGGCCTGCAAAGTCTGGACATGGACTTCTAAAGAAACGCCCCGCAATGCGGGGCGTTTACCTTGCTTTTAGCCAAGGCCGAGACGGCGCTGCCACCAGCCGCGCTTCTTCTTCTCGGGCTCGGTCTCGCGCTCCGGATTGGCTGAGGAGCTGATGATGATTTCGTCAGGGGGCAGTTCTTTTTTGGACCGGCGCGGCTTGTCCTCGGCTGCTTCTGCCGGGGCGGGCTCGGGTGCTGCTTCAGCGGACTGGGCTGGCGCAGGTTCGGCAACGCTCTCGGCCGGTGCAGGCGCGGTGGCTTCGGTCGCCTCGGCCTTGGGCTTGCGGGTGCGCGGCTTGCGCTTGGGCTTCGCCTCGGCAGCGGGTTCTTCGGGTGCGGGTTCGGAGACGGTTTCGACAGCCGCTGCTTCGGCCGGAGTGGCCTCGGATTCGGTCTTTTTCCGGCTGCGACGGGCGCGCTTGGGCTTCTCGGGCTCGACGGTTTCCGGGGGGGTGGGCTCGGCGGCTTCTTCAGCCAGAGTGTCCTGCGCGAGCAGCACGTCGGTGGCGTTTTCGGCCTCTTCCTGGGTCATTTCGACAGGGGGAGCGGCGCGTTCGGTATCGGTCTCGGTGCGGCGGTTACGGCGCCCTCCACGGCGGCCACGACGGCGGCGTTTGCGGGGTTCGCCGGTTTCGTCCTGAGCATCGGAAGGCCGCAAATCGGCCGATTCGTCCTCGTTTTCGTCGTCGTCCGCTGCGGCTTTCGCAGTCGTTTCGGTGCTGTCTTCGGCGCGCAATGCCGCTTCCTCCGCGCGATCGCCTCCGCGACGGCGGCGGCGACGACGGCGACGTGAGGATGCTTCCTCGTCCCGGGACGCAGTTTCGGTGGTTTCTTCTTCCTCGATATCCTCGTCGGCCGCGTCCTCGATGACGGCGCTATCGACGCGCACATGCTCGACCACCTTGGTCTCGCTGACGCCGCCGCGATGCTCGCCGCGCTCGATGGTGAACTGGTTGCCGATGAGCTTTGGATCGGCGGTAACGGTGATCGAGAGGCTGTTGCGCGCCTCGAGGGTCGAGAGAGTGTCGCGCTTGTAGTTGAGGATGTAGAGCGCGACCTCGACCGGCACGCGCACATTGATCGACTGGCCGGGCTTGCGCAGCACGTGATCCTCGACATGGCGCATGACCATGAGCGCGAGGCTTTCGGTGGAGCGCACAAGGCCGGTGCCATCGCAGATCGGGCATTTGTGGGTCGAGCTCTCGACGACGCCGAAACGGATGCGCTGACGGCTCATTTCCATGAGGCCGAAATGCGAGATGCGGCCGACCTGAATGCGGGCGCGGTCGTCCTTCAGGCACTCTTTGAGCTTGCGCTCGACCGCCCGGTTGGAGCGGTTCTCGACCATGTCGATGAAATCGATGACGATGAGACCGGCAAGATCGCGCAGGCGCAACTGGCGCGCGACTTCCTCGGCAGCCTCCAGATTGGTCTGGAGAGCGGTGTCCTCGATATTGTGCTCCTTGGTGGAGCGGCCCGAGTTGACGTCGATGGAGACCAGCGCCTCGGTCGGGTTGATGACGATGTAGCCGCCGGAGGGCAGGGTGACCTGCGGCGAGAACATCTGATCGAGCTGGGACTCGACGTTGTATTTGGAAAAGAGCGGCTGATCTTCGGCGTAGAGCTTCACGTTCTTGGCGTGGCTCGGCATGATCATGCGCATGAAGTCCTTGGCCTCGCGATAGGCCTCATCGCCCGTCACCAGGACTTCGCCGATGTCCTTGTTGTAGAGATCGCGGATGGTGCGCTTGATGAGCGAGCCTTCCTCATAGACGAGGCAGGGCGCCTGCGACTTGAGGGTGAGGGAGCGCACATTCTCCCACAGGCGCATCAGGTACTCGAAATCCCGCTTGACCTCGGCCTTGGTGCGGCTGGCGCCGGCGGTGCGCAGAATGACGCCCATGCCCTGCGGCACTTCGAGCTCGGAGGTGATCTCCTTGAGGCGCTTGCGGTCGGCGGCATTGGTGATCTTGCGCGAAATGCCGCCGCCCCGGGCGGTATTGGGCATCAGCACCGAATAGCGGCCGGCAAGCGAGAGATAGGTGGTCAGAGCCGCGCCCTTGTTGCCGCGCTCTTCCTTGACCACCTGCACCAGCATCACCTGGCGGCGCTTGATGACCTCCTGAATCTTGTACTTGCGCATGAGGTTGCGCCTGCGCTCGGGCACTTCCTCGAGCGCATCGCCGCCACCGATATTCTCGACCGGCTCACCATTGGCCGGGGCCTGCTCGATATGGCTGGCGCCTTCCATATCCTGGGTGTCGGCATCGGCATCCGCTTCGGCAACGCCCTCGGGGACGCTGACCTGATCGCCATTGCCGTTGTCGTCATGCTCGTCCTCCTCGTCCTTGAGGAGCGCTTCGCGGTCGGCGACGGGGATCTGGTAATAGTCGGGGTGGATTTCGGAAAAGGCGAGGAAGCCGTGGCGATTGCCGCCATACTCGACGAACGCTGCCTGGAGGGAGGGTTCTACGCGGGTGACCTTCGCGAGATAGATATTGCCGCGTAGTTGGCGGCGGGTTGCCGATTCGAAATCGAATTCTTCGAGGCGGTTACCCGAGGTAACGACGACCCGTGTCTCTTCCGGGTGGATGGCATCCACCAGCATTCTTTTCGTAGCCATAGAAAACTCCGCGCGCTCGCGCGCCGCCGGGCGGACTCTCGAACGAGAGTGCCCTCGGCATGGCGCCATGCGAGGCGAATGGTTTGATGTGGGGATTGGCGCGGTCTAGGGCGCCGAACTCTGGGGTCAAGCCGCAAAAGCGATGCGTGACAAACGCGCAATCGGTAATCTCGATCGCCTCGCGCTTTGTCCGCCTTAGGGCCATTTGACCTCTTCCTTTTGGGCGACGGACACTTGCTAGGTATCCGAGGCCGTCCGGCCCGCGAGCCGAAATTCTTCCGTGAGGCGTGCTGGTTGCTGCTTGCGCCGGAGGGAGGCGAACGCCTCGATGCCGGCGCTCCTTCGCCCCGATATGGCGGCTCGAAGCCGCAGCAGACTGGCATGGCAAAGGGCTCGCGCCTCAGTCATTAGCGTTTAGGGGTGTTGCAACAGAATGGCAACAGGAAAGTCGAAACCCGTGTGTTGACGGGATTTTTGAACTCCCGACTGTTGGCAGGCGCTGGCAAATCACCCCATAAGGTCCAACTATGCCGCAGAATCGCACCATTCTGGGGCCACCCGTCAGGCTGGATGTATTTTCCGGCATGATCGGACCGATCTCATCTTTAAATAGGGAGCTTTGCGCCCTTGTCCAAATGGGTTTGCTCGGCACTGGCAGGTCTTCTGGTCCTGATGCTGACCTTGGCCGGCGGAACGGCGTTCGCGCAGTCGCCTGCCGAACCGGCGGCCGACCTGCCATCGGTACTCGATGCGCGGGTCTCGGAAACCGAGGAGCGGGCGCGCCTGATCATCGATCTGGGCGCCAAGACCGAGTTCGCCCTGGTCTCACTGGACGAGCCGGCACGCTTAGCCATCGACGTGCGGGCCGGCCAAATCCGGATCGAAGAGCCCGTGGCCCCGGCGGGCGAGGGGCTGATCGATGCGTTCACGCTAGAGCAGGCGGCGCCTGACCGGGTGCGAACGACGCTGGTGCTGGACAGTCCAGCGCAGGTGCAGCAGGCCTATGTGCTGGATGCGTTTGCTGATCAGCCGGCGCGCCTCGTCGTCGATATCATTCCGGCAACGCCCGAGATCTTTGCAGAGAACGTGGCGCGTGACCTTGCCGCCTCGCAAAACGGGCAGGCGGGCGCCGATCCTTCCGAACCGACTACGGCAGAGGCGCCGATCGTGCAGCCGGGCCCGGTCGAGACGCGGCCTCTCGTCGTGATCGACCCGGGACATGGCGGTATCGACAGCGGCGCGGAGGCGTCCAACGGCATCAAGGAAAAAGACATCGTCCTGGCCTTCAGCAAGCGGCTGCAGGAGATACTGGTCGACTCCGGAAAGTTCGAAGTGGCGTTGACGCGCGAGGACGATAGCTTCCTGCGCCTGGAGGAGCGGGTGCAGCTTGCCCGACGGAACAAGGCTGACCTGTTGATCTCCATCCACGCCGACAGCTTCCAGCAACCGGAGGTGCGTGGCGCCAGCATCTATACGCGCGACGAGAATGCCACGGACACGCTGGATGCGGTCCTGGCCGAGCAGGAGAACAAGGCCGATATCATAGCGGGCTTTGCCGCCCCGCAAATGGCTCCACAGGTCGTCGACATTCTCGTCGACCTGATGCGGCGCGAGATGCGGGTGCAATCGTTCATGGCGGCCCGCTCGATCGTCGATGCACTCGAACCCAGCGTGCAGCTGCGGCGATTTCCGGTGCGCCAGGCCGATTTCTTCGTGCTGCAGGCGCCCGACGTTCCCTCGATACTGGTGGAACTGGGCTTTCTTTCGAACCTCGACGACATCGCCAACCTGACCGAAGGCAATTGGCAGGACCGCACGGCAGAGGCTATTGCCCGCGGGTTGACGGCGTATTTCGACCAGGTCGAAATGGCGCAGGTGGCGCAGTAGGCATTTTCGAGACCATGGCGGAATTGGTATGATTGCGTGTAACCGGCGTCGTCGCCTGAAGGAAGCGAGTTAGGCAATGCTTCGTTTGCTGGGCTGGCTGTTCAGTCTGGGTGTGTTCCTGGGGATCGTCGCTCTTGCCGGGGGTGCGATGTACCTGACGGCCGTAACGGCCGAACTGCCCGACTACACGGTCCTCAAGGACTATCAGCCGCCCGTGACCACACGCGTGCACGCGGCCGACGGTACGCTGCTCGCCGAGTACGCCCGCGAGCGCCGCCTGTTCCAGCCGATAGAAACCGTGCCGCCACTCGTGGTGGAAGCGTTTCTATCGGCCGAGGACAAGGACTTCTATAAGCATGGCGGCATCGATTTCCTCGGCATCGCGCGCGAACTGCGCGATTTCGCCATGGCGCGGGTCGACGGACGCAACACACGGCTGGCCGGCGCTTCGACCATCACGCAACAGGTTGCCAAGAACTTCCTGCTGACGCCCGAACGCACCCTCGACCGCAAGATTCAGGAAGCGATCCTTGCGGTGCGCATGGAAGCGACCTTCTCCAAGGACAAGATCCTGGAACTCTACCTCAACGAGATTTATCTGGGGAGCGTGGGCGGGCAGACTTATGGCGTTGCGGCCGCGGCGCTCAACTATTTCAACAAGGCGCTTTACGACCTGACCCTGCCGGAGGCCGCGTATCTCGCAGCCCTGCCCAAGGGCGCCGAGAACTATCACCCGTTCCGCAATCACGACGCGGCGGTCGAGCGGCGCAACTGGGTGCTCGAGCGCATGCACGAGAACGGCTACATCACCACAGAGGAGATGCTGGAAGCCCAGGCCGCTCCGCTGGTGGTGACCCCGCGCGCGGGCGGCAGCCAACTCTATTCAGCCGAATACTTCACCGAAGAGGTGCGCCGGCAACTGGCAACACTCTATGGCGAAGATCAGCTCTATGGCGGCGGACTTTCGGTGCGAACGTCGCTCGATCCGGACCTTCAGCGCTATGCGCGTCGGGCGCTGATGGACGGACTGATCGCTTTCGATCAACAGCGTGGATTCCGCGGGCCGGTGGCGAGCATCGAAATCGGAGAGGACTGGGGCACTGACGTCTTTACGATCGAACCCCTCAGCGATGTCCCGGAATGGACGCTCGCCGTGATCCTCGAAATGAACGGCAACGAGGCAAGGATCGGATTGCGGCCGGACGCGACGGCGGCGGGCACGGCGAGCGCCGAGCGCGTTACCGGTACTCTGTCCGGCCCCGAGATAAGGTGGGTTTCCCAGCCGCTATCGCAAATCCTCAATGTCGGCGATGTCGTTTACGTTTCGCCGGTCGAGGGCAGCGATGGCGTCTATACGCTGCAACAGGTTCCCGAGATCGAGGGGTCGCTGGTGGCAATGGACCCGCGCACGGGCCGCGTGCTGGCGATGGTGGGCGGATTCTCATTCGCCGAGTCGCAGTTCAATCGCGCCACGCAGGCGCTGCGCCAGCCGGGATCGGCGTTCAAACCGTTCGTCTATGCGGCGGCGCTCGACAATGGCTATACGCCCGCCTCGGTGGTTCTCGATGCGCCGGTCGAGATCCGCAACACGGACGGGACAGTGTGGCGGCCCGAAAACTATGCGCAGGAGTTCTACGGTCCACAGACACTGCGACGCGGTATCGAGCGCAGCCGCAATGTGATGACGGTGCGGCTTGCCCGCGATATCGGCATGCCGATGGTGGCCGAATATGCCGAGAGGTTCGGCATCTATGACGAACTCAACCCCGTATTGGCGATGGCGCTCGGGTCTGGAGAGACCACCAATCTGCGCCTGACGTCGGCCTATGCGACAATCGCGAACGGCGGGCGGCGGATCGTTCCGACGCTGATCGACCGTATCCAGGACCGCTATGGCAAAACCGTCTACCGGCACGACCAGCGACTGTGCGACGGCTGCGTTGCAGAGAGTTGGCACGGCCAGAGCGAGCCGTTGATCATCGACAATCGCGAGCAGGTGCTCGACCCGATGACGGCCTACCAGATCACCTCGATGATGCAGGGGGTGGTGCAGCGCGGTACCGGCACGGGGGCGCGCGCGCTCAACCGCCCGGTTGCCGGCAAGACCGGCACCACCAACGATTACAAGGATGCCTGGTTCATCGGCTTCACGCCGGAACTGGCGGTTGGCGTCTATCTTGGTTACGACACCCCGCGCTCGATGGGCCGTTCTTCGACGGGGGGCGCGGTAGCGGTGCCGATCTTTACCGATTTCGTCGGCAAGGCATTGGCGGGCAAGCCGCCGACACCCTTCAACGTGCCGCCGGGGATGACCACCACATGGATCGACCCGGCATCGGGTGTGGCTGCCTATGAGGGCGGCGGCGCCATTCTCGAGGCGTTCAAGCCGGGAACGGGGCCAAATCCGATGACGTCGGTGATCGGCGTCAATACGCAGGCCGTGGTCGGGGTGACGCAGGACGGCCGGTATTATCCGCCCAATGACGTTGCCCAGCCGGAGCCCGTCTATACGCAACCTGAACCGGAACCCCCGCGCCAGCGCGAATGGTGGTTCGACTGAGGTTGATCCGGCAGCGCGCCTTCGCTACATGAGCATCGCAATTCAAGGACAAGACGAATGCGTGCGGATATCGAGAAAATCGTCACCGAAATCGAGCAGGCTGTTGCCCTGCTGAGGAGGCATCTTTGACTGGGATACTGCCCAGCTACGCCTCGATGCGCTGAACGCGCAGGCCGAATCCCCAGATCTGTGGAATGACCCGGAAAAAGCGCGCGAGGTGATGCGCCAGCGCGACGAACTCGACGCGCAGGTGAAGGCCGTGCACTCGTACGAGGCGGGCATTCGCGACAATGTGGAATTGATCGAACTGGGCGAGGCCGAGGGCGACGAGCAGATCGTCAAGGAAGCCGAAATGGCGCTCACCGAGCTCAAGGCCAATGCCGCGCGGCTGCAGATCGAGACGCTGCTGGCCGGCGAGGCGGACAAGAACGACTGCTTCGTGGAAGTCCACTCGGGCGCCGGCGGTACCGAAAGCCAGGATTGGGCCAATATGCTGCTGCGCATGTATACGCGCTGGGCCGAGCAGCGTGGCTACAAGGTCGAGACGATCGAAATCCATGACGGTGAAGAGGCCGGGATCAAGTCCGCCACCATTCAGGTGAAGGGCCACAACGCCTATGGGTGGCTGAAGACCGAGAGCGGCGTGCACCGGCTGGTGCGGATCAGCCCTTACGACTCGGCGGCGCGTCGCCATACGAGCTTTTCGAGCGTGTGGGTCTATCCGGTGATCGACGACACGATCGATATCGAGATCAACGAGAGCGACTGCCGGATCGATACATACCGCTCGTCCGGCGCGGGCGGCCAGCACGTCAATACGACCGACTCGGCGGTGCGCATCACGCATATTCCAACGGGGATCGTCGTTGCCTGCCAGAACGAGCGCAGCCAGCACAAGAACCGGGCGACGGCCTGGAACATGCTGCGTGCGCGGCTCTATGAGATGGAGCTGCAAAAGCGCGAGGAGGCGGCCAACGCCACCGAGGCCAACAAGACCGATATCGGCTGGGGCCACCAGATCCGCAGCTATGTGCTGCAGCCCTATCAGATGGTCAAGGACCTGCGTACGGGGGTTGAAACCAGCCAGCCGCAGCAGGTGCTCGACGGGGCGCTGGACCCGTTCATGGAAGCGGCGCTCGCGCAGCGCGTGGGGCTGGAAACCGCGGCGGAGTAGCCTCGTCAGATCAGCGCCAGCAGCCGCTTGCCGGATTCGATGAAGAGCTTGGGGTCGATGGGGCTGTCGGCCCGGCGAACTTCGAAGTGCAGGTGGGGGCCGGTGGAGCGGCCGGTCGAACCGACACGGGCAATCTGCTCGCCGGTCGTGACCGTATCGCCTTTGCTGACGAGGATCGCTGAGAGGTGACCATAGCGGGTGACGAGCCCGTTGCCGTGGTCGACCTCGACGAGATTGCCATAGCCCGACATGCGCCCGGCGAAGGTGACGGTGCCATTTCCGGCCGGGAAAACGGCGGTGCCGGTGGGCGCGGCGAAGTCGAGGCCGGCATGGAAGGCGCGCGCGCCGGTGAATGGATCCTTGCGGTTGCCGAACCCGGAACTGCGTCGGAAGGCGTCTGTGATCGGCATGTGGACCGGCGCGCTGGCCAGGGCGCCCCTGGCGGCCTGGTAGCGGTAGAGCGCGGCGAGGACGGTGTTGGCGTCCGAGATGAGGTCGAACGCGCCCTCGTCCTCGACAGGGGGCAGGAGGGGCCCGCCGACGCCGGTGGCGGATGCGCCGGCCTCGGGAGGCGGTACGGTTATGCCGAGCTTGTCCAGTTCGCTGACGATCGCATCGGTTCGGGTGGTGGCAGCGGTCGAGATGGCGGCAATGGCGGCGCGCGATTCGCGCATCATGGTGCCGATAGCCTGTGCAGTCGCATCGATCTCGGTGTTGCCGGTCTCGGGCAGCCGCAGGCCGCCGACGGGCGGGGTCTGCGCTCCGGACTCTGGCAGATCGGCGGTCGCGATGCCAAGTTCACCGGCCTTGCCGACGAGGACCTTCACCAATTCGTGCTGCTCGGCGAGCACTTCCTGTTGCTGCGAGAGTTCCTGGAGCTGGAGATTGAGGTCGCCGGCTTCGGCGTAGCTGCGCGAGTAGAGGCGATCGACTTCGAGCCTGAGCTGAGTGATCCGCTCCTCATAGGCCGAGAGGATGAGGTCCTGCTGTCCGCTCATCATGCGGGCGATGTCGGGGCTCATCAGCAAGGCGCCGACAGCCAGCGCGTTGGTGACCATTAGCAGCCCGACAAGACCGTAGAAGAGAGCAGGCGAGATGCCCGCACGTCCCGGTCGTGTCAAAACACCAGGCGCTCTGCGTGCAGCTGCAGAGATATGCTTGACCACGTTATTGCCCCCGACACCACGAACATGGTGAGCGCAGTATGAGCGGGCATGGTTAACAAAGGCGCAATTGCAAGATTGGGGCAAACACCAGGTCGCGCCAAGCCGTTGCAAGTCAATGCAAAAGGCTCGTCAGCTTGTCGAGCGTGCGCTGGGCATGCCCCTTGATGCGGGTGGCGCGGGTGACATCGGCCACGCGGCCTTCGGCATCGATGATGAAGGTTGTGCGCACCACACCCATGAACTCGCGGCCATAAAGCTTCTTCAGCTGCCAGATGCCATAGGGGCCGATGGCGAGGTGGTCGGGATCGGCCAGAAGTCTCGGTTTGAGGCCGTATTTGTCGCGAAACCTGACATGGGAGGCGACAGTGTCCGGGGAGATGCCGACGAGGCGCGCGCCGAGCTGCTCGAATTGCGGCGTGAGGTCCGAGAATTCCTGGTTCTCGATGGTACAGCCGCCGGTATCATCCTCGGGGTAGAAGAAGATGACCACCGGATATCCGCGCTGGTCGGAGAGGCGGAAGACGGAGCCGTCATCGGCGATGAGAGTGAAGTCGGGGGCAGGGGTACCTGGCTGGGGAAACGACACTGCATTCTCCTCACATTGAAATCAGGCGAGCGGCCCGAATCTCACCACACCATAGCAATAGGCCGATATTTTAAGGTGTTGGCCACAGATTGCAGCCGGTATCATGCTCAAGAAACCGAGCGGTTGATTCTCAGGGGTGCAGCAGAGAAGCCGAATCCAGACCGGAAGCAAGTGACAGCGTTAGAACCGACCGCATCCGCAGAAACGCCGAACCAGACGGCGCGGCGAAGGCCGCGGTTGCGTTTGGCGGCCAAGCTCGCGGTCCTGGTGCTGGGCATCCCGCTGGCGCTTCTTGTGCTGCTTTATCTCACGCTGCTCGTAACACCGCTAAGGCTGCCTTTCGGAGCCGTGGCGGCGCGTTCGATCGCAAGCTCGGTCCTGCCCCCGACGACCAGTTTGACGCTGGGTGCGGCGGCTATTGCCGTCGAGGGCGGGCTGTGGCCGGTCATACAGTTCACGCCCGTGGAACTCTCCGACAGCAAGACCGGCGCGCACATCACCATGGATGCGCTCGAGATCGGCTTTTCGCCATTGCGGGCACTGGTTGGTCAACCGGGCGCCAACGTGACGATGGTGGGCCCGCATGTGCAGGTGGTGCAGGACCTCTTCGGACCGCGCGCAACACGGTTTGAACTGGTCGAAGACCCCGATGGCGGTCCGGCTACGGTGCGGGTGCTCCAAGGGCAGGACGCGTTCCCAACGGTCGATATCACCGCCGAGGGTGTGGAACTGGAAGGCCAGCTTCCGCCGGGGCTCGAAACATTGCTGCGGTCCGACAATGACTGGCTGATCTACAATCTACAGGCCAGTGAAGCAGCCATGGCCGACGTGGTGGAGCAGGCGGCGCTCGGCCGGTTCTCGCGGCTCGTGGTGCGCGACGGAACGGTCGAGATGCACGACACCGTTTACGGCCTTTTTCGCAAATTCACTGATATCGAGCTCGATGTCAGCCCGGATCTGGGAGGCGGGATTACCCAGGGGACGTTCTCGGCAACGCTTGGCGGGCGCACGGTGACCGGCTCGGTCTCACGAAGCCTCGATCAAGAGGGTAACCCACGCCTCGAAGCGGACCTCACCAATATCGATTTCTCGTCATTCCTGCCCTTTATCGACGATCCCGACAGCGTCATTGCCGTGCGGGGTGCAGGGGCGGTGTCCATCGATGTGGCATTCTCGGGTGATACCGGCGAGCCGCTCGGTGGTGATTTCAAGATGGACCTGACCGGGCTCGACCTGCGCGTGAAGGACGATTTCTACCCCATAGCCAGTTCGATCCTCGATGTTTCCTGGTCGCCGCAAACCGGCGCCCTGACGCTGCAGGAGGGGCTCATCGCCATCGGCCAGAGTTCGGCACGGGTTTCGGGCGTCTTTGCGCTTGGGCTCGACCAGACCTATGGGCCGACCATCGGCATCTCGTTGAATGCTCGTGACGTCGTAATTCATCCCAACGACATGGCCGCACCGCAAGAGCCGTTCGACTCGATAATTTTTTCGGGCTGGTCGGCACCGCTTTATGGCGCCCTCGGCATAGACCAGATGCGCGCGACCAAGGGCGAAGGCTGGGTGCAGACGAACGGGCGCCTCGACATGCTGCGTGCGGGGATCGGCCTGGACATCGGCGTGACGGGCGAGGGGGTGAGCGCGGACGATATGAAGCGGCTTTGGCCCTATATCGTGGGTAGCTCCAGTCGCGACTGGTTCGTCGAAAACATCACGCAGGGAACGGTCGACAGTTCCAGCATGCGGTTCTCGTTTCCGGTCGGCTCGATCTCCGTTGGCGAGGACGATAATCGACCGATCCCCGAGAACTCGATGTCCGTCGATATCGTGGGCACCGATGTCGCGGTGAAACCCACGGCAGAAATGGCCCCTGTCGATATCGAAGGGGAAATGCGGCTGCAGCTTCGCGATAACAACCTTTCCGTCTCGGCCCAGGGTGGGCAGGTGCAAACCGCATCGGGGCCGGTCGTCGTCTCGGACCCGACGCTGGTCATGGATACCACGACCAGCGGTCGCAGCATCGTCGAGGTTTCCGGGGATATCAAAGCGGGCATCCCCTCAATGCTGGCTTTGGCCAAGGAGCACCAGCCGGAGGCGATCGCCGGCGCCAAGCTGCCGGTCAATCTGGATGCGCTTACCGGAGATATGGACGTGGGCGTGCTCGCCACTGTCAGGCTGCCCGACGAGGAGGCGGGCCTGCCGCTGGAGTTCGACTATGTCCTCAACGGCTCGGTGGCAGATTTCGCCAGCACCGAACCGATCCAGGACCACAGGATCGACAACGGGCAATTGATGTTCAGCGCGTCCCAGACCGGATATCAACTGGCCGGAGAGGCGCAAGTCGATGGACTGCAGGCACAGGTCGCGATCGAGGGAACACCGGACGGCGACCCTGTCTTTCAGCTGTCCTCGACCGTTGCCGTCGCCGACCTGGCCGAGATGGGGTTCGACGCGTCCGACCTCCTCACCGGACAAGCCCAGTTCGCCGCGCAGCCCATGCCCGACGGCACGCTTCAGATCGCCATAGATCTCGAACAGGCGGGGCTGACCATTCGTGATCTCGGTATCACAAAGCCGGTCGGCACCCCCGGTACGCTGCGCGCCATGATCGAACAGGAGCAGGACCTGACGCATCTGCGAGATATCGACCTGACATTCGGCGACGTGCACCTGGCCGGATCGCTCGACTTTGACTCGCAGAATGGCTTGCAAGCTGCTGAATTTTCGACGTTCCAGCTGAGCCCGGGGGATAGCGCACGGGTTTCGCTCGAGCCCATAGAGGGCGGCTACGCCATAACCATGCGCGGCGAGCAACTGGACCTCAAGCCGATGCTGAGGCGGTATTTCGGGCTGGGCGAGGGCTCGGGCGGGGTCGAGACGACACAGTTCGACGACGCGCTGGTGCTCGACATCGAACTGGCCCGGGCCGTGGGCTTCTATCGCACGACCGCCTTCAACGTCGATCTCGATCTCGCGCTCGACGGCTCCGACCTGACGCGCGCCAATGTCTCGGCGAATTTCAGCGAAGGCAACGCGCTCGCAATCACCACCAACCGCACGCCGGAAGGCCGCATCATGTCGATGGCCTTCAACGACGCGGGCACGATCCTGCGGCTGCTTGGTGTCTATTCACAAATGGCGGGGGGGCAGGGCAGCCTGGTGCTCAACCGCAATGCGGACCTCGATGTCGAATATGGCGAGTTGCAATTGCAGAACTTTGCCATCGTCGACGAGGCGAATGTCGTGCAGATTCTTGGCAATCACTCCGACTCGCGCGAATTGATCGCCCGGCAGAATCGCCTGGATTTCGAGAGTGGCCGGGTGACCTTCACGCGAAGCGATGATCGTATCGAAGTGACCGAAGGTGTGCTGAGCGGCGACATGGTCGGCGGCACCATGCGGGGCTTCATCTATACCGATCAGCGCCAGTACGATCTGACCGGCACCTATGTGCCGCTGTTCGGGCTCAACAACGCGTTCCAGCAGATTCCACTGTTCGGGCGGCTGCTTGGCGGGCGGGACGGTGAGGGATTGGTGGGCGTGACCTTTGCCGTGCGCGGTCCGCTGGACGATCCCGACTTCCGCGTGAACCCGCTATCCGCCCTCGTGCCGGGGGCTTTCCGGGAGATATTCGAGTATCGATCGCAGGGGCAGCCGCAACAATAGGAAAGGCCGGCGCGGTGCCGGCCTTGTCTTGATGTGCGGGCTCAAGCGGGCCGGATCAGCGCATGCCGTTTCTTGCCGACGGAGAGTTTGATCACGCCTTCCGGGAGCAATGCGTTGTCGGCGAGCGACAGCCGCTCGTCCTCTATCATGGCGTCGTTGACCTTTACCGCACCGGCGGCGATGTGGCGGCGCGCTTCCCCGTTCGATGCGGCAAGGCCGGCAAGGACCAGGGCCGCCTGGATGCCGATGCCGCTGCGCAACTCGGCATGGGTGACGGTCGCCGTGGGCAATGAAAGATCGATTGCGCCCGATTCGAAGGTGGCGCGAGCGGTTTCGGCAGCTTCCTCGGCGGCGGCGCGACCATGGACGAGGGCCGTAACTTCGGTCGCGAGGCGCTTTTTGGCTTCATTGATTTCACCGGCCGTCACGCGGGCGATCTCATCGAGCGAGAGCGTGGTGAAGAGCTTGAGGAAGCGTTCGACATCGGCATCCTCGGTGTTGCGCCAATACTGCCAGAACTCGTAGGGGCTGAGCATATCCGGATTGAGCCAGACGGCGCCGGACGCCGACTTGCCCATTTTTGCGCCCGAGGCCGTAGTCAACAGCGGCGACGTGACGGCGAAGAACTGCTTGCCGAGCATCTTGTGGCCGAGATCTATGCCATTGACGATGTTGCCCCACTGGTCGGAGCCCGACATCTGCAGGACGCAGTCATAGCGCTTGTTGAGCTCGACGAAGTCGTAGCCCTGCAGGATCATGTAGTTGAACTCGAGGAACGAGAGCGACTGCTCGCGATCGAGGCGCAGCTTGACCGATTCGAAGCTGAGCATGCGGTTGACGGAGAAATGCCGGCCCACATCGCGCAGGAACTCGATGTAATTGAGGTTGAGCAGCCAATCGGCGTTGTTGACCATCAATGCATCGGTGGCGCCGTCACCGTAGCGCAGGATTCTGGCAAAGATCAGCTTGAGCTTGGCGATATTGGCCTCGATCGCCTCCGGCGTCAGCAGCGGACGGGCCTCGTCCTTGAACGAGGGATCGCCGATCATGGTGGTGCCGCCGCCCATCAGGGTGATGGGCCGGTGACCGGTCTGCTGGAACCAGTAGAGCAGCATGATCTGGGTGAGATGCCCGACATGCAGGCTCTCGGCGGTCGCGTCGAACCCGATATAGGCGGTCAGCGGACCGGTGAGGAGCTTTTCATCGAGCGCTTCGGCGTCGGAGACCTGGTAGATGAAGCCGCGCTCGGAAAGGATGCGGAGGAAATCGGATTTGAACTGGGTCATCGGTGCGATCCGTTCGAGAACCACTGAGACGAAGTTTCCCGGCGTGGCCGGGAACGACTTCGTGGTGAAGGTGATCGCGCAGCTACGCTCTTGGTAATCAGCGTCCGCCGCCGGCGGCGATCTGGGCCCGGCGACGGTCGAGATAGTCGGCGCAGCGCTCGGTCAGTTCATCGGTCTTGCCCTCGAAGAAGTGGTTGGCGCCTTCCACGACCTGCTGCTCGATGGTGATGCCCTTCTGAGTCTTGAGCTTGTCGACGAGCTTCTGCACGGACTGGGGCGGCGCCACGCGGTCCTTGTCGCCATGGATGATGAGGCCCGATGACGGGCAGGGCGCCAGGAACGAAAAGTCATAAAGGTTCTCCGGCGGAGCCACGGAAATGAAGCCCTCCACTTCCGGACGGCGCATCAGCAGCTGCATGCCGATCCAGGCGCCGAAGGAGAAGCCGGCGATCCAGCAGCCGCGGCTTTCGCGATTGATCGACTGCAGCCAGTCAAGCGCGGCGGCCGCATCCGAGAGTTCGCCCACGCCATGATCGAACACGCCCTGCGAGCGCCCGACACCGCGCGAATTGAAGCGCAGAACGGCAAAGCCGCGCTGGGCGAACATATAAAACAGGTTATAGACGATCTGATTGTTCATCGTGCCGCCGAACTGAGGGTGCGGATGCAGCACGATCGCGACCGGAGCATTCGGCTCCTTGCCCGGCTGGTAGCGCCCCTCGATACGGCCTTCCGGCCCGTTGAAAATCACTTCTGGCATCAGTTCGGTTCCAATTGGCTTGCGGCTTGACTATGCGCGCGGCGCTACCTAAAACGGACTTTCAAAATCCAGTTTAGAATTATTCAAAACGGGTTTTGAGGGCCGTCGGACGGCGGATGAGAGCGCTCCTTGTAATGAAAGTGGGCGCCCGATTTCAAGAGACGAGATTCCGTCGGCCTTAGGCAGGTTTGCCGCATGGCGTTGCGGAAATGGTGCTTCTTTCGCCTGGATACAACCGAATGACGCAATCGGCGATCTATCTCGACCACAATGCTGCGTCCCCGCTTCTCCCGGAAGCGCGGGCGGCGATGGTCGATGTGCTCGAGCTTGTCGGCAATCCGTCATCGGTGCACGCGCATGGTCGGGCCCTGCGCGAAGTGGTGGAAACGGCCCGTGGCGAGGTGGCAAAGCTTGCCGGCGCAACGGCCAAGCAGGTGGTGTTCACCGGATCGGCCACCGAGGCGATCACCCAGGCGATCGTCGGCGGGAGCCGGGAACTCAAGGCAGACGCGATCCTCGTCAGCGGCGGCGAGCATTCGGCGGTGCTCAAGGCGGCGGAGGCGACGGGTTTGCCGGTGCGTATCGTCGGCCTGACGGGCGAGGGGGTGATCGATCTCGATCAAGTGCAGTCGGAGATGGATCGGGCCGAAGAGAGCGGCGAAACGCTGCTCGTCTGCGTCCATTGGGTGAACAACGAGACCGGTGTCGTGCAGCCCATGGGGCGCATCAACGCGATGGTGGGCGCCTCGCGGCACCTGCTGTTCGTCGATGCCGTGCAGGCTTTTGGCAAACTGCCCCTCGAATTTGCGACTTCGGCACCCGATATGATGGCAGTGAGCGCCCACAAGATCGGTGGCGCTGCCGGCGCTGGTGCGCTGCTGGTCAAGGGGCATGCCGACACGGTGCGGCTGATTCCCGGTGGCGGGCAGGAGCAGGGGCGCCGGGGCGGCACGGAGCCGGTGGCGGTGATCGCCGGGTTCGGGGCGGCAGCAAAGGCGTTTTCGTCCCGGTATGGCAGCAATGTCGTAGCGGGGCTTGCCCGGGAGATCGAAGCGGGATTGAAGGCGTTGGCGCCGGACGTGGTGATCTTCGGCGCGGGTGCCGAACGGATCGGAAATACCATCAATTTCGCCGTGCCGGGGCTGCAGAACGCGGTCGCCATGATGGGGCTGGACCTTGCCGGCGTTTCGGTTTCGTCAGGCTCGGCATGTTCCTCGGGCAAGGTGGGCGCCAGCCATGTGCTCAAGGCCATGGGCATCGATGCGGCGCTTGCCGGGTGCGCGCTGCGCGTCAGCCTCGGCTGGAACTCGACCAAGGAGGACGTTGCGGCGTTCCTCGAAGAATTTGAAACGGTCCTCACGCGGCATCGCAGCCGGCAGGGCCGGGCGGCTTAGCCCGCCACACGCAATTCATGCGTTGTCGACCGGTGGTCGGCAGCAAACAGGAGAAGATGCATGTCCACGCTCGATATCCCAACGCTCAAGGAGAACATCGACCGCGATACGGTCGAGAAGGTCCAGGCGCTGGACGTCGACAAGTACAAATACGGCTTCGAGACGCTGATCGAGTCCGACGTTGCCCCAAAGGGGTTGAACGAGGATATCGTGCGGATGATCTCGGCCAAGAAGAACGAGCCCGAATGGATGCTCGAATGGCGGCTCGAGGCCTATCGGCGCTGGCTGACCATGACCGAGCCGACCTGGGCCAAGGTGCACTACCCCAAGATCGACTTCCAGGAAATCAGCTATTACGCGGCGCCAAAGACCACGAAGGGTCCCAAGAGCCTCGACGAGGTCGATCCGGAGCTGCTGGCGACCTATGAGAAGCTGGGCATTCCGCTCAAGGAGCAGGAAATCCTGGCGGGGGTCGAGGGTGCAACGCTGCCATCTCAGGGCAATGTGGCGGTCGATGCGGTGTTCGACTCCGTCTCGGTCGTAACGACGTTCCGCAAGGAGTTGGCCAAGCAGGGCATCATCTTCTGCTCGATTTCTGAAGCGGTGCGCGAACACCCTGAGCTCGTGCAGAAGTATCTCGGCTCGGTGGTACCGGTGACCGACAACTATTATGCAACGCTCAATTCGGCGGTCTTCACCGACGGATCGTTCGTCTATATCCCCAAGGGCGTGCGCTGCCCGATGGAGCTCTCGACCTATTTCCGCATCAACGAGCGCAATACCGGCCAGTTCGAGCGCACTCTGATCATCGCCGAAGAAGGCAGCTATGTGAGCTATCTCGAGGGCTGCACGGCGCCGATGCGCGATGAAAACCAGCTTCACGCCGCAGTCGTCGAGCTGGTCGCGCTCGACGATGCCGAGATCAAGTACTCGACGGTGCAGAACTGGTATCCGGGCGACAAGAACGGCAAGGGCGGGATTTATAACTTCGTCACCAAGCGCGGCGATTGCCGCGGCCGGCGTTCGAAAATCTCGTGGACGCAGGTCGAGACCGGCTCGGCCATCACCTGGAAATATCCGAGCTGCATCCTGCGCGGTGACGAGAGCCGAGGCGAATTCTATTCGATCGCTATCTCCAACGGCTATCAGCAGATCGACAGCGGCACCAAGATGCGGCACCTGGGTAAGAACACCACCAGCCGCATCATCTCCAAGGGCATTGCCGCCGGTTTCTCGGACAATACCTATCGCGGGCTGGTTTCGGCGCATGCCAAGGCCAAGGGCGCGCGCAATTTCACCCAGTGCGACTCGCTGCTGATCGGCGACAAGTGCGGGGCGCACACGGTGCCCTATATCGAGAGCCACAATTCATCGGCCGTGTTCGAGCACGAGGCGACGACCTCGAAAATCTCGGACGACCAGATGTTCTACTGCCAGCAGCGGGGCCTGAGCGAAGAAGAAGCCGTGGCGCTGATCGTCAACGGGTTCGTGCGCGACGTGCTGCAGCAATTGCCGATGGAATTCATGGTCGAAACGCAAAAGCTGATCTCGATCTCGCTTGAGGGAAGTGTCGGTTAAAGACGCGCCAACCGATCGAACGGAGCATTGCATGAGCGAGAAAACCAGACCTGTCGTTTCGCTGGGGGACCTGCCTCTCGATTTCTGGGAGCAGGGCACGCTCTATAAATCCGCCGATGTTTCGTTCGGCAAGCTGCTCGGCCTCAAGGGGCTCGGCATCAGCTACAACGAGGTGCCTGCGGGCAAGGCGAGCTGTCCGTTCCACAACCACCATGTCGAGGATGAACTCTTCATCATCCTCGAGGGCGAAGGAACGTACCGCTTCGGCGATGAGCGACTCCCGATCAAGGCAGGTGACGTGCTCGGCGCCCCGGCAGGGGGTCAGGAAACCGCGCATCAGATCATCAATACCGGCGCCACCGTGCTGAAATATCTGGCGGTTGCCAACAACGCGGAGACCGAGGTGTGCGAATATCCGGACTCCGGCAAATTCCAGGTTACCAGTCGCATCGACGGTAACCGGCGCCTGCGTCATTGTGGCCGCGAAGGACAGAACCATCTCGACTATTGGGACGGCGAGCCGGGCGCTTGAAGCGCCGCTACCGTGCAACATCAGGAGACTATTTAATGCCTACACCCATCCTCGAAATCCGCGACCTGCGCGTGCGCGTGGAAGAGCGCGAGATCCTCAAGGGCGTGAACCTGACGCTGCCGGCGGGCGAGGTGCATGCCATCATGGGCCGCAACGGCTCGGGCAAGTCGACCCTCTCCTATGTGCTTGCGGGCAAGGAGGATTATGAGGTGACCAGCGGCGAAGTTCTGCTCAACGGCGAGAACATCCTCGAGATGGAGCCGGACGAGCGCGCTGCCGCAGGCCTCTTCCTTGCCTTCCAGTATCCGGTGGAAGTGCCGGGCGTTGCCACGATGACCTTCCTCAAGGCGGCCCTCAACGCCCAGCGCAAGGCGCGGGGTGAAGGGGAGCTCTCTACCCCCGACTTCATGCGGGCGGTAAAGGAAGCGGGCACGCAACTCAATATCGACAGCGAGATGCTCAAGCGTCCGCTCAATGTCGGCTTTTCCGGCGGCGAGAAGAAGCGCGCCGAAATCCTGCAGATGGCGTTGCTCAAGCCCACGCTGTGCGTTCTCGACGAGACGGATTCGGGCCTCGACATCGATGCGCTGCAGGTCGTTTCCAGGGGCGTGAATTCACTGCGCTCACCGGAGCGCTCGATGCTGGTGATTACCCACTATCAGCGGCTGCTGAACCATATCGTGCCCGACGTGGTGCATGTGTTCTCGGATGGCCGGATCGTGGAGAGCGGTGACAAGGACCTGGCCCTGCAACTCGAAGCCAAGGGCTATGCCGAGTACGAGAAGGACGTCGCCTGAAGCCATGCAGCAGACAATGCCTGTGCGGCTGAGCGCCGCCGAAGAAACATTGATCGAGCAGTTGAAGAGCACCGGGGCGCAAGCACAGGCCGAGCGGATAACCGTTGCCGGCCTGCCGACGCGGCGGGTCGAGAGCTATCACTATACCGATCTCAAGACACTGCTGAAGACGGTGCCGCCTTTAGCTGCGCCTGCGAACGAAGCGAGCGCGCCGGCACTGCGCGTGCCCGGCGCCTATCAGGTGATGATCGCCAATGGCGCGGTGCAGGACACGGGCACGGCTCCCGCCGGCGTTATCGTGGGCACGGCCGATGGTTCGGTGCTGACAATTCGCGACGACGTGCTCGTGAGGCTCAATGCAGGCCTTGCCAAGGAGAGCCTGAGCCTGACGCTGGAGCACAAGGTCGACGCGCCGATCCAGATCGACCGGCGTACCGAGGGTGAAGCCGCCCATTCGGCAAGCTCGGCACGCGTATATCTGGCTGATGACAGCGAGGCGACCATCATCGAGACCTATTCGGGTTCGGACGCTGCCCATATGGGCAACCATGCAAGCTATGTCGCGCTCGGCAAGAATGCGAAGCTGACCCACATCACCGTCGATCTTTCCGGCAGCAACGCCACGCATTTTGCGACCAACGAGTACACGCTGGCCGAAGGGGCGCAACTTCGTTCCCTGGTGATCCATGCGGGCGCGAACCTGAGCCGGTCGCAGATTTTCGCGCGGTTTGCGGGCGAGGGCGCCCATGCCGACTTCACCGGGCTCAACCTGGTTTCGGACGGGCAGCATTGCGACATCACACTCGATGTGAACCACGCGGTGCCCAACACCTCTTCGCAGGAGCTCTTCAAGCAGATCGCTCGTGGGCGGTCCAAGGCCGTGTTCCAGGGCCGGATCGTCGTCTCGCGCGACGCGCAGAAGACAGACGGCAAGATGATGATGCAGGGCCTGATGCTTTCGGACGAGGCCCAGATCCTTTCAAAGCCCGAACTCGAGATATATGCCGACGACGTGGTGTGCGGCCACGGCTCGACCTGCGGCCAGATCGACGAGGATTCGCTATTTTATCTGATGAGCCGCGGCATTTCGAAAGCCGAGGCCGAGACAATGCTGGTGCGCGGATTCCTGGAAGAGCTGACGGATCCGATCGAGGACGACGAAGTGCGCGAGGCACTGGTGTCGGTGATCGACAAGTGGCTGCAGGGCGGAGTGCACTGACAGCCACACGCATCTCAACCCCTCACCCTAACCCTCTCCCCAAAGGGGCGAGGGGATAGGCTCCGAGCGGGAACGGGCACAGTGCTCACCTCGCCCTTTGGGGAGAGGTCGGCGCGAAGCGCCGGGTGAGGGGGGGCGCCCGAACTGGATTGCCGGGACGAGTCCGGTGGCCGTGAAACAGGACGTTAGATGACCTTCGATCTCGACAAAGTGCGCGCCGACTTTCCGATCCTGTCGGAAAAGATCCACGGGAATCGGCTCGTCTATCTCGACAGCGGTGCTTCGGCGCAGAAGCCGCAGCAGGTGCTGGCGCGCATGGATCATGCCTACAGGCACGAATATGCCAATGTGCATCGCGGCCTGCACACGCTCGCCAACCGGGCGACGGAAGCCTTTGAAGCCGGGCGTGTTGCGGTGATGAAGTTTCTCAATGCCAGCCGGCTCGAGGAGATCGTCTTTACCCGTTCAGCGACCGAGGCGATCAATCTCGTGGCGTCGTCATTTGCCGGGCCACGGCTGGGCGAGGGCGATGAGATCGTCACCACGATCATGGAGCACCACTCCAATATCGTGCCCTGGCACCTACATCGCGAGCGCAAGGGCGCGGTGATCAAGTGGGTCGACGTCAAGGATGACGGTTCGTTCGATCTCGATGCGTTCGAGGCGGCGCTGACCGAGCGCACCCGCATGGTGGCGGTGACGCATATGTCCAATGTCCTGGGCACCGTCACACCGGTCAAGCAGATCGTCGAGATCGCCCACGCCCGGGGCATTCCGGTGCTGGTCGACGGCAGCCAGGGGGCGGTGCACACCAAGGTCGACGTGCGCGATCTCGGGGTCGATTTCTATGTGATGACCGGCCACAAGCTCTATGGCCCGACGGGCATCGGCGTACTTTACGGCAAATACGACCTGCTGGCGCAGATGCAGCCCTATCAGGGCGGCGGCGAGATGATCGAGACGGTGACTCTCGACGAGGTGACCTATAACGAACCGCCGCACCGGTTCGAGGCGGGAACGCCGCCGATCGTGCAGGCGATCGGGCTGGGTGAGGCGCTGAAATACATGCAGGACCTCGGGCGCGAGGCGATCGCGGAGCATGAGGCGGACATTGCCGCCTATGCCGAGGAACGGTTGCGGCGGATCAACTCGCTGCGGCTTATCGGCACGGCGCCGGGCAAGGGCGCCATCTTCGCGTTCGAGATCGCCGGTGCCCACGCCCATGATATTTCGACCATATTGGATCGGTATGGTATTGCAGTTCGCGCGGGGACCCACTGCGCGCAGCCGCTGCTGACGCGGTTCGGTACGACCTCTACCTGCCGGGCGTCCTTCGCCCTATATAACGGCAAGGACGACGTGGATGCGCTGGTCGATGGTATCGAACGGGCACGCAAATTTTTCGCTTGAGGCGAGAGAAACATGATGAGCGAAACGACAGAAACGCCTGAAGCTACACAGGAAAGCGCCGAAAAGCGCATCTCGACGGAACATGGCGGTTCGCTGCCGCCCGAAGAGGTGGAGCGCGTAACGAGCGACCTGATCGCGGCGCTAAAGACCGTGTACGACCCTGAAATTCCGGTCGATATCTATGAGCTCGGGCTGATCTACAAGGTCGATCTCGACGATGATCGCAACCTGACCATCGACATGACGTTGACGGCTCCCGGGTGTCCGGTCGCGGGCGAGATGCCGGGCTGGGTCGAAAACGCGGTACGCGGCGTCGAGGGCATCCAGGACGTGACGGTCAACATGGTGTTCGATCCACCCTGGAGCGCCGAGATGATGAGCGAAGAAGCGCAGGTTGCGCTGAACTGGTGGTAGGCATGGCCCGACCGGCGCTCGATGGGGTGGTCGAGACTTGCCTTTATGTCAGCGATGTCGTTGCCAGTCGCGAGTTCTATACCAGAGTATTCGGGTTTGAGCCGGTTGGTGGCGATGACCGCATTCAACCGCTCGCGGTTAGGCCGGGGCAGGTACTGATTCTATTCCGACGCGGCGGCACCCCGAAACCGGTGCCGGTCGCCGGGAGTTTCATTCCGCCGCATGACGGTGCAGGCGAACAGCATTTCGCCTTCGGCGTGCCGCAAGAGAGCTTCGAGGATTGGAAATCCTACCTCGAAGCGTTAGATATTGAGGTGGAAAGCGCGATTGATTGGCCGCAGGGCGGCCGCAGTCTCTATTTCCGTGATCCGGACCGGTTGCTGGTGGAACTCATCACACCCGGTGTCTGGAAAAACTATTAGGAACGCGCCATGGCATTCAAGATCATGAGTCTCACCGATGCCGCCGCCGAGCGCATCAACGAGATCATCGAGGATTCCGACAAGCCGGTGATCGGTGTGCGTGTCGGGGTTAAAAACGCTGGTTGCGCGGGCATGGCCTATACTCTGGACTATGTGAGCGAGCCGGTGCCCGGCGACGATCACGTCGAGGACAAGGGCGTCCATGTCTATGTCGAGCCCAAGGCGACGCTCTTCCTGCTGGGTACGGTGATGGACTTCGAGGAGACCAAGATGTCCGCCGGGTTCACCTTCAAGAACCCCAACCAGACCGGGGCCTGCGGCTGCGGCGAGAGCGTGCAGCTGAAACCCGCCGACCTCAAGTCGCTTGCCGAAGCTCGGGCCTAAGCGGTTTTATCATCAGGGATTTGGATCGTGCTTCGGCTCGGGCGGAAGGCTGGGGTCCCATTGCTCATCGGGATCGTCGTCCGGGCGCGGATCGCCGGGAACGTCCTCCGGCTCGGTGACGGGCAGGTGCTTGGGCATGGGCGGAATCGGGCCGCGATAGGGTGATTTCTCGCGATTGGGGGCGGGTCTGTCGGTATCGGACAAGGTATTCCTCCGGTGGTGATGCTCTCGCCATAAACGGTGGCGCAGGACAGCATGTTCCGGCGGGAACTGTCAGCAAGCGCGCGCCGTTTCATCTGCACCCATGCAGAGGAGCGCCACCATGCCCGCCGTTGTCGAGCGCATACTTTTCAACATTCTCGCCAAGGATTTGACGACCAGCGCCGCGTTTTATCGGCAGTTGGCGAATTTCGAACAGATCTATACGAGCGACTGGTACGTGGTTCTGGCGGTGCCGGGGCACACCGGTTTCCAGCTCGGACTTATCGATCAGGTCAGTGAATTCGCACCGCGCCATGCATGGGGCACGGCGGCCGGCGGCTATCTGACGCTGGTCGTTGACGATGTGTTCGCAGCCCTCGAGCGGGCCCGGGAGATGGGTGTCGAGATCATCGAGACGCCCACATCGCTGGAATATGGCCAGACGCGGGCGCTGATCCGTGATCCGAACGGCGTCATCATCGACCTCTCGACCCCGACCGAAGCGCTGGCGTCACGTGGCGACGTAGCGTTTGCGCCATCGCCCAAGGATACGGCCGTCGATCAGCAGCAGCCCGAGGAAAACGAATAGCATTCCCATGAGGTGGCTGGGCAGAATGACTTCGCCCAGCAGCGCCGTGCCGAGAATGATAGCCACGACCGGCGCCACGAAGGTGTTCGAGGCGAAGTTGGTCGCGCCGACCCGCGGCAGAATGCGGTACATGATCTGGAAGGTAAGGGCGGTCGAGAAGAGGCCGAGGCTGATCCAGGCGCCCCAGGTCTCGATGCGGGTGATATGCGGCACGCCCTCGAGCGACAGGGCGACCGGTATGGCGCCGAGGGCAGCGCCGGTCATGGCGATGGTGGCGATGGTGGTCGGGTCGATGCCGGCAAACCGGCGGGTGATGTTGAGCGAGGTCGCATAGACGAGCGTGGCGAGAAAGCACACGCCGATGGCCCACAATTGCGTGCTGCCGCCGGCGGAAAGAGCCGGCCAGGCAAGCAGTGCTGCACCGGTAAAGCCGGCGGCGACGCCGAGGGACTTGTTGAACGTCGCCTTCTCCCCACCCGGCCAGAAGTGCGAAACGATGACCGTGGTGATCGGCGTCAGGGCATTGATGATGGCGGTAAGGCCGGAGGGAATGTGCTCCTGTCCCAGCGGAAACAGCGAGAATGGCAGGGCGTAGCTGAACATGCCGAGCAGGGCGAGCTTGCCCAGGAGAACCGGGTCACGGGGCACTTTCTTGCCGAGGGCGAAGAAAAAGCACCAGCACGCCAGCGCGGCTATGGTGACGCGCCCGGCCGATACCGTTATGGGCCCGAGCTCACGGATCAGCACCGCGTTAAATAGGAACGAGCAGCCCCAGATGCTGCCGACCAGCAGAATGAGCAACCAATCGCGAACGGCCATCGTGAGTCTCCGTGGAAAGGCGCAAACTAAGCCTCTCTCAGACTCGCGTCGAACCGATTTTGACGATGGCTGGAATCAAATCCGGTGATGTTCAGGCGTCCTCAAGGCGCGCCCGGCCGGTGGCGACGAGGGCGAGGGCCTCGGGATAAATGCGATGTTCCTCAACGAGAACACGCGCGGCGAGCGTTTCGGCTGTGTCCCCCGGCAGGATGGGCACCTCGGCCTGAAGCACGGCCGGGCCATCGTCGAGAGCAGGGGTGACCCAGTGAACCGTGCAGCCATGGACAGTGTCGCCGGCATCCAATGCCTGCTGGTGCGGGCGCAGGCCCTTGTATCTGGGCAGAAGGGAGGGATGAATGTTCAGCATCCGACCCGTCCACTTGCGCGCGAAACCGTCGGAAAAAATACGCATGAAACCGGCGAGACAGACGATATCGACCCGCCATTCTTCGAGGGTCGCGTCTATGGCGGCATCGAAGGCTTCGCGGCTTTCGAAATCCTTGTGGGATCGGGCAGCGGTCGCGATGCCTTCCGCACGGGCGAAATCCAGACCTGCGGCATCGACGCGGTTGGAAAAGACGCCAACGATTTCAGCCGGATAGTTGGGGTCTTTCGCAGCATCGATCAGCGAGCGCATATTGGAGCCACGCCCGGAGATCAGAATAGCGACGCGCTTGCGGGTCACAGCGACAGACGCCCCGTAAAGGTCACAGACTCATCCTTGCGGGCGACTAGTGAACCGACGATGGCGGCGGTCTCGCCCTCGGCGGCAAGATGGGCGAGCAGACGTTCGGCATCGGCGGCCTCGACCGCAACGAGCATGCCGACGCCGCAGTTGAACGTGCGAAGCATTTCGCGCTCGTCCATGCCGCCGACTTCGGCCAGCCAGCCAAAGACGCGCGGGACGGAGATCGTGCCAAGTTCGATATCCGCTGCCAGGTGATCGGGCAGCACGCGGGGGATATTGTCGATGAAACCGCCACCGGTGATGTGGGCGAGGGCCTTGATGCCGAGGCCGGCCCTGAGGGCGGAAAGGATCGGCTTGACGTAGATGCGGGTCGGAGTGAGCAGCGCTTGCGCGAGGGTCTGGCCCGGAGCGAAAGGCGCATCGGCAGACCAGTCGAGGGCGCTCAGCTCCACGATCCTGCGAACGAGCGAATAGCCGTTGGAATGGATACCGGAGGATGCGAGGGCAATGAGCACGTCACCTTCGGCAATGTCGGCGCGAGGCAGGAGAGTACCGCGTTCGGCCGCGCCGACGGCAAAGCCGGCGAGATCATAGTCATTGCCGCTATACATGCCCGGCATTTCAGCGGTTTCGCCACCGATCAAGGCGCAGCCGGCAATGCGGCAGCCTTCGGCGATGCCCTCGACGATCGCGGTGCCCTGGGCGACGTCGAGCCTGCCGGTGGCGAAATAATCGAGAAAGAACAATGGCTCGGCGCCCTGCACGACGATGTCGTTGACACACATAGCGACCAGGTCGATGCCGATAGTGTTGTGAAGACCGGTATCGATGGCGATCCTGAGCTTGGTGCCGACCCCGTCATTGGCGGCGACGAGAACCGGATCGGTGAAGCCAGCAGCCTTGAGGTCGAAGAGACCGCCAAAGCCGCCAATCTCGCCATCGGCCCCGGGCCGGCGGGTGGATTTGACCGCCGGTTTGATCGCCTCGACCAGCGCGTTGCCAGCATCTATGTCGACGCCGGCCTGCTTGTAGGAGAGGCCGTTTGATGGCAGGTTTCGCGGGTCGGACATGGGCCTCGAGCCAGTTGGGGATTGTGCGGCAGCGGGCGCAGAATGGTTGCACTTTCGGGAGCCGACCGCTAACCAGCGCTGATAGCTTCTCCACCAGAGTGACGCAAGGGCCGCCCAGGCATGACACTGCGAAATCAAGTGCTGATCTGGACGGGTTTCTTTGCCATCCTGCTGCTGGTGCTCTGGATCTTCCGCGGCATCCTTTTGCCGTTCGTCGTCGGAGCGGTCCTTGCTTACCTGCTGAACCCGCTGGTGAACCAGTTCCAGAAATGGGGCTTGCGGCGCGGATTGGCCACGGCGGTCGTTCTGTTGTGCGTGGTGGCCATCATTCTCGGCCTGTTCTTCATGCTGGTGCCACTGGTCATCCAACAGGTCGGGGGCCTGATCCAGAGACTGCCGACCTATGCGGCAGACCTGCAGGCGGTGGCACGGCAATGGGCGCCCGAACTCAACGCATGGCTCGGACCGGACCGCGCGGCGCAGGTCGAAGCGACACTGACCGACCTGCTGGGAAATGCCGTCGGCATCGTGGGGACGATTACCGCGGAAATCCTGGCCAGCGGCATGACGCTCATCAGCGTCATCGGCATCATCGTCTTCACGCCGGTCGTCGCGTTCTACATGCTGCTCGATTGGGAGAGCATGGTGCGCGGGGTCTATAACCTGTTGCCGCGCGAACATGCGGGCGAAGTCGACGGGATCCTGAAAGAGATCGACAACTCGATGGCAGGCGTCATTCGGGGGCAGGGCGGTGTAATCCTGATCCTTGCCGCCTTCTATGCGACGGCGCTGACGCTGGCCGGGCTGAACTTCGGCCTTGCAATCGGCCTTATCGGCGGATTGCTGAGCTTCATTCCGTTCGTTGGTTTTGCAGTCGGTTTCGCGCTCTCTCTCGGGGTGGCCATCGTCCAGTTCGGACCGGACTGGTGGAGGATACTCCTGATCGTGGGGATTTATCTCATCGGACAATTCCTCGAGGGCAATGTGCTTTATCCCAAGCTGGTGGGGTCGAGCATTGGCATCAATCCCGTCTGGCTGATGTTCGCGCTACTGGCGTTCGGGCTGCTTTTCGGGTTTGTGGGCGTGTTGCTGGCGGTGCCACTCGCGGCTATCGGAGGCGTTCTGGTGCGATACGGTGTACGCAAGTATAAGGAGAGTGCGCTCTATCGCGGACAGGATGGTGACAACGGTGACACGACGACCGCAGCTTGAGCCGGTAGTGCCATTGGGTGGCGATCCATCCGAAGCCGGCCAGCTCGTGCTCGATCTCGGCCACACGCCCTCGCATGCCGAAGACGATTTCATGGTGGGCGAGGGCAACAGCCTGGCCTATGAGCGCATCGCGGCTTTCCCGCATTGGGCCGACCCGCTGACGCTGATTATCGGGCCACCCAAAGCGGGCAAATCGCACTTGGCGCGGATATTCGCCGATCGCAGCGGAGCAGTTCTGGCAGAGCCGGGAAACCTCGAACAGCTGGCAGCCCAGGGCGGCAACCAGGCAGTCGTCATCGAGGACGTCGACCGGGCCGCCTATCCCGAGGAGGCGCTGTTCCATCTGCTCAACCAGAGCATGCGCGAGCATCGAGCGCTGCTGATGACGGCGCGCGACCCTGTGGACGCCTGGCCCTACCGGACCAATGACGTGCGCTCGCGGGCAAAGCGGGCCGTTGCCTACCCGGTAGAAATCACTGACGACATTCAATTGTCACAGATGTTCGTGAAGTTGTTCGGCGACCGCCAGATAGCTGTCGATCCCAGGATCGTCCGGTATCTCGTTGCCCGCATGGAGCGCTCGACGGAAGAGGCGGTGGCGCTATGCGAACTGATGGACCATCTAGCGCTCGCCCGGGGCACGGCAATAACCCGCAAGATCGCCGCCGAAGCGCTGGAACGCCGTCGAGTGATGCGCGGCGAGACGGTCGAAGACAATCCGGAGATTGACGATGAATGAGATGGCCGAGATCAACGAGTCAGAGGCGAACGTGCCCGATGCGGCGGCGCTGCGCCAGAGCCCGGCCCGGTTCGTCAATCGCGAGGTGAGCTGGCTCCAGTTCAATATGCGCGTGCTCGAAGAGGCGGGCAATGTAAACCATCCGCTGCTCGAGCGACTGCGCTTCGTTTCCATCTCGGCGAACAATCTCGATGAATTCTACATGGTGCGGGTCGCCGGGCTCAAGGGACAGGTGCGCGCCGGCCTGACCAAGCAGAGCGCGGATGGGCTGACCCCCAGCGAGCAGATCGACGAGATCACGACGCTTGCCCAGCACCTGCAACTGGAGCAGCAGGATCATTGGCAGACGCTGCGCGAGGAACTCTATGCGCAGAACGTGGTGATCCACGAGTCGGACGACTTGTCGGCCGATCAGATCGCCTATCTGCAAAAGCTCTTCCGCGAAGAGATATTTCCGGTGCTGACCCCGATTGCGGTCGATCCGGCGCACCCGTTTCCCTTCATTCCCAATCTCGGCCTGGCGCTGGCTTTCGAGCTGAGCCGGCCGACGAACGATCACACGCTGACGGCGCTCGTGCGCATACCCTCCAATCTCGACCGGTTCATAAACCTGCCGAGCAGTCTTGCCTCCGAGGGGCGCAGCGAGGTCGTGACCATCGACACTCTGGTGAAGCTCTTCTTCCACAAGATGTTTCCGGGCCACGAGGTGGTCGGTTCCGGTGCTTTCCGGGTGATCCGCGACAGCGAAATCGAAATCGATGACGAGGCGGCCGATCTCGTGGTGGAGTTCGAGTCGGCGTTGCGTCAGCGCCGGCGTGGACAGGTGATCCGACTGGAGATCGAGGAATCGACGCCGCGTGCGCTCAAGCGCCAGATCAGCGAGCAGCTTGGCGTCAAGGAGGCCGAGATTTTCGAGGTTCAGGGCTTTCTTGGCCTGGCGGACGCCAGCCAGATCTGCGATCTCGACCGGCCGGACCTGAAGTTTTCGCCTTACCACGCGCGCTTCCCCGAGCGCATCCGCGACTATAATGGCGACAGCTTCGCTGCGATCCGGGCCAAGGATATTCTCGTCCACCACCCCTTCGAGAGCTTCGACGTGGTGGCGCAGTTCCTGATGCAGGCGGCGCGCGATCCCGACGTGGTGGCGATCAAGCAGACGCTCTACAGGACGTCACGGGACAGCCCGATTATCAAAGCGCTCATCGCAGCGGCCGAAGCGGGAAAATCGGTGACCTGCCTCATCGAAATCAAGGCTCGATTCGATGAGGAGGCTAACATACGCTGGGCTCGCGACCTGGAGCGGGCAGGAGCGCAGGTGGTGTTCGGGTTCATCGAACTCAAGACTCACGCCAAGCTCAGTCAGGTGGTGCGGCGCGAGAAGGGCAAGCTGGTCAGCTATTGCCATATCGGCACGGGCAACTATCACCCGATCACGGCCAAGATCTACACGGACCTCAGCTATTTCACCATCGACCCCGCGATCACCCGGGACGTGGCGCGCGTCTTCAATTTCATCACCGGCTATGCGCGCCCGACCGAACTGGAATCGATTGCCGTCTCGCCGGTCAATCTGCGCCAGACGCTCGTCGACAATATCAGGCGCGAGGCGGACGCGGCGCGGCGTGGGGAGCCGGCCGGCATCATCCTCAAGATGAATGCGCTGGTCGATCCGGAAATCATCGATGAGCTCTATGATGCGAGTATGGCCGGCGTGCAGATCGACCTCATCGTGCGTGGTATCTGCTGCCTGCGGCCGGGCATACCCGGTTTCTCGCACAATATCAGGGTGAAATCGATTGTCGGGCGGTTCCTCGAACATTCGCGCATCTATTGCTTCGCCAATGGCGAGCCGATGCCCTCGCCGCGCGCGCGGGTCTATATGTCTTCAGCAGATATCATGCAGCGCAATCTCGACGGACGCGTCGAGGCTATGGTGCCAATACTGAACAACACCGTTCATAAGCAGGTTCTGGATCGAATTATCGTTGCATATCTCAAGGACAATCAGCAAAGCTGGGAGGTGTTGCCGGATGGCAGCTCCCATCGCATACGGGTCAAGGAAGGCGAAGAGCCGTTCAACGCCCACGATTATTTCATGACGAATCCTTCACTTTCCGGACGCGGCAGTGCCGGCGAGCATGAAGGTGATGAGGGTACCGTTTGAATCAATACTGGGGCGTAGACGCCGATCCGACTGCCCAGGGCCGCATCAAGGGTGCGCGCCCCGTGGCGGTGCTCGATATCGGCTCCAACTCTGTGCGCCTGGTCGTCTATGAACGACATGCGCGCTCGCTGACACCACTCTACAACGAGAAATCCGCTGCAGCCCTGGGCCGTGGCATGGCGGCCAATGAAGGGCGCCTGGCCGACGAGAACATGGCGCGCGCGCTCACCGCGATCCGGCGTTTCGCACTGGTTGCCAAGCTGATGCGGGCAGGGGAGGTGCATATTCTTGCAACCTCCGCGGTGCGAGAGGCCGCCAATCGCGAAGAGTTCGTCGAGGCCGTCGAGAGCATCATGGAAGTGCCGGTGCGGGTGCTGAGCGGCGAGGAAGAGGCCCATTTCGCAGCGCTCGGTGTCGTGGCGGGCTATCCGGGATTCGCCGGGGTGGTAGGGGACCTTGGCGGGGGAAGCCTGGAACTCTCGACGATCAATGACGGGATGGATACCTACGGAGAGACCTACAATATCGGCGTCATCCGCCTGCAGGACGACGCCGACGGCTCGCCCAGCAAGGCCGCGGAGATCGTTCGCAAGCGGCTCAAGAGCAAGACGCTTTCGGGAGATGGCGAGGATCGAATCTTCTGTGCCATCGGCGGTACCTGGCGCGCGATGGCCAAGCTGCACCAGAAGCTGAGCGACTATCCGTTGCACATGGTGCAGCACTATATGGTACCGGCCGCCGACATGATTGGCTTTTGCGAGGAGATCGTCGAGGCGGTCGCGGACGGCAAGAGCTATCGCGGCGCGGACCTTGTCAGTTCGTCGCGGCGCGAGCTGGTGCCCTATGGCGCGGCTGTTCTGGGCGAGGTGCTGCGCGCCGGTCGCTTCAGCACTGTGATGTTTTCGGCGCTCGGCGTGCGCGAGGGATACCTCTTTGGCCTGCTTGCCAAGGACGAGCAGGCGGTCGACCCGTTGATACAGGGCGCTGAAGAAATGTCGGTGCTACGCTCGCGCTCACCGGCGCATGCGCAGGATCTGATTGAATTCACGGGCCGATTTTTCATGCGCGCCAAGGTGGATGAAAGCTCAAGCGAGGAGCGGTTGCGGCGGGTGGCGTGCCTCATCGCCGACCTTGGCTGGCGAGCGCATCCCGATTATCGCGCCCAGCAGAGCATAGATACGGTGGCGTTCGGGGCGCTCAGCGGGATCGACCACCCGGGGCGCGCTTTTCTCGCCGAGGTGCTGGCGATCCGTTATGCCGGGCTCAAGCGCAAGGGCGTCGACGTGCCGGCGTTCAAGTTGTCGACGCCACAGATGAGTGAGAGGGCGCGGTTGGTCGGGGCGCTGTTCCGCGTCGCCTACCCGATGTCGGCGGCAATGCCGGGCATCCTGCCGCGCGTCGAGTTCGAGGTGGATGGCAAGAGCTTGTTGCTCAAGCTGCCGCAAGACCTCGCATTTCTCGATGGTGAGCATCTGCGCGGGCGCCTGGAGCAGCTTGCCGGTGTTGCCGGCTTCAAGACCTCGGCGGTGGTGATCGGCTAGTCGGCGGAAGGCGAGATCGGGATCGAGATGACGCCTTTGCGCGTGGCGGCGAGGCCGACGCGGCCATGCTTGATGTCGAGCGCCTTTTCTCCAAAGAGCTTGCGGCGCCAGCCGCGCAGGGCCGGTACGTCGGCATCATCGTCGAGTACGAGCGCATCGATCTCGTCAGAGGTGGCGATGATGCGGGCAGCAACGCCATGTTCCTCGGCCACCGATTTCAGCAATACACGCACGAGATCGCCAACGGCACCCTTGGGTGAGGGGCCGCGATAGCGCTCGGGCATGGATGGCAGCTCGCTCTTGGCGAGGCTTTCGACCTCCTTGAGCAGCGCCATTAATTCGGCCGCGGCGGCGCTGCGGCCGAAGCCGCGCGGCACGGCACGCAGCTTCTCGAAAGCTTCGGAGGTCAGCGGGCGCTGCATGGCCAGTTCGTAGAGCACATCATCCTTGAGGATGCGGCTGCGGGGTTGGTCCATTTCCTGCGCGCGGCGCTCGCGCCATTCGGCAAGGCGCTGCAGGGCGGCCAGATCACGCGGGCGGTTGATCTTGAGCTTGAGGCGCTCCCAGGCTTTTTCCGGCTGGACGATATAGGTATCGACGCTGCGCAGGACAGCAAGTTCATCTTCGACCCATTCGGCGCGCTTGGTGGAGGCGACCTGGTTTCTCAGGGCTCGATAGATGTCGCGCAGATAAGTGACGTCAGCCAGGGCATAAAGACGCTGCTTCTCGCTGAGCGGGCGGGCCGACCAGTCGGTAAAGCGCGAGGATTTGTCGAGCGAGACATTGGCAATGGCGCGCACGAGATTGTCGTAGGAAACGCTGTCGCCGAAACCACAGACGCTCGCCGCGATCTGCGTGTCGTAGAGGTTTTCGGGGACGCGGCCCGTCAACTTGACGAAGATCTCGATATCCTGACGGGCGGCGTGGAAAACCTTGGCGACATCTGGATTGGCGAGCAGCGCAAAGAACGGCGAAAGATCGATGCCTTCGGCCAGCGGATCGATCAGCACCGCTTCGTCGTCTGTCGCCACCTGGATGAGGCAAAGCTTGGGCCAATAAGTCGTCTCGCGCAGGAATTCCGTATCAACGGTCACGAAATCGAATTTGGCGGCGCGTTCACAAAAGGCTGCCAATACCTGCGTCGACGTAATAAGATCCATACGGCTGTCTATCCCGATAAGTAGTCGAATCTTCCTAACAGGTCGCGCCGACGCACTCCAGAACCGATTTGGGCAAGACTGTGGCGGAATGAAACCCGCAAGCACGCCGGCGTTCACCTTGACAAGCCGTCGCCCGCATGCGCTTTTCCGCCCCGAGATTCAGGACTTATCGACTGGCCCGCACAAAAATGACACTGCATCGCTATCGCTCGCACACCTGTGACGAACTCACTGCCGCCGACGCGGGGAAAACCGTGCGGCTGAGCGGCTGGGTGAATCGCGTGCGCGACCATGGTGGCCTGCTGTTCATCGACCTGCGCGATCACTACGGGATGACGCAGTGCGTCGTTGATCCGGATTCCCCTGCATTCGCGGAGGTGGAGAAGGTGCGGGCGGAATGGGTGATCCGTGTCGATGGCGAGGTAAAGCAGCGTGCCAGCGACGCCGTGAACCCAAACCTGCCCACCGGCGAGATCGAAGTGTTCATCCGCGAGATCGAGGTGCTCTCGACCGCCAGGGAGCTGCCGCTGCCGGTCTTCGGTGAACCGGACTATCCCGAGGACGTGCGGCTCAAATACCGGTTTATCGACCTGCGCCGGGAAACCCTGCACGCCAATATCGTCAAGCGCAGCCGCATCATCTCCGATATGCGCCAGCGCATGACGCAAGCGGGCTTTGCCGAATATTCGACGCCTATTCTGACCGCCTCCTCGCCCGAAGGTGCGCGCGACTTCCTGGTGCCGAGCCGCCTGCATCCCGGCACGTTCTTCGCGCTGCCGCAGGCGCCGCAGCAGTATAAGCAATTGCTGATGGTTGCCGGGTTCGATCGCTATTTTCAGATTGCGCCATGCTTCCGCGACGAGGACCCGCGCGCCGACCGCCTGCCGGGCGAGTTCTACCAGCTCGATCTTGAAATGGGCTTCGTCACCCAGGAAGATGTCTGGGATACGATATCGCCAGTCATCACCGGGGTGTTCGAAACCTTCGCCGAGGGGCGGCCGGTAACCAGGGAATGGCCGCGCATTCCCTATGATGTCGCGATCCGCAAATATGGTTCGGATAAGCCGGACTTGCGCAATCCGATCGAGATGCAGGCAGTGACCGAGCACTTTGCCGGCTCGGACTTCAAGGTGTTCGCCAACCAGATCGCCAGCGATACCAAGGTGGAGGTCTGGGCTATTCCGGCCCCGACTGGCGGCAGTCGGGCATTCTGCGATCGCATGAATTCCTGGGCGCAGGGCGAAGGGCAGCCGGGACTGGGCTACATCTTCTGGCGCCAGGAAAACGAGGCCATAGAGGGTGCCGGACCTGTCGCCAAGAATATCGGTTCGCAGCGCACCGAAGCGATCCGCACCCAGCTCGGTCTCAAGGACGGGGACGCGGTGTTCTTTGTGCTCGGCCGGCCCGAGAAGATGTACAAGTTCGCCGGCGAAGCGCGCACCCGAGTGGGTACGGAACTGAAGCTCGTCGATACCGAACGGTTCGAGCTGTGCTGGATCGTCGATTTCCCGTTCTATGAATGGGACGAGGAGGAAAAGCGCCTTGACTTCTCCCACAACCCGTTCTCGATGCCGCAGGGTGGTATGGATGCGCTCAATACGCAGGACCCCCTGACCATCAAGGCTTACCAGTACGACGCGGTCTGCAATGGCTACGAGATCGCCTCCGGTTCGATCCGTAACCAGGAGCCCGAAACGATGGTCAAGGCTTTCGAGATGGTGGGGCTTTCGCGCCAGGACGTGGAAGAACGGTTCGGCGGCCTCTACAGAGCGTTCCAGTATGGCGCCCCCCCGCATGGCGGCGCCGCTTTCGGTATCGACCGCATCGTGATGCTGCTTTGCGGGGCGCAGAACCTGCGCGAGGTCACGGCATTCCCGATGAATCAGCAGGGACAGGACCTGCTGATGGGTGCGCCGTCGGCAGCGAGTGCCAAGCAGCTACGCGAACTCCACATCAGGCTGAACCTGCCGGACAAGCGCTGATACCCACGTTCGCGTTCGTCATTAGCCCGCTCTTAACGTGCGACAGCTAGCGTCGCGCCAGTTGTAATTGCGCGGGCCGCGGCCGTGAACTCCAGGTACAGCAACGTCCTGACGCTGGCGGCGGCGATCGTCGCCTTCGTGCCGATTCTGGCAGTCGACTATCTGCTCGATGGCTATGTGCGCACTCATGAGCGCCAGACCATGCAGGCGATGGCAGATGCCGTCGCCCACCGCATAGAGGATAACGTATCGGACGGCCTCGTCACGCTCGACACGGTGATGGGCAATAGCCCTTCGCTGTGCACGCCCACCTTCATCGACAATGCTCATCGCGCCATAGCCTCGACGCTCACTGTAAAGCAGGTGCTGGTCGAGAACGCCGATCATGTGCAGTACTGCGAAGCATTCGGGCGCGCGGACTATTCGCCGCTCTCCCAAGTCCTCACCGTTCCGGGTGAAACGGGCACGCTGCAGGTCGTGACCTATGCCGATATGGAAATGCCGGCACTCAAGGTAAGCAGGGCCTACGGCGCGAACCGCTCCGTCTCGGCGTTTGTTCCATTGCTGGGACATTCGGCCGATACCCTGCTCGAGAATCTGGCAACACGGATCGAGATATCGCTGACCAATGGCACCACCATACTGACTGCCGGAAGTGCAGAAGGTTATGGTGGCAGCGCGAGCGGGAGCGAATTCATCGCCGCCTCATCGATCGCCGAAGGACTGCCACTGCGCGTGGAGGCGGTGGTGCCTTTCGCCACCGTGCGCGCCGGCTATGCCGACCTCGACCTCAGCTTCACATTGATGGCGGGGCTGGTGGGTGCCACGTTCCTGCTGATGGCGCTCCACTATGTGCGCGGTGCCAATGTCCCGGATTTCGACCTCGAGCGCGCCATCACCAACAACGAGATACGGCCATACTATCAGCCCGTCATAAATTTGCGCACGGGTGAACTGGAAGGTTGCGAGGTGCTCTGCCGCTGGGAGAAACGCAATGGCGTGATCGTGCCGCCAACCGCGTTCATCGACTATGCAGAAGCCACCGGACTGGCGATACCAATGACGCTTTCGTTGATGGAACAGGTAAAGCGCGATCTCGGTGATGTGGCGGCGGAGATGCCGGACATGAAGATCTCCATCAACCTGTTCGCCGGGCATTTCAGGGACGGTGCGATCGTCGAGGACGTGCAGGCGATCTTTGGCGGTTCGAAGATCAGCTACCGGCAACTGGTTTTCGAGATAACCGAACGCCGCCCGCTTGATGATTCCACCCAAACCCTTGCCGTTATCTCGGGTCTGCACGCGCTCGGCGCCAAGCTGGCGCTGGACGATACCGGCACCGGGCACTCAAACCTTGCCTATCTGGCGACGCTCGGCGTCGACGTGATCAAGATCGATCGCATGTTCGTGGATATGATCAAGTCGGGCACGAGCCAGGTGCCGATACTGGACGGTCTCATCGCCATGGGTAGGGATTTGGGTACCCAGGTCGTCGCAGAGGGGGTCGAGACCGAGGAACAGGCCTTATACCTGCGCGCAAGGGGCGTGTATCTCGCCCAGGGCTTTCTTTTCGCCTGGGCGCTGCGCCCGCAGGCCTTCATCGAGCTCGCCCGGGCGCTCAACTCCCCATCGCGCCATCAAACCGGAGTGCCAGACAGGGCTGCCGGCATCGCGGCTTGAGAAGGGGCAATCACTGCCAAGCACTTTCCTTCCAGGCGGATTGGTGGCAGGTAGCCGCGGGCTCCACAACGATTGGAGCGTCGTGGACGCAGGGAGAATGTCGGGTGTCATCCGAGGAGAATGAGCAGCGCAAGCTACTTCGTGAAGCTGCGTTGCATTTCCATGAGTTTCCCAAACCCGGAAAACTCGAGATTCAGCCCTCCAAGGCCCTCGGCAACCAACGTGACCTGGCGCTTGCCTACTCACCCGGTGTTGCCGCGCCCTGCGAGGAGATCGCCGCCGATCCCGACACGGTCTCGCGCTATACATCACGCGGCAATCTCGTAGCCGTCATCTCCAACGGCACCGCGGTGCTCGGGCTCGGAAATATCGGGGCGCTGGCATCCAAGCCGGTGATGGAGGGCAAGGCGGTACTCTTCAAGAAATTCGCCGGTATCGATGTGTTCGACATCGAGATCGATGAGACCGAGCCCAGGAAATTCATCGACGCGGTGGCGCCGCTCTGGCCGACCTTTGGCGGCATCAACCTTGAAGACATCAAGGCTCCCGATTGCTTCGAGATCGAGGAAGCGCTGCGCGAGCGCATGCCGATTCCGGTGTTCCATGACGACCAGCACGGCACGGCGATCATCGTCGGTGCGGCGGTTCTGAACGGGCTCGAGCTTGCCGGCAAGAAGATCGAGGACGTCAAGATCTGCACCTCTGGCGCGGGAGCGGCGGCGATCGCCTGCCTCAACGTTCTCGTGGCGCTCGGGGCGAAGACGGAAAACATCTGGGTGGCGGACAAGGACGGGCTCGTTACCGACACGCGGCATGACGTGCTCGACCGCTGGCGCAGCAAGTTCGCGCAAAAGAGCGAGGCGACCACGCTGGCCGAAGTGATCGCCGGGGCCGACATTTTCCTCGGACTTTCCGCCCCTGGGGTGCTCAAGCCCGAAATGCTGGCCAAGATGGCCGAGAACCCGCTGATCCTTGCCCTGGCCAACCCCGTGCCCGAGATCATGCCGGAACTGGCAAAGGCGACTCGGCCCGACGCCATGGTGTGCACGGGGCGGTCGGACTATCCAAACCAGGTCAACAATGTCCTGTGCTTCCCCTTCATCTTCCGGGGGGCGCTCGATGTCGAGGCGACGACCATCAATGAGGAAATGAAGCTGGCGGCAGTGCGCGCGATTGCCCAACTGGCGCATGAGCCCGGCCTTGAGGTTTCGCCATCCGGCGCGCCGGCGGTCTACGGGCCGGACCATATCATTCCCAGCCCCTTCGACCAGCGCTTGATCCTGCGCATTGCGCCGGCGGTGGCGCGGGCTGCAATGGAAACGGGCGTTGCCAAACGGCCGATCACCGACTTCGAGGCCTATAGCGACAGCCTCAACCGATTCGTGTTCCGCTCCGGCCTCGTCATGAAGCCGATCATCGACAGGGCGAAAGGGCAGGGCAAGCGCATTGCTTTCGCCGACGGCGAGGACGAGCGGGTGCTTCGCGCAACCCAGGTGCTGTTGGAGGACCGCATCGCCCGACCCATCCTGATCGGGCGTCCGGCGGTGATCGAATCACGTATTGCCCGGTTCGGACTGAAGCTGCGGCCCGGAATCGATTTCGAGGTCATCAACCCCGAGGACGATCCGCGCTACCGCGATTACGTTTCGCTGTTCCACTCGCTGGTGGGGCGCGAGGGTGTAACCCCGGATACGGCGCGCACCATCGTTCGCACCAACACCACGGTCATCGGTGCTCTCGCGGTCAAGCGCGGCGAGGCGGATGGGCTGATATGCGGGCTGCAGGGCATGTATATCAAGCATGTGCGCGATATCCGCCGGGTCATCGGACTGCAAGAGGGCGTGAGCGACGTTTCGGCGCTCTCCATGCTCATCATGCCGCGCGGAGCGTTCTTCCTTGCCGATACATATGTGAACATGGACCCGACAGCGGACGAGATCGTTGGTATCGCGCTGCAGGCGCGCGATCATTTGCAGCGGTTCAATATCGAGGCGCGGGCGGCGCTGCTCAGCTATTCGAACTTCGGTTCACGCGACGGCGAGACCGCCTTCAAGATGCGCGAGGCTTACCAGAAGCTAAAGGCCATAGCGCCGGACCTCGTGGTCGAAGGCGAGATGCAGGGCGACCTGGCGCTCAATGAGGGCCTGCGCGAGCGCTACATTCCCGATACGGTGCTGCGTGGCGAGGCGAATCTGCTGATTTTCCCCAACCTCGACGCAGCGAACCTTTCGATGACGCTGCTCAAGGAAATGACGGGGGCGCTGTCGGTGGGGCCGCTGCTCATGGGAACGCGCGCGCCGGCCCATATCATTGCACCGTCGGCAACGAGCCGCGGGATCGTCAATCTTGCGGCCATCACGGCGACGGAGGCCATGGGCGGATCGGCGCGGGCAACCGGACATTAAGACCTCGGGGATATGGTTACCGGTGTCTTCAGCCGGTTTTGCCCATGCCCACCCGTCTCAAACGACCACCATTCTGGCGCCATGTGGCGGTGACCGTCGCGCTGCTCGGCTTTCAGGGATATCTCGCCTATTCGGCGATGACCGGACAGTTCGGCATCGAGAGCCGCGAGGACATCCTGGCCGACACCGCCGTGCTCAACGCCCGTTCCGCAGCACTGAAAGCCCAGATCGACGCTTTTCGGCACCGCGCAACGCTGTTCGATCCGCAGCGGCTCGACCCGGATATTCTCGATGAAGGTGCGCGCTCACTGCTGAACATGGCGCATCCGGACGACGTCATTGTCATGATTGACGAAGATACCGGTAAACCGAAGCCCAGTTTACAGCCAAAGTTAACTGCAGAGAAGTTAAACGCAGTTCCTCCTGACATTACAGGGCTCTAGAGCGGATTTTGGCAATCGCGAAGCCGTTGCCCGGCCGCTTTCGCTTGCGCTATTGTGCTCAAGTATGTCCAACTCGGACATGCCGCAATATTTCTCCGACGGAGCATGACTCATGGCGCGTAAGGCGGTGGCCAGCAAGGCCGGGGCGCAAGCCAACATTCCTGAACTGACCAAGGAACAGGAACTTCAAGCCTATCGCGACATGCTGCTGATCCGCCGGTTCGAGGAAAAGGCCGGGCAGATGTACGGCATGGGCCTCATCGGCGGCTTCTGCCATCTCTATATCGGCCAGGAAGCCGTGGTGACCGGCGTCACGCTGGCAAGCCGCAAGGGCGAGGACGCCCAGATCACCGGCTATCGCGACCACGGACACATGCTGGTCATGGGCCTCGACCCCAAAGGGGTGATGGCCGAACTCACCGGACGCCAGGGCGGCCTGTCGAAGGGCAAGGGCGGCTCGATGCACATGTTCTCCAACGAGCATCGCTTCTATGGCGGCAATGGCATTGTGGGCGCCCAGGTCTCCCTGGGGGCAGGGCTGGCGTTCGCAGCCAAGTATCGCGGCGAGGATACGGTGAGCCTGACCTATTTCGGCGACGGCGCGGCCAACCAGGGCCAGGTCTATGAGAGCTTCAACATGGCCAAGCTCTGGAAGCTGCCGGTCGTGTTCATCATCGAGAACAACAAATACGCCATGGGCACCTCCATCGAACGTTCGGCGGCGACGACGGACTTCTCGCAGCGCGGGCTCTCCTTCGACATTCCCGGCGAGCAGGTCGACGGCATGGACGTGCGCATGACCTATGACGCAGCCAAGCGCGCGATTGAATATGCGCGTTCGGGCAAAGGGCCGTACATCCTCGAAATGCTGACCTACCGCTATCGCGGGCATTCGATGTCGGACCCGGCCAAGTACCGCAGCAAGGAAGAGGTGACGCAGTACCGCCAGGAGCGCGACCCGATCGAGCAGGTCAAGAAGCGTATCCTCGAGAAGAAATATCTCGACGAGGACGAACTCAAGAAGATCGAGACCGATGTTCGCGCGGTCGTCACGCAAGCGGCGGATTTTGCGACCAATGATCCCGAGCCCGATGCCGCAGAACTGTGGACCGATATCACTGTCCCGGCCTAGGTCGCGGGGAGTTGGTGATGGCGGGCTGCAAATACCGGTTTTCGCCTCGCTCTGACCAACTGGCCACACGAGCTAGCCGCAACCCATCCATTTCAGAGAGCGTGATCCTTCCGCCTCTTCCTAGAAGCAATTTGAGCGTCTCTGGAGACTGCCGATGCCCAATATTCTGATGCCTGCCCTGTCGCCCACCATGGAAGAGGGCAAGCTTTCCAAATGGCTGGTCAAGCAAGGCGACACCGTCAATCCCGGCGACGTGCTCGCCGAGATCGAGACCGACAAGGCGACCATGGAAGTCGAGTCCGTCGACAGCGGCGTGGTCAAGGAATTGCTGGTCGCCGAGGGCACGGAAGGGGTGAAGGTGAATACTCCGATCGCCCTGGTGCTGGGGGAGGGCGAAGAGGCGCCTGCGGCGGGTGTCGCTCCTGCCGACGCGCCAAAGGAATCCGAGCAGCCTGGACCGGATGCCGGGGAGTCGCAGACCAGCCAGCCAACCGTAAACGACAGCAAGGCCCCGGCGGCGCCGCGCTTTGAGGCAGCGAGCGACCCGGACCTGCCGGAAGGTGTCGAGATGGTCGAAATGACCGTGCGCCAGGCGCTCAACGAAGCCATGGCTGAGGAGATGCGCCGCGACAAGGACGTCTTCATCATGGGTGAGGAGGTCGCAGAGTACCAGGGCGCCTACAAGGTCACCCAGGGCCTGCTGCAGGAATTCGGACCGCAGCGCGTTGTCGATACGCCTATCACCGAGCACGGATTTGCCGGCCTCGGCGTCGGCGCGGCCTTTGCCGGCCTTAAACCTGTGGTCGAGTTCATGACCTGGAACTTCGCCATGCAGGCGATCGATCAGATCATCAACTCGGCCGCCAAGCAGCTCTATATGTCCGGCGGGCAGGTGACGGCGCCGATGGTGTTTCGCGGCCCGAACGGCGCGGCGGCGCGTGTTGCGGCCCAGCACAGCCAGGACTATTCGGCCTGGTACAGCCACGTACCGGGCCTGACGGTGATCGCGCCCTATAGCGCGGCGGACGCCAAGGGCCTGCTCAAGGCTGCGATCCGATCGCCCAATCCGGTGGTGTTCCTCGAGAATGAAATCCTCTACGGCTCGACCGGCGAGGTGCCCAAGGTCGACGACTATGTGCTGCCGATTGGAAAGGCCCGTATCGCGCGCAAGGGCAACGATGTGACCATCGTCTCGTTCTCGATGGGCATGCGCTATGCGACGCAGGCGACCGAGAAGCTGGTTGCCGCCGGCGTCGATGTCGAACTCATCGATCTGCGGACGCTCCGTCCGATGGACACCGAAACGGTGATCGAATCGGTCAAGAAGACCGGCCGCTGCGTGACGGTCGAGGAAGGCTGGCCGCAGGGCGGCATCGGCGCCGAGATCGCGGCGGTGCTCATGCAACACGCGTTCGACTATCTCGATGCGCCGGTCACTCGCGTTACCGGCAAGGATGTGCCGATGCCCTATGCTGCCAATCTCGAAAAGCTGGCGCTGCCGAGCGTCGATGAAGTGATCGCGGCGGTCAATGCCGTGACGTATCGTTCGTAAGGGAGGCCGCCATGCCCATCGATATCACCATGCCGGCGCTCTCCCCGACGATGGAAGAGGGCAAGCTTGCCAAATGGCACGTCAAGGAAGGCGACAGCGTTTCCTCGGGCGATGTCATCGCCGAGATCGAGACCGATAAGGCCACAATGGAGGTCGAGGCGGTCGACGAGGGCAAGATCGGCAGGATCATGGTTGCTGAGGGCACCGACAATGTGAAGGTCAACGCCGTCATCGCCGTGCTGCTGCAGGAGGGCGAGAGCGAGGGGGATATTTCGGCGAAGGCGGAAGAGCCCGCGCCGGAACAGAGGGCCCCCTCAGCCCAACCCTCTCCCCCAAAGGGAGAGGGGGCGCCAGCCGAGAAGCCCGTGAGCCCTACCACCTCTCCCTCCGGGGGAGAGGTCGGCGCGAAAGCGGCGGGTGAGGGGGCCTTCAGGGCTCAACCCACCACCCACGAGGGTGGGCGGATATTTGCCTCGCCGTTGGCCCGCCGGCTTGCCAAGGAAGCGGGTATCGATATTGCCGCCGTCGCCGGCTCCGGACCGAAAGGTCGCGTGATCAAGGCCGATGTCGAGGCGGTGAAATCCGGCGCAGCGCCGATGAAGGCGGCTCCTGCGGCGGCTGCCCAGGCTGGGGCGCCCGCGCTCGCAGGCGGTATGAGCAAGCAGCAGGTGCTGGCGCTTTATGAGGAAGGCACCTACGAAATCGTCCCGAACGACGGTATGCGCAAGACGGTGGCGGCGCGTCTGACCGAAGCCAAGCAGACCGTACCGCATTTCTACCTGACGATGGACTGCAGGATCGACGCGCTGCTCGAAGCGCGCGAGCAGATCAATGCGCAGGCGCCCAAGAACAAAGAGGGCAAGCCCGAATACAAGCTCTCGGTCAACGACTTCATCATGAAGGCCTGGGCCGTGGCGCTGCAGCGGATTCCTGCGGCGAATGCGACATGGGCAGGGGACTCGATCCTCTACCACAAGCGTTCGGATGTGGCGGTTGCCGTGGCGGTGCCGGGCGGCTTGTTCACGCCGGTGGTCAAGTCCTGCGATACCAAGACGCTGCGGCAGATTTCGGAGGAGGTGAAGGACCTCGCCACCCGAGCGCGCAACAAGAAGCTGGCGCCGCATGAGTATCAGGGCGGCTCGACGGCGGTTTCCAATCTCGGCATGTATGGCGTCAAGCATTTCGGCGCCGTGATCAACCCGCCGCACGGCACGATCCTGGCGGTCGGGGCCGGCGAGGAACGGGTTTATGCCGAGAAGGGCGAGATCAAGGTCGGCCAGTTCATGACGGTGACGCTTTCATGCGACCACCGCTCGGTCGATGGGGCGCTCGGCGCCGAGGTGCTCGGGGTGTTCAAGGGTTTGATCGAAAATCCCGTAATGATGCTGGCTTGAGAAGGCAGATCGAATGAAGACCATTCTCGCCTATGGCGACAGCCTGACCTATGGCGCGAACCCGATAAAGAACGGTCCGCGACATGCCTATGAGGATCGTTGGCCGAGCACGCTCGAGGCGGGGCTGGGCGGCCAGGCGCGGGTGATCGCGGAAGGGCTGGGCGGGCGCACGACGGCGTTTGACGATTTCCTCGCCAATGCCGACCGCAATGGCGCGCGCATTCTGCCGACGCTGCTTGCCAGCCATTCGCCGCTCGACCTCGTCATTATCATGCTCGGGACCAATGATCTGAAGCCGGCGATCCATGGCAGCGCGCAGACGGCATCCTACGGCATTCGCCGGCTGATGCAGGTGGTGCGCGGGCATTTCGTCGAGCCGGGCCAGACGGTGCCGCAAATGCTGATCGTGGCGCCGCCGGCGCTCTGCGAGACGGACGATATCGATATGATCACGCATTTCGGTGGCGAAGGCGCGATTGCCCAGTCGCGCGAATTCGCGCGGCACTATGCGGCGCGGGCCGACGAGTACGGGGCGGCGTTTTTCGATGCTTCGACCGTCGCCGTGCCCGATCCGGCCGACGGTGTGCATCTCGATGCGGCCAACACCCGCGCGATCGGCGAAGCCCTCGTACCCGTCGTCCAATCCCTGCTCGACATCTGAGCAACGACTAGAACAAGACTGGAGAAGCGCCCATGGCTGACCAATACGATCTTATCGTCATCGGCGCCGGCCCCGGCGGCTATGTCGCGGCCATTCGCGGCGCTCAGCTCGGCATGAAGGTTGCAATCGTCGAGCGCGAGCACATGGCGGGTATCTGTTCGAACTGGGGCTGCATTCCCACCAAGGCGCTCCTGCGCTCGGCCGAGATCTACGGCCATATGGGCCATGCCAAGGACTATGGGCTAACTGCAGACAAGTTCGGCTTCGAGATCGAAGGCATCGTCAAGCGTTCTCGCGCCATCGCCGCGCAGATGAACAATGGCGTCCAGTTCCTGATGAAGAAGAACAAGGTCGACATCATCTGGGGTGAAGCAGAGATCACCAAGGCCGGTGAGGTGACCGTCCGTGAGTCGAAAAAGGAGCCGATGCAGCCGCAGGGGCCTATCCCCAAAAATCCGTTGGGGGCGGGGACCTACAAGGCAAAGAACATCATCATCGCCACTGGTGCACGTCCGCGGGTCCTGCCTGGCATCGAACCGGATGGGGACAAGATCTGGACCTATTTCGAGGCAATGAAGCCGGAGAAAATGCCGAAATCCCTCGTCGTCATGGGGTCCGGTGCTATCGGGGTCGAGTTCGCATCGTTCTACCGTTCGCTCGGGGCGGAGGTGACGGTCATCGAGTTGCTGCCGCAAATCATGCCGGTCGAAGATGCAGAGATCGCGGGATTGGCGCGCAAGCGGTTCGAGAAGCGCGGCATCAGAATTCTGACCGACGCCAAGGTAACGCAGGTCGACAAGAACAAGGACGGCATCGTCGCCCATGTCGAGCTCAAGAACGGCGAGAAACAACAGATATCGGGTGAGAAGCTGATCTCGGCGGTCGGCGTTCAATGCAATACGGAAGGGCTCGGCCTCGAGAAGCTTGGGGTCAAGATCGACCGCGGCGCCATCGTCATCGATGAGCATGGCAAGACCAACGTCGATGGCATCTGGGCAATTGGCGATGTCGCCGGGCCGCCGATGCTGGCGCACAAGGCCGAGCACGAGG
>Ga0180216_1000152_pt1 | contig 83777 bp, 74 predicted proteins | sample eDN3rd37CBELigMG_FD_128879 | JGI IMG/M metagenome (GOLD analysis project Ga0180216, IMG submission 128879) | Enriched Miracle-Growth compost microbial communities from Emeryville, California, USA - eDNA 3rd pass 37_C BE-Lig MG (version 2)... ... | reverse complement strand
CGTCATCTACCTCCGTCATCCCGAGCGCAGTCGAGGGATCTCGTAACAACCTCGCATCGAGATCCCTCGACTGCGCTCGGGATGACGGGGGATGTGACAGTTTTGCCGTGACACGCCACTGAGCGGAGCGAAGGATGACGGACTGGTGAGTGCCAGCATGGTGGTGATGGTTGCGCCAGACAGATCGCGCCCTCTGGACAGACTCCGTATGATGCGTGTCGACTGTCAAACAATATGCAATTCTCTATTGGTGACAAACTGAATTCGGAACGTGAAACGACCGCCCACAGGGGCGGCCGTTTCATCTTTCATCACGCCGGACAAGGGAGAGCCACAACCAGGCCCGGCTGGTGATGCCGTGTCAGGTGCCACATCAGTGGCCGGAGTGATCGCTTTCAGGTGTGGCGTCATGGTGATCATGGTCGCCGTGCAGGTCGTGATCAGGCGCGGGCGGATCGGTCCATTCGCGCTCGTCGACCTCGTGCCAGGTCATCAATTCCCCGCCGTGTTCGGCCTGGAAGGCCTTGGCTTCGTCTTCCTGGGAGAAGGCGCCGACCATCCAGCCCATCGGTGTGGTGAATCCGGCGCTCTGGACGTACCAGGCATCTTCCGCCTTCAACCATTCTTCGGTGTGATAGTCGTTGACCCACGTCACCTTGAACTCGGTGCCAGGATGACGATCGTGATACTTGAACAGCTCGCCGATGTCATCGAAGAGGATCCACTCGCCTTCCTGTGGAAGTGCGGCGACGGTATATCGCGGGTCGACCACGAACATCCCCATCTCGGAGATATCCTCGCCGTAGGTGATCTTCGGCGGATCGAGACTGGCGGCCTTGTCGCCACAGGCGGCGAGCACGAGCATGGCGGCCAGCGCGACGATAGCGAAAGCGCGTATTGGTCGGAACATCATCGGGCCTCCTGCCGCGCCATTGCGGTGTAGGCGATACCGAGCGGAACGACGATCCAGAGCAGCATGATCGCGGTGAGCACGGCACCGATGGCGCCGCCGAACCATTTGTGGGCGACCAGTCCGGATGGACCGAGTAGCTCCAGCGAGTCCTGCAGCAGGTCGATCGAGGCGATACGGTAGACCTCCAGCGGGTTCACGAGCGTCAGACCGAGTAGTTGTCCCGGCGAGAGCTTCATGATGACCGCCGTCCCCATCAGACCGAGATCCCCGATTAGGACCAGTCCCAGCCAGGCGACGATCGCGATGCCGAGCGCGGTGGAGGTGCGCCGCGAGACGCTGGAGATCAGGTAGCCGAGGCTGAGCGATGCCAGCGCCAGAAGCACCGTGAGCCCGGTGAGACCGAAGAACGTTTCCATCCCCGATCCACCGCCCAGGAAATTGATCGTGAGCGTGGAGAGCGCGAAGCCGGAAACGATGGCCGCCGAGATCGCGATGGCCAACCCGATGAACTTGCTGAGGAAGACCTCCAGGAAGCTGACCGGTTGCGCCAGCAGGTAGCCGAGCGTGCCTTGTTCGCGTTCGGCCGCGACGGCCTGGGCACCCAGGGTGAGCCCCATGAGCGGTGCCAGAAAGAGCACGAGGTTCACCAGTCCGGCCGAGGTGCGACCGAAACCGCTGATCCCGCCGTATCCGGCGCTGTTGATGACGAGGAATGCGAGCGCGACGCTGAGGACCACGAAGGCCCCGGCGTAGGCGACGAACCAGCGGTTGCGCAGGGCATCGGTGATCTCCCGCTGGCTGAGTACGGTAACGGTGGCGAGTCTCATGCCCCGGCCTCCTCAAGTTCGAAATCGGTGACGGCATAGCTGGATTGCGTCAGCAATACCAGGGGCTCGGCCTTTTTGCGGCTGTCGACGGTGACCACCGCCGAGCTGCCATGCCGGGCCGTGGTGTAGCCGTGAGCCCGAAGCAGGGTGACGGCGGGTTCGATGGTGTCCTGTGAGAGATCGACCCGCACCCGGATGTTGTCGGCGATGCGTGCCGCATCGGCCACGGTGCCGATGCTGACCGCCTTGCCTTGCTCCAGCGTTACGGCGCGATCGGCGAGGGCGCGAACCTCGGACCAGCGGTGTGAGGTGAAGAGGATCGTCCGCCCTTCGCGCTTGAGCTCGTCGAGCATGTCGATCAGGTCGGCCTGGCTCTTCGCGTCGAGGTTCGCGGTCGGTTCGTCCAGCAGCAGGATCGACGCATCGCCGAGCAGTGCCAGGCTGAGCGCGACCTTCTGCTTCATGCCGCCCGAGAGGCTGCCCATCGACTGGGTGAGCGTCCCTCCGAGGTTGAGACGGTCGAGACAGGCCAGTCCGGTCTTGACGTCGGCTCCCCGTAGCCGGGCGACGAGGCGAATCATCTCGCCCACGCTCATGTCGAAGGTCGGCATGACCTGTGGCACATAGCCGATGCGGCTGCGCGCGGCCTTGCCATTCTTTTTCGAGGAGATACCATCGATCAGGATGTCCCCCTCATAGGAGGTCGCGCCGAGCAGGCAGCGGAGCAGGGTGGTCTTCCCGGCGCCGTTGGTGCCCCACAAGGCGATCGATTCGCCATTCGCGACCGAAAAACTGACATCGTCAACGGCGCGTTTTTCGCCGTATCGCTTGGTGACGTTGCGCAATTCAATCATTGGTGGCTCTCCATGAATTGCTCGTTACCGGATTGCAGCGAGGCGCCGTTGGGCGTCCAGCCACGAGGCCGGGATACAGAGGATGGAATCGTGAAACGGGTGCCGCGCACGGCCCACCAGATCGCGCCGCCTGCCGCGGCGAGCAAGACGATCGACCCGACGGTCGTATGAGTGCTGCGATCCGGGGAGACCGGTTTTGGCGCGTTTTCCGGGATCACCGGTGAGATCAGCGGGTGCTCGTCGATCAACTTCGGTTCCTGCTGGAACATCGGTACCGCGCGCGAGCCGAAATCGACTGCGGCTTCAGCCACGCTGAAGCGATAGAGTTGCAGGATCGGCCAGGAATCCATGACCTGTTCCGAAAGCTGCTCGCTGCGGAAGGGGATATCGCCGACGCCGTCGCCGTCCGCGTCGTACCCGGCGTAGTCGCTCCAGAAATTTCCTCGTCCGTCCAGCGACCACTGGTTGTCGCCGAGTTTGCCGGCGCCGAGGATCGCGACCTGCTCTAGGTTGTCGATCATGCTGTTGTCGGTCAGCACATTGTTGCGGCTGGATGGCAGGACCCCGAACCCCTGGTCGTTGTAGGCGATCAGGTTGTGCCGGAAGTGACTGTAGACGGTCGGGGACAGCGGCGAATTGTCGATGAACACGCCGATCCGGTTGTCGTAGATGATGTTCCCCTCGACCTCGACGCCGTCGATCTCCTTGAGGCCGAGCCCGTGTCCGGATGGCCCGCGGCTGCCCTGAAGCAGGTTGTCGCGGATCACGAAACGCTTGCCGTACATCAGGTAAATCGCGACCGAGTTGTCCACGATCCGGTTGTGCTCGGCGAGACCATCGTCGCTGTTCATGAAATGGAAGCCGTACCGGCCGTCATGGACGTAGTTATCACGGACGACCGCGTTGTTCGAGTACCAGACGAGCAGATCGCGCGAGCGCTCGATCTCGTTGTTGGCGATCTCGACATCGTGGCTGTACCAGATCTTGATGCCGTCGCCCCGGATGCCCATCTCGACATCCTTGCCGAGAATGTAGTTTCCCGAGATGACGCTGTTGTGCGCCGTCGCGGCGTTCACGCCGAAGAGCGTGTTCAGCATGCGGTTGTCGAGGATCCGGGCGCCTTCCGCGTCGATGTAGACGGCGCTGTCCTCCTTGTCGAAGTTGGACCCGCTGTGCTGGATCGTGAAGCCCTGGAGGGTCACGTCCGGCACGTTGATGCGGACGACGGTGCCCGAATCGTGCCCGTCGATGACTGGCTGATCGATGCCGATCAGGTGGACGCTCTTGTCGATGACCAGCGGACCGGAGTACTCGCCGCCGATTACCGCGATGGTCTCGCCGTCAGTGGCAGCTTCGAGCGCTGCCTCGATCGTCGAATAGGGACAACCGCTGGTGCAGACGCGGATGGCGTCGTCCGGAATCGCGATTTCCGGGGATTCGGTGGTTGCGGTGAGCCCAGCTGCCGGCGCGGCGAGCATCACCAATGCCAGGAGCGTCACCAGCGGCTTCAGGAGCTGGCGAAGGGCGTTCATGATGTGGCTTTCAGGGCGCGCAGGCGACCGATGATGCCGACGAGTGCCAGCACCGCGGCCACGGCGGCGATCCAGAAACCGAGTCCGAAGATGGCGTCTGTGCTGAACTGGCCGACGACGCCCCGGCCGAGGATCGCGGGTGTGAACGGCTTGACGCTGCTGCTGAGCGCGGCGGTGGGGTCGAGTTCATGCCCGGCCTTGTACAGCCAGAAGAAGAGATCGGCGACAAAGGCGATCGGGAAGATCACGATCGGCAGGGCGAGCCAGGCCGATTTCTTCGCGCCAAGCACGGCTGCCAGGATACCCATCACGACGAATGCGGCCATCGCGACCATCGCGATGCTGCGTTCGAACGTGGCGGCATCGCCCAGGGGCATCATGCCGATGTAGTGGTTGAGCCCGTCGACCTCGAAAACGTCACCTTCCATCTTGTGGGTGAAGAGGGTGACCTTGAGCCCGCCAGGATATTGCGGGGCATTCAGGGTGAGGTGCCAGAACTCGAAGACGTTCGAGATCGCCAGCAGGATGGCGGAGACGATCAGGACCAGACGTGGCCAGATCGCGAAGGAGACGCGCGCCCGGGCGGAGCTGTTCGCCCGGCTCGTTGGCGCGGCGCCCGTCGACGCGGTGGAATGGAGTGCGGTGTTCATGAATGGTGCCCTCCGGCTCTCATAAGGGCGAATTGAAGAATGATGGGTGCCACTCCGGTAGCACCGGGCCGAGTGCCCGGTGTCGTTTACCGACCACTCCGGTCGGCGCTACCGGTGCGGCTCATCGCGCCGAGGTGGCGATCCCACCCCGGCGAAAACAATGGGCGAGTTCCCGGTAGGGGGCGACCCCGTGTCGCCCCGATCGGCCGTAGGCCGATAACGTTGCCAGTCCCGGTGCTACTCGGCGGGTTTCACCAAGAAGTATCCGGCCATCTCGATGTGCAGCGCGGAGCAGAACTCCGTGCAGTAGTACGGGTAGACGCCCGGGGTGTCGGCAACGAACTTGATCGTCTCGGTCTCGCCCGGTTCGAGGCTGAGGCTGACGTTCTGGCCACCGAGCACGAAGCCGTGCGTGGCGTCCTTCGCCGATTCGATGTTGGTCAGGTGGATCGTGACGTTGTCGCCCTCATTGACCTCGATCTGGTCCGGGGTGAAGCGGGAGCGCATCACCGTCATCCAGACCTCGACGTTGTTGCCGTTGACCTCGATCTTCTCGTCACCGATCATCGTGCCTTCCGGATGCCAGTCGTCCGCGATCGCGTCCCAGCCGACATTGTCGGCACCTTCGTTTGGGTAGACATCCCATGCATCGATAAGATCGGTCTTGATGATCTGCGCGTAGTGCGGCTCGCCGAAGCCGAGCGGCATATCGGCCAGCGGACGCATGGTCTTGCCCTCGCGGATGTCCAGCAACTGCAGGTTTTGCGGCAGCAGCGGGCCAACCGGCGGGAAGCGGTCCACGGACCACTTGTTGAGCGCGACCAGGAAGTTGCCGTCCGGATTCACGGTGTCACCGTGGGCGGCGGCGATGTGGCCGACGTTGTAGTGGACCGGGACCTTCTCGACCATCTCCCAGCCTTCACCGTCCGCGCCGACCTTCCAGCGCGCGACCGCGCTATCGAGGAACAGGCTGGTGTAGGCGTGACCGGTATTGTCGAACTGGGTGTGCAAGGGGCCAAGCCCGAGCTCGACCTGGGCTTCGAGGCAGTCCTCGAACGGCAGGATCGGGATACCGAACTCGTCGGTATCATGCCCGCCCTTTTCGACCGCGGCCATCATCTTTTCGAAGGAGAAGATGGTGACGTGCGGATCGAGCTTGCCGGCGATGACGATGTATTTGCCGTCCGGGCTGACATCGACGCCGTGCGGGCTCTTCGGCTCCGGCACGAGGTAGAGTAGGCCCTCGTCGATCGCCATCTGCATCGGGATGAAGTTCATGTCCTTCAGCTTGTCGGCCTTGCCGGCCGCGACCAGTTCGGCGGCCTTCCGGTAGTTCACGACGTGCATGTAGTCCATGTCGCGCTGGGAGGCGCCGACTTCGAGCGGCGGATTGCCATCCATGTTGCCGCCGGTCGCCATCTCGGAGTTGAACGAGTTCCAGAAGGCCCAACCGTCGCTCGCGCCCTTGCCGGCGTCGGCGAGATCGTGGCCGTAAGGTGGGGTCTCGATCGCGAAGGACTCCTCCGGCACGATCTTGCCCGCCTCGCGGTCGAACTTCCAGAGGCAGCAGGCGCCGCGGTACTTCTCCTTGTACTCGTTGATCGGCGCGTACTCGCCGACGCCGAGCGGTGTCGGGTACTGGTCTGCCTCAAGGATGTACTCGGTGTTCGGGGTCACGAAACAGCCGCCATGCTCGCTGACGAGCAGCGGGTTCTTGACGATCTGCTTGGTCGCGAAATCGCGCAGGTCGATCACACCGATGCGACCGTGTGTCTTCTCGTTGATGAAGCAGAACTGGCCGTCGTAGTCGCCATCTGTCTCGCTGAGGGCGATGTGGTGGGTGTCGCCGTGGGTGATCTCCTTGCCGTTGATGTTCCCCTGGGCGAGGACGGCCTTGGTCTCCTCGCTGAAGCCGTAGCCCTGCCATGGTTCCGGCGTGAAGACGGCGATCGTCTTGTAGACGCGCATCGATGGCACGCCGATGACGTACACCTGTCCGGCATGACCGCTGGAGGTGAACATCAGGTAGTCGTCCATCCTGCCGGATGGCATGTAGGTCTCGAGAGCGGCGGTGACGTCCTCCGGCGTCAACTCGCGGGCCTTGATGATGTCGTTGACCTCGTCGCCGAGATCGCCCTGGGCCTGGGCACGGTCGAGTTTCAGGCCACCGAAGACTGCTGCGCCGACCGGGATCGACGCGGCTCCTGCGCCACCAATCAGGCGACGACGATTGACACGCGTACCGGATACCTTCTCGTACTCAGCCACGATGCTCTCCTCTCGTGCTTTTTCTGGGGGCAGGTGAATCCCGGCCCTGACGTTGGATGAAGCATAGGAAGGGAAGCGGAGCGTACCCCGAACCTGGAGGATGGTTTCGATGCGCGGAAAGCGGGTGGTTTGCGACCAGTCCGCCGGGGTAGGGAGACTGTCGCGACGCGATAGATGCGGATGGGACGAAAAAGGGCCGCCCGCAGGCGGCCCGTTCGAAATATCGTCGCTGTTATTCGAGGATGAGCTTGCCGGCCATACCGGATTCCTTATGCCCCGCCACGGTGCACCAATAGTCATATTCGCCAGCGGGCGCATTGACGACGATCTCATCCTCCTCGCCGGGTTTGAGGAGCTTGGTGGTGAGGTCGAGCTTGTCGATGTGCAGGTCGTGCTCCAGCACGCCCTTGTTGACCAGCTTGATCGTCACGTCAGTCTCGGCTTTTGCCTTGATCTCCTTCACGGAGTAGTCGATATCGATCGCATCGACCTCGAAGACATCGCCTCCAGCCTGCGGTGTGGCCATCGGGGAGGCGGCGGGTGAAGCAGAAGGTGATTTCTCCTCAAGGATGAGCTTGCCGGCCATACCGGATTCCTTATGCCCGGCGACCGTGCACCAATAGTCGTATTCACCGGCGGGCGCATTGACGACGATCTCATCCTCCTCGCCGGGTTTGAGGAGCTTGGTGGTGAGGTCGAGCTTGTCGATGTGCAGGTCGTGCTCCAGGACGCCCTTGTTGACCAACTTGATGATGACATCGGTGTTTGCGCTGGCCTTGATCTCCTTGACCGAGTAGTCGATGTCGATCGCGTCGACCTCGAACGTCTCACCGGTCTGGCTGGAGGATGCGGACGATCTCTTCACGGTGCCTTGACTCGCAAGCGCGCCACGCCAGGTGACGGCAGCGACCGGCAACAAAAGCGCGCCGCCGACAAGCGAGCGACGGGAAATGCGGCTCATGGATGTGACTCTCCTTGTGACCACGAAGTGAGTGGCCCTCACGTTTCGTCGGGGTGACGAAATACTCACGACATCCTGAGTGTAGGAGGGGTTCCTGAGCCTATACCCCGCCTGAGAGGGTGGTTTGGAGGATAGGGAATATCGTATCCCGCCGGTGTCCGCATCGCATCGATCGGCCGGAATGCGGTAGGATGACGCGAGCGACCCGTCGAATTGCGATTGCGTTGTAGTCGCGGTGGAGAGTGTGTGACATGAAGAAACTGATCATCGCGGTGGTTCAGAATGAGGACGCGGACGCCGTCGTTGACGCGCTGCTGGAAGAAGAGTTCCGGGCGACGCGACTGGCAAGTACCGGCGGATTCCTGCGCCGGGGCAACACCACGTTGATGATTGGCGCTGATGAGACGCAGGTCGATACCGTGCTGGACCTGATTCGCCAGCATGCGAATGCGACCGGCGAGGCGCCGGGCGAGGGGCAATCCCAGCCTGCCGCGGCCACCGTCTTCGTGCTCGATCTCGAGGAATACCAGCGGTTGTAGGTGTGGCGCCCGGTTTTCCTGACCGGGAAGATACCTCCCGGCCGCTGCCGGATCACTCCCCTGATATCGACGCTGAGGCACCAGCATCGACGTCAGGGGAGTTGTTGTCTGTGGAGAGGCGGAGCGTTTTCCCGCCGTCGTGAAGCGTTCGCGGTTCCCGACCCCTTACAGCGAATTGACACGGCCCTCCCTCGGATGGCCGCAGGCTGGTGGGGTGATACGGAATCCGCCTGCATGCGTGCGGGTCGCCATGATGCCGCGCCGCATTCATGGTTCTGGGCAGGTCTCGGGATACGTAGTGCGGTATCAGGCTACAGTGATCGGTGGGGAGTGGGAGGTGCCACGCGCTGCACGTTGGTAGCACCGGGCCGCAGTGCCCGGTGTCGTGGCAAAACGATTCATCGCGTCCTCCACCGACCACTCCGGGTCGGTGCGACCTGTATAGGCAGGTCTCGGGCACCGGACCCGAGACGACGATGACGTGCGCTGACCCGCGATCGATCGTCCGGATGCGGTATGAGGCCCCAGGCCGAAAAGCGAGAACGGGCCCGTTCGCGTCCTGGGCGAAGCGAATGGGTTGATCCTCCAGACACCGGGTCGACCTTCCCGCACGTCGCTGTAAGGTCGATTCCACCGCCTCCGCGTATCGTGATCAGGCTTCCGGATCGAGCCCCTGCAGGTCCAGCGAATCGATCAGGTCGCGGAACGCCGAAGGCAACGTCCCGTGATAATGGGGTTGTGGTGCATGGCTCTCGTCCGGTCTGGGAGCCCGGGCCAGGTTGTAGTCCGTCATCCAGAGCGGCGCGGCGCCCCACTCGGCGATCGCAATCCCGTCCACGAAGGCCGCCTGAACGTGGAGGCGCTCGCCTTCCCGCATCAGGTGGATCCGGGACTGAAGGATGAGATTGTCGTCCAGGATGAGCTCCACTGATTCCAGATGAACGTCCAGGAACCTCATGAGCGTCGCCAGTAACCCGTGAACCCGGATACCGATCGATTGTTGAGGATGAACTGCCAGCATCTGGGCTTCTTCGACCGCAATGGCGACGACAAGATGGTGCTTGTGGTCCTCTGTCCCCAGGACAGCGAATGGATGTCCATGATCCGAGCACCACTGGACATTGTTGAGTGTGAACCGGGGCATCGTGCAGTTCTCCTTTCGGCGTCACCTGGATCGGAATCGTGCCCTGGCATGATTCGTCTCAATATCCGACTGGATGAGTCGGAATTGGAATCACCATAGAGAACCGGTGCCGGTCTGTCAAGCGCCCGGCCAGGATCTTGTCTGCATTGTCACCATGTTTTGGGGTGGGTTTCCAGCGAGCGTTGCCGGAATTCCACGGCGAAGCTCACCATCACATTTTAACTTGCATTGGCATCCTCGATCGGGGCGGGACACGTTCCGCCCGGCTCCACGGCGAGCTCGTAGTGCCAGATCTCGTTGGCGTAGGTCTGGCAAAGACCGTACCGGTTTCCGTTTTCCATCATCCAGTAGGCCGCATCCGTATACCCGACGTCGACGGCATCGCCGGTCACATGTGACGATCGGTCTGGCGTGAGTACCCAGCGGAGCGCCTCGTCCTCGCTTCCGTAGGTGACGATCGCTTCATCGAGCAAGGATTGCTGGTACTCCGGGCTGCGCCAGCCAGAGGTCACCACCATCGGGATGCCGGATGCCTCCGCATCGGTTGCTGCCGCCTGGAGCGCGGCAAGCAAGTTCGGATCGAGGTTCGCGAGCGCCGGGTGCGAGTCGTCGAAGGGCGACAGATCCTCTTCATCGACGAATGCTCCATCATCCTCATCGATGGCCGCAGTACGGGTGGGGGTGGGCGCGACGGTCGGCTCGGCAGTTGGCACCGATGTGGCCACGGGCGCGCTCACCTGCGCCACGTTCGCCGGTTCACCATCCGGGATGTCGCGGGAAGCTCGCACGTCGAGATTCCCGCCTGGCGCCAGCAGAGAAAGGAAAATCGCGCCTGCGAGAATGGCGATGACCGGTCTGGTGACGGGCAATCCTGAGCTGTCCCGCTGGCGGCCGGGGTGACGTTGGCGAGAGATATCCACGTAGACCCTGACTCCTACAGCCGCTCGGCTCCGGTCAATTCGGTGAGACGGTCGAAGAAGTGCGGGAATGTCTTGGCGGTGCATTCCGGATTGAGGATGCGAACGCCGTGCGCGCGCAGCGAGGTCACGGCGAAGCTCATCGCCATCCGGTGATCGTCGTAGGTCTCGATATCGGCCGGGGTGACCCGCTGCGGCGTGATCGTCATCCCGTCCTCGAACTCCTCGACGACCTGTCCCAGCTTGCGGAGCTCGGTCGCGACCGCGCTGATACGGTCGGTCTCCTTGATCCGGTTGTGGGCCACGCCCCGGATCGTCACCGGGCTGTCGGCGAAGGGTGCGATCGCGGCGAGCGTCTGTGCGGTGTCCGAGATCTCGCTCATGTCGAACTCGCCGCCCTTGAGTTTGCCACCAACCGGACCGCGGACGATCGTCTCGTTATCCGTCATCTCGATTTCGCAGCCCATCGCTTCCAGGACATCGACGAAATCGAGATCGCCTTGCAGCGAATCGGTGCCGAGTCCCTCGACCGCGACCTGTCCGCCGGTAATCGCCGCGGCGGCGAAGAAGTAGGAGGCGTTGCTGGCGTCCGGCTCGATGTGATAGCGACGACCGGTGTACGTCTGTCCCGGCGCGACGCGGAAGGTGCGCCATGTTTCGTCATCGATCTCCGCCTCGACGCCGAATTCGGCCATGACGTCGGCGGTGATCTCGATGTACGGCCTGGACACCAGCTCGCCGTCGACCGTGATCGTCACGCCCTGTGCCGCATAGGGCGCGGCCATCAGCAAACCGGTGAAGTACTGACTGCTCTTGTCGCCCGCCAGGGTCGTCTCGCCACCGGGAAGCCCGCTCGCGACGATCCGGACCGGTGGACAGCCGGTCCCTTCCTCGCTGGTGGCGTTCGCACCAAGTTGGTTCAGGGCATCCAGCAAGGGCGCGATCGGTCGTTCGCGCATCCGGGGCACACCATCCAGCCGGTAGGTGCCGTGCCCGAGTGCGACGGCGGCCGCGAGGAAGCGCATTGATGTCCCGGAGTTGCCAAGGAAGAGATCGGCCTCATCGACCGGAATCGTGCCGCTGCATCCCTGGATCGTGAACGACTCCGCCTGCTCGTCGCCGATCACGCGGATGCCGAGGAGGTTGAGCGCGGCGGCCATATAACGGGTGTCGTCGCTGAACAACGCGCCGGTGAGGAGGGATTCGCCCTCGGCGAGGGCCGCGATCAGGAGAGCGCGGTTCGTGATGCTCTTCGAGCCGGGGATGGACGCGGTGCCGACGATGGGGCGGCTGACCGGGGCGAGCTCGAGAACATCGGCGCGGAAAGATGAATTGGTGAAAAACATACCCATACGAAGGACTCCGGAATGAGAGCGGATGTCCTGGATTGGCCAGGTTCCGCGTCAATCGTGGCTGACTGGGGCCCCGGAGTCAATGTGAGAGCAGGGGAAGCGGTAATCTGGTAGCACCGACCCGCAGTGGTCGGTGTCTGTGGCTCAGTCGACGCTCGGCATTTGCTGGACACCGGGCACTGCGGCCCGGTGCTACCAGATTGCACTGTTTGTTCAATGAGAGTGATTTTTAGAATGATTGACACGGTCGGACGTAGGGGCCGTCGGCCGAAGGCTCGCGGCCCATCGACTCCCGCAGGGAGTCGATCATCAGGCAACCACGCCAATCTCCTGCAACTCTCTTTAGGAGCCCGGTCAGGCATGCGCCCAACCACCGTCGCCCCGAACGCGTGAGCGAGCCACCCCTTTCCCTGTCATCCCGAGCCGGAGCCGCGAGCGGAGCGAGTGGTGAGGTGTCGAGGGATCTTGGCTCCCGCAAACCGTTGTCGTCGCCAGGAGCAAAGATCCCTCGACTGCGCTCGGGATGACGGGGGATGTGACGCAAAAGGCGTGACGCACCACTCAGGATGGCGGGACTTTGACGAGCATGACGGCGTGTTGGATGGCAGAGACGCTATCCCAACGTTTGTCCAGAAGAGTACGTTGGAACAAATTGCGGGAATCCCTCGGCGAAGCCGATTTCCGGAGGGTAGAAATGGCAGCCCTCCGGGTTATGGAGGGCTGCCAGGAGAGTCTCTTCTTTACTTTCCGCCCAACGCCTCCACGATCGTCGTCGTGTTGTACTCCATCATATGAATGTAGGTGTCGCCGTCGGAACCAGGCTCGCCGAGCGCGTCGGAGTAGAGTGGTGGCGCCAGCTCGACCCCGGCACCCTCCGCGATCGATTCCATCAACGCCGGGTTGACGATGTTCTCCGCGAAGATCGCCGGGACACCGGATGCCTTGATCTCGTCGATCAGCGTGGCGATATCCCGCGCCGAAGGATCGCCCACCTCGGTCGAGAATGAGCCCAGCGCGGTGCCGATGATCTCGAAGCCGTACGCATGGGCGTAGTAGCCGAAGGTGTCGTGGCTGGTAACCAGCTTCCGGTGATCCTCGGGAACCGTGGCGACCTTGTCCCGGATCGACGTGTCCAGTGATGCGAGCTGGTCCTGGTACGTCTTGGCATTGGCCTCGTACGTGTCCGCGTTGTCCGGGTCCGCCTTAACCAGCGCATCCCGGATGGTTCCGCAGGCGGCGATGGCGTTGGCGACATCGCCCCAGATGTGTGGATCGTGATCCCCGTGATCATGATCGTGGTCGTCTTCTTCGTCATGATCGTGATCGTCGTGATCGTGTTCCTCGTCGCCGGTGAGAAGGGTGATTCCCTGGGATACCTCGACCACCGGTGCATCGGTGCCCGACGCTTCCACCACCCGGCTGAGCCATCCCTCGAACCCGGCGCCGATCGCGAAGATCACATCCGCGTCGGCGATCCTGGCGACCGTCTCGGGGTCGGGATCGAACGTGTGCGTGTCACCGCCCGGCGGGACGATCGAGACGACGTCGACGGCGTCGCCGCCGATGTTGCTCGCCCAGTCGGCGAGGATGCTGAAGGAGGCGACGACGTTCAGCTTCCCGTCGGCGGCTCTGCTGTGGGAGGCTTTCGTGGCGAGCGCCAGCGAAAGTGGGAGAGCCGTGGCGAGCCGCGCGAATGATCGACGTGTGATCGGGGCGGACAGGGACATGGGAATGAATCCTTTCGGCGGCTCCGTATCTGGAGCGGTACACTTGACGGCACGAGATGAACCGGATTTCGGTCTCATGTGATACTTGGTATCATGTGAGACCGGGTATCAGTATATGGCGTGTGCCGATACTCGTCAAACGGTGGAGAGTTCCCCTGTCCACCTGCGACCGGCATCGGGACGATCGGCAACGGGCGGAACCGATTGGCGTGATTCGGACGTTTCTCCGGTAGTGAGATGGCGTGCTCGGATATACAGAGGGCGATGGATGATGAAACACGTTCGCGCGACGCTGATGCTCGTGCTGGTGATCTGGATGACTGCCGCGAATGCGGGGCTGGTGGCCGCGCAGCAGGTGACGGACGAAAAGGGAATCACCCGGACCGTCACGGACCTGCTGAAGGCGGAGGGCGACGGAAACGCGGACCATATGTACGATCTGCTCGCCCCGGACGAGCGGGAAATGATTCCCCGGCAGGCATTCGCCATCTGGCTCGCCGCCGGGCCGACGACACCGACCGGTGCGCCGGAGATCGGCGAGATCAGCACGGGGACGTGGATCTCCTCCATCACCGGCGATCGATATGATGTCGTCTTCGTCGCCTATACCGTCGATGTCGCCTCGGAGCAGGGTGCCAGCACGCGCTCGGATGAGTTCGTGCTCGGAAACGACGGGGGATCCTGGCGATGGTTTTTCGATGGTGGGCGCCAGGATGTTGCGGCGGTGACCGACGCCACAGCATGGTCTGTGGACTATGAGTCACCGTACCGGACGGAGATGTTCCGGAATCTCGATCTGTTCTGGGCGCAGGTGTTCGCCGCTCACGGCTTGGACTACCATCCGCCGGTGGACATGATCGGTGTGAATGTCGAGCCAATCGAGACCGGGTGCGGTATCGAAGACAATATCGTCGAGATGGCGGTTTACTACTGCACGATCGACGAGACGATTTACTACGACCCTGATTTTCGCGATCTGCTGGTGAATCAGATCGGCGAGTATGCCTGGCAGCATGTGATCGGGCACGAGTGGGGTCACCACATCCAGAATCTGCTCGGTATCTCGACCAGCCGGGACCCCGAGCTGCTGGGCGGGCAGTACACGATCGAGCACGAGCTGCAGGCGGACTGCCTGTCCGGGATCTTCGATCAGGATGCCTACGCGCGAGGAGTGATCGATTCCCGCGATCTCCAGATGGCGGCGACGATCACCGGACTCGCCGGGGATTCGACCGGGACCTCCTGGGACGACTCCAGCGCGCATGGTAGTAGCGATCAGCGGCAGCAGTCGTACCAACTCGGGTTCACCGATGGCTTCATCGGCTGCCACGTCTCGCTTGATGCGGCGGGGTGACGCTATGGGCGAATTGCAGGCAGAAATCGCGGCATGGATATCGGCGACGTTTCCGCACAGCACCACATCTGGCTTGATCCAGCACTTTCGCGAGGAAGTCGCGGAGTTGATCGAGGAGCTGGAGGTGCAAGAGCCTGACGAGCAAAACCTGAGAGAAGAATGCGCGGATGTCATGCACTTCCTGTTCCAGATTGCCGGGCGACACGGGTTTGACCTGATGGAGGAAACGCGTCGGAAATTCGAGATCAACAAGACGCGAACCTGGGCTGCATCCGACGACGGCATCGTTCGCCACGTCAAACCGGAAGCCTCGGTCTGAGCCGTTGATGCGTTCGGGGCGGGCTCTCATGTGCCCGGAGCGCGGGCACGAGAATCCGCCCCGGTCATTCTGTACAATGCTGGGAAAGCCGACCGAATCGCGAAGGAGCCCGCCGGTGTCGACCATGCATGCGCCATCCACATCCCCGCTCGATGTCTTCAATGACGTCGCCCTGCCTCGCTGGGCGATGATCGAGCAGCGTCTCGACGATGCGCAGATCGACGACATCGCGGGTGCCGTTGCCGGCCAGTTCGCACGCTCCGAGATCCGCGAAGCCATCCAGCCGGGACAGAAGGTCGCCTTGACGGCGGGAAGCCGGGGAATCGACCGCATCGCCGAGGTGATGCGCGCGGTCGTCGATCAGGTGAAATCGCTCGGGGCGGAACCGTTCATCATTCCGGCGATGGGAAGCCACGCCGGCGCGACGGCCGAAGGGCAACGCGAGATGATCGCCCACTATGGCATCACCGAAGAAACGATGGGCGTGCCGATCCTGGCGAGCATGGAGACGGTGCATCTCGGCACAATCGAGGGCGACGTGCCGGTCTACTTCGATCGGATCGCCTACGAGCAGGCCGATGCCGTTATCCCGATCGGCCGGGTGAAGCCGCACACGTCGTTCCGGGGGAAAACGGAATCCGGCCTGATGAAGATGCTGGCGATCGGCCTGGGCAAGCAGCAGGGGGCGAGCTGGTTCCACAGCCAGGGCGTCGGCACCTTCGGCGATCTCATTCCCCGGGTCGCGCATCACACCCTGTCGAAGGTGAACATCCCCTTCGGGATCGCATTGGTCGAGAACGGGCTCGGCAAGATGGCATTGATCGAGGCGGTGCCGCGTGCGGGAATGTACGATCGCGAAGGCGAGTTGCTCGAGATCGCGTGGTCGAAGATGGCGTTGTTGCCGCCCCTGGCCGCGATCGACGTGCTGATCGTCGACGAGATCGGCAAGGATATCAGCGGTGACGGGGCCGACCCCAACGTAATCCACCGTGGCGTCGCGAACGAGCTCGATTTCACCGGAGTGAAGCCGGAGATCCAGCGCGCGATCCTGCGCGGGTTGACCGTGAACACGGACGGAAATGCCAGCGGCATCGGCATGTTCGATTTCGCCCTGCGCCGGGCCGTGGATGCGATGGACCCGATTCCGACCTACATGAACATGATCACGGCGCATGCGCCGTCCGGCGCGAACATCCCGATCACGGTCGACACCGACCGGCAGGCCCTCGCGCTGGCGATCGCGTCGGCGGTGATGGTTCCGCGAACGGGCGCCCGGATCGTCCGTATCGGGAGCACCAAGCACCTGACGCGGATGTACCTCTCGGAGACATTGCTGGAGGAGGCGAGGGGTATCGACTCCATCGTGGACATCGGCGAGCCATTCGGGATCGGCTTCGACGAAGGTGGCATGTTCACGCAGGGGTGGTGATGTCGGTCACACATCCTGCTCCTTCCGTGACCACTGTAGCGCGCATGTGGCGGCTGGCATGCGATATCTACATGGAAACTGTAGGGGCGGACTCTTATGTCCGCCCTGATCGTCCGGAACTGGGCGGACATAAGAGTCCGCCCCTACATGCGATGCGTCTGCGTTGTGTCAATCGCCGTGCAATCTGATCCGCCGCCTTTTTCGATGTCCCCGGCTGGCGCCAGCCGGGGACGCCGTGTATAGTTGCCGCCAGCGAGAGAGACAACTCGCGCACTCATCCAGAGGGGTGGAGGGATACGGCCCGACGAAGCCCCAGCAACCACTTGCAGAGATGCAAGAGCGGTGCTAACTCCGTCAGTTTTTCTGGAAGATGGGTGGAATACATCGCACACCATGTGTGCGGGCATGGTTCCCCCCTGATCTTCAAAGAGAGGGGTTTTTGTTTTGTCCCGATCGATTGTTGGAATCACTCCGCCCAGGATGATTCGCTCCATCTTCCGTTGGGAATGTATGGAACCTCCAATGTGTCTCCCCATGTATCTCCAGGGAGACTGTTGTCGCGTGATGTAACCGCAATCGTCTGACGGTCTCACGCTTCCCGCCTCGTTTTTACTCGTTGTTCGCCATGTATTCGGCCAATTGTGGTTGCCTGCGTCGGCAATCGCCTGGCTTCGTGCACCCAAAATCAGAAGGATCAACACCATGACAACGGACATTTCGACCAGGACCTCTCGTCGTACCGCGCTGAAGGTCGGGGCTGCCGTCGGTGCCACCGCGGCTATCGCTGCTCGGGGCGGTCGGGCATTCGCGCAGGATGCGACGCCGGAGGCAACGTCCGCTTCGCCATCTGCCATCCCGCAGGAGGGAACCGAGAATCAGGCGCGCGGGGAGGGCGGCGAGCTTCGCCTGCTGCAGTGGCAGGCGCCGACCACACTCAACCGATACAAGAGCACCGGCGTCAAGGATTATCTGGCCGGTTCGCTCGTGCTCGAGCCACTCCTGGCCGTCCTCGGTGACGGAAGCCTCGCGCCTGTCCTCGCCGCCGGGGTCCCGAGCAAGGAGGCTGGCACGCTGGCCGACGACCTGACCTGGGTGACGGTGACGCTCAAGGAAGGCGTGGTCTGGAGCGACGGGACGCCCCTGACGTCGGAGGATGTGAAGTTCACCTGGGAGTGGAACCTGAAGCCGGAAAACGGCTCCTTCGGTCTGGATGTCTTCAGCTCCATCGAGGATGTCGAGATCGTCGATGAGCTGACGGCGACGATCCGCTTCACGGAGCCGAATCCGTTGTGGTTCGAGACGATCACCAGCTCGGGTGGAACGGTGATCCTGCCGAAGCACGTGCTCGGCGAGCACACGCAGGAAGCCAATGATGCGTTCGGGTTGAACCCGGTCGGCACGGGACCGTACATCGTCGACTCGTTCACGCCCAATGACCAGGCGACGTACACGGTCAACGAGCTGTATCGCGAGCCGAACAAGCCATATTTCAGCTCGGTGTTGTTGAAGGGTGGCGGCGATGCGGCGTCCGCTGCGCGTGCCGTGCTTCAGACCGGCGAGTTCGATTTCGCGTGGTATGTGAATGTCGAGCCGGAGGTCCTCGCGCCACTCACGGGGGAGGATGCGCCCGGCATCCTCGAGGTGACGCCGAATATCTCGCTGGAGTACATCGATTTCAACCACAGCGATCCACGGACGGAGGTTGATGGCGGTGTCTCGAACAAGGATACGCCGCATCCGATTCTCAGCGATGTGAAGGTGCGCGAGGCGCTGACCCTGGCGATCGACCGCGAGATGATCGCGGATCGGCTCTTCCTGGAAGGGAACCCGGCCACCGCGAACCTTGTGGTCGGGAACCCGGTGGTCGCCTCGACGAGCAACAGCATCGTCTTCGATCCCGAAGCTGCGAATGCGCTGCTGGATGAGGCGGGCTGGCTGCTGGAGGACGGCAAGAATGTCCGCACGAAGGATGGACAGGAGCTGACCATCACCTACGCCACGACCGTGAGCTCGGTGCGTCAGAAGATTCAGGCAGTGGTGAAGGCCAATCTGGCAGAAATCGGGGTGAAGGTCGAGCTGGTCCAGGTCGATGCCGGTCAATTCTTCGATGGCTCCGCCGGGAACACCCAGAACATCACGCACTTCCCGTGGGATCTGCAGCACTACGCTCGCAACCTGACGAGCGCCCGGCCGCTGCGGTTCCTGAACGGTTGGTATGCGGGACCCGATGGGGAGAACATTCCGCAGGAAAGCAACTCCTGGTCCGGTGGAAACTACAGCCGGTGGCAGAACGATGAGTTCGATGCCGAGTACGATGCGGCCAGCGTCGAGGTGGACGATGAGAAGCTCGTCCAGCGCCTGATTCACCTGAACGACCTGGCCGTCCAGGACTTCGCCAGCATCCCGCTGGTGGAGCAGGGGACGAACGTCGCCTACAGTCGACGGTTCCGGAATGCGAACTTCGGCTTCAGCCCCTTTGAGTACCACTACTGGAACATCGCGAACTGGAATTTCGCCGGGGACGATGAGTAGCCGGAGCGGTCTGCCGAGAGCTGTCTGCAGACGGGGAGGACCTTGTGTCCTCCCCGTCTGTGCTACCAGCGTTCCCGGTGATGCACCTCGTCGATCGGATTTCGGCCGCGTTTCAGCGAGCGCGAGCGTTTGTCCGTGGCGGGATGGCCGACCAGGACGACGCCGACCGGTGTGACCTCGGCGGGAATGCCGAGCAGGTCGCGCATTCCCGGCTGATCGTGAATGCCGACGAACGCGCTGCCCAGACCCTCGTCGACCGCCGCGAGCAGGATCAGCATCATCGCGGCCCCGGCATCGGTGTACCAGTACGGCACGGGGAACATCGGGTCGCGCGCGGCGGCGCGCCGCTTGTCGGGCTGGGCGTATCGTTCCCGGTAGACTGCCTCGCTGGTGCAGATCACGATCTGGACTGGCGCCTGTGAAACGAAGGGGCCGAAACCTGCGGCGATGTATCCCTGCTCGCCACACACTGCGGCCACCTCGCGACGGGTCTCCTCGCTGGCGATCGAGATGAAGGAGACTCCCTGGCTGAACCCCGCGCTCGGACCACGATTCCCCGCGTCGATGATCCGGTCGACCACCTCATCGGCGACCGGTTCGCTGGTAAAGCGCCGGATCATGCGCCGCGTGCGAATGATGTCCCGAAAGTGCATGAAGTGCTCCTGCGAACAGACGCACGCGTCTGTAAAACTCTTTCGACACACTGTATTCCCTGTTACGATGCACCTCTAGTCTGAGGTGACCGGTCCGTTGCCGGATTGCTCGAATATGACGGAGGCGCAGGTGTTCCAGGATCTTCACATCTTCGACGTTCATTCCCATTTTCCCGTCAAGAACAGCCTCGGTGGCATCGGTGGCGGCAAGCTGACGACTCGCGAGCCCGGACCGATCGAGAACCCCGCCCGGGTGGCGCGGTTGGAGGAGGATAACCAGGCGCTGGAGCGCGTTCGCCACAACTGGCGGCTGGCGTTCGATTTCCCCGAGCCGGAATCCGGCACGCAGTCGGCCGACGTGCAGGCGAAGCGGTGGGTCGCCGAGCTCGACAAGTACGGTATCGAGAAGATCGGTTTCGTCACCGGTGGTGGCAATGACGAGTTGGCGAAAGTTTGTGCCGAGTATCCGGATCGCTTCATCGGTTACGCGCATTTCGACATCACCCAGGATGGCGCTGCCGAAGAGCTTGAGCGAGCGGTGACCGAGCTGGGGCTGAGGGGGCTCAAGCTGCTGGCGCCGACGATCCCGATCCTGATCAACGACAAGTCGCTTTACCCGGTCTGGGAGGCCTGCGAGCGGCTCGGCATTCCGGCGCTGATCCACTTCGGCATGCTCGGCGCGGCCGGTGGCGTCTCGTACCATCCGAACATCTCCCCGGCAGTGCTGGAGCCGGTGGCGCGGGACTTCCCGACGGTGAACTTCATCATCCCGCACTTCGGCATCCAGCACGTGACCGATCTGCTCTTCCTGTGCTGGTCCTGCCCGAACGTGGTCGTCGATTCCTCCGGCTCGAACCAGTGGGTGCGGTGGATGCCGTACAACCTGACGCTGGACGACCTGTTCCGCAAGTTCTACGAAACGATCGGGCCGGAGCGCATCCTGTTCGGGAGCGATTCCAGCTGGTTCCCGCGCGGCTTCGCCCTGCGCTACCTGCAGGATCAACTGCGTATCTGCCGGTTCATGAACATGCCGCACGAGCACCTGCAGATGATCTTCGGCGGCAACGCCGCGCGTCTTCTCAACGTCTCGCTCGGCGAGATCGACGTTCCCCGGCAGGATTTGCCGGAGTAACATCCGATAGCCGCGCCGGTCACACCTCGACCAGCGCGGCTATCGAACCACTTTAGCGCCGGAGAGCGTTTCGATCAGATGCCCGAGCGCGAGTCCTAGACCGTTCCAGGAGAGCTGGAAGGTGACGGGCCAGGGACCGACTTGTCCCGCTTTGACGGCTGGCAGGATCTCCCAGACCGGATCGCCGTCGAGTGCGGCGATATCGGACCGGTCATCGTACAGAATGACATCGGCCGGGTACTTCCCCAGTTGTTCCCAGCTCACGACCTCGAAATTGCCGCCCGTCGATGCATCGGGGTGCTCGGGCTGGACGAGGTTCAGGCCAAGCTCGCGATAGTACAGCAGGTCGAACGTCACGTCCGGATTGACGAAGTAGGCGCCCGATTCGGGATCACCGGTCAGGACGAGAACCTGCACATCTGGCTTGTCGCTCGCGAGGGTCATCAGAGCGGCTTCGTTCTTCTCGAAGGCCTCCCTGGCGGCGGCGATATCGGGATTCGTGAGATCCGCTCCGAGCGCAACCGCCAACTGCTCGAAGCGCTGGATCGAATGCTTCACCGTCGTGTCGACCGCATCGATCGAAATGGTCTTCACGATGTCCTCGATCCGATGTTCGAGTTGATCGTCGATATACCAGAGTGGTGTCACCCCGCGATTGATGTCGACGTAGATCTCGGCGTCGAGGGCGATGAGCTGCTCGATATCGAGCTCACCGTAATCCCCCAGCCAGGTGACCTCATCCAGGTCCATGTTTCCGGTCGCCGGGTCAGGTGTGCCGTTGAGATCTCTGTACGGACCGAAAACGCCGGCGATATGCACGCCGAAATCCCACAATCCGGCGGCAGACGTTGTTTGGGCAACGATACTGGTCGGCATGCCGGGGAGCTCAACGGTCAACGGGCGATCATCGGTGAAGCGCCACGAGCCATCCGGTTGCAGACCATCCGTCGGAGTTGAGTCGGGCGTGGCCTGTTGGGCCGCGAGCGAGTGTGTGGGAATCGCTGCGGCAAGGCACGTCGCGGCGATCAGTCCTCGTCGGGTTATGGGCATATGCATCGCTATCCTCCAGAACGCACCGTCCGGGAATTTCCTCCGGGCCAATATCCGACCATATTAGTCGGGTATTGGAATGCTATTCCCGATGGGCTCCGGTGGCAAGCGACCATGGAGAAGAGGACGTTCGTTTTATCCTCGTGATGCCGGTTTTGCAAGAATGTCAAGTACGCGTCAACCGGGCGTTTTCGCCGGATCGGGATGGTGCGCGCTCTTGCGAAAATCCGTTCGGTGCGCGAAGATGCAGCAAGTTTCAACGGTTATTGCGCGGGGTGGGGTTCCAGCCGCGTTGCAGAGCATTGACGGAGTGGGTTCGCGGTATCTGCGTACCATGTTGGATTCCGCACACTTTCAGGAGGATTTCGATGACTTCTTCAGGGTTCGATCCAAAATCTCTGTTGCAAATGGCGCTCGATCGCCGTGCAGCGCTGAAGTACGGCGCGGCTTCGGCAGGTGCGCTCGGGGCCGCTCGCTGGCTCTCGGCTGGCGCGCAGGATGCCTCGCCGGAGGCCGGCGCCGGTGATTTCGGCACCGCCAGCCTTGAGGTGAGCGGCGATGTCGAGATCGAGTACTGGCAGTACGAGCTTCCGGCCAAGACTGCGCTCGTGAACGAGCTGATCCCGGAGTTCGAGGCCGCTAACCCCGGCATCACGGTCAAGCACGTCAACTTCCCGTACGACGATTTTCGCCAACAGGTCGCGGCGGCGGTCCAGGCTGGTGAGGGCCCGGATGTCCTGAACGTCTACTTCGGCTGGATTCCGGCCTACGTGCAGCAGCAGTTCCTGACGCCGTTCCCGCAGGACATCTTCCCGCACGACGTCATTGAGTCCGAGTTTTTCCCGATGATCGAGGCGGCCAAGGTGCAGGGCGAGTACTACGCGCTGCCGACTGCGGTCCGCACGCTCGCGCTCTTCTGCAACATGGACATTCTCGACGCTGCCGGTGTCGAGCCGCCGACCAACTGGGAGGAGCTTGTCGAGGCCGCCAAGGCAACTGTCCAGAAGGATGGCGACAACTTCGATGTCGTCGGCTTCACCTGGGATATCGGCGGCCAGGGTCACAACTGGTGGCGCGAGGCGCTGATCCGCCAGAACGGCGGTCTGCCGATGACCGAGGACAAGAAGACGCTGCAGTGGACCACGCCGGAGGCGGTCGAGGCGTTCAACTACGTCTGTGACTTCCTGACGGAGTACGCGGTCACGCAGTCCGGTTTCCAGACGGATGGTCCGACGGCCTTCGCCTCCGGTAAGGCGGCCCTCCATATTGACGGCTCCTACCGGCTCGGCTCCCTGGCCGGTGATGCGCCGGACCTGAACTTCAAGGTCGTGCCGCTGCCGGAGCACAAGGAGAAGGCGAGCTTCGCCTCGTTCTGGAGCAACACGATCACCCGGAACGCCGCCGAGGGCGACAAGCTGATCGCCTCCGCGAAGTGGATCGACTTCCTCTCGTCGGCCGAAGTCCAGAAGCGGTGGACCCCGGCGGTCGGCGAGCTTCCGGCCCGCCAGGCCCTGGCCGAGGACCCGGCGCTGATGGAGGACGAGAAGCTGGCGCCGTTCATCGAGTCGCTCGCATACTCCTACGCCACGTTCATGGTCAACGAGGCCGATCTGCGCCAGGCCGTGATGGACGCCTTCGATCAGGTGACGCTGACCGGCGTCGATGCCGAGGCGGCGTTGCAGGAAGCGCAGGACAAGGTTCAGCAGCAGCTGGACGAGTACTGGTCGCAGTTCGAATAGGGGAGAGAGGATAAGTGGCGCTGAACGTCACTCCCACCCCGTCATTCTGAGCGAAGCGAAGAATCCCCGTGCGAAGCACAATGCTCAAAGGCAACAGGTGTTTCTTGAACAACGGCTTCGCCGGGGGATCCTTCGCTGACGCTCAGGATGAAGAGGGTCGATTTCGGGCGATTGTGCCGGATGTCATCCCGGCCGCGCCTGGGGCTCCTGCGACGCCGGGACATGCGCCCGGCGTCGCCTGTTCAATGGACAACATGTATGCGCATGACGCTCGAACGGCGACGTTGGTTGTGGGGTTACGCCTTCATCGCCATCCCGCTTCTTTTCTTCCTTTCCGTCCGGATCGGTCCGACGCTGTACGCGTTTTGGGTCAGCTTCCACAAGTGGGACCCGATCGCGATCGATCGGCCCTTTATCGGGCTGGACAATTACCGAGCCCTGACCGATGACAAGGTCTTCTGGAAATCCCTCCGGAATACCTGGATCTACGTCGGCGTCGGCGTCCCGCTCGGGCTGATCCTCAGCCTGCTGATCGCGCTTGGCCTGCAGCGGATGATCCGTTTCACCGGCTTCTTCCGGGCGCTCTATTTCATCCCCTATGTCACCTCGCTGGTTGCCGTTGGCTGGGTCTGGCGCTGGATGTATATGCCGAACGGGCTCTTCAACGATGTCCTCGGCTGGATCGGGCTCGGTCCCTACAAGTGGCTCGGCAGTCCGAGCATGGCGATCTACGCGATCATCATCACCACCGTCTGGCAAACGCTGGGCTTCCAGGTCGTGATCTTCCTCGCCGGGTTGGAGAGCATCCCCGAGGATTACATTGATGCCGCCGCGGTCGATGGCGCGAGTGGTTGGCAGACCTTCCGCCACATCACGCTTCCATTGTTGAATCCAACGCTCGTCTTTCTGATCGTGACCGGCGTGATCTCGAACCTGCAGGTCTTCACGCAGGTGCGGTCGATGAGCAGCCAGGGCACCGGTGGACCGCTGAACAGTACGATCTCGATCGTGCTCTATGTCTACCAGCAAGCGTTCCAGCAATTGCCCGCCAAGATGGGTTACGCCTCGGCGATGACCGTGGTGCTCTTCCTGATGATCCTCGTGATCACGATCGTCCAGCTTAAAGTGCTGCAACGGGATACAGAATGACGACCAATGTTCTTGACGAACGACCAGACGGAATGCCGGTCGCCAGCGCGGATGTCCTGGACGCCGACCGGTCGAACGCGACCGGCCGAGTGTGGGAGGACCAGCAGCGGACGAAGCGGCGGATCGCCCGGATCGCGCTGACGCTGATCCTGCTGATCGGTGGCCTGGGCATGATCTTCCCGTTCGTGTGGATGGTCGTCTCGTCGCTGAAGCGGGCGCAGGATATCTACACCCTGTCGCTGATTCCACCCCATCCGACGTTGGACAACTACCACACGGTGCTGGAGAAGACGAGCTACGTCCGCTGGTTCGTGAACAGTCTCGTGATCGCCACGATCACGACGCTCAGCGTGGCGTTCTTCGACTCGCTGGCTGGTTACACGCTGGCGAAGTTCCGTTTCCCGGGCTCGACGCTCATCTTCGTGCTGATCCTGAGCACGCTGATGGTCCCGACCGAGATGCTGGTGATCCCGTGGTACATGATGTCGATCAAGTTCCACTGGACCGATTCGTACTGGGGCATCATGTTCCCCGGTGTGATCAGCGCGTTCGGCGTCTTCCTCATGCGGCAATTCTTCATGGGCGTGCCGAACGACCTGATCGACGCCGCGCGACTCGATGGATTCTCCGAATTCCGCATCTTCTGGAAGATCGCGCTGCCGCTGGTGAAACCGGCGCTCGCCGCGCTCTGCATCTTCACCTTCCTCGGGAACTGGAACGCCTACATCTGGCCGCTGATCGTCACCCGCTCGGAAACGATGCGGACGCTGCCGGTCGGGATCGCGTTCTTCTCAAGCGAATCCCAGAGCTCCTTCCACCTGATCATGGCGGCGGCCTCGCTGGCGACCATCCCGGTGATCATCATCTTCCTCATCTTCCAGCGGCAGATCATCAAGGGCATCGCCCTCGCCGGCCTGAAGGGGTAGGGAGGAAACCGGACAGGATTTTTCCGTCATTCAGAGCGAAGCGAAGAATCCGACGCGAAGCGATGTTCGTAGCCATGCGGTTCCAGATGCTTCACACCATCTTGGCTACATGGCACCGAAGGAAGCCGGCCTTCCCTTGAGAACCGCTTCGCATGGGATTCATCGGCCTTCGGCCTCTGAATGACGAGTTATTGGTGGGTGATCGTGTCGTATGCCGAAAGGATGCGCGTGTGAAGACAGCCTATGTCTATATCATGGCGAATCACACGCGTACCATGTACGTCGGGGTCACGAATAATCTTGAGCGTCGGGTCTGGGAGCATAAGCATCGATTCAATCCCGGGTCATTCACGTCCCGCTACAACCTGACCAGATTGGTGTATATCGCGGAGTACTCGCGTATTGACGACGCTATCGCCTACGAGAAGCTGATCAAGGGCAAGTCTCGCGGATGGAAAATGAAACTCATTGAAGAGACGAACCCACGCTGGAACGATCTGGCGTGGAACTGGTTTGCAGAGGAATGACTTCCGCATACAAACCGTCATTCAGAGGACGAAGGCCGATGAATCCCACGCGAAGCGTTGCTGAAGGGCCGCGATGTTAGTTTTGAGGCGCGATTTTGCTGCGGGATGCAGCGGAGATGCGATCAGGACGGCTGGGCCGCTTCGCGTCGGATTCTTCGCTTCGCTCTGAATGACGGATATATGTCGCGGAAAACGATTCCACACGTAGGGAACAACAATGTCACACGAATCGGCGGGGACATTCCCGCATCCGGCCTATGCGCGGTACGTGCTGGGACCGCAGTTCGACGAAAGCAAGCGGCACATCTTCCCGTACATGATCGCTGCCAACGAGGCGCATGTCGTCATGCTCGCGGCCTGCGGCATCATCCCGGAGGAGCAGTCCGCGAAGCTCCTCGCCGCCTTGCGGGAGGTGAAGGCGGGTGGCGTCGATGGCTTCGTCTACCACCCCGAAATCGAGGATCTCTTCTTCGCCGTCGAGGGACGCCTGATCGAGTTGACAGGTCCGGAGGCCGGTGGCAATCTCCAGATCGCCCGGTCCCGCAACGATCTCGCCGCCGGGATGAGTCGGATGATGCTGCGCGATCGCCTGGTGTCGGCCCGGCAGCAGGTGCTCGATCTCCGGTCCGCGTTGATGGACCTCATCGGCGAGCATATCGAGACGCTGATGCCGGGCATCACCCACACCCAGCCGGCGCAGCCGACGACCCTCGCGCACGACCTGCTCGGCGTGCTGGGTCCACTGGAGCGGGACAGCATCCGCCTGAAAAACGCCTACGATCGTACGAACCGGAGCTCGTTCGGCGTGGCCGCGTTCACGACGACGAGCTTCCCGATCGACCGCGATCTCACCGCCGATCTGCTCGGCTTCGATGGCTACGTCGAGAACGGCTTCGATGCGGTCGGCGCCAACGATCATCTCCTGGAATCCGTGCAGGCTCTCGTCACCAGCGTCGGCTCGCTTTCCCGCTTCGTCTACGATCTGCTGGTCTGGGCGCGGCAAAGCGAGGATGCGTTACGGATCGATGATGCCTTCATCCAGATCAGCTCGATCATGCCGCAGAAGCGAAATCCGGTCGTGCTGGAGCATATTCGCGTCCGGATCGGCTGGGTCTATGGCGATGCCTCGACCGTCGAGACGATCGTCCACAATGCGGCATTCGGCGATACCAACGACGTCGAGGACCCGATGTTCATCCCCTTGAACCGGACCTTCGATGCGGCGGAGATGGTCTATGGCCTGCTCACCGCCGTCCTGCAGACCGTGGCGTTCAATGTCGAGGGGCTCGCCGCGAAGGCAGGGAGGGGCAACACGACCACGACCGCCCTCGCGGATACGCTGGTGAAGAATTACGGAGTCCCGTTCCGGTCGGCCCATTCGATCCTGTCGAGGATCGTGACGCGGACCATCCGCGACGGCGGCGAGATCACCGCCGATGTGGTCAATGAGGTCAGTGGCGAGGTGCTGGAGATACCGCTCATCGTGACGGACGATGTCGTCCGCGAGGCGCTCGATCCGTGGGCGTTCGTTAATGCGCGGACGCTGCCCGGAGGTCCTGCGCCCGAGGCCACCCGCCGCGCGCTGACCGAGGCTCGCGATCGCTTCACCGCGGACCAGCTTCAACTGGACGCTGACCGGCAGCAGCTTGCGGATGCCGACACCATGCGCCAGCAGCGGATCGACGCCCTGCTCGGGTGATCGCCAAATCGGCGCTCCGGACGTTGCTGCGAGGGTTGAGCTTTGCTTCTACAGCGCATTGCAGGAAGGTTGCGAGGCTCACCAAACAGGGTGGAGGGGCGGGCGGTCCGCAGGAGGTGGGGTGAGGTCGCGTGAGCGGCCGAAAAGCGAACGCGGCCCCGTTGCCGCCCATCGACTCCCGGAGGGAGTCGATCACCAGGTAACCCTGTCAACCATTGTGCGATTCGCTGTAGAGCGGATCGCAAGAAGGTTGATTTGGTAGGGGCGGACTCTTATGTCCGCCCGGTGTCGCGTCCAAAGGGGCGGACATAAGAGTCCGCCCCTACGAGCGATGCGCGTGCGCCGTGTCAACCAATCTGCAAATCACTGGAAGCGCCGCGACCGTGGGAATCCCCGTGCGAAGCACACTGCGCACAGGAAGCCTGACTTCCCCTGATCAGCGACTTCGCCGGGGGATTCTTCGCTGACGCTCAGAATGACGAGACGTGGTCGTTCGTGGATGCGAGTCCATAGTCCGGGCGAGCAGGCAGCGAGTTCGCGCCAAGATGAGATATGGCCGGTGTGGTGGCTCCGCCCGTCCCGCGGTGGAAGTCGCCTTCGGGCGCTCCATCCTCTTGACGTATGTTTTCTCTCCTGTAGCATGTAATTTAGGGAATTCATAAATCGGTACTTCGTATTTCACCCGGTATCGTAAACGCAGTCGGGATTCGGTTTGGCTTGGAGATCACAGTGGGTCCGGATTCCGTCTGCCATGGCCGCATGCGCCTGAAAGAGAGAGAAGAATGGCAGATGTCTCGACGATCGATGAGCAGCACGACGATGAGATGGCAGCCGGGCGCGTGACCCGGCGCCGCGTCTTGACCGCCGGGGCAGCTGCTGCGGTGATCGGCGCGGTCCGGTTTGGAGGAGCCGCCGCGCAGCATGACCACCATGCGACGCCGACGACCGGGGTGGATGTGACACCGACACCGGATACGCGCAACATCCTCACGCTCGATGAAACCGGTTCGACCGGCGATCCGGGGCCGGAAGGACAGGATTTGATCGAGCCGGAAGTGCGGGAAGCGGTCAATGGTCTGCTGGAAACGTCGCTGACGGCGGCGTTCGGCGCGACGACGGTAAACGGGCAGCCAAAGGTGAGCCGTGTCTACGACGGGATATACCCCGGCCCGACCTTGAAAGCAAAGCCCGGCGACACCATTCGCGTTTCGCTGTCGAATCACCTTGAGGAAACGACCAACCTGCACACCCACGGTCTGCATGTGTCGCCCGGTGGCAACAGCGACAATGTCTTCGTCCATATCGAGCCGGGCGAAACCTTCGACTATGAGTTCAATATCCCGGAAGACCATACCTCCGGTTTGTACTGGTATCACCCGCATGTGCACGGTGATACCTTCCAGCATGTTAATGGCGGAATGGCCGGGGCGATCATCCTTGATGGTGGACTCGACGAGATCCCCGGTATCAAGGGGCTGACCGAGCGCCTGCTGGTGCTTCAGTCGACCGAGTTCGACGCGCACGGCGTCGTGGTGCCGGTGGAGGATCAGCATCCGCGTGACCAGCTGCGGACGATTAATGGGCAACTCAACCCGACGATCCGGCTCCGGCCCGGTGAGACGCAGCGATGGCGAATCGCCAATATGACCTCGAGTAATTTTTGTCTCCTCGGGCTCGAAGGCCATATGATGCACAAAATCGCAGACGACGGGAATGCCCTGAGGAAGGTGGAGACACTATCTCAGCTCTTCCTCTCCTCGGGCGAACGGGCCGAGGTGCTGGTCCAGACGTCGAAATCGGGCACGTTCCAACTGCGCCAGCTGCTCTGGGGCACCGGTGGCCAGTCGCAGCCGGATGTCGTGCTGGCGACGATGGTGGTCGAGGGCGAACCCGTCGAGCAGATGGAGTTGCCGACCACATTGCTCCCGTTCGAGGACCTTCGGGACCTGCCGGTCGACAACCATCGCGAATTGCGGTTCGATGTCAAGATCGACGAGCATGGACCGCATTTCCTGATCGATGGCCAGAAGGTCGACATGGATCGGGTGGACCAGACGGTCAAGCTTGGTGCCCTCGAGGAGTGGACGATCTACAACGACAGCAGTACCTGGCACCCGTTCCACATTCACATCAATGATTTTCAGGTGGTTGCGATTAACGGTGAGCCGTACGAGGCCCTGAGTATGGAGGACACGGTCTCGCTGCCCGCATTCGGCTCGGTCACGATACGCTCGCGCTTCCTCGATTTCACAGGGAAGTACGTGTACCACTGTCACATCCTCTTCCATGAGGACAATGGGATGATGGGCATCGTCGAGGTCGTGGAGTAATACGAAATCCGGATGAACTGTGGTGGATCTTCGCCGGTGCGACTCACGTAGTCTCGGTTCCTGTGCCCGAGACCTGCCCCTATAGGTCGCACCGACCCGGAGTGGTCGGTGGAGGACGGCGATGAGCCGTTCTGCCATGACACCGGGCACTACGGCCCGGTGCTACCAACGTGAGGAGCGGGGAACATCGGGAGGTGCCCCGCGATCACTGCAGCCTGATTCCGCAACATCCGCATGACTGCGTCGTCCCGGGTCCGGTGCCCGAGACATGCCCATACCTATGAATGCTCGCGGGTCAGCGCACGTCACCGTAGTCCCGGGTCCTGTGCCCGGGACATGCCGCGGAGCGGCATCACGGCGACCCGCGAGCATCCATCCGGATTCCGGATTCGGTATAAGACGCGGGGTACGCCGTGCTCCGTCCCTTGTAAAGTTGTCGTCGTCACACGTAGGGGCGGACTCTTATGTCCGCCCAACCCCTCGCGACACGGGCGGACATAAGAGTCCGCCCCTACATTAATACTGCCCGCGATTGGGGCCTGTTTCCCTGCAACCACGACGTTATCCGAATACGGTGGGTGACCCGACGCATCGATCGGCATTGGCGCTTTCCGGAATCTCGGCGATGATGGTGACTTCGGAAGAGTATCCATCAGGAGAGCGCAATCATGAAGATCGAGGCGAAACTGGAAGAGATGGGGCTGGTCCTCCCCGAGCCCGCCGTGTACAAGCCGTCCGTCGAGGGGCCACCGGTGCCGGTGTTGGTCCGGGGAAACCTGGCCTACGTCTCCGGCTGCTCGGCGCGGAATCCGGACGGCACTTCCTGGCCGGTGAAGGGCAAGATCCCCTCGGAGGTGACGCCGGAACAGGGGCATGAGGCGGCCCGGTTGACAGCGCTGACCATCCTCTCCGAGCTGAAGCGGACGATCGGCGATCTGGACCGGATCTCGGCGTGGTTGAACGTGATCGGGTTCGTCAATGGCGATCCCGGCTTCGGCCGGACATCTTACGTGATCAGCGGGTTTTCCGATTTCATCATCGACCTCTTCGGGCCGGAGATCGGGACCCACGCCCGCTCCACGCCCGGCGCTTCGACCCTGGCCGGTAACGCGGCGGTGATCATCACCGCAGTTGTCGAGCTGGACGGGCATACCGCATAGGGTTTGCCGTTTAAGTCCCCCTCTCGTCATACCAGCGGCGAACGCGATCGTAATCGAACGGTGTGCCGTCCGGGAAGGTGACTCCGGCGTCCTCGAATGGCACCCGGCCTTCGTCGCTCGCATCGTACAGCCGTGTCGGGAAGTTGAGTAGCGTCGCTGGTCCGTCATTCGTCACGACGAACCCGTGCAACGTGCGCGGCGGGATCGTGACGAGCAGCGGGGCCGGACCGTCCTCGGCGGCGGAGAGCTCGACCAGCATCAGGTTGTCGCGGGTGGGGGAACCATCTCGCGGATCGGCGATCGCGACGACGATCCGGCCGCGAATGCAGTAGAACCTGTCCGTTTGGTGCTGATGCAGGTGCCATTTGTCGACATCCCGCGCGACACCCGGCCCGGTCGTGGAGGTGTAGACCTGCGCGAAGGGCATTCCGTCGCCAAAAACCTCGTCTGGCCAATCCGTGCGGAGAAGCTCGGTCAGCGTGCCCCGCGGATCACGATGCGTTGTCAGGGCGTGGAGGATGGCGCCCTCCACCCTCGATACGTCTCCGGCCGAGGTGACCAGCGCCTCCGCCACGGTGTCCTGTCCTTCTTTCATGGATCATCCTTCCTGTGGAGGTGAGGCCAGTGCGGTCTCCAGCCGCCATCCGTATTGCTGCCGGTAGTACTCGGTGAACGCCGGAGAATCGTCGCGGATTGCCTTCAACCATCCGGGATTGCTCGCGTACCAGTCGATCGTCTCGTTCAGGGTCCCGTCGAAATCACGCGCGGGCGTCCAGCCGAGCTCCTCGCGAATCCTGTCCCACGACAGCGCGTACCGCCGATCGTGCCCGGGGCGGTCCGGTACATAGCGGATCAGTGAGTCGTCCTTGCCCAAGCGGTGCAGGATGGCGCGGACGACGTCGATGTTCGGGCGCTCGTTTCCGGCGCCGATGTTGTAGATCTCGCCGGTTTTTCCCTGTCGCAGCACCCGGTCGATCGCGGCGGCGTGGTCGGCGGCGTGCAACCAGTCGCGAATTTGCCGACCGTCGCCGTAGACCGGCAGTGGTTCGTTCCGCAGGGCGCTGCTGACGAAGAGTGGCACGAGTTTTTCGGGATACTGCCGCGGCCCGATCGTGTTGCAGCCGCGAGTGATGACGACATCCGTGCCGAACGAGATCGTGAAGGAGCGGCAGAAAAGCTCGCCACCGGCTTTGGCGGCGGAGTAGGGGGATCGCGGCGCGACCGGATCGTGTTCGGTTGAGAAGCTTCCATCCGGAATGTCGCCATAAACCTCGTCGGTGCTCACCTGCAGCATCCGGCGGTCATGTCGACGGATCGCGTCGAGCAGGACGTAGACGCCCTCAACATTCGAGCGGAGAAAAACATCTGGCGTTTGGAGCGATCGATCGACGTGGGTTTCCGCGGCGAAATTGACGACCGCATCGGTCTCTGCGACGAGGTCGTCGACGAGTGCCGCATCGGCGATCGAGCCTTGCACGAAGCGGAATCGGGAATCTGCTTTGTGCCAGGCGAGGTTCCGCGTGTTGCCAGCGTAGGTCAGCGCATCGAGCACGGTGACGCGGTCGTTCGGCTGCTGATCCAGTACGAGGTCGACGTAGTGGGAGCCGATGAAGCCAGCGCCGCCGGTGACGAGGATGTGCATGCGCAGGTTCTCCTAACCGGGTGTCGTTTCCGAGGCGAGAACGGGGATGTACCGATTAACGGCGTCCTCCCACGGTGGCAATCGAACGCCCAGCGCGGCGGCCCGGATGTTTCGTAACGTGCTATTGGCCGGTCGCCGGGCTGGCAAAGGGTAGCGGGCGAGGAAATCCCTGGTCGAGATCGGAGACACCAGGTCCGGGTCGATATCGGCTGCCGTCGCGACGGCTCGTGCCAGCTCGTACCGGCTCGCCGCGCCCTCGTTGATGAGATGGAAGATGCCGGCCGGTCGGTGCGGCAGGAGTGCGACGATGGCGTGCGCGAGATCACCGGCGAAGGTTGGCGAACCGACTTCGTCGTCAACAACGTCCATCTTGCCGTGCTGGCGCAGGACGTTGAGAACCGTCCGGGGAAAGTGTTTGCCCGCACCGCCGTAAAGCCACGCGGTGCGGGCCACGGCAAAGGACGGGTCGGCCCGCAGGATCGCCCGCTCCCCCGCGAGTTTGCTGCAGCCGTAGACCGAGATCGGCGCTGTCGGGTCATCTTCGGCGTACGGCGCACCCCCGTCGCCGGGGAAAACGAAATCGGTGCCGATACCGATCAGCCACGCGCCTTGTCCGGCGGCGATCTGCGCCATATTGGCCGATCCGAGATGGTTGACCGTGTCCGCGTCAGCGGGATGTTCCTCACAGCCGTCAACGTTGGTCATCGCTGCTGCATGGATGACGATGTCGGGTTTCGCCGCCATCATCGCTCTGGCCACCTGGGTGCGATCCGTGATATCGACCGCCATGTCGATATCGGGACCCTCCGAGTGCCCCATGCCGCGGACATCGTAGCCAGCATCGCGCAGCGCCGGGAGCAGGTAGCTTCCGAGCTGTCCTCCCGCGCCGGTGACAAGCACTCGCGTCATGCGAAACCCACCTGCGCGTGATCGCCGAGCAGGAGCTTGACGGTGTGCGGCAGCTCCTGCCGGCGCTCGACGATGACCTCTTTGCCGATCAGTGAATCGCTGATCCGTAACGGAATGTTGCGGACGATGCTGTTGTTCATCACGATCGATTGCTCGATCTCGCAATCCTCGATCCGACAACCATCGCCAATGGAGGTGAAGGGGCCTACGTAGGCGTTTTCGATCTGCGTCCCGGTGCCGATGACTACCGGTCCCCGGACGATGCTTTTGACGATCGTCGCCCCCGCGGCGACGACCACCTCGCCGGTGACCGTGGAGTCGTCGCTTACCTCGCCATCGATGCGACGGATGGTGTGCCCCAGCACGACCCGGTTGGCCTCCAGCATGTCGTCTTTCTTGCCGGTGTCGATCCACTCGTCGTCGATGATGTCGGCATCGACCGTGAACCCGGCATCGACCAGTCCCTGGATGGCATCGGTGATCTCCAGCTCACCACGCGCCGAAGGATGCAGGCGCTCGGTGATCTCGTGGATTTCGGGGCCGAAAAAGTAGACGCCGATCACGGCGAGGTTGGAAATGGGCGTCGTTGGCTTTTCGATCAGCTGCATGATGTGCCCGGCCGCGTCGAGGACCGCCACGCCGACGGCGGCGGGGTTCGATACGCGCTTCAGCAGGATCTCGGCACTGGCACCGTTCTGGCAAAAGCGTTTGGCGAAGGGCGCGATCCCGTGTTCGAGAAAGTTGTCGCCGAGAAACATGCAAAACGCGCTGTCGCCGAGAAAGGGGCGAGCGGTCATCACGGCATGGGCGAGTCCCAGCGGTGCCTCCTGGTGAATGAAGGTGAACCGTGCGCCGAATTGCGAGCCATCGCCGAGGGCCTGCTCGACCTGGGCGGAGGTGTCGCCGGTGATGATGCCGATGTCGGTGATCCCGGCGGCCACCATTTGCTCCAGTGCGTAGAAGATAACGGGCCGGTTCGCCACCGGTACCAGTTGCTTCGCGCCGGTTGCGGTCAGGGGGCGGAGCCGGGATCCTTTGCCCCCGGCGAGGACGAGCCCCTTCAGCGATTCCTTGCCCGGTGAGCGGGTGGACTGGGATGGTGGCATGAGCGTCTCCCACAAAACGCGGCATTGCAGCACACGAACATACGGGTATTTGCGTGTGCCGGTCGCGTATCAGGAGTGAATGGCACGCAAATCGCAGGCCAGCCGGCAGCAATCGGCAATACACCGTATCTGCCCGCCGGATTGGGCGTTGGTATTCCTTCCGAATCGGGAGACCTGAATGGGAAATGGGAATAAAGAGATGGCGAGCGACAAGGCGTGATGATGGGTGAATCGCCGGAAGGTGTCCTCGGGCGGCGTTGGTCGCGAGGCGACGTGATAGCCGCCGGGGTGTTGCTGGCTCTGTCGCTCATCATGCTCTGGCATCGCTGGGTCTACGATAACTGGCTGGCCCGGCACGATCTGCTGACCTTCTTCCTGCCGTGGTTCGATGCGCTGGGGGACAGGCTCCGTGCCTTCGATATCCCGGCATTGAACCCGTACATCTTCAGCGGAGCACCGTTTGCTGGCGATCCGGAATCCGGCTGGATGTATCTCCCGGCGATGCTGATCTTTCCGTTTTTCGAGGTGACCGTCGCCTACAAGCTGATGATCTTCCTGTTGCTGATTCTTGCGGGGTTGACGACGTTCATCTTCGCGCGCGTCATCGGGTTCGGCACGCTGGCGGCACTGTTCACCGCGGTCGCCTTCGAGTTCGGCCCGTTCCTGTTTGGCCAGACCGATTGCTGCACCGTCGGGACCATGACATCAACCTTCTCCCCCCTGGCCTTCCTCGGGGTCGAGCTGGCGGTACGGGCGCGGACCTGGCCCGCTCGTGCCACCGCGTGGATCATCGCCGGATTCGCGATCAGCCAGATGATGGCGGCCTGGCTGGGGCAAGGGTTGATCAACGCGCTGCTGATTATCGCTGCCTGGGTCGTCTTTCGCACCGTTATCACGCCGCCGGATGCGCGATGGACCCTGAAGCAGCGGATCGTGACGATGATCGCGACCGGACCGGCCGTGGTGGGGATCGGGGTGTTGCTGGCGGCGGCCGGCATCCTGCCGCGGTTGGCCGCCAACGCCGAATCGAACAATGCAGGCGGTAGCTATGCGAACGCACCCGGCGCCAGTGACGCCGGGTTTCACACGCTGGGATCGGCCTTGAGAACGCTCCTGGTCGATAGCTATGCCTATCGGGGGACATCCGTCTGGGGTACGGTTTTCGTCCTGATGATCCTTGCGGCCCTCCTGATCCGTCGGCAGTCGGTGATCCCGTTCTTTCTCGCGGTCGCGGTGGTGATCCCGGCGCTGGCGATGGGTGTGCGGGGGATCACGGATATCGCCTATCTCATCCCGCTGTACAAGGATTTGCACATCCACAGCCCGGGACGCGTCTTCTGGCTCTACTCGTTCTTCGCGGCGATGCTCGCTGGTGGCGCGGTCAACGAGCTGCCTCGTCTGGCGACGATGCGGACGAGATGGCTGCTCGCGCTGGCGCCTCTGGGTATCGCTGCCCTGGCGGCGTGGTACGCCCAGCGTGGAGTCGCTGAGGTCGTCGGCCACTGGTTCTGGACCACCGCAATTCTGGCGACCGGGTTGCTGCTGGTCGTGGCGTTCGCCTCCCGGTTCGCGGACCTGGCGATGCGAGCGCGGCTGATCGATGCAGCGGTTATCGGTCTCATCGCGGTCGTCTTCCTGTTACCGAACGCGCTGGATATTCACGATTCGCTGGTGATGAAGACGCCGCCGCCCGGGACGTTGGAGATGCGCGGGAATGACTCGTGGATGCAGAACCTGATTTATCAGTCATTGCGGCGCGACGACCCGGGCGGCGCGGGAGAATTTCTGCAGGACAAGCAGGAATCGGAACCTCCCTTCCGTTTCATCGCCTATGGCGGGATGTACCATCCCGATTCCCCACACCAGACCTATCCGGAGCGGCGGCTGGAGCCGGACATGGTCGCCATCCTGCAGAATGCCCGGCCGATGCGTCTGCGCCTGGAGACGACCCAGGGCTACGATCCGCTGCAACCCCAGGTGTATGCGGAGTTCATCGCCGCCCTCAATCGTCGCGACCAGAATTATCACTTTGCGAATCTGCTCAATGTCGGCGTGAATTCGCCATTGCTGGATCTGCTCAACGTCCGATACATCGTCGTGCCCCGCTCGATCCCGGAGGACCGGGACGATATCCAGGCGTTGCAGTCGGTGGGTTGGGTCGAGGTCTTCCGGAACGACGAAGTTGTCATCTACGAGAGCCCCACAGTCCAACCGCGAGGATGGATGGTTTACGATGTCCGGCCCGCAAATGGTGACGACGGTCTGGCCAGATTGGCCAGTGGCGAGGTCGATGGAGCGCAGGTGGCGTTCGTCGATGGTGAGCTGCTTCCGGTCGCCGCACCTGCCGACGGGCAAACACCCACCGTCCAGCTCACCCGTTGGACGCCGGATGCGCTCACGTTCGATGTCGATCACACCGGTGAGGGGGTGCTGGTGGTGAGCCAGATTTATTCGTCGGGCTGGAAGGCGACCGTCGACGGAAAGCACGTCGATGTGATGCAAACCGATCATGCCCTGCTGGGAATCCCGGTCGGGCCGGGCATGCATACGATCGAGGTGCTCTATGCCCCGACAACCCTGACGGTCGGATTATGGGTGAGCGGGATCGGCGGTATCGTCTCGATTGCGGTGCTCGTCTACAGCGGATGGTTCACGATGTCGCGTCGGACGCGGACGTCCCATGTGGCGTGAAGATTGCGAATGACGATCCGGGATCTTGTCCAGGTGTTCAGCCCGGAGGGAGGCGACGCCATATGTGGAACGGCCGGACCGTATCCGTCGTCCTTGGCACCTATGCCGAAAAGGACTCCATTCGCGAGGTCATCGACGGCTTTTTCGCCACGGGCGTGGTTGACGAGGTCGTGGTCGTCAATAACAACGCCGAGCCGGGAACGAGGGAAGAAGTCGAAAAAACCAACGCCCGGCAGGTCTTCGAGCCGAAGCAGGGGTACGGACACTCGTATCGGCGCGGGCTCGACGAGGCTACCGGCGACTTGCTGGTGCTTGCCGAGCCGGATGGTACCTTCCTGCCCCGCGATATCTCCAAGCTGCTCACCTATTCGGATGATTGCGATGCTGTATTCGGGACCCGCACGACGCGGGAGATGATCTGGCAAGGCGCGAATATGGGCTGGTTCCTCAAATGGGGGAACTGGGCCGTTGCCAAGCTGGTCGAGGCGCTTTTCAACACGAGCCATCTCAGCGATGTGGGCTGCACCTACCGGCTTCTGACGCGAGAGACGCTGGAACGTATCCGCCCGAAATTCACCGTCGGCGGCAGCTACTTCGGGCCGGAGCTGATGTTGTTGGTGATCACCTCGGGCGCACGCTTCGTCGAAGTGCCGGTGAATTACCTGCCGCGGGTCGGGGAGTCGTCGGTGACGGGGGATTTCGGCAAGGCTGTCACGCTCGGATTCCAGATGATCGCGTTCGTCGTCCGGTTCCGATTGCAAACCAGCCTCAGGCACCGCAATCACATGTCCCCGCGTTCATTGAACGGAGAATCACGGATGAACCCACAGTCCTCGACGACCGGTGCCAACGGCCAAACCGACTTCGATCGCGTTGCCGCGGAATACGACGAGAGTCTGCCGCAGCATGTGCTGGATCATTATCTCGATCGGCGCGACGCTTATATCCGCGCGCATGCTCCTGCCGGAAGCAGGTTGCTGGATGTCGGCTGCGGCACCGGTGTGCTGGCGGCCCGGCTGGCGCGGGATGGCTACGAGGTGACCGGTGCGGACCCTTTCGATGGCATGCTGGAGCACTTGCGACAACGCGAGCCGCGAGTGACCGCGGTGCATGCACCGGGGCAGCATTTGCCCTTCGCGGACAACACGTTCGATCTGACGTACTGCGTCGCGGTGATGCATCACGTCGCCGATCCCACCGACGTGCACGACACGCTGGTCGAGATGGTGCGGGTAACCAAACCCGGCGGCTACGTGCTTGTCTGGGATCACAATCCGCGGAACCCTTACTGGCCCTTCCTGATGAAGCGGGTGCCGCAGGATACCGGTGCGGAGAGACTGGTGCCAGCGGACGAGATTCTCGATGGCCTGAAGGCTGGCGGCGCATCCCCGGTCGAGGTGCAGACGCTCGGGTTCATGCCCGATTTCACGCCGACCATGCTGATGGGTCCCGTCGCCGGAATCGAGCGGCTTGCCGAACACACGCCCGTCCTGAACCGGTTTTGTGCGCACAACGTTATTCTGGCCTGCAAGAACGGGTGATTCGAGCAATGTCCGGGAAAAGGAGCAGGTTCTGCTTCTGCAGGGATATTGATGATTGGGTGACGATGCAGTGCTGCAGAGTTCTTGTGTTGGGTCCGCTATTTGCCTGATTGGTATGCGATTGGATTGAGAGCAAAGAGGTTTTTTTGTACTTCATTAAGGTGGTGGTAGTCATTGAGCATGTGAAATCGCGTTTGGGTATGGTCGATTTCCAGATGCGTGATACTACAGTTTTGCACGGCGAACTTTACCCAGTCGTTGGGTAATCCTCCTTGTATATGAGAGAGGATTGATCCGATCACGCCTCCATGACACACAACGGCGATTGTATGCCGATTATATTTGCACAGTGTGTCAGAGAAGCTTCTGATGACCCTGTCGTTAAAATCACTGCGACTTTCACCTCTTGGCCACGCTACGCCATTGCTTGCGGGAGTCGCGTGAATTGAGGCAAGGTCTCGATGGTGGGTCTCGAACCACTCGATGGTTTTTCCTTCGAGTTCTCCGAAATCAATCTCGGTAAAACCTGGATGAATGCTCAACGCAGTTCCAGAGAAGTGGGAGATACGGTTGGCCGTTTGCCGAGCTCTCCTAAGTGGACTGGAGATAACGGCATCAAAGTGGGTCTTTGCAAGTCGCTTTCCAAGTGCCAGTGCTTGTCGTTGCCCCACGTCATCCAGCGGCAAGTCTGTTGAACCAATGAATAGATGTTTTGCATTGCCTTCTGTTTGGCCGTGGCGAATGAGATATACAGAGGTCCAGCCATTATTGGGATGACATGCGCTGGACAAGTTTTGTTCGGTGTTCACTGATTCCTTCTCCTCGTCCTGCTGGGTCACGCAGTTATCATTCGTTTTTAAGGATTTGATCCCGGATCGCGGCGACGGTGGGATCGTCGATCTCCTGCAACGCCATATCCCGGAAGCCGCCCACGGGGAGATCAGGATGCTCGCGCAGGTACGCGCGGGATTGCAGGAAGGCCTCCAGCGTATCGACGTTTTTCACGAAGCGGGCCTCGGGCGTGATCCCGTCCTCGTACTCTCGCCACAGGGCGCCGATTGCCGACGCCACGGATTCCGGCATCAACCCGATCAGGCGAGCCGCGGCGGCATCCTCATCCCGTTGCTTGATCGCCTTGTTCTCCGGCGTACGAATGTGCCGCACGCTGAAAAACGCGCGTACCGCCTCGGGGTCGTCGGTCGGGAGCTCGTGCGGCTCGTAGGGAGGCCGATCCCCAACGATCGATTCCGCCAGATCGTGGATCAGCGCCAGCTTCAGCACGCGATCGGCATCGAGATCCGGGTTGTCGTGCGCGACGACCCAGGCGATGAAGGCGGTCATGAAACCATGATCGGCGACGGATTCCGCTTCCGCCGGTGGCAATCCCCGGTCGAGCCAACCGGTGCGCGGCGTGCGCTTCAGATTGGCGACGATCCGGAACAGCTCCGGGAGGTTCTGCGTCATGTTGCGCTGCTCTCGATCCCGAGATTCGCGCCGAGGAAGGTGAGTGTCTTTTGCCAGGCATCCTGCGATTGCGCGAATGCATCGCTGGTCGGGTCGAATGTCAGAAATGCGTGACCGAGACCGGGATAGACGACGAACTCATGCGGTTTGTCGTAGGTATCGAGCTTCTGGTCGTAGGCGTTCAGGTTGTCCATACCCACACCTGCATCCTGATCTCCCCAGAAACCCAGCATGGGAGCCTGAACCCCGGCGACCTCGTCTTCATCGATCGGGAGGATCGGGAAATTCGGTGTGCGCTCCCGCACGGGGAAGCCGTAGAAGGGAATGGCGGCCTGCAATGTAGGATTACGGCTCGACGCCAGCATGACCATGCTGCCGCCCCAGCACATGCCGATCGTCCCAATCCGGCCATTGCCGTGTTCATGATCGCGCAGCCACAACAGCGTCGCTTCGATGTCGCCAAACGTCTTGGCCTGGTCCACCCGGGTGCCACGCTCGCGGGCAGCTTGCGTGTCGCCAGCGGGAACTGGACCCTGCCGGAAGAAAAAGTCCGGTAGGGCCGCGATGAATCCGGCATCCGCGAGACGCCTCGCAACATCGTGGTAGAAGTCGTTGGGTCCGTGGATATCGTGGATGATCATCACGGCGGGCGCCGGCAATCGTTCCGGCTCGACGACGAAGACGGGGAGCGATTCGTCTCCCGAGCTCAGTGTGAGGTCCTGCTCGTGGAGATGGGCGCCGCCGGAAATGGGGAACGGGCAATCGTCGTGGCACATGTCATCTCGTCTCCTGTATGAAAGGCCGATCGTCCGGATTGTCGCACGCGCCATTCCCCGAGTCTCGATTAACCACGAAAAAACCCGGGCGCAGTGCACCCGGGCAGGATTGCACGTGATGTGGTGGCTACTGATCGGACGAGCGAGGGTCGCCTTCCAGCGCCGCAAGGATCGTCGGCCGGGGGAGCCGCATACTGCGGGCAGCCACGCTGAATTCCGTAATTTCGTCCGGACTCATATCCAGCGCGAGGCTCAAGCGACGCGCGATGTGCGGTCGCGGCTCGGATTTGCCCAGTTCGATTTGCGAAACGGTCACTCGTGCCACACCGGCACGATCGGCCAACGTTTGTTGCGACATATGTCGCCGTTGCCGCGCTTCCCGAAGCGTCAGCATGCTACCAAGACTCCCTCTCCATCCACCCTCATCGCTCCGGTGTGCGGGGGCATGGGCTACCAGAGCGACGGATCGGTGATCCCGATCGTCCCGCAAGAATCGTAGTCTGTTTCGACACAGCTTTGAAAGGTATACGAACGGCTTTCCTCAGGGCCATTTTTACGGAAAGTTGACATTTCGTGTTGTTGTCATGTGCGGACACTCTGAACGGTCGGCGTCCCAACAAGAGATCGTATTGTGGCGCGTCACAACAGCTGACCGATGTGACTTGCGGGAACCATTTGCGCGGTATGATCTGCCGCAGACGAATGCGACAAGAGAGGAGACGAACATCATGGCCGATCCACGAATGGAGAAATGGGCGCAAACGTTGGCGGGGTATTCCGTCGATGTCCAGCCGGGACAAACCGTCGCGATCACCGGCGATGTGGCAGCCGCGCCCTTGCTGCGGGAGGTGGCGAAAGCGGTCACCGCCCGGGGAGGTTATGCCGTCGTTTTGCCGACGCTGGATGGAGTGACGCCGGATCTGTTGCTGAACGGTTCGGACGATCAGCTCCGGTTCGTCTCGCCGGTCGAGCGCTTCATGCGCGAAGAGGCCGACGTGCTGATCACCATCCGGGCGGAATCCAATACGCGAGGCATGTCCGAGGTCGACCCTGCCCGGCAGCGGCTGTATACCGGCGCCCGTAATGACCTGATGAAGGCCTATATGCAACGGGCGGCTGATGGCGAGCTGACATGGAGCCTCACGCTGTTTCCCACAGCGGCATTTGCCCAGGATGCCGATATGGAGACGGACGCCTATACCGATTTCGTGCTCAAGGCGTGCAAGCTGGATCGGGACGATCCGGTCGCTGCCTGGCAGGAGCTCCGCGCGGAGCAACAGCGTCTGATCGACTGGCTCGATGGCAGGAAGGAGGTCCACCTGACGGGCCCCGACACCGACCTGAGGCTATCGATCGAAGGCCGGACCTGGATCAATTCCGACGGTCGCCGGAACTTCCCGAGCGGAGAGATCTTCACCGGACCGGTGGAGGATTCCGTCAATGGACACATCCGGTTCTCGTTTCCGGTCGTGACAGGGGGACGGCAGATCGAGGATATCCGCCTCCGGTTCGAAGATGGCCGCGTGGTCGATGCGACTGCGGCGAAGAACGAAGCGTATCTGATCGAAACGCTGGATACCGATGAAGGGGCCCGGTACCTCGGCGAGTTCGCGTTTGGCACCAATTTCGATATCCAGCACTTCTCGAAGAACATTCTCTTCGATGAGAAGATCGGCGGCACCGTCCACATGGCCGTCGGGCGCGGCTATCCGGAGACTGGCTCGACCAACGAATCGGCGATCCACTGGGACATGATCTGCGACCTGCGTCAGGGAGGACAGGTCACGGTCGACGGCGAGGTCTTCCAGAAAGACGGCCGGTTCGTAGTGTAGGGGAGCGTTGCGAAAGGGCGCATTGCCGCAGGCTTTGCGCCATGTTGGTGTGGAGACGGAGACAAGGGCTCACCGGCATGTCATTACCCGTAACCGAGATCCTGCTTGATGAGCTGGATGCACGCCCGTTTGACGGCCGCCAACTCGTTCTCGGGGGCGAGGCCGAGCTGGCGAACGATCTCGCCCGGAATGGTCGGATCGACTGGCGGGCGCTTGATGTCCGGGAGCGAGAACGCGCATCGGGAAGTGTTGTCGTTATCGACGACGTTTCTCCGGATGCTTATCGTGGCGTGATCTTGCCGGTACCGCCGGATCGCGCGCTGGCACGACGCCTGTTGCTCCTGGCGTGGCAGGCGCTCGAGCCTGGCGGAGAGCTGATCCTTGCGGGGGCGAACGCCGAAGGCGGGAAATCGGCCGTTGCCGACGTCAGGAGTCTCTTCGGGGAGGTGACGGAGTCCTACCGGCAGAAGCATCGAATCGCCCGGGCGATCCGGATGCCGGAGTACACGATGTGGCCCGCCTGGGCCGATGAGGACGGTATTCGACCGGGAAGCTGGCGGTCGTTCGAGTTCGCGCTCGGTGAGGATGCCGTGACGCTTGAGACGCAGGCCGGGGTCTTCGCCGGGGATCGCCTTGACGTGGGGACGCGCCTGCTCCTCGATCATCTGCCGATCGTTCCCGGAAGCCGCGTCCTCGATGTCGGCTGCGGTGCGGGAGCGATCGGGATCGCCGCGAGCCGGTCCGGCGCGGCGGATGTGACGCTGGTCGATGCGAACCTGCTGGCGGTGGAGACCTCCGCCCGGAACCTGGCCAGGCTGGGGATCCCGGGCCATGCCATCGCCAGCGATGTTTACTCGGGCGTTTCCGGCGAGCGGTTCGACCTCATCGTCAGCAACCCGCCGTTCCACCGGGGGAAGCTGGTCGATTTCACCGTTGCCGATACCCTGATCGATGGCGCGCCATCGCATCTCCGGCAGGGCGGGCGTCTGCTGATCGTCGCCAATGCGTTCCTGGCATATGGCAAGCGAATGGGGCAGGTGTTCCGACACGTCGAGACGGTCGCGTCGACACGCCAATACCACGTTCTGTTGGCGCGCGATCCGTATAACTCCTGACACCAGCTATTTCCTTGTAGGTTATTTTCTGGCAAGCGTTATGCAATGAATGGTGCGGCGTCAGATTGACGAAACACCTCATACACGCGCATCACCCCCGTGATCGATGTGGACGCTCCGGTCACAGTCGTCACGGGAGTAAAGATGAGCGGGAAGCGTTCGTCATCCTTGGCGTGCGATGCGTACGGTCGTACGGTCGTATGAAAAGGAGTTTTCCCCATGCACGACCACGATTCTTCCCGCTGGGAACGACCCGCGTTTCCTCGTCGCCGGTTAATCCAGGGATCGGCTTTGCTCGCCGGTGCCAGCGCGTTCAGGATTCCGTTGCGAGAGGTTGCCGCACAGGCCACGCCGGGAGCCACACCGGTTGGGAGTCCGATCGCCTCGCCTGTGCCGGTTGCCGAGTACGTCCCCAGCTCGTTGACGACCGCCGAATACGCGATTCTCCGGGCGGCCGTTGACCGCATCATTCCGGCCGACGATCTCGGACCTGGCGCCGGGGATGCTGGTGCGCAGGTGTATATCGATCGCGCTCTCAGTGATCGCAAGACCGCCTCGCTGACCTCATACCAACAGGGATTGAAGGCGCTCGACACGGCTGCCGGAACCGGAGGGTTTGTGGCGCTCGCGACCGATAAACAGGATGAGATTCTCACGACCGCCGAGTCGGGCAAGTTGGCCGATGCGCCGGACGGTTTTTTCGCGATGCTGCTCGAAGACACCCGTGAAGGCATGTTCAGCGATCCGGTGCACGGTGGTAACGCGAATTTCGCCGGTTGGGATTTGATGGGCTACCCCGGTATCAAGCTGGTCTGGTCCGAGCAGGATCAGCAGATCAATTCGACGCCGACACCCGAGCATATCTCCGTGGCGAAATATCAACAGGAGGCGGGGTCATGAGTAATCCTCTTCCCAAGGTCGATGTCTTGATGATTGGCATTGGTGCTGCTGGTGGCGTCGCCAGCTACGTCCTGACCAAGGCCGGGATCAGCGTCGTCGCGCTGGAGGCCGGTCCCCGCAATGACGAGGCCATTTTTCTTTCTCACTACGATGAGCTGGATGGATACCCGTTCCATAATCCGTTTGCTGATGTGAAGGGAAACAAGGAGATCCCGACCTGGAGACCGGATGCGAAATCCCCGGTGCAGGCGCCTCCGGCCCCGCCTATCGTGATGGATAACCAGGTGGGCGGAACGTCCGTCCATTGGTCGGCTCAATCGTGGCGATACCGGGAAGACGATTTCAAGATCCGGAGCACGACGATCGACAAATATGGCGAGACGGCGTTGCCGGAAGGAAGCGCCGTCGTCGACTGGCCCATCACCTACGATGACCTTGAGCCGTATTACGAGCAGGTCGAGAATCTCATTGGTATTTCTGGCCAGGGCGGAAGCAATCCATTCGAATCGCCGCGCAAGAACGACTATCCGATGCCGCCGCTCCGCCGGAGTGGCGTGACCGAACTTGCGGATACTGCCATGGCCAACGTCGGGTTTCACCCGTTTCCGCAGCCGGCCAGTGTTCTCAGCCAGGACTACAACGGTCGCTCTGCATGCAGTTTTTGCGGATACTGTACCGGTCACGGATGCTGGAACGATGCCAAGGGAAGCACGTTGGTGACCGCAATTCCCGAGGCGGAAAAGACCGGCAAGCTGGAGATTCGTACCAACAGCCGTGTGACGAAGATCCTGTCCAACGACAAGGGGCAGGTGACCGGCGTGACCTATCTTGATGACAAGGGGCAGGAGCAGGAGCAACCGGCCGGCGTCGTGATTCTTTCCACCTACGTGTATGAGAACTCGCGGCTTCTCCTCGTCTCGACCTCCGACTACTACAAGAACGGGCTGGGCAATAACGCGGGCAACGTCGGTAAATACTACATGGCCCACTCCTATGGCGGTCCGTCGGGGTATATCCCTGGCAAGAACTTCAACCTGCTCTCGGGAACGGTGTCTCAGGCAACGGCGATGGACGACATGAACGGCGACAATTTCGACCATACCGATCTCGGGTTCATCCGTGGGGCGATCAGTTTCGTTGGGCCGTCAGAGTCGACACCGATCGCGCAATCGGGCAAACTCCCGCCCAATGTGCCGGCCTGGGGCTCGGAGTACAAGAAGTTCATACACGATGGTGCAAACTCGGTGAGTGCGGTTTTTACCCAACTCGAAGTGCTGCCCTACGAGGGGAATTTCCTGGATCTCGACCCCACGGCGAAGGATGAGATCGGTATGCCGATCGTTCGCGTGACGTTCAGCCTTGGTGAGAACGAGCAGAAGGCCAATACGTATATCAACAAGCAACTGGAGCCGGTCCTGAAGGAGATGGGGGCGACGCAGATCTGGTCTCCTCAGGAACCGGCAACGATCCCGATCAACTCGCACGCCTATGGCGGTACAAGGATGGGCGACGATCCGTCGATGTCGGTTGTGGACATGCATGGCATCTCGCACGAGGCGTCGAACCTGATGATCCTGGGCGGATCCAACTGGTGCAGTACCACCGGGTACAACCCGACCGAAACCATCGAGGCGCATGCCTGGTTCGCCGCGGATTACCTCGCGAAAAATCTCGACAAGATCGCGATCTGAAACGGGGTCCGATTGGGGCCTCATGAAGGCACGAACGAGGGGGTGATTGAATACTCGTCGCCTCCTGGACCCAGCGAATGGACCGGCTCCTCGCGAGGAGCCGGTCCATTCGTCCATGGTGTCATTGGGATGGAAGAGGAGCGTCCGTCCATTTTGGCGGAGCCGGTATCCACGACCGCATGCGGTCGAGCAGCGTCGCGGGGTCAGTCTCGTGCAGGAGCATGCCGAGATGCTCGGGCTTCACAAATCCTGCGGCTGCGGCATCGTTGGCGAATGCCAACAGGTGGCGGAAAAATCCGGTTTCCGTATCGAGAATACCGCACGGTTTGCGGTGAATCCCCAGTTGTCCCCACGTCAGGATCTCGCAGAACTCGTCGAGCGTGCCAAACCCGCCCGGCAAGGCGATGAAGCCGTCGGCCTCGCGCTCCATCATCGCCTTCCGCTCGTGCATCGATGCCGTGATGTGGAGTTCGGAGATACCGGTGTGCGCCAGCTCCCGGTCGACCAGAGCCTGCGGGATGACCCCGATCGCGCGTCCGCCTGCTGCCATGACCGCATCGGCGATCGCTCCCATCAATCCGACGCGTCCGCCTCCGTAAACGAGTGCGATGTCCTGCGCGGCAAGCAGGTGCCCAAGCGAGCGGGCGAGTTGGACGAATTCCGGGCCTCGACCATCGCTCGATCCGCAAAAAACAGCGACAGATTTCATGGAATGATGTCCTTGTGTATGGCGTATTCGGGAATCGGCTGGTTGTCATGGTCAGAGTTGCTCGCTGCCCATGCCCGGATTCCGGTTTGCAGTGTACGATTCATGACAGGCCCGGATGTAGCCTGCGTGGAGATCGATCCGGACCGGGCGAACGAGTGCCCAGAGACACCACGGGTGAGGGGTCGATTGCCACGCCAGTCGATATCGCCGTAGCGAAACGGGATCAAGAAATATGAAGCGAAGTACGGATCGGATCGAGGTCACGCACGTCGGTAGTTTGCCGCGCACCGATGCGCTGCGTGAGGCGAACAAGAAGCGGCTGGAGCAGGGCGGCGAGCTGGAAGGGTTCGACGAACTGCTGGCCGAGGCCGTCGTCGAGGTCATGAAGAAGCAGAATGAGGTCGGCGTCACCATCCCGAACGATGGCGACTATGGCAAGGTCATGACCGGCAAGGTTGACTACGGCACCTGGTGGTCGTATTCGTTCCAGCGTCTTGGCGGCCTGGAGCTTCAGGAGGGCGGTCTCGATATCGTGCCGCCGCAGAAGTCCGCCCCCGGCGATGTGAAGCTGACCAACTTCGCTGGCCGCCGCGACTGGAACATCTTCAAGGATGCTTACAGTGACCCGACCGCGGGTATCGCCCTCGGCGACACGGCGTCCAATGCCTTCCCGGTCCAGACCGGTCCGGTTACGTACACTGGTCAGGCGCAGATCCAGACCGATATCGCCAACATGAAGGCGGCGATGGCGGCGACCGGGGTTGAGGAAGGCTTCATGACGGCGATCTCGCCAGGATCGGCGTCGCGCATCGGCAATACGTATTACAAGACCGAGGAAGAGTTCATTTTCGCCTGCGCGGAAGCGCTGCGCGAGGAGTACAAGGCGATCGTCGATGCCGGGCTGATCCTGCAGATCGATGACCCGTCCATCGCCGAGAACTTCGACCAGATCGATCCCGAGCCGTCGGTCGAGGACTACCAGGCATTCACGAAGGTTCGCGTCGATGCCTTGAACCACGCGCTCGAAGGTCTTCCCGCCGACCGAGTCCGCTTCCATCTTTGCTGGGGCAGCTGGCACGGTCCGCACACCACCGATATCGAGTTCAAGAACATCGTTGACCTGATGTTGCAGATCAACGCGCAGGCCTACACGTTCGAGGCGGCCAATGCGCGTCACGAGCACGAGTGGAGGGTCTGGGAGACGGTGAAGCTGCCGGAAGGCAAGATCATCATCCCGGGTATCGTCGGTCATGCGACGAACGTGGTCGAGCATCCGGAGCTGGTGGCCGAGCGGATCGAGCGCTTCGCGAAGCTGGTCGGTCGCGAGAACGTCATCGCCAGCACGGATTGTGGCCTCGGCGGCCGTATCCATCCGCACATCGCCTGGGCGAAGCTCGAGGCGCTCTCCGAAGGCGCGAAGCTCGCCACGGAGCGGCTCTGGAAGTAGTTTCCCTGCGTTGCCGAAGCCTGGTGGTCCGCATGTTCGCGGTGTTGCCTGAGCCTCGCGCGTGAGCCCGTCGTCCCGAGCGAAGTCGAGGGATCTCGTGAGCACATGTTCACGGATTCCCGACACGCTCGGGATGACGGGTTTTTGTGTTACAGGAAAACCGTCTGATTCGGAGGCCCGTTGCAATTCCGGACGTTGACCCGGATTCAGTACAGAATTTTCGTGAAGAAGTGGAAGAAACAAGGGTGGTGCTCTATAGAGCGCCACGTAAGGACGCGGCTGCATGATGCGTTGCAGGCGGCTTTCAGTCCGACCACGCATCCAGGAGCGGCCCTGATTCCCCATAGACCGGATCGGTACGGGGGCGAGGGACCTTGCCGATCTCCCGGTCCGCCTGCGGACGTTCACCGTTCTTGCCATAACGCATATCGGCGGATTGACCGGGCGGATAGGCGCCGACGATGACGTAATGATCGCTGTGACCCAGATTCATGTGCGCCGTCCCGGCCGGTAAAACGACGATGTCGCCCGCGTGCAGCTCCAGTTCGCGACCTTGCGGACCGCCCAGCTCAACCCTCACGCTGCCCCGGGCGCAACCGAGCACCTCATGCGTGGTTGCATGGTAGTGGCGGAAGTCAAAAATCCCGTTCCGCCATGCATTGTCCCATCCGTTCGCTTCAAAGCGGTCGATCAATGCCTGTGCCGGATCGACACGACGGTCCGGCGCGATCGCCTGCCGATACAACACGACCGGCAGCGCATTGCCCGGAAACGTCCCGTCATCGTGGACCACGAATGTCTCGACCTTGGATTGCTGTGTCATGGATCGGGACTCCTTCCTGTCGTCACGAAGGGAACTCGTCGCCTGGCTCGCCTGGGCCGGAGTCGTCAGCCACGAACGGTCGAGACGAATCCGTCGGGGTCCTCAAGGGAGAAGTAGACCGTCGTGGCCCGGATTGGCACCCCGAGGACACGCCCCCTGGCGGATTTCCGGAGAGTGAGCTTGACTCCGCCGGAGCTCGAGCCATTGAACGCCCACACCTTTATAAGGCCGAACATGTTGCCATGCACGCCCCATCCCAGCCATGCCGGGATTCTGGTGCGCTCGACCGTGAGAATCGTGTCTCTCGGGATCGTGACGCTGCCCGACCAGCCCAGTTTCGCCGTGATGGCGTCGTCACTCACATCGACGAACCCCTTGCCTGGCCCGACTCCGAACAGGGGCAGGACAACCCGGCTGGCCGCATTGTAGGAAATTGCGAATCGCATGGAATCAACTCCGTTGTTCCTGATGCCGGCACCGTTGCCGGTGGAATGTCTTGCAGGAAGGACGAGTCCTTTCGTCTCCAGTATCAGGTGATGACCGTTGATGGCTGTTACGAAAACATGACGTAATGTCGTCGGTCCATTCGAGACTCATGTCTGCCGGTTGAGGATTGGGAGCAGGTGTCTCATCAGGGTGGCAGCATGGCTGATCGATGCACGGTTATTGCGATGATCGCCGACGCTCCCGCCGTATCCGATGACGAGGACATTCCGGACGGGGACCAGCGCGATCGATTGGCCGTTCTCCTCGTACGTGATAATGGCGATTTCGTGACCGTCGATCGTTTTTGGCAAACTCACGATCGTGAAGCTGGCGTAGTCAGCTTTCGCCTCATCGATCGTATCCCGGACGTCAGCCTCGTCCTCGAATACCACGTAGGCGCCGAACAGGATGCTGCTGTCGCGTCCAGTCACGACCCTCACGCCGCCTGCCGCATCGGCGTAACCGGCGTCCCCGAAATCCTCCCACGGCACCGGCTCTAGCCTGGAGCCTCTGTATCGTTGGCGGATCGGCGTATTTCCTAGCGTTTTAAGCAGATCTTCCGGGGTGACAGCGATGAGCCCCGCCGGCGTCTGCGCCGTCAATCGAGTGAAGGCGAGGGCAGCAGGAAGTCCCCACGCGAGGCTGGTGATGAAGCGACGACGATTGATGGCGGTGTGCTCCACGGTGGTCCTCCTTCGCAGGATTTCGGGATATCCCATCCATTATCGCAGGGGAGAGACGCAAGAAGGATGCTCGACACATCTCTGGCATGCGTTCCATACTTTGCAACCGATGCAGCATGATGCATCGGCGCCCGAATGTCGTAGTGGAAGGACCGAGTCGTGATCGCCTGGAGTGTGGACAATGCACCTCCGGCCAGCGATATCCGGCACCGGCAGGTCGTCCCCACCGATCTCCTCGCGCTTCCGCCACGCCATCGTCGTCAGCGATGGACCTGTCTTCGCGCCCGCACCGGGCCCTGAATCGGCGTTTCCCTTCAACGGAATCAACGCTGATCATGGAAAGACAGGACTCCTGTGAACGACGCTTCTTCCCGCGTATCACGCTCCCCGGAGCGTATCTCCGCGTTGCGCGCGCTCTTGCGCAAACGAGCGCGGCTGGACGATATCGTCCAGCTCGAAAGCTCCCGCTACCTACTGAAATGGCTGCTGATCAGTACGATCATCGGCGTCGTGGCCGGTCTTGGCGCGGTCGTGTTCCAGTGGGCGCTTGGCCTCTGCACCCGCTTCTTTTTGGGCGATATCGTCGGATATATGCCTCCGATGCCGATTGGCGAAGGGTCGCCCGTGCGCGATTCGTTCACCCGGCCGTGGCTTCTGCCTGTGGTGACGACGGTCGGCGGCCTCATCTCCGGTTTCATCGTCTTTCGCTGGGCGCCGGAAGCCGAAGGACACGGGACGGATGCCGCGATCGATTCCGTTCACCATAAACGCGGCGTTGTTGCGCCGAAAATTCCGCCGATCAAGCTCATCGCCTCCGCGATCACGATTGGTAGCGGTGGGTCCGGCGGCCGTGAGGGACCGACCGCGCAAATCTCCTCCGGATTCGGCTCATTGTTGGCGACGTGGCTGCGGCTGAGACCGGACGACCGGCGAATCGCGGTGACGGCCGGGATGGGCGCCGGTATCGGCGCGATCTTCCGCGCTCCACTCGGCGGAGCCCTGATGTGCGCCGAGATCCTCTACCTTCACGACCTCGAGGTGGAGGTGCTGTTGCCAGCCCTGATGGCCTCGATCGTCGGCTATAGCGTCTACGGCTTCTTCAATGGGTGGGTACCGATTTTTGGCGAGCAAACGCATATCGGATTCGACGATCCGCTCACGCTCGTCTGGTACGCCGGGTTGGGTATCGTTCTCGGACTCGGGGGGCTTCTCTACGCAAAGTCGTTTTACACGGCCCAAAACGTGTTCAGCCGCTGGCGGATTCCCCGATGGATCAAGCCGGGAATTGGCGGCTTGTTTGTCGGATTGATTGGACTCGAGATTGGAGGTGCGCTGCACACAGGTTATGGCTGGGTGCAGATCAGCATGTCCGACGAGCTTATGACGCTGCCCCTCTGGTTGGTGATTGCGCTTCCGTTCGCCAAAATCGTTGCGACATCGTTCTCGATCGGTTCGGGCGGATCCGGAGGTATCTTCGGTCCCGGCATGGTGATCGGGGGGATGTTCGGCGCGACCGTGTGGCGGCTGGGGGAGGGCGTTTTGCCGCACATGCCGGATTCCCCGGCTCCGTTCGTGATCATCGGCATGATGGGTCTCTTCGGCAGCATCGCTCATGCTCCCTTCGCGGTGATGCTGATGGTCGCCGAGATGACCGGGAACCTCTCCCTCCTCGCACCGGCAATGATCTGCGTCGCGGTCGCCAGCGCGTTGGTCGGAGACGTCACGATTTACCGGGCGCAACTCTACGACCGCACGCGATCTCCCGCCCACCGCATCCGGATGAGCTTCCCGCTGCTGTCCGCGCTGTCGGTTCGCGATGCGATGCGACCGCAAGCGGCTTCCATCAATGAGCCGGTCGAAGGTCAGATCACCGTCGAGGAGAGCGCAAGTCTGGGCGATGCCTTGCAGCAGCTCGCTGAGGCCGAAGCGACCCATGCGGTCGTTGTGGATTGCGGTGAACCCGTTGGCGAATTGACCAACCGCGATGCGTTGGCGGCATACAAGAACATGTTGCAACGTGGCGTGCGCCGGGCGAGGGCGATGCCCGCATCGTCGTTGATCGTCGAAGGAACGCTGCATCCCGGCTCTCCTCTGGCCGGAAAATCGCTACGCGACGCTGCACTGCCGAGCGGCACCCTGGTTGTCTCCATCCTTCGTGGCCGGGAAACGGTGTTCCCCACGGCGGATACCATCCTGCAACCCGACGATGTCGTGACATCGGTCGCCCCACCGGACTCCGTGGGCCGGATGCATCAGTTGATGGAGGGCTGACGAGGGCGACTTCACGCCGGTTTCTCGGGTATCGTCATATGAAGTCCCGGTCCCGCCGTTGCGGTTGGAGTCCGGAGCATGCAGTGTTGCCGAGATCCGATCAGGAGGGGAGGTGCGTATGGACATCGTGGATCGCGATGTCGATGTGGATCAGATCGATATCACCGTCGGACCCGAGCCATCGGACCGGCTCGTGGAAAACGTGAAGCGAAATGGCGTGATCGTGCCGGTGATCCTCGCGGAACGGGCGGATGAGGATGGGGAGTTGCACTACGTCATCGTCGATGGCAACCGCCGGGTCGCTGCCGCGCGTGAGGCTGAGGTGCCGGTCGTGCCGGCCCGGGTGTTGCAAGGCGTCTCCGATGCCGAGATGGCGAACCTGACGCTGCTCACAAACAACTTCCGCACCAGCAACTACGTGACCGAGTTCTGGGCGATGAACGAGCTTCAGCGCGCCGGCGTCTCCCGGAAGCAGCTTCCCGAGGTGACCGGGTGGACGCCTTCCACGATTGCGACGCGGGAGCATCTCTCGCAGCTCGAGCGGCGCTTGTTCATCGGGCTCAGCGAGGGGAGGATCTCGCCGACGGTCGCGCTGGCGGCCGCCAAGCTCGATCGCGATTCGCAGGCGCGTCTGGGCGACATCTTCCAGAAAACACGGCGGTTGACGAAGCGGGATGTCGACGAGGTGGCGCCCAAGCCAGTCGGGGATTTGCCGGAGATCGACACCGAGGGTCGCCTGTTGCCGGAGGATTTGCAACTCGCTCTCACCGCCATCGCCCGGCAGGCGGTCTCCCGGGGGATCGATGCAGATGTCTGGTCCGGTGCCGGAGAACGGGCCTGGCGCGAAGCATCGGGTGGATGAGGGCAGGTGGCATGCGGTTCTATACTCTGAAGGAAAGAAATCTGTCGTTGTCCAACAGGGAGTAGACCTACAACATGTCTTCCACATCATCTGGTCCGAATCCGGTTTGCGAAGTCGGCATGCGCCATCCGCGTGACCGGCATCGCATGCGCCCCGTCGAGGGTGCCGAGCACGTCTGGTTTTGCAACCGCCACTCGATGTACGCGCAGCTCATCGACATGGAGACCGCGAAGTCCGCGAACCGCGGCGCTGACTGGACGCAGTATTCGGGAGTGGATGGCGTCGTCGTCGGGCTCGGGGATGAGCGCCAGGGCGGCCAGATCGTTTATTTCAGGGAGAAATAGGGGCGGGGGCAGGCATCTCGAAGCCTGCCCCTGTTCCATAAAGCACAATGCGAAAGGATGAGCCGGTGACCAACCTCATCCAGATCAGCCGGGACTACCGCGAGATCGGCGATGTTCCGTACGCCGTCATCATGAAGATGCTGGCGGAACAGGACTCGCCGATGCTGGAGACCGGCTACGAGACGCATCTCGTAGCCTCTCCTCACAGCGCCTTGTTCTGGGCCCAGGCATGGCTCGAGAACAAGTGGGAAACCACCGGTATCCTCATCCACCCGGAAGACCACAATCCGATGTCGCTCCGGCCGTGGACGGACGACCCGCGAGGCATGCCGGAAGGAACGACCCGCCTGATCACCGCACCGGATGGCGGGCAATTCCTCGCCTTCGAGCGCGATGCCGACTGTGCCAGGGAGTGGCGCCGCCGGCTTATCGACGATCCTGACTACAAGGGTGGCGTTTACGCTGAGACGCACACGCTTGATGAGATGCTCGCGGTCTACGCACCCAGCGGCGATGTCCACCCAGTGACCGGTCTCGACAACGCGAACATCGGTTACGGTGACTCGGTCCGCACGATGTTGTCCCGGTTCGACCTCGCCGAGCACGATTACCCTCCGTTCAACCCGTCGCCGGATTGACGGGGACGTTCTGAAATCCGTCGCCACGGGCGGCAATTGTTCGGGAGGCTCGTCATGGAACCGCAGGAGCTGTGGGCATCGCTGCATCGCATCTACGAGATGGAGCCGCGGGAGCGCTACTCCAGCACCGAGGTCGATCGCCTGCACCGGCGGTGTGTCCGCCAGGTGGAGGCGATGACGTACTCCGAGCGGCGTCTCTCGTTGAGCCGGTATGTCCGCGATGTCATGCTGTCGGAGGATGCGCTGGAGCAGGACCGTGGCTGGCAGGATGTCCTGTCGTTTCTCGATTGGATCGACGGCGGCATGGAGTAGGATCCGGCTCCCCAAAATGACGCGTTTCGACGGACAATGGCGCCGGCGCCACCCCGTGGTGGTGCTCTGCCCGGCTTACGCTCCTCGTACCGTCGCGTTCCCCCGAACCGCGGTCGGGCCCGCTGCCTGGCTGCGGTTTAGAGCGCATTGCACGATGGTTGACACGATCCGCGCACGACGGACGTAGGAGCGGATGGCCGCAGGCTCGCTGCCCTCTCGGCGGCCGAGCCTGCCCTGAGCGAAGCGAATGGGTCGAGCGTCCAGATGCCAGGTCAACCTCTCTGCAATGCGCTGTGTTTGTTGGTTCCATGAAAAACGATGCACCGCTGCACTCGGGATAGGAGCGCGGTAGATGAGGATACGCAGTGACGCTGCAGTTTTGTCTTGATTACTCGCCGTGGGAATGGAGCAAGGAGCAGCAATCCGGGGATGCGGCGGCGATTTCCGCCGCGGTCGACCGCACGCTGGCACTCGCCCGGGCGGCCGACGAGGCCGGAATCGACTCGATGTGGTTACTCGAGGATCCGGATGGCTGGGATGCGCTCGCCGTGCTCGGCGCGATCGCGCGGGAGACGGACCGGTTGCGTATCGGCACCGGCGTTGTCAATCCCTACTATCGTCACCCGAGTCTGATTGCGGCGTCGATGTCCACCCTCGACATGCTGAGCAACGGTCGCGCCTTCCTCGGGTTTGGCCGGGGGCAAAGCGAATGGTACGGAGTGGCGATGGGGATGGATGTCGGCAAGCCCGAGCGGCGGCTCGTCGAGACGATCGACCTCCTGCGCCAATGGTGGTCGCCGGAGATGCGCGCGACCTCGCCGGAGTCGGCCACGGAGTTCGCGATCAATGATTGGCGGCGAGTGATCCGGCCGCTCCAGCATCCGTTTCCCATCTACCTGGCGGCCGTGGGGCCACATGCCATGCGCATCGCCGCCCACCATGCCGACGGGGTGATCTTCAACGACCTCGCATCGATGCAGTTTATGGAAAACGCCATCACCACCGTGCGGGAGGAGGCGAGGAGCGCCGGTCGTGATCCGTCCGGTTTCGTCTTCGCCGCGCGTTCCCAGCTCACGATCGCGGACGACCCTACGGAGATCTACGAACGGCGCAAGAGCACCGTGGCGACGATCCACGCCCTGCCGCATATGGAGCGGCTGATGGTCACCGATGGTTATGACGTCGATCGCATCATCGCTGATGTGCGTCAGGCGATGAACACGAATGAGATCCTCTCGCAGGGTGGCGGGTTCACCGATCTCCGCGAGGGCGGCAACCTGGCGGCGGCGAAGCGGGCGATCCCGACCAGCCTGATGGAGGAACTGGTTGTGGCGGGGCCGTTACCGAAGGTGCGCCAGCGTCTCCACGAAATGGAGCGGATCGGCGTGACCCATGTGTTCCTTGCCCTGCCGAAGCCGGAAACGACGGCGGACGACCTGCGCGAGCTGATCGCTCCCCTGCGATAGGGGCGCCTAAGTTCCTTCCCGGTTCGTTCGTCGCTGCCAAACGTCCGGAGCCCGTTTTGTAACCAAATCCGGAACCCGCGCGTTGAGAGGGATGAGAGGCGGAGATCGCAGACGCTTTGTCTCAATCCCGATCCCCTCCCCACCTGATCCGCCTCTCGCCGGCGATCCGGGTATCGGTCGTGGCAACACGCCGGCACCCGGCTCTCGCCGGATGACAGGAACGGGATCGGCCGGGGCAGCGAATATGCGCGGCGGTCCGGTATGATCAGGTTATCTGAGTAACACGCGAGTACAGTGACGGGTACACGAAGCGACGATTGAGGATTCGGCCAGCAGATGCCATGGCGGAGAGGTGCGATGTCTGATTTACGCTTGCGACGACAAACCACGAGCCCCCCGGCTCCCACGAAACGCCGGCGGGAGGTCTCGCGGATCAGCCTGGCCGGGGGCGCGTTGCACGTGTTCGGCGCGTTGGCGATGGTGCTCGGGCTCCTGCTTCCGCTGACCGGTGCAGGGCAGGCGCTGGCCGCCCCGACATCGATCGATTCGCTTTCCCGGGAACCCAGTCAGGATATCGATTCGGCCGCATTCACGCAGGTGGCGGCGATCGGTGATTTTCAGGGACAGTTCGGCTGTAACGGGTTCGATATCAATTGTCCTTCGACGCAGTTGACCAACCACAACGGGCTCTGGACGGGCGTTTTCGCGATCCCGGCCGGGCAATGGCAATGGCAGATCGCGGCGATGACGCAGGACGGTCAGCAGATCACGCTGAGCGACCGTGGCAACGACCAGACCGGCTCTCTTTCGATCGGCGATGAGGATGCCGGCGCGTGGTTCTTCTTCAGCGCGTCCCGCCAGGAAGCCGATGCCGCCGCAACCGACCAGCTCGCGACACTCTCTACAGATATTGGCACCTTTGCGCTCGAACCGGACAACGGCGACTACACCGCAATCCTCCAGTCGCAGGGCGGCGCGATCAACGCGGAGTTGCAGCTGGGCGGCAGCCCGGTTGGCAACCCGCAGATGCTCCAGTTGCAACAGGGCCCGAACGAGGTAACGGTCGATGCCTCCGGCAACATCGTCGATGTCACCGGTCTGGGCTACACCACGCTGACCATCACCCGCACGGATGGCGCGACAGGTCAGCTGCTCCCCGGTGGTTGTTACGAGGTGCGGCAGGGGTCGGAGGTCATTACCCGGGGATGTGATTCCGATGACGGTATGGCCGATGGATCGCTGACCCTTACCTTCCCGGAAGGGTTGCAGCCCGGTTCGTACACGGTCGTCGAGGTGACCGCTCCGGACGGTGCCGAGCAGGCTCCCGATCAGGATGTCGACCTCCAGCAAACCGACAATTACGTCGAAATCATTACTGGTGAGCCGGCCGAGGAGCCGACCGCGACGGAGGAAGAGCCGACACCGACCGAGACGGAAGGCGGGATCGAGGAAATCCCAAGTGAGGAAGCAATCGAAACCCCGCCCGAAGAGGGGACGGAGATTCCCGAGACCCCGGAGCAGGCGGCCCCTGGCGACCTGATCGTCACGCTGCAGGATCAGCAGGGGAACGTCATCGGCGGCGCCTGCTTCCAACTGATCGACGATGGCGGGAACGTCGTTGCCGAATCCTGCGACATCAACGACGCGTTTCCCTACAACGGCAATACCGGGTTCTTCGGTGTGCCGTCGGGCACCTATACGTTGCATGAGTCCACCGCGCCCGAAGGCTCGCAGGCAATCGACGACCAGCAGGTCACGATTCCCGCCGGTGGCGAGCAGGACGTGACCGTGACGGCCCCCGCTCCCCAGGAGACGCCCGTTCCGACCGGCGATATCGTCGTGCTCCGGCAGGATGAGAACGGGCAGCCGGTTGGCGGTGCCTGCTTCCAGCTGATTGACCAGAACGGGAACCCGGTGGGTGATCCCGTCTGTGATGAAGACGGTGACGTGCCAAATGACGGTCGGATCGGGTTCTTCGATATCCCGGCCGGAACGTACACGCTGCACGAGACACGTACGCCGCAGGATGCCGAGCCGGCGGCCGATACGCAGGTCACCGTGACCGGTGGCGAGACGACGCAGCAGGTCGTCGCCAGTGCGTTGATCCCGACCGAGACTCCGACGGAGGAACCGACCGAAGAAGCGACCGAGACGCCAACGGAAGAGCCCACTGAGGAGGCGACCGAGGCACCGACGGAAACGCCAACAGAGGAAGCGACCGAGACGCCGGAGCAGGGGCCACCGGGTGACCTGATCGTGACCTTGCAGGATCAGCAAGGGAACCCGATCGGCGGCGCCTGCTTCGAGCTGCATCAGGACGACACGGTGATCGGCCCGATCTGCGATTCGGACGATCCATTCCCCGGCAACGGCAATACCGGGTTCTTCGGTGTTCCTTCCGGCACCTACACCCTGCACCAGACGACGACCCCCGAGGGTACCCAGCCGATCGCGGACGAGCAGGTCGAGGTGCCGGCCAACGCCAGCGATACGGTCATCGTCAAGGCACCGGCCCAGACCGAGCCCACCGAGGAAGCGACCGCTGAACCGACGGAAATCGGGGAGGCTTCGCCGCCATCGGACACCGAAGGACAGGTTGTGGTCGATGTTCCGGTGGATGCCGCCTCCCAGGAGGTGTGCGTCGAGCTCAATACCTCCGGTGGCATCGGCATGCTGAACGCGCCCGAGGCCTGCAACACGGAAAGCAGCAATCCGCAACAGATCACGCTGTCGGATGTGCCGGAAGGCTCGTACTCCGTCTTCGTGACCGAGGGACCGGACGACCTCGTCAATGCCGAGCCGCAGCAGGTGACCGTCGAGGCCGGACGCACGGCGCAGGTGTCATTACAGGAAGAAGCCGCCCCGACCGGGATCCTTCCCGTCATCGCGGTGGAGGAAGATGGCACGACACCGATTCCGGGCGCATGCTGGACCCTGACCGATGGTGAGAACAACACCTATGGGCCGCTCTGCGACGATGGTTCGAACGGCGGTACCGCCGGTGATGGCGAGATCCAGTTCGAGGACATCCCGACCGGCGAGTACACCCTGACCGAGACGACAACGCCGGATGGGTACGTGACGCCGGATCCGCAGTCGGTCACGATCAACGAGGGGCAAAACGATCCGGTCCAGGTGCAGCATGCGCGCGAAACCGGAACGCTCACGATCACGACGACCGATGAGGGGGGGAACCCGCTCGATGGTGCGTGCTACTCGGTGGACGGCGCCGATCCCGTTTGTGCGCCTGACGGGAGTGATACGGTCACGATCGAGAACCTTCCGACCGGCTCCCATACGGTGTCGCAGACCACAGCTCCCGATGGGTATAACCCGGCGGTTGACCAGCCCGTCGACCTGACAACCGACGGCGCGACGCTGACCTTTGAAAACGCCCCGATGACTGGCTCGATTGTCGTCGAGATCACCGATCCGGACGGGAATCCGGTACCGGGACTCTGCGTCTCGATCGACAGCGGCGATCAACAATGCGATAACGGCGATACAGATGCCCAGGACACGACGGACGGCACGATCCAGATCGATGGCGTCGCGCTGGGCGAGCATGACGTTGCGCTGACGAATGTGCCCGACGATTTCGAGCAGCCGGACAGCCAGACGGCGGATGTCCCGGCGAACGGCGCGGATACGCTTCGCTTCGAGCTGGTGCGGGTGGCGCCGACGACCGGTGGTCTCGATGTCACCGTTCAGATGAACGACCAGCCCGTTTCAGGCGTCTGTGTCGTTCTCACCAACGCGGAAAACCAGCAGCTCGGTCCCTTCTGCGATGGTGATGGGAACGACACGAACGATGCTGCGGGCGTGATCGGTATCGAGCAGGTTCCGCTTGGCGCATGGCAGGTTTCGCTCGCTCCGGACACGGAGATCGACGGTGGCGATGTCGCCAATGCCGATAGTCCATCGGTCGATGTGTCGGCCGATCAACGGGCCGATGCCCTGATCACGGTTCCCGCGCTGCCGACGACCGGCACCGTGCGGATCGTGACGACGGATGGCTCGGTCAATCTCGAAGGCGCCTGTTACGACCTCGTCATGGGCGATACGACGACATCGGTCTGCGATAACGACGGGACCACCGACAACGATGGCACGACCGGTGTGATCGAGGTCCTCGATGTGGCTCCCGGAACGTGGACCATCACGATGACCCAGGCACCGGATGGCTATGAGAAGGCCAACGGTGAGGTGACCGTTGCGGCTGGCGAGACATCGACGGTCGAGATCCCGCTGACCGCGATCCCGCAGCCCGGATCATTGAAGATCACCAAGGTCGATGGGAATGACAAACCACTCGGCGGCGCCTGCTTCGAGCTGCGACAGAATGGCCGGGTAATCCAGTCGATCTGCGACGACGCCGACGATACACCGAACGATGGCGTGATGGTGATGAATGGTCTCGACGCTGGCACGTACCAGTTGGTCGAAACTCGCGCCCCCTCGTCGGCCTACCAGGCCGCGGAACCACAGACGGTGACGATCGAGGCGGGAAGCCAGACCGAAGTCTCGGTGCGAAATGTCGCGCGGCCGGGCCGCCTGACCGTAATCACCGTCAAGGATTCCGACCGCACGCAGCGGCTGGAGAACGCCTGCTACCGTCTGGAAGGTGACACCACCTACGGTCCATTCTGCGATGCCGACGATGGCACCGTCGATGGTCGGGTGCATTTCGTGAACGTCAAGGCGGGCGATTACACGCTCGTGCAGACCGTCGCGGCGCCCGGATTCGATCCGGCGGGGAACCGGAAGGTCACGATCCAGGCCGGGTCGTCGCTTCAGGTGACCGTGGCGAATAAAGCGACTCCTGCCCCGAAGGAAACCGGCACGCTGGCGGTGATCCCGCTGGACGAGAATGGCAAGCCGGTTCCCGGTGGCTGCTATCAGGTGCTGAACGGTGACACGCCGATCACAGGACGTATCTGCGATAACGCCGACGATGTCGACGCCCGGATCACGTTCAAGGATCTCCCGGTTGGCACGTTCACGGTGCGCGAGCTGCTCGCTCCATCGCCCGACTTCGTGATGGCCGCCGACCAGCAGGTGACGATTCGCAAGAACGAGACGACCGAGGTCGAGATTCCGCACAAGCTCAAGGATGGTCGCGTGCTGGTGCAGGCGGTGAACTCGCTCGGCCAGCCGCTCCAGGGAGCGTGCTTCGATCTCGCCAACGACGCGGGCGGTGCCTCGTGCAGCGGAACTTCCGGCGAAGTCCTGTTCAACAACGTCCCTGCCGGCACGGACTCGCTGAAGCAGACCCAGGCGCCGCATGGCTACAAGCTGAGTACGTCGCCGCGCGATGTCACGGTCTACCCGGGGCAGACGACGGTCGTCCGGATCGTCTTCGAGACGGCACCGCCGCCGGACAGCGGCTCGGTACAGGTGCAGAAGTTCTTCTGCCCGGCCGGTGATGGTGGCGAGCGCACGCAGTTCCTCGGTGGCGCCCAGGGCAATGCCGAGTTGTCGAAGACGGCAGGGTGTACGCAGGGTGCGGCGAGCTTCACGCTCGTGGCCGAGGATGGGTCGAACAACGGTCCTGGTGCGTTCAAGACCGGCGACGACGGACGGTACCAGGTCACGGTCAAGAACGGAATCTACATCCTCACCGAAACCGATCCGACGCTCGGGACCATGCATTCCGCGCGGCTGCGCGTTGGTGTCGGCCAGATGACGACGGTGATCGTGATCAACTATGTCGCGCCGCCGAAACCGGCTCCGACGAATATCGACGTCACCAGCTTCACCTGCCCGCCAAGCTTCAACGGCACCAGCTACGCGGACTTCGCGGCCAGCTGTACCAGCCAGCAGGCGAAGACGAACAACCTGACGGTTCGCGTTGAGGGCGCGCAGAAGTTCAAGCAGGTCACCGGCGACCAGGGCAAGCTCGGGCAGACAATGTTCGAGAATCTCCCGGCCGGGAAGTACGTGGTCTACGGCGACAAGCCGTACAACGTGCCGATCATGTACCTCTTCTGCGGTGCCAACGCCTCCGATCCGTCGGACGTGAAGTCGATCAACGGCACGGTGCCGGTCACGCTCCAGGGTGGCCAGACGATTACCTGCCAGTTCTTCCTCGTCCCGGAGCAACTGAGCAAGGACACCGGCGCGATCCTGGTCCAGAAGTTCTCTTGCCCGATCGACAAGCCGGCCAAGGGGTACGACTGGGCGAACGAGTGCGAGCGCAGCACGACGCAGGTGCCGTTCTCGCTCGGACTCGTCGATAACGAGACGCAGGAGGTCCAGAAGCTGAGCGAGATCCAGGCGAACCCGGATGGTCTGGTGCGGTTCATCAATCTCGCGCCGGGAACCTACAAGCTGGAGGAAGTCGGCGCCAAATGGTGCTTCGCACAGTCGAACAGTGTCGATGCCAAGGGCAACGTCGTCGTCAACCCGAACAAGCTGTCCGAAGTCTGGATCTACAACTGCGTCGGCGCGAACCAGCCGCCGAATACCGGCTCTGGTGATGCCGCGCGGTTGCTGAATCCGGAGGGGCCGAGCGGTACGATGGTCCTGCTCAATATCGCCTGGCCAGCGGTCGCGCTTGGCGCATGGCTGACCTGGCGACAGCGCCACGGTCACCGCGCCGCGTAATGAACCGGGATCGGAGTGGCGATGGCGATCCACTCCGGCCCCAGTTCACGCATAGACGAGCCGGAAGGGCGCACGGCCGTAGGCTCTGCGCCCTTCCGGCGCCCGCAGGACGTCGATCATGTCAATCATTGTGCAATTCGCTGAAAGGAGGTTCAATGGTTGATCCGGACACCCTCATCCGTTGCCCGTGGTCGCTCTCCACACCCGACTACATCGACTATCACGATACGGAGTGGGGGATGCCGGTGCATGGGGAGCGCGATCTTTTCGAGCGGCTCACGCTGGAGGCGTTCCAGTCCGGTCTGAGCTGGCTGACCATCCTGCGCAAGCGTCCCGCCTTCCGCGAAGCATTCGCCGATTTCGATCCCGATCTTGTCGCCGCATTCTCCGATGCCGATGTCGAGCGGCTCATGCAGGATGCCGGGATCGTCCGCAACCGGCAGAAAATCCTCGCCGCCCTCACCAACGCCCGGGCGGTGGTCGCCTTGCGCGAGAATGGCGGTTTGGAGGAGCTCGTCTGGTCGCATCAGCCGAAAACCACGCGGACGCCGGTTTCGATCGCCGATCTCCCCGCGCGGACACCGGAGTCGGCTGCCCTCGCAAAGGCGCTCAAGACCCGGGGCTTCGTTTTTGTTGGCCCAACCACCGCATACGCCCTGATGACCGCGATCGGCATGGAAGACACGCACCTCGCCAGTTGTCACCGACGTGGCTCATCCGGTCTTTTCGATGAAGATGGAGTACGTCGATCATGAACCGGATCGAGCGGCTGATCGACAAGGTGGAAACAGCGTGGGGCGCCTTCCACGCTGCGTACGCCGACCTGCCGGACGAGATGTTGCTGATCTCCGGCGTCTGCGGCGACTGGTCGATCCGCGACCTCATCGCCCACGTGACCTGGTGGGATGCCGAGGCGCTGAAACACTTGCCGCTGGTGCTCGCGGGTGGGCGACCGCCCCGCTATGCCGATGTCTATGGCGGAATAGATGCCTTCAATGCGCTGAAGACGGAGGAGAAACGCGCCCTTTCCCTGGAGGACGTGCGCCGTGAAGCCGTCGACACGCATGCCCGGCTCATTGCATATCTCACCAGTATCCAGCCCGATACACTGAAGGGAAAAACTCCCGGTTCACCCATCGCCTTCGTCTCGATACCTACGGTCACTATCCCATCCACGAGGCCGACATCCGCCATTGGCGGCAGGACCATGGCGTCTGATGCCGCTTCCGGATGATCAATCACGGGCCAGCGCACGGTATCGTCGTCTCGGGTCCTGTGCCCGAGACATGCCCAGAACCATGCGTGCGGAGCGGCATCAGGGTGAACCTCAACAGGTCATCCGGATTCGGTAGAACACAGCCCCCGGATGATGTATTAGGGATGGCGTCGGGGCGGCGATCATCAGGTCAACCATGCTGCGATTCGCTCTGAGTGGCTTCATAGAAGTTCTTGAGACCCCTCCTGTCCTTCCATGGCTGATGATTGCCTGAGGCACGGGCGATGTGGCGCGCAAAGACTTTTGCTGATCCGCTTACAGTGGTTTGCAGGAAGGTTGTGAGGCTCACCTCGCGGGGTGTAGGGGCGGGCGGTCCGAAGGACTCGCCGCCCATCGGCTCCCGCAGGGAGTCGATCATCAAGTGACCCTGTCAACCTTCTTTCAAATAGCTCTAGATGATTGTTGAGGGGTGCCATGATGCCGCTCCGCGGCATGTCTCGGGCACAGGACCCGAGACTACGATTATATGGGCTGACCCCGATTGATCATCCGGATTCGGTAGAACACAGCCCCCGGATGATGTCCGGAGGACGTCGATCATACCAATTGTAAGGAAGCGTCTTTACGACACCTGATCGTTGGCAACAAGGTGCGTGACGGTCCCGCCCAGGTCGTGCCGGATTCGCTCCGCCAGTAGCGATCGGTGACACGCATTCGGATTCCCCTCGACACAGAAGATCAGCAGCGATTCGACACCATAGCCCAGTGAATCCACAAACGCGCGGGAGTCGAAATCGTCCATCACCTCGTGCTGGTAGGCTTCCCGAAAAGCGCCGGTGAGTGATGACCGGTCGTGCCGCGCGATGTGTGCCCGGTGATCCGCGGCATCCTGCTCGTGGATCATCTCCGTCGTCGGTGCGAGGTCGAGCCGATGGACGTAGGGAATACCGAGACCCTGCAACATCGCCTGCAACCGTTGACTGTTCGCGAAGGCGTATTGCGAGCCGCGCACGCCCCGTTTTCTCCGGGTGTCAACGAAGATGTCGAGCTTAATGCCTTCCAGAGCCTTCCGGAAGGTCTCCTCCGTGTATCCATACACGCCCATCGTATAGATCTGCATCATGCCTGCGCCTCTCAACACTCGCGTCCTCATAAACCGAGCATATCATCCCGAAGTCCGATTTTTGGGCTCGGAATGGATCTGTACCGGCATTGAAAGTGCAGGCATTATGGCAATGGAACCGGATGTTCCGGGTCGTTCATCAAAGGGAGTGGATTCCATGGCTGAGCCGATGTACGGGGAGAACACGAAGGAGCTGGACACCTGGAGACATGACCTAGCTCCGGATCAGCACGAAGCATTCCGGGCCTTCAGCAAGGCCGTCTTCGCCGAAGGCGCACTGGACGAGAAGACGAAGCAGCTCATCGCCGTGGCCGTGGCGCACACCACCCAGTGCCCCTATTGCATCAAGGGACACACGCGCGGAGCGCAGGCGAAGGGTGCCAGCCCGGAGGAGATCATGGAAGCGATCTGGGTCGCTTCGGAGATGCGGGCCGGTGCGGCCTACGCCCACTCCACGCTGGCGTTGCACACGATTCGGGAACACGAGAAAGTCGGCGTCTAAAGCCACCCACTCGTCATCCTGAGCGGAGCGAAGGATCCCCCGGCGAAGCCGCTGGACAGGGCGTTTCCCTTGAGTTGTGTGCTTCGTCGCAGGAATCTTCCCTTCGGGGGATGAAGGATATGTGGTGGCGAATTGTCAGGATCAAGGACGTAGGGGCGGACTCTTATGTCCGCCCCTACGAGCGATGCGCTTGCGTCGTGTCAACCGTCCTGAAAATCGTTCCTGCGCGCGGATCAGGCCGCGTCGATGAAGGTGAACGCGGCTGGTGTCGTCTCGGTCGGCGCGGGTGTGGCGACCGGAGTAACCGGGGCGATCGGTTCCGCGTAACCCCCGTTGACGATCGCCCAAACGACGCCGATTACCATCAGCGGCACGACGATGGCCAAAACGATATAGATTTCATGCTTGCCCTGGGTATTCAGGATGCGCTTCATGGGTACTCCGGTATGCGCGGGATGGATGAGGTAGGGCGGCGGGAGGATTTGGCGCATCGGCCGCCAACGCCCTAACTATCGCATATCCCTTCTCCCGATTCCCGATGGATGGTGGACTCGTGCCGGATCATTTTCCGGACCCACACGGCATCGCGCCGATACAGCTCCGCATGATCGCGAAGCTCCGGGTTACGTCGTTCCTCGGCCATGTGGTCGCTGAACCGGGCGAGATCCTCCAGCCGGGCGATCGTCATCTCCAGGACTTCGATAGCGGAGCAGGGTACACCATAGGCGTCGATCAGCCGGGCGAGCCGGGCCCGGACCGTCTCTTCGTCGAATCCCGGGACATCCGGATTAGCGGGATCGGTGAGCGGGACAACGCGGTAGGCGAGATAGGCCAGATCCCACAGACGCGGACCGGGCGAGACCATATCGAAGTCGATCGCCCCGATGCACTCGCCATCCTCGAAAACCATGTTGTACGGCGCGAAATCGTTGTGGCAGATCACCTCTTCCGGCTGGTGTGTCGTCAGCTGCCACGAAGCGTTCGGGTCGACATATCCCACTGTGGCGTCGTGGAGCGCTCGTAACTTGCGGGCCGTATCGACGAGCACGGATTCGGCCCAGACCCACGACGGCATCGGATACGACGGAACGATCCCCTCGATGAACCCGACGATCTCGCACCCGTCAGGCGACATCCCGCGGGGTTCCGGGACCCAGGCCAGACCCTGTTCGTGCAGATGCCGCAGAAGTCGATGGACGGTCGGCGTCCACGGCCCTGCGGTCCGGAAAACGCTGTCGCCTTCGCGGGTTACTTCATTCATGTTGCCGCCGGTCAGGCGTTCCTGTGTCATGTCTGTCTCTTTCGGCATCTCTGTGTCGTTCGGGCTGGCTCATTCGGGGCTGACGTCCATCCGTGCGAGGAATTCGCGGATCCACGCGGCATCCCGGCGGTACAGCACGGCATGCTCGTGGAACTCCGGCACATTCCGCTCTTCGGCCATGCGATCGCTGAACCGGGCGAGGTCTTCCAGCCGAATCACCGTCATCTTCAACACGTCAAGCGTGGAGTACGGCATGCCATACGCGTCGATGAGTGTCGTCAGGCGAGGTCCCACAGGCGTGGACCTGGCGAGGCCATGTCGAAATCGATCACGCCCACGCATTGTCCCTGCCTGAACACCATGTTGTAGGGTGCGAAGTCGTTGTGGCAGATCACCTCGGCGGGTTCATGCCGGGGGAATCGCCACTGTGCCTCCGGGTCGGAGTAGGTTGCGGTTGCGTCGTGGAGCGCGCGGAGCTTCCGCGCCGTGTCCACGAGGATGGATTCTTGCCAGACCCACGCCGGCATCGGATAGGTGGGTACGATCCCTTCGATGAAGTCGAGCGTCTCCATCCCGTTGTCGGTCGTGCCTCGCGGCTCGGGCACCCAGTCCAGGCCCTCCGCCCGTAGATGGCGCAGCAGCCGGTGGATGGCGGGTGTCCAGGGCCCTGCGGTGCGGAGGACCATGTCCCCGACCCGGAAGACATCGTTCATGCTGCCGCCGGAGAGGCGCTCACCGGGCATCGAGGACATCCCGCAGCACGGGCCAGCTGATATTCCGGCCCGTGATGATCCTGACGACATGTCCTTCCCGGGTGAGCCTCGTCATTGTCGCGTACGCGGTTGCGGATGCTCCTTCGGCGATGACACCATGGTCGAACGCAAGCGCCCGGATCGCCCCGCGGATCTCGTCCTCAGTCGCGGTTACCAGTTCGATCCCGTGGTCGCGGATGATATCGACCGTGACCGAACCGGGCTCGGCGTTGCCGGATAGTCCGTCGGCAAGCGTCTCCCCAATCGGAACCTCGACCGTATGACCGGCCCTGACCCCGGCGGAGACGGCCTGCGATTCCTCCGCCTCGACGCCGAGAAGCGTGATCTCGCGGTCCGCGATCTCCGCAGCGCGCAGCGCGATGCCCGATAGCAATCCGCCACCGCCCACCGGCACGACGATCGTAACCGGCTGGCTGTCATCCGGAAGCTGCCTCATGATTTCGTCCAGCACCGTCGATTGTCCCGCGATGACGTATGTATCGTTGTAGGCGGAGAGGAAGTGACCGCCGTTCGCCGCGAGCGCGATACCGTGGGCCTCTGCTTCGTCGTAGGTGTCGCCGTGAATGACGAGATCGGCGCCCAGGTCGCGGAGTTTCTCGATCTTCACCGATGCGGCGGTCTCCGCGACGACGATAGTCGCCGGAACCCCGAGTTTCCGGGACGCCCAGGCCACCCCGAGCGCGTGATTTCCGGCTGATGCGGTCACGATCCGTGTCCCCGGTTCGATCGCGGTCAGAGCATTCAGCGCGCCGCGTACCTTGAATGCCCCTGTCGGTTGCATGGTTTCAAGCTTGAGCCAGGTGCTGTCTCTCGCTTGAACCAGTGGCGTGGGACGGAGATACCGGGAGACGATCTCGCGGGCGGAGGAGAGATGGTTGGACGATGGTCGGGCAACGTTTCGCGGCATGGTGGGGACGGCTCCTGTGTCGTGCTAGAGTGATCTGATCAATGACGTAAAGACATACATGATGGCATGAGTCTGGAGCGTTTGGGATGAGCGGGCGATGGAGTCGTGAACACCTCCGGGTGGGTATCTTCCTCTTGGGAAGCGGAACGTCCGTTTTGGGCAATGTCATGGCGATGGTGGCATTGCCCTGGTTCGTCCTGCAGACGACGGGGAGCGCGGCGCAGACTGGCCTGACCGGGATGGCGTCGGTGCTGCCGGCGTTCCTTGCGGGGATCTTCGGCGGCGCCCTGGTCGATCGGCTCGGCGGTCGCCTGATGAGCGTGATCTCCGATGTGGTGAGCTCGCTCGCGATCCTCGCCATTCCGATCCTTTACCAGACGATCGGGCTCTCGTTCACGCAACTGCTGATCCTTGTCTTTCTCGGGGCTCTTCTCGATATCCCCGGTCTGACAGCCCGGCGGACGTTGCTCCCCCGCTTCTCGAAGAGCGCCGATATTCGCCCCGAGGCAATGAATTCGGCATTCGAGGTGATCGCCGGTGCCGCCGGCATTCTTGGCCCGGCCGTCGCCGGTATCCTGATCGCCCCCTTCGGTGCCGTCAATCTGCTCTGGATCACTGGAGCCGGGTTCTTGCTTTCCGCTGCCGCCGTGTACGGGGTCGTGCCGAGCGATCGTCCGGAAATCGCCGAGCCCTTTCGCCTTCGCAAGTACTTTCAGGAGATTCAGGAGGGATTCGCCTTCCTCAAGCAGGATGCCTTGTTATTGACGATGGCGATCCAGTTTGCGGTGAACAATTTCGTCACCAACGGGTTCTATGGCGTCGGCCTCCCGGTGCTCGTCTTCCATCGCTACGGCGATGCTTCCCGGCTTGGATTGCTGGTCGGTATCGTCGGCGCGGGAAGTCTCGCTGGCGCGTCGTTGTACGGCATGTATGGTCACCTCCTGCGACGGAACCGGCGCCGGTTGTATCTCGCGACCGTGGTCCCGCAACCATTGTTCATGCTGGCGTTCGTGGTCGATGTGCCCTTCGTCATCGTCATCGCCAGCGCCATTCTGATCGGTGTCACCGGCGGGGTGATCGGGCCACTTTCGATCACGATCCGGATGGAGCGCATCCCGGAACGGTTGCTGGGGCGGGTATTTGCGACCTTTTCCGCGATCACGGCGGTCATCGCGCCGCTCGGGATGATCGGGATGGGTCTCCTGATCGACCAGGTCGGGATCACCTGGTCGATGTTCGTTGCCACCTGCTTCTACCTTGGCCTGTCGATTGTTCTCCCGTTCATGCGCTCGTATTACGAGATGAACTTGCCGGTAGAGCAGGCTGCCGTGAACCCGGTTCTCGCGGATTGACATGAGACCGGGGCATTGTCGGGAATGGGCGTGCGGGGCCGTGCTTCCGAGGGAATGCCGGCCCGATCGATCCTACCGATCCAGTTCTTCCAGCATCGGGGCCAGTGCCGCGATGGTTTCGGCGTTGATCGGGTCGAGCACGAGCATGACGTGGTCGATCCGCATCTCCGCGTAGCCCCGCAGTTCCTCCGCGATCCGGGACGGCTCGCGGCCGTCGATCGGTTTCGGGGCGCCGTACTCCGAGATGCGACCGGATCCGCCTTCCATCCCGATCAGCGGGCAGATGGTCTTCACCAGCGTTTCGGGATCGCGCCCGACTTGCTCGCAGGTGCGGTCTACGAAGCCCAGCAGATCGGCCAACCCCTCCCGGGTGTTGCCATAATCCGCGCTCCAGGCATTCCACATCGCGACGTGGGGCAGGGTGATCTCCAGCATCCGGCGACCCTTCGAGCCGATCATGATCGGCGGACCGCCCGGTTGGACCGGTTTCGGAAAGAGCAGGGCGCCGTCGATGGTGTACCACTCGCCCTGCAAGCTCGCTTCACCGGTCGCAAAGAGCTCCCGGATGATCGTGAACGACTCGTCGAACCGGCTGGCGCGGTGATCGAACGGGAAACCGAAGCCGCGATACTCCGGCTCGTGCCATCCCGCACCGATCCCGAGCACGAAGCGTCCGTTGCTGATCTGGTCGATCGTCGCCGCCATCTTCGCGATCATCGGCGGGCTATGGAAGAGGGCGGACGCCACCAGTGGCCCGATCTGGACGCGGTCGGTGACCGCCGCGATCGCCGAAAGCGTGCTCCACGCCTCGAACGGACCGCGGGGCACCCTGTGCGGATCGTCGTACCGGTACATCAGGTGGTCGCCCAGCCAGACGGAATCGAGTCCGATCGCCTCTGCGGTTGTCGCCATTTCACGGAGCTGCGGCCAGGTGTATTCGTATTCGACTTCGGGAAGCTGGACGCCGATCTTTAACGGTCGGGACATGGCGCGATCCTCTCTGCACACGCGAATATCGTCTCGCGTCATGCTACCCGGAAAGCGGCGAAAGCGAAATCAGCCTCGCCTGTCCTGCAGTACGGCACGGGCGAATTGCTTGACCAGCCAGGTCACGAATGCGCTCGCAGTCAGGTTGACGGCACCGAGCACGAAGACGAAAACGGTATCGACCGGACTCGCGAGCAGGTCGTCGAGAGCGAACAGGATGGTCCAAATCGTCGCGGCGATGATGATCCCAACGATGGGCCACCAGCGAGGCAGCAATCCGATCAGCAGACCCCCGAGGAGCAGGGTCGGAATCACGGCGAGTCTTCCCGCAATTTTCGCGCGATCTCGGCTCGTTCGCGTTCCTTGATCTGGTTACGCGTCTTCCGTCCCCGCAGCGAGCGCTGGACCAGTTTCACCCCGCCCGCGATCAGCAGCACGATGAGAATGAAGATGAGGATCGAGAGGAAAAGGAACAGGAACCCGCGCCAGTCGTAGTCCACAACAATCTCCCGTATCAGTGAACGCGTGGGTCATCGTCGTCACGGTCGTCGAATGTCGAGCCCCACTCGGCCGGATCGAAGCCGTATTTCGTCTGCCCCCACTGGTTCGCGTCGCCATACCGGTCATCCGCCGTGCCGAAATCGGGATGCCCCCATTCCTCCCGTTCTTGGGAACGCCGTTCGTCGGAGGCGTACGTCGCTGGCTCCGGAGATGCCTGAGGTTGGTGCGGCCGGGTTTCCCGGTTCGTGCGCGGGGTCTTCTTGCCCACGAACCCCCAGAGCAGCAGTCCGAGGAAAATGAGCGTGCCAATCGGGATGTCGCGGATGATGTCGGAAACTCGGTCAAGCATGGTCATGGTGCGCCTTTCGTCGATCGCCATGCCGAAAGGATACCCCGAGCGATGCTATGGTCCGGTTTTCGTCTCTCAAGGAGGTGTCCATCCCTGTAAATGCACAGCGCCAACACCCTGCGCATTCGCCCTCGTCCCGAACGTGTGGCACTGGCATCCCGCACGCGGGAGCCCCACCCTTCCACGTCATCCCGAGCCGGAGCTCTTATCCCGCACGCGTGAGCGAGCCGCTTCCTCCCCTGTCATCCCGAGCCGGAGCCGCGAGCGGAGCGAGTGGCGACGTGTCGAGGGATCTTTGCTCCAGGCAACCAACGCGGTGCGGCAGAGCCAGGATTCCTCGACACGGTTCGGCGACTTCGTCACCTCACCGGCTCGGGATGACGAGTCTCTGTCACCAATGATTGTCATCCCGAGCGAATGCGAGGGATCCCCGTGCGAAACACATCCACCACGGCGCGAGGGCATCCCATTCTGCCCGGCGGGCAGCGGCTCCGCCGGGGGATTCCTCCCGTTGGTCGGAATGACAGGGTTTGAGGGGGCAGGCCGAGCGGCCTCGTGTGTGGATGGACAATGAAAGAATTGGCACAGGTTCGGCCTGGCTCCCCAGTGACTCATTCGGATTCGCGCTAAGAAAGAAGTGCCACTGCCATTATCAACAGGATGAGCAGGACAATGCTGACGATCACTATCTCCTCCAGGCCGAACCCCATGCGGGTCTCTTTATCATCGTAGCCGACCCCAGCTTTCGGTAAACGCGTTCATTCTTCTGCGGATATCGTCCCGGAACGAGATCCAGATCGTTCCGCCCGCCAACAGGATGAGGCCGATCGTCAGCAGGGTCATCCAGTTCGGAAGTGCGTTCGCGACATCGGACAGCATCCGCAGGATCAGCACGGATATCGTGATCACCCCGGCGGCGAGGGGCACGCGCAGCCGAAGGAACAGACCGGCGAGGAAGAGCGCCAGGCCCTCTGCGAGCAGGATGACCAGCCAGCGGACATCGCCCGACTCCGTCGCCTGCCACAGCCCCGGTACCACGAGAATACCGGCTGCCGCGCCGAAAAGCGGGTTCGCGACGACGGCATTCTTGCGCTCGACCCAGCCGAGCCCGAAAAGCCAGGCCGCGACCGGGACGGTGTAGGCGTGGATATTCTCCGGCGAACGCGCGTTGATCTGGAACAGGAGCGCGAGCGTCGCCAGCCCCGATGCCCAGTAGGTCAAATCGCGGCGCCGGAAAGTGTGACCGGCCACGGCGAGCAATCCTGCCAACGACATCAGCCAGAGCGTGCCCAGCCCGCGGAGGTGATCGAGATCGAGGTCTCGGACAGAGCCAGTCCTCGCGAGAATCGGGATGATCGATACCAGACCGACTGCCATCGCAGAGATGAGGAGCGGGTCGGCAGCCCATCGAAGCCGGGACCTTCCATGCGTGACGAGACCGGCACTGGCGACAATCCAGGCGAGCGCGATGAAGCTCAGCAGGATCGCGGTGTCTCCGCCATCGGCGTACCGGGTGCCGAACCAGCATCCTGTCGCGAGCAGCGCGATCGTGACGTAGACCAGCGAGTCGAGTCGCTGAACGAGGGCGATCGCGCCGAAGATGAGGGCGACGACGCCATAGAGCCCGACCTGCCAGAGTAGTTGGCTGGATGTCAGGTGACCGCTCGTGAGTTCGGCGTTCCAGAGTGCCGCGATCGCGAGCGTCAAGGGCCAGCCCAGCGAGAACGTCGACCGCACGCCTTGCAGAAATGCATCGCCGGGTTTCCACCACGCCCAAAGCGCCGCGATGCCCGCCGCCACGATGATGGCCACTTGACTGGCGTGCATGGTCTCCCGCGTCACCATGCTGGTGATTGCGGCGATGATGAGGAGCCCGAACAGGAGCGGAATCCACGTCAGCACCTGGAGTGCTGTCTGGCGTGTTCTGCCGATGGACGTATCTTGTCTCGGTTGACGGAGTCCTGGCCCGAGCCAGAGACTGGCGACGACTGCCGCTACGAGCACGCCCAGATGCGCGAGCCATGCCGGAGTCGACAGCTCGAAATCGTTCCCAACCGCTCTGGTATAGGTTGCAATGATCGACTGGACGCTCTCGCTCACGATGCCGAGCATCGTAAATGCGGCCAACCCGAGAAGCGGCAGGACCTCCAGCCGCGGTCTCGGTTGGCGGAAGAGGCGGGAGAGAATTCCCGGTGTGTTGGCACCCGGCCGTGTGACGATGTACGAGGTGAACGCCATCGCCCCGGCGGTAAAGGTGATCGCGGGCAGGATGAAATCATCCGGTATCCAACGGTCGATGGCGAGTGAGATCACGAGACACGCGATCGCGCCGTATCCGAGCAGGACCAGCGGAGCGCTCAAACAGGAGGCGGCGAGGAGCGTGAGCGCTCCCATGACGACCAGGATCACGATCGCGGGCAGGGTCGTGGATGAATCCTCGATCACGAACGTCGTTCCGGCTGTGACGACGAAGGCGATGGCCGCCAGTGTCGCGAGCCAGAGCGGCAAGGCGGCGGTTCGTGCCGGTGCATGCCAGTGGCGCTGGACGGCGATCGCCCCCGCCGCGACGGCGATGGGGTACACGGCGGCGAAGCGTAATCTGGAGATATCCGAGGCGGTGTCCAGGCCGATCGCGAATGCCGCGGCTGCCCAGCCGTAGAGCAGGAAACCCGCGCTCGCAAACAACAGCCAGCGCCAGTGTTGGAGCCAGGCGATCAGCGTCATCGCAACCACACCGGCCAGCGCTGTGCCGAGGGCGGCGAGATGCGATCCGCTGCTGCTAAACAGGCCGTAGCTGAGCAGGAACAGCGCGATTGCCTCGGCGGTCATCGTCACAGAGACGTGGTGCGAGCGCAATCGCGGAACGCGGGCCAGGGCGGCGATCCAGACGAGCGCCGTCGCGAGGGCAACAATGCCCCAGGCCACGAGCGTTCCGTCGTCCCAGCGGGCGACCGCACCGAGTCCGTACTGTCGGATTGCGGCGGTGTCGAGCAGATCGAGCGCGTTCACTCCGGTCGGGATCAACGCCAGCATCGCGATCGTCGCGCCAATCTCTCCGTATTTCCGGGTCTGGGGTGCGAAGCAGGGGAGGCGGAGCAGGGCGAATGTGCCAACCGCCAGGGTGGCGGGGGCCACCCAGCGAGCGTCCGGCTCGCCCACGAAGCTGGATGCTGCCGCCACCGCGATCAGTGGGGATGCGACGATCGTCACGAGCAGCCGCGGTCGATTCAGGCGGTCGAATGGACCGGCCAACACCGGGAGACCGGCCAGCAGGACGAGCGCGAGCGGTGCTCCCCAGCGCGGATCCGTCCCGATCGCTGCCGGGAACGCTGCCGCGGCGATCGCACCGGCCACGACAGAGCCGTAATCGTAGAGCCGTCCGCCGGGCCGGATCGAGAAAGCTCCATGCACGATCGCCGTAGCCAGGGCGCCGAAAAAGAGCGGTAACTCGGGTCTCGCTTGCGCGCCGTCCAGCACCGCCCAGGCGGCCAATGCATTTGCCGGCACCAGCAATGCGCCGATGCTGAGGAATGTGTTGGCTGCCGGTGCGAGCCGGTCACTGCGCCGGAACCCGAAACCGGCGGCGATGAACGCAAGCGTCGTCGCGGCCAGCGCTCCGAGTTTTTGCCACGCCGAGAAGTCCGCCCAGTTGTATGCCGCGTAGATGAGACCGGCCGCCACGATCATCAGCGCACCGACATAGAGCAGCATCACCGCGGGATCGAGCTCCCGACCATGCCGCACCGGTCCCTCGGTCGTTCCGGCTGGACGCAGTACTGGTGCGCTCGCCGGTTTTTCGCTTGCCGGGGCGGGCGTTGCAGTGAGCACCGGAGCGGGTATTGGCTGATGGGCCGGGGGTGTTTCGGTGACCGGGACCGGGTCGGAAGGCGCTGCACTCGCCAGTTGCAAGCGGTATTCCTGCGTTAGCCGGTCCCGTTGTTCCACGCTCAGGGCCGATATCATCGGCTCGCGTTCCAGCTCCGACAGCAGCCAGCGAAGCCGATCCCCGGTCATGTCGGTGGATCGGGCTGGCGAATGGTCCTCCGGGCTGCTGGAGAGGGCGGGTTCCGGCGCGCGATATCCTTCCTGACCCGATCGCTTGCCAAACCGGTATCCGAGGGCGAAGAGCCCGACCGGTACGATCCCGAGGCAGAATAGCAGGGAGAAAACGATGCTGAAGATATCTTGCATGTGGATCTCCCCCGGCGGTCGGCCTCATCCCGGTGTATGGCGGACGTCTACGTTATGGATAATGAACGTCCCTGAAGAGCGACATGTTCCCGCGCGATCCTCGTCTGTATGTCGGAGAACGCGTGGCGGATCGGACGGAACCTTTTGCGTCGATTCCGCGACAGAGGGGTGAGATGGCGGATGTGAGCGAGCTCCCACCGGTCGAAGACACTCACGATGACGTCCTGATCGCGGCGATCGCGCGGGGAGAAGAGCGTGCGCTCCGCATCCTGTACGAGCGGCACGCTCCGTGGCTCGCGGTGCGATTGCGCCGTACGTTGGCCGCATCGGCCGTCGAGGATGTGTTGCAGGAGACCTTTCTCGCCGTCTGGCGGGGGGCGGGGCGATACCAGAGTACTGGGGATGTCGCCGCCTGGCTTTGGGGAATCGGGCGACGGCAGGCTGCGACCTGGGCGCGGAAGCACGGGAATCCGACGCTCGCGCTGGATCTCCTCGGAGAACGCCCCGGTCGCGAGGCTGATCCCGGCGACGAGGTTGCCCGTCGCAGCGAAATCACCCGCGCCCTGGCGGCTGTCGGCAACACCGGCGCCCTCAACGCGCGGATCGCCCGCAAGGCGCTGATCGAGGATCGGCCGTTGGCGGAGATCGCCGCCGAGATGGACATGCCGCTGGGCACGGTCAAGAGTCGTCTGCATCGCATTCGTAAAACGTTGCGGGCTTTTCGGGAGAAGGAGGCTGAATCATGAACGGACCACGCTACCTGCCTCCGGATGTGACGGATGAGGAGATCGCCGTGCTGGATGTCGATCTCGATCGCGCCTGGCACGGTGTGATGGGGGAGGTCTGGAGCGATCCGGTGCCGATGGTCGAGCGGGGCGCGCAAAAAGTCTTGCGTTCGGCGGCGCTGGCACGGGTCCTCGTCGTCTCGCCGGTCCTGATCTTCGCCTGGATCATCGCCAGCGCGATCGTCTTCGCCCTCGGCGTCGTGGTCACGCAGGCGTCCGGTCAGCCGCTGGTCCCGTTGCTCGCACCAGCTCTGACGGCGGTCGGCGTCGCCTACGCCTACGGTGCGGGTGCGGATGTCGCCTACGAGATCTCCCGGACGATGCCGATTCCCGGCCGGATGATCCTGCTGGTGCGGCTGGCGGTCGTCTTCGCGACCAGCACCCTGCTTGGAGGCATCGCCTCGCTCGTCACCCCGGCGCTCGGCGGCCTCACCGTGCTCTGGCTGCTGCCGATGGTCGGCATCTCGATGCTGGCGCTGGCGATCGCGACCCTCACCGGTCTGCCGGTTGCCGGTGGTGGCGTTGCCCTGCTCGTGTGGGCCGGCATCGTGATGAAACCCGTGCTCGACCAACGCGAGGAAAAGCTGGTCGAGATCGACCTCGGCCGGGTCGTCGAGCAATCGACGCTGGCGCACCAGGCGCCGCTCTGGATCGCGGCGATCGCGATCTGCGCCACCGTCGTGATCTGGCATAACGGCGCGTATACCCACGCTCAGGAGGACGCACCATGGCAACTGCGGTAACGACAGGCGTCGGCATCGATCTGCGGGATGTCGGTCACCGTTTCGGCCGGACGACCGTGCTGCACGACATCAATCTCGCGACGGGACCCTGCGTCTTCGGCCTGCTCGGCCCGAACGGGGCGGGAAAGACCACGCTGCTGCGCATCCTGGCGACCGTGTTGAAGCCAACGCGCGGACAGGTCGAATTGCTTGGCCGCTCGACGCGGGATGCGCGGAACTTGCGCGAGATCCGGCGACGTCTCGGCTATCTGCCGCAACAATTCGGCTTTTATCCCAACTTCACGGTCTTCGAGTTCATCGAGTATTTCGCGTTGTTGAAGGAGATGCCGCCGGATCGGGTTCGCGCCGCGGTCGCCACCGCGATCGAGCGAGTTGGGCTGGAAGACCGGGCGCGCTCGAAGATGAAATCGCTCTCGGGCGGTATGCTGCGCCGGGTCGGTATCGCCCAGGCGATCGTCAACGAACCGGAGCTGCTCCTGCTTGACGAGCCGACCGTCGGTCTCGATCCGGAGCAGCGGGTGATCTTCCGGAAGCTTCTGCGCGAGATGGCGGAAACCAGCGCCGTCTTCGTCAGCACGCATCTCGTGGAGGATGTCGCCGCCGCCTGCTCCGAGGTGATGCTGATGGATGCCGGGCGCCTCGTCTTTCACGGCACAGCCGCCGACCTCGTCGCCCTCGGGCAGGACGACGCGCTCGCCGGAGACTCCGCCATCGAGCGGGGCTACGGCGCGGTGCTGTCGCGAAACCGGCACTAACCCTCGTACGGGCGATGCTCGTCATCGCCTCTCTGCGCAGAGAGGCGATGACGAGCATCGCCCGTACGATGATTGGACGCTGACCATGACCATGCGGATGAGCATCCCTATCGAAGATCGGCAGCTCTCCCGAACGGCGAGACAGACGATGCAGGGGTGGTTCCGGGTTTTTCTGATTGAGTTCCGCCGTAGTCCTGCAATTATCGGCGCAACTGTCATCGGTATCATCACGGCGGTGGCGATGAAGTTCTGGCTGGCGGATGGTGTCGTGCGCTGGCGGGAGCTGAATGAGAGCGTGAGTGCCTTGCTGGTACCGCTATCCGCCGTTGCTGCCGGTATCGCAGCGTTTACCGCGCAACGGGATTTGACACGGGGGATCGTGGATCAGATCGCGTCGACGACCCATGGAATCGGGCCGCGTCATCTTGCCTCCTTCCTGCCGGTTCCGCTTTGGGCGATTGTGGGCAATCTGATCGTCGTATCTTCATATTTCTCCTATGCCACTTGGCGCGCCACATGGGCTGGGCCGGAATGGGGCACGGTCGTTATCACCCAAGGCGCGATATTGGTTGGATCGGGGCTCGGATGGTTTCTTGGCACTATCGTTCCTCACCGCTTGGCTCCGATCACCGCAATGATGCTCGTGCTTGTTGCGCATGCTGGGTATCTTCTGGCGATGATGGCCGGAGGCAACCTGAAACGCGATGCCTGGGGTGCTTGGATCGTTGAATCCAGCGACGTTGGTTGGCAACCGCTCTTTCCTGCTGCAACCGGAAAATATCTGAGGGATGCGGGGTTCGTGACCGCCCAGACGACTTGGCTCGTAGCTGTGACTGCTTTGTTGTGCGCATTCTCCGTAGCTTGGAAAAGTCGGTCCGCATGGTCGTTGGTGGCCATGATAGTTGCGCTTGCGACCTGCCTTTTTGCGGCAACACATGTGATTGGCGGCGCCAGTGTGAAACCCGCCGTGACTGATGCTCCACCGATGCCCCTGGTCTGTGAGGACGGGTTTGCAGGCGAGATGATGGTGTGCATGCGGCAGGAGGATGCCGCCCTGCTGCAGGATAGTGGAAACGCCATTGTCGACCTGCTTCGCCCGGTGGCCGACATTCCGGGTGTTCCGAAACGCTTCGAACAACGGGGAATGATGTCGCTTCCTCAAGGTGCTGGAGACAACTCGTCAAAAGTGTCGTTCCAGATCTGGGACAGGGGAGACATACGGGACTATTCATTCCAATGGTCGCTACTCTACGCCATGCTGCCCGTGCCGGACGGGATGCAACTCGGAGCAGGCGTGCCGGAGTACGTCGTTACATGGTGGCTTCTTGAAGAGGCTGGCGCCATTGATGACGAATTGCCATATCACCGGCCGATCTCGCTCCTCGAGATTCCCGAGCGGATGCGAACGCTTGGTATCACCAACGTAAACGATCCGCGTTTGCGGGAGGAATCGGTCGACCCGATTGAGTTCGAGGCGGATGTTATCGCCGCACGGGATCGCTTCCTGGCCATGCCGGACGCCGAGCGCCATGTCTGGCTGGAGGCGAATTGGGACGACCTCATGCATGGTCGGTTGACATTGGAGGACCTGCCATGAGCGACTGTGCTGCTGGTTATCGCCTCCGAAGGCGGCGATCGGGCCGACATTCTTTCGGAAGTGCGGCCCCTACGGAGTGGGTGCCATGAGCGTTGCGACGGCCTCTCCCCGGCACCAGAGGACGGTGCGGGAATCCGGGCGGTTTCCCCCGGCATCGGGTCGCGTCCGCCTCATGCAGTGGTTGAGGCTTTTTGAGCTCGAGATTCGGCGTGGTCCGGGGATTGTCGGCGCTGGAGCCATCGCCCTCGCCACATTCTGGATGATGTGGCAAGAATTGCCGAACGGCGTTGTCTATTGGGAGGCCATCAACCGTAGCGCCGGGATGGCCATGGCCCCTGTCGCCGCGATTGGGGGTGGCGTCGCGGCATGGACGGCGGGCCGGGATCATCGGCGTATGACGACGGAGCAGGTGGAATCGACGTCGTTTCCGCCAGGTGCCCGACAATCGCTCTCCCTCCTTGCAGTGACTGTTTGGGCGATTACCGGCTACATCATCGTGGCGATGGGCTTCTACAGCTACGCGCAGGTGAGGGCAACCTGGGCCGGCCCGGAATGGGATTGGCCGCTGCTGGTCGTCGGCGCCCTGATCGGGGCGATCGGGTTTGGTTGGCTCGTGGGTGCTGTCTGGCCCCGGCTGATGTCGGCCGTGGTCGTTACCGGAATCATCTGGGGTGTCGACCTGTTGTGGGAAGTCACATTCGGACTACGCGACATCATTGGTTGGAGCCGACCAGGGGCAGGGGAGATGGGTCCCGAGGGGGGCTTCCTCCATCAACCGTCAGGTCTCGGCACGTTCTTTCGGAAGGACGGGGCCTGGCGATTCCTGATCCCGTCCGAATATCACTCACCGCAGATGGTGGTCGATCATGTTACCGGCTGGGCCGTGTTGTGGATGGTCGGGCTTGGCGTGGTGTTCTTTCTTCTGGCCCGATGGTGGCGGCGAAGAGCCGCCATGTCCCTGGCGTTCATACTCGCGGCGCTCGTGATCGCGCTGGCGGGAGGCATGGGGACCGCTGCCAAGTACGACCCGAACTGGGGCATGTTCCCGGAGCAAGAACCGCCGCAATCATGCACGACCCGGCTGGATGGTGCATTGATCGTCTGCCTGCATCCGAAGCAGGAAGCGTTGCTTCCGGAGACGGCGGATATCGTCGCGAAATTGCTTTCGCCCATCGCCGGTCGGCCTTGGGTTCCCCTGCATTGGGAGTCGGGGTCATCCGAAGTACGTGGGAATCTTGCCGAGGGTATCGCTCTTATCAACTTCTACGACCGCGACGAGATCGACAATCTGGAAGTCCACCAGCGAATCCTGATGAAACTGTTGACCTATGGCGGCAGCTATTACTATGGCTTGCCGGCCGGTGATTACGTGGTGCTGACATGGTTGCTGGACGAGGCAGGGATATCCCGGGACGAGGCTGTCTCTCGCCATATTCTGCCAGCCCTGCCGGCTGTCGAGTACGTTGCGCCTTCGAAGCGGGAGATGACGATACCCGAACCCGTCTATCTCGACGCTGCCGAGGTCGACGCCGCAGTCCAGCGATTCCTCGCCTTGTCGGAGGCCGATCGCGAGGCGTGGCTGGATGCGCACTGGCCCGAGGTCTTTACCGGCACGTTGACCCTGGACGACCTGCCATGAGCGCGGTGATCGCCGGATGTCGATCCATTCGACTCGCTATCGCTCGCTCAGGACAGGCTCGGCGCCGATCGGACCGGCACGGAGTCGATCCCTATACGAACGCGCGCTCCGGGACGCGTCTCGTGCTCCTCTATCTCCTCTCGCGGCGGTATCTGCAATCGCTGACCGCGATCGGGATGCTGGCGGGGTTCGTGTGGTGGGCGATGGGACAGACGCCGACGCAACCGGTCGATGGTGTCGACATCGCGATGTTGACGGCCCGGAACGAGACGCTCCTTCTACACTTCGCCGCCGGGATGCTGGCGAGCATCGTCGGGATCGCGGTCTGGACGCCGTTTGGAGAGACGGAGCGCGTCTCGCCGGTCGTTTTGCCAGTGATGCGCGCGATCCATCTCTTCTCGTTGCTCACCGTGGGATGCGTCGCGCTCGGATTGGTCGTCGCGAACTGGCGGGATGTGATGCCCGATGTCGCACTCGTCCCGGTTTTCCTCCGCAATACGCTTTTCCTCACCGGGTGCGTCCTGCTCGTCGGCCGCATCGTCGACGTCCGGCTTTCGTGGCTGCTGCCGGTCATGTTCACCGGCGTGACGATCGTCGGCGTGCTGCAACGGATGGGCAGGATCGAGCGGATCGAGGAGCTCTGGCGGGGGCCGTCGTGGAATATCCTCGCATTCGACCAAACGCACGGGATGGCGAATGCAGTCTGCCTCGGCGTCGGTCTTGCCGCAATGGCTGTCTATATCCGCGACGGCGTCCGGGATACCGAAGGGGCGGATTAGCGGCGCATCTTGCTCGGTCACGGTCTTCCAGATAACAAACAGACGTCATCCCGAGCCCGGGAGGTGACAAAATCGCCGACCGGTTTCGAGAGATGGCGGATGGCGACCGGTTATACCGAATTCGGACGATCAATCGCGGGTCAGCGCATGCGACGAGGTCGTCGTCTCGGGTCCGGTGCCCGAGCCCTGCCCATATAGGTAGCACCGACCCGGCGTGGTCGGTGGAGGACGGCGATGAGCCGTTGTACCACGACACCGGGCACTGCGGCCCGGTGCGACCACACGCGTCCCCGGTAGCACCGACCCGGCGTGGTCGGTGG